>JACCDJ010595579.1_pt1 | contig 15173 bp, 19 predicted proteins | sample 7444481 | NCBI WGS metagenome assembly JACCDJ01 (sample SAMN15323435, study PRJNA562643) | freshwater metagenome | isolation source: river surface water | place: USA:Blue River Watershed | collected 2017-08-15 | reverse complement strand
TGAAGTCACGCATTCCAAACATCAAAGTTGGACCAGGAACCGATCCAGCAGCCGAGATGGGACCACTCATTAGCCGCGAACACCGCGACAAGGTTGCAAGCTTTGTAACCAATGCAAATGCAGAAGGTGCAAAGGTTGTTGTTGACGGAACCGACAAGGCAAAAGATGCCGGTTTCTTCTTGAACCCAAGCCTTATCGACAACGTGAAGCCAGGCATGAAGTGCTACGACGAAGAAATCTTCGGACCAGTTCTTACCGTGATGCGCGTGAAGAGCTACCAAGAAGGCCTCGACACCATCAATGCGAACCAGTTCGGTAACGGCACAGCAATCTTCACCCGTGACGGTGGTGTTGCTCGCCAATTCCAGTTCGACGTGCAAGTGGGAATGGTGGGCATCAACGTGCCAATTCCAGTTCCAGTGTCGTACTACTCATTTGGTGGTTGGAAGGCCTCGCTGTTTGGTGACCAACACATGTACGGACCAGAAGGAATCAACTTCTTCACCCGTGGCAAAGTGGTTACCTCGCGTTGGCCAGACCCACGCACATCGTCGGTCAACCTGGGTTTCCCGCAAAACCGCTAGTTACACGTCTACATAATTAAGGGGAGAGCAATGGACATCGGTGTTGTATTGCAGACCACTCCGCCGTCATCGCGCGTAGTGGATTTAGCGAAGAAAGCCGAAATGTTCGGCTTTTCGCATGTTTGGACATTTGATAGTCACATTTTGTGGCAGGAACCGTATGTGATTTACAGCCAGATTTTGGCTGAAACTCGCAACGTCATTGTTGGGCCCATGGTGACCAACCCTGCGACGCGTGACTGGACAGTGACAGCAAGCACCTACGCAACGCTTAATGAAATGTACGGAAATCGCACCGTATGCGGAATTGGGCGTGGCGACTCGGCGGTTCGTGTAACCAACGGCAAGCCAACAACGCTTGCAACGTTGCGCGAAAGCGTGCATGTCATTCGTGAACTTGGTTGCGGACGCGCAGTCGATTACAACGGCTCGAGCATCCGTTTCCCATGGGCTTCAAAGAGTGAGCTTGAAGTGTGGGTTGCTGCTTATGGTCCAAAGGCCCTTGCGCTTACCGGTGAAGTAGCAGATGGATTTATTTTGCAACTTGCCGACTTGAGCATTGCCGAATGGACAATCAAGGCAGTTCGCGAAGCAGCGAAGGCTGCAGGACGCGATCCAAAGAGCATCAAGATCTGCGTTGCGGCACCTGCTTACGTTGGTAATGACATCACGCACATGCGTGATCAAACGCGCTGGTTCGGCGGCATGGTGGGTAACCACGTTGCAGACATCGTGGAGCGTTATGGCGAGAACTCGTCAGTACCAAAAGCACTCACCGACTACATCAAGAATCGTCAGGGTTACGACTACAACGAACACGGTCGCGCAGGCAACAGCCACACCACGTTTGTGCCAGATGAAATCATTGATCGTTTCTGCATTCTTGGAAACACCGACGAGCACATTCGTCGACTCACTGAGTTGAAGGAATTGGGCGTTGATCAGTTTGCGGTGTATCTGCAGCACGACGGCAAAGAGGAAACTCTTGAGGCCTATGGCGAGAAGATCATCCCGGCAATTCAGGATTTGGGTAAAGCCAAGCAATGAACCAACAACTGCGACGAGCGGCATATCGCACAGGAATGTTTTTTGTGTCGATTGCGCTCGTCGCTGTGTTGTGGGAGTTGTACAAAGTTGTTGGTCCTGAAAAAGGCGGCAAGCTATTTGGAGTAGCGATATTGCCGCGCTCAAATGACACGGCAATGCCGCACATTTGGGAAATGCTTAGTCGTTACGCAGAGCCTGAAATGCGCTCACCAAATTCAAAACTTATTTGGTTCGTTGTTTTGAAGGGTGCGTTCTATTCCTTTAGGTTGGCGCTTGTCGGCTTTATTCTCGGTTCGGTTATTGGGGTTGCTCTTGCGGCCCTGATGACGCGATTCAAAACCATGGAACGTGGACTGCTTCCGTATTTGGTGATTTCGCAAACGGTTCCACTGATCGCACTTGCGCCACTTGTGGTTTCGTGGGGTGGCAAGTTGGAGATCTTCGGATTTACGTGGCCTCGCTGGCTTTCGGCTTCAGTGCTCGGTGCGTTCCTTGCGTTCTTCCCAATTGCAGTTGGCACGTTGCGTGGGTTGAAGAGCGCACCCGCAGCATCGCTTGAGTTGATGGATAGCTATGCGGCTTCGTGGAAGCAAACGCTGTTCAAATTGCGTTTTCCAGCGGCGATTCCGTACATGGTGCCGGCGTTTAAGTTAGGTGCCTCAGGTGCGGTTATTGGAGTGGTGGTTGCCGAGATTTCGACGGGCCTTAAGGGTGGCGTTGGCCGTTTGATTATTGAATACGCCCGCCAAGCAACTGGCGACCCGGCAAAGGTATTTACCGCGGTATTTGGCGCAGCTGGACTTGGTCTTGCAATGGCTGGCTTAGTTGCACTTGCAGATGTGTTGTTGATGCGTAACCGACCAAAGGAGACCACCACATGAGCGCAGTTCATGTTGCGGGAGTAAGCAAAATATTCAATCAGGGAACACCAAAACAAGTAGATGCGCTTGTTGATGTGAACCTCACTGTCGAGCCAGGCGAATTTGTTTCGCTCATCGGTCCGTCAGGATGTGGCAAGTCAACGCTGTTGCGTTTGATTGCCAACTTGCTTGAACCAACCACTGGTGCAGTCACTGTTAATGGCAAGACCGCTGCGCAGTCACGACTTGATCAGGACTACGGCATGGCGTTTCAGCAAGCCGGTTTGTTTGACTGGCGTTCAGTAGCAAAAAATATTGAACTGCCACTTGAACTAAAGGGGTGGGACACAGAGAAGCGTGCAGCACGCGCAAAGGAAATGCTTGAACTCGTAAAGCTTCCTGAGTTTGCAGACCTGATGCCGTGGCAATTGTCGGGCGGAATGCAGCAACGTATTGCCATTGCTCGCGCACTTGCAGCGCACCCGCCTTTGCTGTTGATGGATGAGCCTTTTGGGGCACTTGACGAAATGACTCGTGAATATATGCAAGGCGAGTTGCTGCGTATTTGTGCCGAGACCAAAACTACGGTGGTGTTCGTAACGCACTCAATTCCTGAGGCTGTGTACTTGTCGAATCGGGTAGTGGTGATGTCGCCTCGCCCAGGTCGAATTACTGAAGTGATCAATGTGAATCTTGGCGAGAATCGCAGCGAAGACACACGTGCAGCCGACAATTTCTTTGCCGGAATTACTGCAGTCCGCGAAGCACTTCGCGGCACACATGCAGATCATGCAAACGCTGGTGCAATTCGCGGAGTTGAAGATCGCTGATCATGACTTTCGCTAATCGCCTTCGCAACATTGCCACGCCGTTCTTTTTTGGTGTCGCATTTCTTGCGTTCTGGGAAGGGGCAGTGAAGTTCTTCAATTTGAAGCCGTACTTCCTTGCTCCGCCATCAAAAATCTTGAGCAACTTCTTCGACAACGCGTCACGTATCTGGGAAGCAGCGTCGGTTTCGGGAATGAATGCACTCGTTGGCCTTATTGCAGGAACAGTTTTCGGTGTTGCAATGAGCTTTATTCTCAGTCGCTTTCGCTTTTTGAACTCGCTCATTACGCCACTTGCAATCGCACTCAACGCAGTTCCAATTTTCGTGTTAGTCGCAGTACTGAACAACATGTACTCAATTACCAGCGAGATACCACGTCGAATCATGGTCAGTCTCGTGGTGTACTTCATTGTTCTCGTGAACGTGGCAAAAGGACTTACTCAGGTGAAATCCACTCACCTAGAAATCATGCGCTCGTATGCAGCAAGCGATACTCAAATTCTGCGTAAAGTGCGTGTTCCAAACGCGGTGCCGTATTTGTTTACGGCGCTCAAGATTTCGGCCCCGGCGGCGGTAATTACGTCCTTCGTGTCCGAATATTTCGGTGGATCCCAGAATGGTCTGGGAAGCCGAATTACTAGCAATATCGCTAATTCCAAGAATGCGGCGGCCTGGGCTTACGTTCTAGGGGCCTGTCTTCTTGGATTAGTGTTTTACCTAGTCTCCGTCGTGCTGGAGAACGTTGCCTCTCGGGGAAACGGCGCCACAAATAACACAAACAAGTAGAGGGCTCAGGCTCTCGGGGGAGTACCAAACACATGAGGAAATCAGGAAAGAAACTCGCAGTTGCGGGCTTTGCTGCATTGTCCTTGATCGTTGCAGCATGCGGCGGTTCAAGCGATAGTGAAGAATCAGCAGAACCAGCAGCATGTGAAACCACCACACCTGTCAGTTTGCAGTTGCAGTGGGTAACACAAGCACAATTTGCTGGCTATTTCGCAGCACAGGACCAGGGCTTCTATGCAGCTCAGTGTCTTGATGTAACCATCGTTGAAGGTGGAGTTGACATCGTTCCGCAGCAACAACTTGCTGACGGCGCAGTTGATTTCGCACTTTCATGGGTTCCTAAGGCTCTCGCTTCACGCGAAGCTGGCGCGAACATCGTCAACATTGCACAGATCTTCCAGCGTTCAGGAACGTTGCAAGTGTCATTCAAGGATGCAGGCGTAACTTCATCTGCAGACTTCGCAGGTAAGAAGATTGGTAACTGGGGCTTCGGCAACGAGTTCGAAATCTTCGCAGCACTCACCAAGGCCGGAATTGATCCAGCAACTGGTGTAGAGCTCGTTCAGCAGCAATTCGACATGTCGGGCTTGCTCGCTGGCGACATTGATGTTGCACAGGCAATGACCTACAACGAATATGCACAGGTTCTTGAAGCAATCAACCCAGACACTGGCGCTTTGTACACACCAGAAGACTTCAACGTCGTTTCATACGAAGCTGAAGGTGTTGGTATGTTGCAGGACGCAATTTGGGCAAATGGCGACAAGCTCGCTTCAGACCCAGCGTATGCAGACACTGCAGCAAAGTTTGTTGCAGCATCAATTCAGGGTTGGGCATTCTGCCGCGACAACGCTGAAACCTGCCGTGACATCGTTGTAGCCAAGGGTTCAACCTTGGGTGCAAGCCACCAGTTGTGGCAGATGAACGAAGTAAGCAAGTTGATCTGGCCAGCACCTATGGGCGCAGGCATGATCGATGCAGCTGCTTGGGACCGCACCGTAACGCTTGCACAGGGAACCAAGAACCTTGAAGGTTCAACCGTTCTTACTGCAGCACCAACTGATGGTGCATACACCAACGACATCGTGACCGCCGCATACGCGATCCTCGATGGTTTGGGAGTTGACTACAAGGGCGAATCATTCGCACCAATCACAGTCACCCTCAACGAAGGTGGAAACTGATTTAGTTCAGTTCTCAACGAATTGGGCGGGGTGCTTCGGCACCCCGCCTTTTTCATTTCTGGCGTTACTTTACAAAGACACCGAGCGCGCCGATGAGCGAGCAAAGTGCGATGATGCCACTGAGGACATAGTTGATTCGGGCATTTCGTTCAACGCTTTTGAATCGGATTTCAATTTTGGTGTCGGTTTCGGCAAATTTACGGTCCATTTTGTTATCTAATTCAGTGAACTTGCGGTCAATCTTGTTGTCTAATTCTGTGAACTTGCGGTCAATCTTGTTGTCGGCTTCAGCAAACTTGCGGTCGATCTTGGTGTCAAGCGTGACGAATACCCAATCGATCCGAGTGTCCAGCCGAGTTGCGGCAGTTCGCACTGAAAACAAAGTGGCAGGCTGATTCCAGCGAGGGTCGGTGGATTCAAGTAAGTATTCATCAACGGGTAATTCGTCGCTCAAGTGTTTCTCCATAGTTGTTGTCATACAGACAGGTGTGCAGAAGGCCGAGCGAACGGCAATAAATCCCAACTATTACACAGGTGCCACTTTGGCTGTCAAGCAGCCTGGGGAAATGCCTGCTGACTTAAGGGTGCAGGCCGCGCATGCGGTGCGCGTCTGCGATGGTCTTCACTCCAAGAACCGAAGCAGCAAGCCTGTTCGGCAACTTTGATTCCTGAGCGAAAGCGTAGAAGCGTTCAAATGCTGCACGCATGAGGTCGATGACGCGTGCGTTCACTTCGTCTTCGTCCCACGTTAAGTGTGCAAAGTTTTGGCATTGTTCAAGGTATGAACAAGTAACACCACCAGCGTTTGCATATACGTCTGGTATCACGATGATGCCCTTGTCGGCCATGATGAGGTCTGCAGTAGGGGTGAGTGGACCGTTTGCGCCTTCAACCACCAATTTGGCCTTCATGCTGTTTGCTTCTTCTTCGCCAACGGCGTCACCAAGTGCGCATGGCATGACGATGTCGCAGTCAAGAGCGAAAACAGCAGTTGAGCCAGCAACGCCTCGTGCAACTACTTCACCTACGCCTGTGTCACACACGCTTCGTGCGCCTTCACGGAACGCTTTGTCAATTGCTGCAAGGTCGAGCCCGCCGCCAGAGTGAATGGTTCCACCAACATCGGAGAGCCCGACAATGAGAGCTCCGCGTGCCGCAGCAAGACGTGCCGCCCACGAACCAACCTGTCCGTATCCCTGAATGGCAATCTTCTTGCCCTGTAATGAGGTTCCCAACTTTTCAAGCATGAGCGCTGCAGCTTCAACTACGCCTCGGCCTGTTGCAGACTCGCGGCCAAGTGAGCCACCGAGCTCAATTGGTTTACCGGTAACGACACCAGGTGTTGCATGACCGACGCCCGTTGAATACTGATCCATGATCCAAGCCATGATCTGCGAGTTGGTTCCAACGTCTGGCGCAGGAACGTCTTTGTCTGGTCCGAGGAATGAGGAAATCTCCGAAACATATCGGCGAGTAATGCGCTCAATTTCGCCAATGGAGTAGTCCTTTGGATTGAAGCACACGCCGCCTTTTGCACCACCGAGTGGCAGGTTGGCAATGGCGGTCTTCAGCGACATTCCCATAGCGAGCGCGATTACTTCTTCGCGGTTCACCTCATGGTGGTAGCGGATTCCGCCTTTGGCTGGTCCGCGGGTGGTGTTGTGGTGCACTCGCCAGCCGGTGAGCTGGTCACGTGTGCCGTCGTCTCGTCGAAATGGAATTGCCACCTCAATGATTCTTCGTGGTGCGACGATCGTTTCGATCAAGCCATCTTCCAACTTCAGCCACTCGCCGGCTTCGCGTACGCGAAGTTCTGCCGCTTCGAGTGCCGAGTAGTTCTTATATGACGCCGTTGTCATATATTCCCCTTTCAGCAGTAGTGCTGAACAAAGATTAGACCACTTTGGGCTCTATAACAGACCGCGCAACAGCTGAAAACCGCCGAAGATAACGCCACTAGAACCGATCATCGCTCCTGCAACCCAGCCAGCAATTTTCACGGGAACGAGCCGCATCTCTTCCTTGAACGAGACGAATTCACCCCGCAGCTGGTTGATCTTTGCATCTAATTCGTTGAACCTCTTATCAATTTCATTGAACCTTGCTTCTACTGCAACGAATCGCGCATTCATTTCATTGAACCGTGTTTCAATTGCATTGAACCGAGCTTCTATTGCAACGAATCGCATATTCATTTGATTCGCGAATGTATGAAACTGGTTCCACGTGACTGGTTCATTTCCGCGATCACTTTCTTGTGTATTAACAATTGTGACTATTACACAGGTCGTGCTTTGGCTGTCAAGCAGTAAAGTTCAGTCATGTGCATTCTTTGCCAAATGGCAACAGCAGGGGCATCCGTGGTGCTATCAGTGGTTCCTTCAGTTTCGCTCTCATCCGAAACTTCACCTCAATCCGTGCAAAGAACACCTGGTGTTCAAGCATCAACCAACACCTGTAAAAAACAGGGCACAACGCGCACGTTTCAGAAGCAAAAGCAGACGTGTAAAAAAGTTGGTAAGCGATTGGTGTGGGTAGCAAATAAGCAGACCGCATCCACCTCAACCACCGCACTGCCGGTGGTTGCTGCTCCTCCGACAATGCCTGCTGGTGGAGCCGATCAAGCTGCGTGCAGGCTTCGTGAAGCACGCTCAAAGAAGTATCAACCGTGGAACGTGGGGTTCCCAAGAGGGGATAGCTGGGGAACTCCAACGTTGCCAACATCTGGAAAAGCAAATGTTCAACTTCTCGCAATCGAATTCCCAAATGCTGCAGGCACCAGCGCAGAGCTTCTTGCAGCAGAGAAAGAGATTGCTGAATACAACAAGTGGTTTGACTTCACCTCGCGCGGCGCGTTGTCGTTTAATTGGCAGTTTCCAAAACAGTGGTTGCAAATGTCAAAGCCAACTGCGCAATACAACCTGCAAAAAGGCGACAGGGCAACAGTGTTGCCGATGGCTCAAGAAGTGGTGTCGATCGCAGATCCTTTTGTGGATTTCACCAATTCCGAATTTGTTTTCGTGCTGTTTCCCAAGAGCATCAAGCTGGGTGTGCCCGATCTGGGAATGCATAACTGGAGAGTAGAAACAAACGAAGGTCCAGTGAAGAACTTGTTCGGAGGATCTGAGTATTTCTACGATCGCGGATTTGATTTGTGGAGTTTCTGGATCCATGAATGGGGTCATCCAATGGGTCTTGCAGGACATGCACCGCGTTCGCATATCAGCATCATGGACAACCAAAACGGAAGTTCGGTCATGCTCAATGTGTGGGACACCTTCTTCAGTGGATGGATGGGAACTGACGAGTTGTATTGCATGCCCATTGAGGAGAAAAGCAAGGAAATCACGCTGATTCCACTTGAACGTCTCCAGCGTGGACCGCGCGGAGTCATTGTTCCCATCTCCGAAACCAATGCTCTAGTTATTGAATCTCATCGTGCCGAAGGGTGGGGTAAACGCATGTTGGACGCCAACTATGTGCGTCAATTCGGATCCAGTGGCACTGCTTCATATGGGGTATCTGTGTATTGGATTGACACCACATCAGACACGAATCGTTATGTAGGAACTGATGGGTTTATAGACAGCGATCTTGGTGAGAAATGGGCAGACAACGTTGTCCCTTCTGGTGTGACGCGGCCCTTTGATCTGTTGATTAATGGCGACAAAGTGACGTACCGAGGAGTAACCGTAGAGTTCGTTAAAACCGGCGACTACGACACGGTTCGCATTACCAAATAGCTAAACCTGATTACCACCATCAATGAGTTTGATCCGTGGGACATTTGGCCAGGTAGCAAACTTCGCATATGCAGCGTCAGCCCAATTATCTAAATTCTCAAGGATTGCATTGAGAGTTGGTGCTTCGTTTTCTTCTACGAATATTGAACGAGCAAGCCAAAGGGCTGTGCCGTCAGGATAATTTGGCATCAGAGTGACAGAGTCATCGTCAATCTGCTTCTCCATTTCTTCGACGAGAGTTCTGAAATCACCCTCTTCGAATCGACTTTCATCAATTGAGGATTCGATAAGGATTGCAACTTCTAAACTGTCGGTCTGCATGTCGTATTCATCGTCGTCGCAGGTATCGGGTCCAATGAATACAGTCCATGAACCGGTCTTTATTTCGGTGAGATCAAAGTAGGAGCCTTCAATTACGTCCAGCTTTCCGCCACGCTGAACGAACCAATCAGCGATTGAAGCGTGCAGCTCATCAAGGCGTGTCACGAGGGTTGTCCAAACATTTGAATAACCGCATTTTCAAACCTTGCAAGCAAGATTGGCGGAACTGACAATGATCTGAATGCATTCAATAATCCGTGGTACCACCATTGTTGATATTCAAATGGAGCATTAAAAACGGATGCAAACCAGTCGTTATTTCGATCATTTTGCACCCAGTCACGAAGGGTGGCCTCAGCGTTGTGGGTTTTGTCTGCCAAAGCAACGAGAAGTGAATGCTGGTTGTGGTCATCTGAAACCAGATGATCTAGGTAAATCTGCTTCCGTGCCTTCCAGTTTTTGAGCGATTTCTCGCCTTCGTTTTCAACATGAGTGCAAGCCTGAACCATGTCAGCAACTTCCTTGCCGACCTCATCCCTAACCATTTCGTACGTGCATGGAGTGTCTTCAAGAATGTCGTGGAGGAGTGCAGCTTCAGCTTGTTTCTCTGTGCCTCCGTGTTCAAGCACGAGTGCGCTTACTGCCATGAGGTGAGAAATGTACGGAACGCTGGTCATTTTTCGAAAATGTCCGGTGTGCCACTTGTATGCAAGTTTGAATGCCTTGTCCATATTTCCTCCTGTTTGTGTGTAGTTAGAACCAGCTCCCAAATTGAATTGGCATAAATGCTTTTGCTTGTTCGAGTGCGGCGGTTATTTCTGGGTACCGGGGACCACCGAAGTGTTTCAGTGCACCAAGTACGTCTTTCACTTCCGTCGCCCCGAGCAATTCAAGAAATGGGTGAACATAATTTGGTGGAACGATGTAGGCGAATTCGTATTCATCTGCACCGAAGAATCGTTCTACGGTTGGTCCCAGATCTTGGCCAAAGATTTTTAAGCTGTCGTCAGGAAGGAGTGACGCCCAGACGGTTCGAGAATCATATTCATTTCGCTCCTGCACAAGAATGATTTCTCTTACAGGTGAATGAGATGTCTTGGGCGTTGTGTGGCTGAGCTCTGCGTAATCGGGGTTTTCAAGCCATTCCATAAACTATGTACGCACGGGTGGATGCCAAGTGTGCGTCCATTGACGTTTTCCGTTATCGAAAGAAAGTATCCATGTGCCATCACGTTGCTGATCAGCACGTTGCAGATGCATCTTGGGTTCAAGACCAGAAAAGTGACTGCGTGATTTCTTAAAGACTCCAACGCGCATGAGGATTTTTATGAGGTCACGCTGGTTGCTGCCAATTCCGCGTGTCGCAGGAATCCAGTGACAGAATCTCAACAGTTCTGAGATTTCATCTCGCGAAAAATGTGTTGTGCGGCGATCAATAAATGGGTAAAGGTCGCTAAACATGATTCTCCTCATCGAACCTGGCGTTACCACCGGATTTAACCGGTTGGTGATCTTCACAGGGCCAGGACCCTCAGACCGTCTGGATGATTACGGTTTCAGAATACCGAAAACGTGTTACAGAGATGCAGTTATTGGGGACAAGTTTGATCATCGTCATCGGCGTGGAACCGAAGCTCAAACCCGCAATAATCGCAAACTATGTATTGGTCTGCATCGTCGTTGTACTCGCGTCGAGCGGCCTTGCGCTCAGCCTTTTTCTTGCCATGGCGGTAAGCCAGATATGTAGTGAAAAGTCCCATATTCCTTATACGCATACTATGTGGCACCCTGTGCGTACCGTTTACGGTAAGGAGGAGTTATGAAAACTGAGGAAATTGAAGAAGGCGAAGTTTGTCCGTACTGCGGTGTTTTGCCAATTACCTTTGATGGCGAAGAAATGGTGTATTGCCCAAGCTGTGGCTCGCAACTGTATAACGCCGACTTCCTGCACGACATTTTGCCGATGGACTTAGACGATGAAGAAATTGAGTTTGTTCGAGAAGAAGAAGCCGGTTGGGAAGAAGCAGATCGCACTGACTTTGGTGATCCAGAAATCGACGGCAATTACTAGATAAAAATTCTTAGGGTTGGTAGCCGCGAAGTTGAAAGGAGATAAGTGCTCCACAACTACCAACCCAGAATCGCGCCAATTAGGCAGCGAGAGCAAATGCACTGGCATGAACCAATGCACCATTGAGCGACAAGCTTTGACCTACTAATCGGCTTGAACGCACATGCTCTTCTACGCCCAGTCCTACACCTGGCTTACTGATGATCTCTGCCGAGGCAAGTCGACTCAAGAACTTCAGTGCTGCTGTTGCAGATGGGCGAAGATTCGTTTGGCCTGGTGCGTCAAGCAGAATGCCGCGAACCAATGCTTCCCAGTTGGCTGCGAGAGCCTCGTGGGTTGCAAAGAGTTCTGCGCTCACAATGCGTGAACCATGTGCAACGACAACACCCTGCTGAGCAGGCAATGGTCCTCGACGCACCAGATCTTCAATGGCCCGCGCAACGAATTGGTCGCGCTCAGCAAATTGTTCAATATCGCGGAAATTAGATGAGCCACTCTGCACGCCTTTAAGACGCAGCTCATGATCCACGGCCGCCCACACGGCGCCTTGATCCGATCGCTTATCGCCACCGCGTGCGAGATTGTCGCGAATACCTTCTGCCTTTGCGCGACGAACTCGACGGTTCACATAGCGATTTGCACGGGTGAATTCGCTCCCACCTGCCCAACGACCGGCCTCTACGCAGCTAACGGGAATGTCGATGGTGGCTCCTGCTGGAACAAGAATGCTCACGTTCACGGTGCGTGTTTGACGGCCACCATCAAGCACTTGGCCTTCTGGAATCAGAATTGCAGTTGCACCTGAATTAGTGACCTGCAAAGTGGGTACTTCAGCATCTGGTTTTTCCGAGACGGTCAAACCAGCAGCGGCGCCGGTTGTGAATCCGAATCCAAGGTTTTGGCCTGGCAAATACACGGGGTAAATGGCAGCACCTAGACGATGAATAGGTCGGCCAACTGCTGCGAATTCAAGAACTGAAACTGACATGGGTAAATCCTTTCAAGTGACTTTTGGTGATACTGCTGATACGCACGCGGGGGTCATAAGTGTGACGTGGTGTCTTTTTCCTGTGGACCGAGGCCACGGAGGGCACCTTCTACGAGCTCGTACTTCTCCTCATGTGTGAGGTCCCAGTAGGAAATTGGTATTCGCCGCACCTTGCAATAGGACCGGCGAACTTTACGAGAGAACTTTTCACGAATTGTCATGAATGCAATACGCACACTTTGTTCATGTTGTGCGTAATACAGACATCAACTCACAGAAAGGCTGTTACACGACAGATGAAATACCGACAGACACCCCATCACCTATTCAATTCAAATCTGCAGGCACGTCCGAAAAATGCAGGAGCAATTTGGCGCACCCTGTGTTGGGTGAACGATCAAGTGGCAATCAGTGGAGATCTCTCCAACTTCGAATCTGAGGCACTTGTTCAACTCAACGAATGGATTGATCAAGGAATTACCGACATTATTGACCTCCGTGGCGAGGCATCGCATGAGCGTTTCGTTGCGCAACACGCACCACACATCAGATATCACTGGTTGGGCGTTGATGACGAAGGCGATCGCAGAAGCGACGAATGGTTTGAAGCAATTGAGGCAGCAGCGCAATTGGTCTTGCACGACCCAAGTCGCAAAGTGGTAATCCACTGTCACATGGGTGTGAACCGCGGTCCATCTGCGGCATTTACAGCACTCATTACGCATGGAGTCGACCCAATCCAGGCACTTACCCAAATTCGATCAGCACGACCGGTGGCGGCAATCTTGTACTCCTTCGACGCGGTGCAGTGGTTTGCGCGCAGGCAGGGCAAGACCGAACAAGAAGTGGCGGACCTTTTCCAGGCGGTTTATGACTGGCACGTGGAAAACCCACTAGATCTTGCGTATTGCATCCAGCAGATTGGCAATAGATACGCGGCATAAATCAGCGGCAGGTCCCAATGTCACACTTTTGGGACCTGCGTGCGTATAAGGGGTATGACAAACATACCTAACCCAAAAATCACCCACATGTACATCCTCGTTGACCGTTCAGGTTCGATGGAATCAATTGCAAATGACGTAATTGGTGGATTCAACACCACCATTTCTGAACAGCAGGCAAATGGTCCGGACGCCAAGCTCACGGTCATTCAGTTTGATTCGCAAGACCCAGCGGCAGTGATGTGCGCAGGCATTCCAATTCTGGAAATGAATCGTCTTGATCGTTCGACGTACCAACCTCGGGGTGGAACTCCATTGTTGGACGCGACAGGTCTTTTGATTGGTCGCATTCGTGTTGAGCAATCAGCAAGAGTTGCAAATGGTCTTGAAGAAGAGGACGTGGTGTTCATCACGATCACCGATGGCCAGGAAAACCAGAGTCGTGAGTACAACCTTCAAAAGATCACCCAGTTGATCAACGAGTGCAAAGCAGCGGGGTGGACGTTTGTCTACATGTCTGCAGACCTCAATGCATATGCAGACGCAGCAGCAATGGGCTACGACCGCGGTTCGACGCAACACTTTGCAGCAACTGCAGACGGAGCAGGAAAAGCATTTACGAGCATGTCGAGGAACATGTCAAACATGCGCGACAAGAAGCGTCGCATGGAGGAATTCGATTCCCGTGAGTTCTTTGAAACTGGTAAGGATGCAGAAGACAATTCATGATGAAAAAACCCGCAAGGTACATCATCACTGGAGTGGACGCGACCGGGGTTTCGACCCCGGTCCTTGCTCGTGTGAAGTGTGAAAACAGTTCCGGTTCATTTGAAAACATCTTTCCTGTTGAAGCTGTGCATGGATACGCACGAAATCAGCGAGAGGAAGGATTTATCGTGACCGTTGAGTGGTTATATGAGGTGCCGCAAGAGGCACAAAATTGGTGGGCAGAGTATTTCATTGCTGTAGGAGGCAAATAACGATGTGGGTCTTTACTGAAACAGGATTTGTAAGCGCAGTTCGAAAGCCAGAGGAGCCGAAGTACATCACCGTACGTGCACGTGAGAAGCAATCGCTTGAAGTGCTTTCAGAGCTGGCAGAAAAGCCAATCATTGACACGCCATACGGTGACTACGCCTATCGGGTCCTTGTCACTGACGAGGTGTTCAAGGCTTGGTTATCGACTTCAGTTGACATGCTGGATTATGACAACTTCAAAAACCGAGTATGGGACACACGCGGCGACGAATTCCACGACGCTCTTGGCGCAGTGTGGTCAGCCATGTACAAGCTGCAGCAGTAAAGGCCTGGTTTAGGCCGCTTTTGCTGGTGCGTTTCCACCGAACATTGGTCCTAATAGTCCGCCCAGGTGCTGCGCTTCTTTAACCAGACCGTCAAGTAATCCGGTCATATCCTTCGAGTGCTCACAACGCATTTCTGCTCCCACGACAATCATGTTGTTGTCGCACCACACACGAACTCCAACTCGGGTGGTGTTTAATCGGTTGATTTCACGGAGTAACTTCACGTTTTGAGTGACATTGTGGAGGACGGTTGAAGTTGCGCGGATAACTGGTTCGATTCCATCAAACAGTTGAATTCGAACATTGACATCCTTGTATTTCGCTGCAATAAGTCCATTGTCGTGCACAAGGTGGGAGATTTTCTTCTCTTCCAGATACTCGATCATTTGTGGGAAGTAGATTTCTGCGCCACTGAGTCGACGGTCAAAATTGATCGAGAACTGATCGCACTGGATTTGGAGGTGCTGTCCAATTTCCGAGTTGAAACTGATTGTGAGTTCTGGATCCGAGTT
>JACCDJ010034954.1_pt1 | contig 15173 bp, 11 predicted proteins | sample 7444481 | NCBI WGS metagenome assembly JACCDJ01 (sample SAMN15323435, study PRJNA562643) | freshwater metagenome | isolation source: river surface water | place: USA:Blue River Watershed | collected 2017-08-15 | reverse complement strand
TGCATGAAGGATTTGCACGCGCCTGGCTCTCTATCCGTGATTCGAATATATCGAGTATTATCACTGGCGCCATTCTCTATTACTTCGGATCAACAGCGGTCATCACAGGCTTCGCTCTTGTCTTCGTGATTGGTGTGGTGGTCTCTATGTTCACTGCTATTACCGCCTCACGATTGTTCCTCTACGCGGTCGCTCCGTCGAAGACGACTCGCTTCACGACATTCCTTATCAGTAACGGCTTCCGCAAATAATTCTATGTGGGTCATAAATAACAGAAAGATATTCTACGCAATCGCACTTCTCCTCATTGTCGGATCATTCGTATCCTTCGGCATATGGGGACTCAAGCCAGGCATTGATTTTACGGGAGGAACACTCATAGAGGTCTCGTATCAAGGTGCGCGTCCTGCCCAGGATGTCATAGCGGCTCAGCTCTCTACTATCGATTCTGCTGCGTCTATTCGTGCTGCAGGTACAGACGGATATATCATCCGCATGAAGCCTATAAGTCAAGAAGAGAAGGTTGCCATTTTTGCTGCACTTTCTCCGGATGCTACAAATAAGGCCATCGAGAAGAATTTCTCATCTATCGGCCCAGTTCTCGGCAAAGAAGCACTCCGCAAGTCGCTCATGTCCATCCTCTTTGTGCTCATCGCTATCGTGCTGTTCATTACGTTCGCCTTCCGCAAGGTTTCTGAGCCAGTGTCCTCATGGAAATATGGTCTCATTGCCATCGTATCGCTCGCGCACGACGTGATTATTCCAACGGGAGTCTTCGCAGTACTCGGCCATTTTGCTGGATACGAGGTTGATACGTTGTTCGTCACCGCGCTTCTCGTCGTTCTTGGCTTCTCGGTGCATGACACTATCGTCGTGTTTGATCGTGTTCGCGAGAATCTCCGTCATGCGGCTGCAAAGAAGCCGTTCGATGAAATTGTGGGGGAGAGTGTGAGCCAGACGTTCACACGTTCGATCAATACATCGCTCACCACCCTTATTGCCCTTGTTGTGCTTTATTTCGCTGGAGGTCAGTCGACTGAACACTTCTCGTTGGCGCTCATTATCGGTATTGCTGCAGGTACGTATTCGTCGATATTCATCGGTTCACCGTTGCTTGTCACGATGGAGAAGTGGGGGAAGAGACAGTAGCTTAACCCATTAGATTTTGGATAAAAATGGCGCTTTGTGACGAACAAGGCGCCATTTTCCATAGACCCCTTGACTTTATTTCTAGGGCCTGTAATATAGACCCTACGCCCTGAAAACAGGGTCGGTACTTTGAAAGTCACATAATGAGAATGTATTAAATATTCTTTGAAGCCCTCCTTAACTAGAGGGCCGATAAAGAAGCCATGTGGAACACTCTTAGCGGGGTGCCCACAAGGTGAAGTGCAAGTAAACAAATATTCCAAATAATAATTCAAGCAACGATATAGATTCAATATCAGTTGTGAGAGCTAGATCAGACAGTAAGTGAAATATAAAGTATGGGAGCGTAGCGCTTTCTATTTTGTTCCGTTCGCTTATAGTTAAGAGTTTGATCCTAGCTCAGGATGAACGCTGGCGGCGTGGATAAGGCATGCAAGTCAAGGGGGCTCCGCAAGGAGCAACCGGCAGACGAGATAGTAATAATTAAGTATGTCCCCCAGAGTCGGGCATAGCTCGCCGAAAGGTGAGGTAAATCCCGATAGTCTCGCAAGAGTAAAAATTTATTGCTCTGGGAACAGCTTGATCGGTATCAGCTAGTTGGTAGTGTAAAGGACTACCAAGGCTATGACGCCTAGGGGACCTGAGAGGGTGACCCCCATCGATGGGACTGAGACACGGCCCATACACCTACGGGTGGCTGCAGTCGAGAATCTTCCGCAATGGACGAAAGTCTGACGGAGCGACGCCGCGTGGAGGATGAAGTGCTTCGGCATGTAAACTCCTTTTGCCAGGGAAAAAGTTATTGATTGTACCTGGAGAATAAGAGGTTGCTAAACTCGTGCCAGCAGCAGCGGTAATACGAGTGCCTCGAGCGTTATCCGGAATTATTGGGCGTAAAGGGTGTGTAGGCGGTAGTGTTAGTCTTGTGTTAAATCTGTCGGCTCAACCGATAGGCTGCATGGGAAACGGCACAACTAAGAGGATGGAAGGGGTCTGCGGAACTCATAGTGTAGCGGTGAAATGCGTTGATATTATGGGGAACACCGAAAGCGAAGGCAGCAGACTGGTCCACTCCTGACGCTGAAACACGAAAGCGTGGGTCGCGAATGGGATTAGATACCCCAGTAGTCCACGCCCTAAACGATGATCACTAGATTTGGGGAGTATCGACCCTCCCCGAGTCGTAGCAAACGCGTTAAGTGATCCGCCTGGGTAGTACGGCCGCAAGGTTGAAACTCAAAGGAATAGACGGGGACTTGCACAAGCGGTGGAACATGTGGTTTAATTCGACGCTAAACGAAGAACCTTACCAGGGTTAGAAATCCATTCGAAGATCAGCAGAAACGTTGATCGCCGCAAGGCGGATGGACAGGTGCTGCATGGCTGTCGTCAGTTCGTGGTTTGAACTGTTCCCTTCAGTGGGGTAACGAACGCAACCCCTGTTGCCTGTTACAAGTGTCAGGCGAGACCGCCCAGCCCGGTGCAAAGTAAAATCTTAAAATCCAAATCTCAAATCTCGTCGCATGTGCGATAAGATTTGAGATTGAAGATTTGATTTTTTAGTTTGTAACGGGCTGGGAGGAAGGTGGGGATGACGCCAAGTCAGCATGGCCCTCTGACACCCTGGGCTACACACGTGTTACAATCGCATCTACAACAGGACGCAATGTCGCGAGACGGAGCAAACCCTTAGAAAAGATGCGCCAGTTCGGATAGGAGTCTGCAACTCGACTCCTTGAAGCCGGAATCGCTAGTAATCGCAGGTCAGCTATACTGCGGTGAATACGTTCTCAAGTCTTGTACTCACCGCCCGTCAACCCAAGGGAGTCGGAGGTGCCCGAAATCTCGCCTCGTGCGGGCCTACGGCAAATTCGATGACAGGGGGTAAGTCGTAACAAGGCACGGGTAGCGGAAGCTGCTCGTGGAATATTTCAAGAGAAACAACGTTGCTGTCTTTGACAGTGACTTATAGTCGATCGTCTGCTTTGCAGATGAGGCCATGGTTCTATGTGCCTTAAACATGAACCCTTAGTCTCCGAAGATAGGGGACACACATGGGTGATCTCAATTGAATCACTCATGGGCGAACGGAACAAAATAAAGAGCGCTACCGCCGAAAGGCGACAGAAGACGCCTAGAAATAGGCGTTTTTTGATACCCCAGATATATACAATACTAGCTTGACTTTGGTATAGAAAGGTGCTATAATTGTACCAGAGTACACAGGGCGTTTGAAATAGCGCCGAAACAATCAAAGGAGAAAAAACCATGAGCGAGCTCATCGAAACGAACAGCAGACTGACCACGATCCAACCGAGACGTGATGTGATGGATGTTGCGCCGATGCCGATGCCAGCCAAACCCATGTCGGTCAAGGCAAGGGTTAAGCTGGGGCTGTCAGCGGTAGCACTTTTCGCAGTAGCCTATCTGATGGCTGTGGTGTTTCTCGGCTGGTAATTGATCTCGAAGATGAATGTGGGGAGTCGTTGGTTCAATCCGACGACTCCCATTTCTTTTGCCTAATTTAGGTATACGTTATTGTATCAGTGTAATCTAACATTTATAATTATAGGATGAAAAGATGTTTTGTTTTATCAGTTCTTACTGAATATTGGGTTATCGCCTGCTAAATCAAAGACTATCCGTGCCGTAAAAGTTCCTCAAAAGTATTTCATTGATTTTGTACGTGGATATTTTGATGGAGATGGGTGTAGCTATTCATACTATGATCAAAAATATAAAAATAGCTATCGATTCTACATATCATTTGCATCAGGAAGTGAAAAATATATTCGCTGGTTAAGGAACCAATTAAAGTCATCTATGGGCATAAAAGGTAGTATCAATAGGAAAAAGGGATCAACTAATGTGCAGCTAAAATATGCTAAACAAGAGGCTGTAATTCTCGCTAAAAACATGTATTATCATAAGGGGCTGGTTTGTTTGGAACGTAAAAGAGCAAAGATATTCGAATCCTTAAAGGTAATCGAAAATATGTCGGAGTGGTGAAATTGGCAAACACGCAGCGTTCAGAACGCTGTGAGCGCAAGCTCTTGGGGGTTCAAGTCCCCCCTTCGACACCCATAGTAATATTCGTTGCATTTTATGCCGATTTTTGGTAGTGTATGCCTACTGGTTTGAGGTATCAGCTCATCTTTTCTCTGGGTTCTGCCTCACATCTTTTAGCAAGTTAGCGAAGTCCTGGTTCTAGAAATTCTGGTCAAAATTTTTTTCGCGTTCACACGCGAAAAAAGATTTTGATCCGAATTTCGCAAGGACAAAATTTGCGCGTGTAGCTCAGTTGGTAGAGCACGCCACTGATACTGGCGGGGTCCCAGGTTCGAATCCTGGCACGCGCACCAAAAGGTCGCCTTCGGGCGACCTTTGCGCGTGAATCCACGCCGAGATACCGTCTATTTTATGGAAATTGTGGTATAGTCTCAATATATGAAAAATTCTCGAAAAGGTCTTGCTGTAGCATCGCTAATCGTATTTACGGTGTTGATGATAGGGGGAGGCCTCTATTACTATACAAAAGGTAATTGGCACTCATTTAATATTGGTGGAAATGTTAAAACATCGGATTGGAAAACATATCGAAACGATAAATATGGACTTGAATTCAAATATCCACAAGATTGGTCGAATCTATATCCAGATGGCTATGGTAACGATGATGCGCTTACAGGCGACAAGTTCACAACTGTATTTCAAAAAGATGTAAATATTCCCAATATTCAATTTTTTGTTATAGATGTTTCAAAAATTGATCCAGATAAACATGGAAGATCTTCTTGTATTGAAAATGAGATGGGGTGTCCATCATATTCAGTAATAAAGATTTACTCGATTGGAGATTATCGCGCCAGAGTTGTCAATTATGGTGGTGAAGGAGGGGCTAGCACATTTGTCGATGTTTTTCGTGGCGATTTTGTATACAGATTTCTGGTGCCTGGCAGGGATAGTAGTTTGATAGAAAAAATTGCTAGTACTTTAGAATTTACCTCGCCGCTTGTGTACGTCTTAGGTAATTCCTCGATTCAATATCCAAGCAACGTAGATACAGTTAGTTATTCAGGAATAGTAGAGTTCCATTTCACTACAAAGTATCCTTCGACTGCTCTTAAGAATGTTTATATTAGAATGGGTGGTCTTGGAAATACTATACCCTCTGGTGAATATATCGAAATGAATGGAATTCGATGGACTCGTTTTGAAACAAATAAGGAGGTTCCATCTGAGGTGGCTGAAATAGGATTAAATAAAAATGTTTATATCCGTGAAATAAGTTACGGATTTTGCGAGACAGGATGCGCTGGAGCAACTCTCACCATGATAGCTTTGGATCAAGAAGCTCTCAGAAGCGATGAGGCTAAACAGTTCATTTCAATCTTTGAAAAAATGATGGCAACTTACAGGTATCCGATTACCTTATAAAACAGGCGGAGTCCAGGCAGTTTTTTCGTTATGTTGTATAATATACCCATATACACCTAACCATTACACACATGTTTTTTGGCATCATTGTGATTGCCGTAGTTTTGTTCCTTGTGTCTCGACAGAATAGCCGCATTGAGAGGCTTGAGAAGCTCATCGGGGCTGGTTTACCCAGTAAACCTGCAGCTCCAGTGTCTTCATCAGTGAATGCACAATCAGCATCTCCCAGCGTCTCTCCCGCTGTCCCAGCTCCATCAGCTGCCCAGACGCCTTCCAATCTCCCGCCCAAAATTCCTGTCGAAAAGAATGAAGAATCATCTGGCCGTTTCCTCGGCAAGCTCGGCATAGCTGCGGTGCTTCTCGGAGTTGCATTCTTCTTGAAGTACGCGTTCGATAATAACTGGATAGGTCCTGCAGGACGCGTCATGATAGGCATCCTCGCAGGTATTGGATTCATTGGTGTCGGACAGATTCTTCGTGGCAAGTATATGAAATATTCTGATCTGCTCATGGGTGGCGGAAGCGCGATTCTGTATCTCTCGATATACTCCGCATATGCGTTCTATCATCTCATCACCGCTTCTACAGCGAGCGTATTCATGTTGTGTGTGACTGCGCTTACGTTGGCTATCAGTGTCGTGAATGCTACGCAGACTTTGTCGCTCGTCGGAGTGGTCGGCGCCTTTGCGACCCCATTTCTAGTGAATACGGGCACTGATACGATGTCAACGTTGTTCATATATATGACAATAGTCAATATTGGCGTATTGGGTATATCGTTTTTCAAGAAGTGGCCTAAGCTCAATCTAGTCACATTCATCGGAACAGGGCTCAACTTTATCGTCTGGTATGTATCATATTATCGCGAGGATGCTCTTATACCGACGCTCGGTTTCGTATGCGTGACATTCTTGGTGTTTCTCATCGCAAATGTTGCTCGTGCGATTGCAGCGGGGGTGAAGGCCGATCAGGCAGACTATGTCCTCCTTGGGGGCAATGCAGCTGCTTTGGCCGCCATGGTATATATTCTTCTGGAGCCTATGCATCAGGGTATACTCGGATTTGCAGCAGCACTTATCGCGGTCGTCTATATTGGAGTCGCGTTCATCGTGAATAAGCGCAATCCAACTGACATGGCGCTCAACATATTCCTGCCAGGTCTCGCAGTCACATTCTTGTCACTCGCTGTTCCTATGCAGTTCTCTGGTCCATGGATAGCTGTAGCTTGGTTTATTGAAGCTGCATTCTTGTATGGTATTGCATCTTTGATCAGCAATCGCGGATTCCAAGTCATGGGTGTAGTCGTGTATATTCTTGGACTTGTAGATTTTCTTGTATGGCAGTTTGATCAGTTCGTCAATAACGCTCCATTTACACCAATCTTTAATACCGCTTTTATGGTGCTAACACTGGCCATTGCCGTCGCATATGTGATCGCGTATGTCTATCATAGATTTGGTAGTATCAATGTTGAAATACAGAAGCGTGGCATCATGGCCTTCATTATTATCGCCAACATCTTGACGATATATGCGCTCAGCTCTCAAATTGTGTTCTATCACGATGCGAAGATCAATGACTTGAATATAAAGTATCAGTCACAAATGACCCAGGCTCAGAGGTATAACACAGGATATGATACTTCAGGCATGGATAGGCAAGCGTCTCAGGCATACTATGATGAAGTTGCGAAGACGCGCAACCAGTCAAATACTCTCGTATCGATCCTCTGGACGCTCTATGCCGCTGCACTTACGGGGCTTGGATTTGCGCGTCGCATATCGAGCTTGCGCCGTCTCGGTCTCATGCTTTTCGTTGTTACGGCGGTCAAGGTGGTCATCGACGTGTGGAGCCTCGGTCCGCTGTATCGCATTATCTCATTCATCGTGTTTGGTCTGATTGCGCTGATCGCATCATTCGCATATGCTAAATATAAAGACCGCCTGAAAGATATCGTTTAATCCTATAATCATATGAACATCACCTCATCGCGCATGAAGACGCTTATAGTCATAGCTGTTATTGCGGCAATGTCTTCATCTGCATACGCAGCCTTTGATTTTCAGTCGTGGCCATATTCACGCCCGATAGATACTCGAGGGACGACGGGCATGGTCAAAATGATCTTGCCGACTGATATCTCGATAGGAAATCCTGATTTCTCTGATATCCGCATCATAGACGGACAGGGAGGGGAGACTCCATATCTTCTCACGCGTGGGATAGTATCGTCTTCTCCTGCAACCACTGCTCGTGTACTGGATGTGAGCGCGCAAATAGATGGAACTACGAGGTTCATCGCAGATGCTGGTCAGTCAGGTATAGTTCATACTGGTATAACAATAGGTACGCCTACGTCAAACTTCCGCAGGCAGGTAAGTGTATACGCAGCAGACTCACTCTTGCCACTCAATGATGCGGGATGGTCTCTCGTCACCACTACAGGCTATATCTTCGCATTCACGGATCCGTACAGTGGATACACTTCTGGGAAAAGTTCGGTGACATTTCCAGCAAATACATCGCGTTATTTCAAGGTTGTTATAGGTGGTGGTACAGAGGGTTCTATCTCCGTGAATAGTGCATCACTTGTGAGCGAAGTGTCTGTAGAAGAGCGTTCGTATACCGAAGAGCGTCCCGCATCTATATACAATGATGCGGCAAAGAAGGCGACAGAGGTGACGATTGATCTTGGTTCAGAGAACAAGTTGTCGGATGAGATCTCCTTGAATATATCAGGGACTAACTATAATCGCAGAGTCCTCATTGAGTCGAGTAATGATGCAACAGCAACCTCAACATGGAAGTATGTTGGTCAAGGATCTATCTCTGGTGTTTCAACGTCGGTATTCAGAGGTAGTTCAGGAACCATATACTATCCTGAACAGCGTGCACGCTATATCCGTGCTTCGATAGTGAACGATGACAATCCGCCATTGTCGGTTGCTCCGAAAGTCACTGTGCGTGGTCCTATACTCGGCCTTGTATTCGAGACTCAACCTGGTAAGTCATACAGCATGTATTACGGCAATCAGTATGCACAAACGCCGAACTATGATCTCGTGCGTCTCTCATCATATATACAGGAGCAGGCTCTGCCGACGGCATCTCTCGGTCGTGAGACTGCCAATCCAGAGTATGTTGCTCCAAACGGCCCCGTAGTGCCATATACCGAGTCACACAAGAGTTTGCTCAATACGGTCCTCATTATTGCGGTATTGATTATAGCTGCTCTCATTGCGGTATACTTGAGAGTGTATCTCAAGAAGCATGCCCTGCTTGAGAATTCGGGTAGCGGCTTCACAGGAGGAACCGCATCTGGGTCGGGTCAACCCGGTGATGACCAAGCTCCTCGTGCGTAAGATTATCAGTGATTCGATAAACCAAACTAATATGAAAACAACACCAAAGGATTTCTTTCTCCACCTCGGCGCTATCGTGGCGCTCTATGCTGCAGCCGGAGCTCTTATCAACCTGTCGTTCAGCGTCATCAACTACTACTTCCCGGATGCGCTTGCAGGATATTTCTACGGTAATGCCGTCGCATGGCCGATATCGATGCTCGTGGTCCTAGTGCCCATCCTCTATGTGCTGGAATGGGTCATCAATCGCGATATATCGAGGATGCCTGAGAAAGCGGGACTCTGGATACGTTCGTGGAGGATATATATAATCTTATTCTCAGCGATCATCCTCGTAGGTGGAGATCTCATTGCGCTCATCAATACGTATTTGAACGGTGAAATCACCTCTCGCTTCATATACAAGATCATCGTGATACTGCTCATTGGCGGCACGATCGGCAAGTATTATTTCTTCAGCCTCTATCCCAACCTCAAGTGGTCCAAGATGGTGCGCACCATCAACCCGTGGTTCGGTATTGTCTTCACACTCGTAGCTATTGTCGCAGGATTCATCGCCGTTGGATCGCCAGCATCTCAGCGCGCATACCGTTTCGACAGTCAGCGCATCAATGACCTCACAAGCATTCAAGGGCAAATCGTGAGTTACTGGCAGCAGAAGGAGAAGCTTCCAGAGGCGTTGTCTGATCTCAATGATGCGCTTTCATGGTTCACGGTGCCGGTAGACCCAGAAACAAGCCAGCCGTATGAATATTCAGTCAAAGGTATAATGGGCACGAAGGATGCTCCGAGTGGACTTTCGTTTGAACTGTGTGCCACATTCTCCCGAGCGACTCGAGATGACAAGGGGCGAGGCGAGTATGGCTATGGCAGGGGTGGCTTCACCATGGCATCTCCAGTCGCTTATGACATGGCATATCCTATTATGGATGGTCAGGATAACTGGAAACATGAAGAGGGTAGGACATGCTTCACGAGGACGATAGATCCAGATAAGTATCCAGTCATTCCCAAGCCAGTTTCTGAGCCGAGAGACCTCTAGTACGAGGTTCCGTCTCGGTGTAAAACAAAATCCCGTATAAAACGGGATTTTGTTTTGGCTTTGAAATAGTCCCACAAGGACCCACCACCTCATCAATAAAGCAAGTATATTCTCAAAGATAACAAAGGTCAAGGGTTTGTGTTCGGTCGGATTTACGATAGTAGCCCCGGCGGGAATCGAACCCACAAGCCACCATTGATGAGGTGGTGGCAAAGGAACCACCTCTCGGGGCCACCGGAGGAGGAAAATCCTCCGTACTCGGAATGCTATCAATCTGAGATGAAGAATTAGTGATGAAGTAGTAGAGAAATAGTGAGAATTTGAGAATCAGAGAAAATGTGCTATAATGACGGCTCATTTTATTGAAAAAACGCATTAACCCCAAACCAAAAGCAATGAACCTCGGCAAGAAAACCAAGATCGTCTGTACTATCGGACCCGTCACAGAAAGCACTGAAAAGCTCACAGAACTCGTCAATGCAGGCATGAACGTCATGCGCCTCAACTTCTCACATGGTGATTTTGCTGAACATCAGAAGCGTGTCGACAATATCCGTGAGGTTATGAAGAAAACAGGTAAGACAGTGGCTATTCTTCAGGATCTCTGTGGCCCGAAGATTCGCATCGGTACATTCAAGGATGACAAGGCTATCACGCTCAAGGAAGGTGCTACATTTACGCTCACTACAGATGCATTCGAAGGTACTGAGGAGAAAGTTTCGGTCAATTACCCACTTCTTGCAAAGGAAGTAAAGGTTGGCGGTACTATCCTCATTCAGGACGGCCGCAAGCGTCTCGAGGTTGTCGAGATTAAAGGTAATGACATTGTCTGCAAGGTCATTATTGGAGGTGAGCTCAAGGGTAGGAAAGGAGTGAATGTTCCAGGTGCCAATCTCTCTATCAGTGCGCTCACTGAGAAAGATAAGAAGGATGTTGAGTTCGGTATCAAGAACAAGGTAGATTTTGTTGCGCTTTCATTTGTTCGTCGCGCTTCAGACATTCTCGAGCTCCGCGAAATTCTCGATAAGGCTGGTTCCAAGGCTCATATTATCGCCAAGATCGAGACTCCTGAGGCACTTGATGTGATCGATGAGGTTGTAGCGGCGGCTGATGGACTCATGGTTGCACGTGGTGATCTTGCTATCGAGATTCCTGCAGAAGAGGTTCCGATCGCCCAGAAGCTCATGATCAGCAAGTGTAACGCGGTTGGTAAGCCAGTCATTACTGCGACGCAGATGCTCGAATCTATGATCAAGAGCCCAGTCCCGACTCGTGCAGAGGTGTCTGACATTGCAAATGCTATCATCGATGGTACTGACGCAGTGATGCTCTCTGAGGAGACGACGCTCGGAGATTTCCCGATAGAGGCGGTCAAAATCATGACTAAGGTTGCATCGCGCGTTGAGTCAGAGGTATATACTCGCGATACGATAGCCGAATACGATGAGTCTCATGGTGTTACCGATGTGGTGTCTCAGTCCGCTGTCCGTGCAGCACATGCTGTCGGAGCGAAGCTTATCGTTGCATTGACTCGTTCTGGTAAGAGTGCACGCATGATTGCCCGTTATAGGCCTGCAGAGCGCATCCTCGCCCTGTCTGACAGTGCAGAAAATATCAACAAGCTTATGCTCTCGTTTGGTTGCTACCCGATGGTTTCAAAGACATTCAAGACTGTCGATGAAATCATGGAGATTGTTCGTACTGCGACCCTCGATACCAATCTGGTCAACAAGGGAGACAAAGTGGTTATCGTTGGTGGCATGCCATTCGGCACCGCAAAGGATACCAATATGATTCTCGTGGAGACGGTGTAGTATTTGCTCAAATAAAAGGATAAAACAAGGAATTAATTTCCTTGTTTTATTTTTTCAGATATAATATGTCCATGCAGAAGACATACACCATTGCACCGGATCTCTTCATACTCGATCATTCACAGGGTCGCGACTACCCAGTCACGATTCATGATTTGCCGCAGCAGGAGAAGCCCCGGGAAAAGCTCATGGCTCAAGGGCCAGAAGCTCTGACCATGAAGGAGCTTCTTGCTGTGGTTCTCAATACAGGGACCGTCAAAGAAGATGTCATAGAGATGTCCAATCGCATTATTCGTGACTACGGTGAGAGGAGTATCCTGGTCGAGCGCGACCCCAAGAAGTTGGCGCACGACATGGATATTCCTGTCGGCAAGGCGTGTCAGATCATTGCGACAGGGGAGCTCGGTCGCCGATATTATGACAAGAGCCAGTCAGGTTTCACTGCGATACGCAATGCACAGGACGTGTACGACTATCTGCGTGGTATGGGTAATCTGCCAAAAGAGCACCTGCGAGGGCTCTATTTGAACAGTCACAACCGTATCATTAGGGATGAGACCATCTCTATAGGAACTATCAACTCGAATATTGTTCATCCGCGCGAGATTTTCCGCCTTGCGGTGGAGTCAGGCGCGGCAGGGGTCATTCTCGCTCACAATCATCCCTCCGGAGAAGTTACTCCGAGCGATGAGGATGTCGAGATGACCAACCGGGTTGTCCAAGCTGGGAAGATCTTGGGTATCCGGGTACTTGATCATGTCATCATAACCAAGGACGCATTCACCAGTGTGAAGGCGGACTACTAACCACCTATCTCTATGAGAGATTATCAACTTACTACACCCTCGCTTGAAGGGCTTTTTCGGCATGATGCACTATCGTATGAGGGAATTATTAGACCGGAGCGCATACTGCGCATTATGGATGGCCCAGCGAGCAAGGGTCCCAAAGATGGCCGTCCTCGGCATGAATATTCAGACAAAGACCAGAAGATTATAGGGCAGTATTTCCAGGACCTCTACGGAGTGTTCATGAAGAAGCTTTCTCGCTTCGCAGTGGAAGTGGATATCTCCGATGATGATGCGCTGAAGCTTCAAGCACTCTTGCAAGAGCTCATCAAAATCAAACGTCTTATGCGCGAACGGTTCACTATTGAACATTGATGATTTCATGTGTACACTGTGCGCATGTCATCAAAAGACCATTTCAAAGGCAAACGCGTGGCGCTTGTCGGCCTCGGTGTACATGGCGAGATGGTCGAGGACGCGAAATATCTGATCAAGGCAGGTGCCTGGGTGTCTATCTATGACCTCAAGAGCGAGGCTCGTCTCAAAACAGAACTCCTCTATCTCCGCTCGGTTGGGCTTGCGAACTATGTATGTGGTTCGATACCTTCTGAAGATTTGCTCGATATGGATATCATCATTCTCTCGCATGAATATCCGCGAAGTTCATCTTTTTTGAGGGGGATACATGCTCACAACCAATATGCAGATGAGAATAACAAGAAGAAGATTGTCATCGAATATCCGGAGACGCTTTTCTTCAAGCTCGCGCCGCCGGTAACACTCGTTGGCGTTATGGGTCCTTGTGGTAAGTCGACGGTTATGTCCATTCTTGGTCCTATGCTCGAGTATGTGTGCGAGGAGCATGGCGGCCAGTCGCTCTTCGTCATTGATCCCGAATCTTCAGAGGGAGCTTTGGCGCATATCAAGAAAATTAAAAGCGGAGACATCGTCCTCATGCGCATGCCAGATATGATTCTCGGCGAGCTTCACGCAATGCGCATTAGTCCACATGTGGCAATATTCACAGGAGTACCGGGGAAGCGAGCGTATAAGGAGTCTCCATTCGAGATATTGTCGTATCAGACCTATAACAATTTCCTGGTGGCATCAGATGAGATTGTCGACATAGCTCGCTCAGGCGTTGTCCAGCCGCGGGCAAAAATGCTTCGCACCAAGCCATCGATTGTCCCAGTGGAATGGGGATTCGTTGGCCGCGGACCGCATGATCGCGCCAATGCTGCTCTCGCGCTTCAGGCGGGCAGGCTATTCAAGCTTGATGATGATGTAGCACATCGCATCCTCAGCTCTTGGAAGGCGCTTCGTGGTAGACTCGAGCTGATTAAGAAAGTAAAGCTTGTCGAATACTATAATGATACATCCTCGACGACTCCGGATGCTGTTCTCGCAGGACTTACGGCAATATCGAAGGGCCGAGATACCGTGCTCATCATCGGTGGAGCTGATCTGGGGTATGACTATCGAACACTCTATGCCGAGATACCGAAATATGCCCATACGGTCATAACGCTTCCTGGAAGCGGAAGTTTGCGCGAACGAGCGGCTATTCAGGCTATTGAAGGAGCGACGGTGAAGATGGCTCCAACTCTTGATGAGGCGGTGCTCGTTGCTTCTGAAGTTGCTCAGAAGGGAGATAAGGTGCTCTTCAGTCCTGGTTTCGGTGCAGGCGGTGTCGACGGTTCAAAAAAAGAGCGCGGCGACAAGTTCGTCCGCGCGGTGAGGAGTCTATAGTGCAGTGTTTTAGAACCCCACGAGAAGGGGTGCATGTGTGCTGCCACGCTGCATGCGCAGTTTCTGCATATAAAGTATACCTGTTCACTTCGCATGCAGCGTGGCAGCACACATGCACCCCTTCTCGTGGGGTTCTAGTCACCACATACCAGACACACAACCGCGCCGTCGATCTCGTGACCAGTATACGCTGCTCTCATTGCCCCTGCGACAGAGAGTGCGCTGTTGGTAGATATTTCGAGACCTGTCTGTTCGCGAGTGAAATTTTGTGCAGCCGAGATGTCGTCATTGGTTGCTATCCATCCGGTACCGCCAGTTGATTCTATAAGAGGGATGAGCTTCGTCTTGCGCTGAGCAACTTGGTCTACAATGGCATCTGCGATGGAGAGTTCGTCAGGACCATCGTATGCCTCGAATGTTTCTGCCATGGGGTGACATGAGGATGTCTGGACGATGTGTACTTGGATAGGAGATTTATTCTTGGAGAAATATGCTGCAAGTGCTTGAGCTGTAGTGCCAGAAGAAGTTCCGATGAAGACTGCGCCGATAGGGTCTTTCTTCGAGCTTGCGATCAATTCTTCGGCGAGAGATTCATATCCTATAAGTGCAATATCGTCAGTTGATTGACGGAGGCTACGCATGCCTTCTTGAGTCGCCTGCATGAGCGCTTGGAGGGGGCGTTCCTTCCTGAGAATACGGATGAGATTTTCTGTTTGTGCGGATGCAATCGCGGTGCGGATTTTGTTGAGCTTCTTCTCAGAGATATGATTGCCTACGAAGACATCCAGAGACGCGTCAGGGAGCTGTGCAATATGGAGTGTAGCAGCAAGAG
>JACCDJ011305475.1_pt1 | contig 15174 bp, 9 predicted proteins | sample 7444481 | NCBI WGS metagenome assembly JACCDJ01 (sample SAMN15323435, study PRJNA562643) | freshwater metagenome | isolation source: river surface water | place: USA:Blue River Watershed | collected 2017-08-15 | reverse complement strand
TATCCTCCCGCCGTGGTGAAGCGCCGCATTTCAGGACGTGGCGCCGCCTCCAAGGAGCAGCTGGCTGGGTTCTTGAATTCCATGTTTGCTATTCCGGTCGATCCCAAGCGCGCACTCGACGCGACCGACGCGCTCGCCGTCGCTGCCTGCCACGCGCTCACGGTGGACCGCGCGGCCGTGCTGCGCAGCGCCACCCAAGTCGAGGATGCCCAGGGTGCGCGAGGCACGAGCGCCGCGAAAAAGAGCGCGGCCAAGGGCCGCGGCGGCTGGGCCCAGTTCTTGGCCCAAAACCCAGACCGCACGGTCAAGTAAGCCTTTGCCTTCGGCAAGCCCCACAAAAAAACCCGGCCGAAGCCGGGTTCCGTGGTTGGGGCAGTAGGCGCTTAGTGCGTCACTACTACGTTGGCGCGAAGCTCCCCTTGGGCACCTGAGGCAGCCACAACGTAGGCTCCGCTGGCGAGTCCGCTCACGTCAAGCATGAGCTGACCGTCCACCACCATCGCGTTGGCGGCGTGGAGCACCAGTGCGCCGTTCACGTCGTACACTGAAACACCGGCCGTCGGCACAAATCCGTTCAGACGCAGGTAGACCATGTGCTGGGCAGGGTTCGGGTAGACTTTGGCGTCGACCACCACTTGCTCAGGCACGCCTGACGTGTTCTCTTCCATGATCAACTGAATCGTAGGAATCACGTTGCCGCTGAATCCGCGCACAAACCAGTTGTTGTCAGAGCGCACCAGCTCGCGCGGCTGCTCTCCGGCCGTCACGTCGTTGAGCTGGTAGGCCACTGCCGTTGAGTGGTTGAGGTACAGGTCTGCATCAGAGGAGTTGACACAGATGATGTAGCGCTGGTTCGTGTCCAATTCAATTGGGTCGGTGAACAGGTGGGTCACCATCGAATCCTGTGCGTTGGTGGTGTAGGTGTAGGTTTCCAAAGCAACCGGAGACGTGTTGGTCACCGCACAGTTGGGGTCATTGAGGTCCGTGAATGAGTCAAACCACTCGTCTACTGAAATATCCACGCTGCGGCCGATCAAGGTGTCGGTGTTGGACCAGCCCGCGAAACGGACTCCCTTCAAAAGCATGCGGTCCGCGTTCGGGTGGCGGAAGTGGATGCATGTACCCCAAGAAGACGTAAAACTCGACGATTTAAACGAGTTATTGTCCAGTGGCTCCAAAGTCGAAGCATCAACACGGGCGTAGCTGAACAAACTGTCGTTGACTACCGACGCAAAGTCAATGTTGTTGTCGAGCGGGAACGACTCGTTCGGAACAGTCACATTGTAGTTAACCTCATAGGCTCCTATGGGATAACCGTTGAGTTGGAACGGAGGGAAACTAATGTAGCTCGAATCGCCCGAATTAATTGGGAACGACGAGGTCGACATCGTGTAGAGGGTGGTACCGCCGCGCTTCACGGTCACACTCGCGATGGCGTTGGCTTGGTTGGCCGAACCGTCGTTGCGCGTCCAAAACCCTAGGTTCATTTTGAAGTCACTCGAATCCTGGGCAATCATGCTTGGCACGGCCAACGCAGGAGGGTACATGGCCTCGGCGGGCGCAATGCTCATGTCGTTGGGGAACGCTCCAATCTTGTTTCCCAAGAACGCTACTACGGTTTGTCCACTTTCGATCGCCGTGCGCAGCATATCGCCGTCAGGGCGCGCAATCATGGCAAACGGAATCGTGGTAAGGCCGCCGTACACCCCTGGACCCGCATTGAGTCCAGCGTTGTCGCGGTTGTACAAGATCACGGCACGGGCACCAGCGCGCTCGGCGAGGTAGACCTTAAGTCCAAATTCGCAGGTTCCGCGGGCAATAAGTACAATTTTACCGGTAAGACGGTTTTTTTGCCAGGTCGACGTAGTGTCAAGGTTACAGCCCTCGTACTTGAGCGGAATGCCTGGGTAGGCGTTGCCCGTGTTGGGGTCGGTACCCACCACTGTGTTGACACCGGCGGTACTGTCGTCCATAACGACCACCGTATCGAGCACGGCGTCGGCCGGATCCAGGAGGTCTGCAAGGCCCCAGCCCGTGGAGTTACCATTGTTGGTGTGGGTCAAGCCCCCTTGAATGGAGCTGGGCGACATGATGTTCAGCACCACTTGGGCCTGTGCGGCGCCAGCGGTCAAAAGCATCCACCCAAAAATGTGTAGGATTTTCTTCATCGTATGTGCGTTTAAAGTTTAGGTAGGTGGAATTTAAAAAAAATTCCAATACGCTGAACTTCAAGGCACAATAAAGAAATTAAATGGACGCTACCTCCAGCGCGTCACGAAGACGCTGCGCTAGCTCATTAAATTCCTCTACGTCGAGCTGCAGTTTCGGATTGGCAAAGTTCAAATCCGCTTCACTTCTCAGGGGCACAACGTGCACGTGGGCGTGCGGAACCTCAAATCCGAGCACGCTCAGTCCGACCCGAGTACAAGGTATTGTCGCTTTTTGAGCCTCTGCAACGGCGCGCACAAGATCAAATACAGCCACGTAATCTTCCTCGGGAAGATCAAAAATATTGTCAACCTCACGTTTAGGAACGACCAGCGTGTGACCTTGGGTTAACGGGCGGATGTCTAAAAAGGCAAAGGCATGCTGCGTCTCAGCGACTTTGTAGCACGGAACCTCTCCGCGAATGATTCGGGTAAAAATACTGGCCATTTTCAGCGTTCTATAGACAGTACTTCTAGCTTCATAATTCCGCTCGGAACCTGGATTTCAGCAACTTCACCCGCCAACTTCCCGAGCAATCCTTTGCCGATGGGCGAGCTTACCGAAATTTTTCCTGACTTCAAGTCTGCCTCTTGTTCGCTCACCAGGGTGTACTTCATGGTCGCACCGTTTGCCGGGTTGCGCACGGTAACCTTCGACAAGATGAGCACCTTTGAGGTATCGAACTGCGATTCATCGACGATGCGCGCATTGGCAACCAACTCCTCCATCTTGGCTATCTTCATTTCTAGTAAGCCCTGGGCTTCCTTAGCAGCGTCATACTCTGCATTCTCACTCAAGTCGCCTTTATCGCGCGCTTCGGCTATTTGCTCTGACACACGCGGACGCTCCACACTGCGCAAGTGCTCAAGCTCTTCCTTTAACTTCTTAAAGCCTTCGGGGGTGTAGTACGAAACGGACATAATCAATACGTGTTAAAAGCGAAGAAGACCCCCAAGTGGAGGTCTTCAAGCAAGAAAACCTTATGCGAATTAGAGAACAATTGCCGTGCCGACCGTGTGCACTCCACCAAATGCAGCGTTGGTCATGCGGTACGCGTAGCTCAAATCGAGTTTGCCGTCGCCCATTGGCACATTAAAGGTGAACCCGGCAGCCGGTCCACTGAAGGCCTCGTTGCGCAGTCCGTCAAAGCGGTTGTCGAACTGAGCCCAGCTGGCGCGCAGCGCAAAAAGCTCTTTGTATGCATACTCAGCACCCACCGTGAACTGGTCTTTCTTGAACGAGTTCGAGATGAAATTGCCCGCAACCGTCAGCTTGTGGCCGGTCATTAGGGTGAAGCCTTTGCTTGCGCCGATGGACAGCTGCGTCGGAAGCTCGAAATCTTCTGAACGGTTTTGGAAGCTGTTCGTGTACATACCTGTTGGAACCGGAAGTACAATGCTCAATCCGTCGCCCCGGTACGAGAACGAAGGACCAATGTTGCGCATGGTAATTCCGAAGGCGAAATCCTTGATGTCCTTGGGAACGTACTGTACCCCGGCGTCAAAGCAAACACCAGTAGCACTTAAGTTGTTGATCGTCGAGTTGTACAGCTTGATGTTGACGCCACCAAAAATGCTTTGGGTGAACTTCTTTGCGTAGGCAATCCCAATGATCGTCGCTGAAGGACGGTACGTACCAAGGCCGCCGTCAGGCTGGTCCTCGGTCGTCACCTGAATGTCGCCGTAGTTCATGCTGTTCATGTGGATGCCTAGCACGCCACCGTTTCCGGTTGGGGTAATCAAGCTTCCTGCGTTCAACGTGATGCCGCTGCCCACCAGCCACTGGGTGTTGGCAAAGCCTGCCTGCAGTCCGTTGATTCGCGCAATTCCCGCGACGTTGCCGTAGAGGCCCTCAAACCCCTTGATGTTGGCCGTGTTGCCTTCACCCCAGCCCGCCGTGCGCGCCCAAGGATTCACAAGGAGTTCTGAAGCGCCCGCAGAACCTGAACGGACCGGGTTACCGGCGAACGCCGTTGCTGCTGAAAGCAGGGTGGCCGCAACTAAAATCTTTTTCATAATCAAGTACGTCTTAGAATCCGGTTGGGTTGAACGGACGCATCGTGCCGAACCACTTCACAATGGTCTGGCCAATGCCCGGGGCATCAACGTGAATCAGGTAAACTCCGCTCGCAATCGGAACTTGGTAGTTGTTGGTCAAATCCCAGTAAATCCAGGTATCGCTGTTGTCCTTGCGCATGGTCCTCACCAACGAACCGTCGGTAGTGTAGATCGAAATCGTACAGCGCGGAGGCAAGTTGGTAATCTTCACGCGGTTGTCGTTTTGCGACGTTTCGTATTGGCTCAAGCTGTAGTACGGGTTTGGAACAACGCGTACGGTTGACAATGCATTTTGGGCCGTGGTAGCGTCGCCCGTCACGGTAGCCGCATTCGCGGTGCTAAATAGGTACTTCGGATTGCCCGAGTTGGAGTTGTCGGTCACGTAGCGCTCGTAGGGACGGGCCATGCGAATTTTCACACGCGCTACCGACGGCAGCCCATTGGGCGCTGTGCGGGGCTCGTACAAGTTCGCGTTGTTAAAACGTGCCTCCATCAAGGGAATCGACACCCACATAAGCGATTTGGTCACGCGGTTGCGGCTCAAGATGTTGCTCATGTTGCCAAAATCAGCGTACAGCGGGTTCTTCGTTTCATCAGAACCTGCATAGTCCAGCGGAGTGCGCGACAGACCAGACTGAAGGTAGGGCCCGAGGATGTACAGGTTGTGCTGACCTCCAAATCGGTAACCGCCCGTCACGTTGTCGGCAAGCGGAGCCCGCTCACGGCTCGTTGGGTTGAAGAGCATGTCGTTTCCGCGGTCGCCAATCATCCAGCTGTTCTCACCAAAGGCAATGTTCAAGCGGGTACCTGTTTCAAGGTCGATAGCATATCCTGGGAACCAAGACCAGCCTGTGGTGGTCGAACTGCGTACGAGTTCGCCGTTCACCAGATCCCAACCGAGGTCAGAACGCAGGCGCCACTTGCGGGTTCCGCCGGCATTCAATGAAGCGTCGTCGCCCATTTCAAAGACCGGAACGCGCGTCCACTTTGAGCGGTCGTCTGTGAAGACAATGTCAACGCTGTGCAGTTCGGTCGGACTCATGCGCGCCGTGAAGGCACTCATCGAGGAGTCGGCTGGGCCCATGCCCCAAATGGTGTTGCCCGAAGAGAGTCCGCGGCCCAAGAAACTCGCGTAGGCAAACGGACCCCAAGTGCCGCCGACAATGGTCGAGAAGCGCGACTTACTGTCACCTGGGAAGTCTTTGTAGAACGATCCCGGAGGGGTCGTCACTTCGTTGTTGCCCGCAAGCAGCCAGTTGGTTGGGCCGTAGCTCGCGTCGTCCGCTACACCGCTCAACCACGGCTTCGTGGCGTCTTCGTACACCACTTCACCACCTAAAATGCTTTGGTTGCGAAGGTTGTCCACGTCGTTACCGGGAAGTTCTTGGTTGCGAATGTCCACAGAAATTCCAAGTTCGGGAACCAACTGCTCTACGAGGAAGGAAATCGAACCCGCAGATGTAGCCACAACGTCGCCGTTCTCGTCCTCAATCGTCCAAGTCGCGTTGGCGTTCGTTCCGCTAAAGGTCATCGTGTAGTTGCCTGACTTGACACGCAGTGGATCTACAATTTTAATGTTTACCGGACCATTTCCTGCCTGGTACACTGCGTTGTCGAGGCGGAAGTTCGCGACGATTTGATCTTCAGACTCCTTGCTCAGCTCGAGCTTGGTGCCGCCGTTACCCATTCCCTCGATTCGGGTAATGATCGGAGCGTCTCCGTACTTAGCATTTTGAATGGTTCCGTTGGCTTCGGCGCTCACTTGGTGCGGAATACCTACGTACTTCTTCACGTTGTTGCGGCCGGCGAGGTACGGACGGCGCTGCCCGCCAGGCGTGAGCACTTGGTCGAACTTCTCGTATTCGTTGTGTGCGTAGGCCACCACCGAGAAGTAGTACTCACGGTGGTTTACCAAGCGGCGGTCTGTCCCCGTAGCAAAGGCGTCTTCGGTCACGTGGAAGGTGGTTTTAATCCCGTCGTTGGAGGACGAAATGGTCATATCCTGGGGAACCAGCAATTCGAGGTCCGGGTTAAGCTCCCAGTTGATCAGTCGGTTCACGCCGTTTTTCACGTCGCACTGTGCGATGAGGCGGGCTTGACTCGGGTCATAGCGGTCCGCCATCGACACGTTGGCGTTCTTAAGCTGGTAGATTTGGAAGCCCTCAAACTTGTAGGTGTTGTCGGTTGCCTGAATCAACGGATCGATTTCTTGGTAATCAAAGTTGTCGTTGTTCTGGCCTTCGCGGTACGACAGCATCAGTACCACAGAACGATCAAGCTCCTGGATTTCCAGGTCTGGGGCATCAGGGCCATTCAAGATTTGGAAGCAATTGTCGAAGAGGCTTTGGGCCTTGTCGTCGGCAATGATTACGCGTTCCACCGAGTAAAGGGGACCTGGGTCGTTCGTGTTGCGGGCCCACACGGCACCCGTCGTGATGAAGTTCAAGGCTCCCGGAGCAAGCGAGAACGGACCTGCATTGTGAAGGCCGCGCTTGTCCTGCTGGTTGTTTGGCGACTCAAACCAGTTTTGATCGGTAATGGGCGCAGTTACTCCGGTCGTGTCATAGCTGTTGCCCGGGTACGCAAACAAGGTCGCTAGACCCGAACCGTCTGCAGTGAAGCCGTCGCCGTTGCCGGTGCAGCCTGGTCCGCACGGCGTCTCGACGACAAGTGGGTTACCGTTCTTCCAACGCGACTGCATGTAGTTGTAAAACTCCGACGCGTTGTTCGGGTTGCCCGAGAACGCAGACGACGTGTTGTTGTAGTACATGAAGCCCGACATGATAATGCGCTCGTTAACGCCGGTAACCGGGTTTTCGGGAACGCAAACCCCGTTGGCGTCGCGCACTCCGTCGATGCAGCCGTCGCGGTCGTTGTCGCGGCCGTCAAAGTAGTCGGCAAACGGACCTTGGAAGAAGTCAAAACCAATGGCGGGCGGATTCATTCCGTAACCAATTGGGCCTTCGTCGTTGATGTCAGCGTTGTACACAAAGCCGAGTCCGCGCGGAATGTCAGAGCCAATAATGTCGTCGAGGTAGTTGCCTAGGTCGGCATCAAACCACGTCGAGAAGTAGGTATTGGTAAGTCGGAAGGTCGACTTGTTGATGATCCGGTAGTTCTGGAACGTCATGTTGTTGATCTCGTCGTTCGTTGCAAACGCAAAAGCTTGTGCACGAATTTCAAAGCCCATGGCGCCGGCATTGGTCTCAGTGTGTACGTTTCCGCGGTCGTTGTAGACCCACCAGATGGTTTGGTCTCCATAGAGGATGTCGGTTTCCTTGAGTCGGCAGTCGTAGGCGCGGTCCAAGTCGTAAGCGGGGTAGTCTTCGTTGTAGTCGTAGCGTCCGTCTCCGTCAAGGTCGATGAACGGTGCCAGCGTGTAGGGAAGCTCGCCTTCCACTCCGTGAGCTGGCCAGTTTTTGATGATGTCGGGGATGCTGCCCTCGTAGCCAGGGTACTTGGCGGCCACGTCGCAGTCGGGGTCGTTTTTGCAAAGCAGCCATCCGCGGTGCATCTCAACTTGTTCGCGCGTGATGATCCAGTGGCGGTCGTACTTGTCACAAACCTCTTTGGTCACCGACGCAAGTCCGTCGGTTGAAAGCGGACCCGGCCAGAAGTCGTTACCGCGCGAACGGTAGGTCATGGCTGCCAACTTGAGCTGGTTACCCTCGTCCAGTCCACCAAGCCACAACGAACCAGCAAACATGGAGTGGCGGTTGCTGCCCTTGGGCACTTCGTAGCGGGCTACGTTGAGGTCCCACCACATGTCGCCGCCGCCCAAGATGGTGGTGCGAACGTTGTTGATGTTCAAGTCAGACTGCGCGCGCGAAGGCTGGCAAAGTTCCTCAACCGTCTTGTTGGAGCGAGAAGTTTTGCCCGAAGTCGTGCCCACGTCTTCGCGGGCCATTGCCGTGAATCCTAGGACTGAAGCAGCGAAAAGAAAGAGATGCTTGTTCATAACTGACATAATACGGTATTACAGACCTAAACGAACGCCAAGACGAAGCAGGCGCGGGGTTGAAAAGTTGGTGGGGTTAACCATACGCATGGTGTACAAGTCTGAGAATGCTTGGGCATTGGCCGTAAAGGCAATTGCCTGCTGGCCCTGAGGCGAAGAAAGGTAGCCGTCGTCGTCGGGCGATCCGGTGTATGGGTAGATGCCAAGCACGTTGGCTGCATTCAGCACGTTCAGCACTTGGAGGTACACTTCAAAGTTGTTCTTACCCTTGTTGTAGTACCACACTTTGTTCGCCGTCATGTCCACGCGGAATTGCCAAGGGAGACGTGAACCGTTGAGCAAGCCAACCACAGGAGAAGCGGACTCGACAAGAGAGTACGCTCGTACGCGGCGTGAGTACGGGAAGCCCGATCCCGCCGTAGCGAGCATATTAATTCCCGCATTTTCAAAAACTTTAACCTTACCCCAAACTGGGCCGTTGTAGTCGACACCCTGACCGTAGCGGAAGTCAACGTTACCCGAAAGGTTGTGGCGTTGGTCGTAGTCAAGCGGAACGATGTAGCGAATGTTTGGCAAGCCGGTGCGCGCCAGTGAAAGACCCGACTCGGCACCCGAACCCGTTCCGTCGGCAAACGACAGCGAGTACTGTGCGTTCATTTGAACGTTTCCTACGCGTCGAAGGTCGTACTGGAAGCTAAATCCTTTTGAGGTGGTAAAGTCCCGGTTTCCGTAGGTTACATACGTGGCGGGGTAGGCCTCTGTAACCGAAACCGTTTGAATCAAGTCGCGGTACTCGCGGTAGAACGCGTTGATTTTCAACGCACTGCGGTCGCTCAACTTTTGACGGAATCCAATTTCGTATTCAGTTTGCTTTTGGGGCAGCAATTCGGGATTATCTACCACAGATGCGTTACCAAACACGAGGTTTTGGTAGTCAAACGGATTGAAGCGGGACTGTGCGGCCGTTGGACGCTGAACCAGAAGGTCGTAGTGGGCAAAGAATTCGGCCACATCAGATATCGGGAACTGGAACGAGATACGCGGGCTCACCGTCACCTGAGGGCGGTAATCGCGGAAGGATTTCTCGCTGAGCACGGGAGCATTAGGATTGCTAGGGTCTGAGAACGCCTCCTCAAAAATCCAGGGCTTGGCCTGGCCACCTGAGGCGTTAGCGATCACCGTAGGGTTGGGCTGAGGAGAACCGTCGGCATTGAACCAATCAAATCCGTTTCGGTAGCCGATGATGCGCTTGGGATTCTTAATATCGTCTACATACACCATGTAGTCGTCGCCCATTGACGCCGGTATTTCACTGCCCTCTAAGCCGCCGAGGGCCTTCACGTCAGCCACGGTGTGGGCAGGAAACAAAGAGAACGGATCCTTGAGCACCGGCTGGTTGGCGTCGTAGCGGTCCACGCGGACCCCTACGTTAAAGAAGAGGTCTTCAAACGTGAACTGGTCTTGAATGTAACCGGCCATGTAGATGGGCTGGAAAGCGCGAACTGGGTAGGTACGGTTGCCGGCACCGTCTGTTGCGCGGAAGAAATCGGTCAGCGTCGGGTTGCCCTGAAGCAGGTTGCCGGTGTAGTCGTAACCGAAGTAGCTCACGTACGAAGTTCCGCCAGGGTTCACAAGCTCCTGAGCTGAGAAGAGCGACAGTCCACCGTACTGGGCAAATTGGTCGGGAGAAATGTTGTCAATGTCGAGCAGGCGCTGGTCTTTGCCGTCGGGATCCCAGCCCAACCGGCGGCGGAGGTTGCGGTCAAAGGTGCGCGGCTTTGACAAGTCAATTGCTCGGTTGTAGAAAATGGTGTCTTGGAACACCCCGTCGCGGTAGACGAGAATCGGATTCTCGAGGTCCAGCTCGCGCATGTGGTCGTTCTGAAGGTTGCGCATCAGCGTCCAAAGGGCGGCAGAAGCAACACCGAAGCTGCGGTCAAAGCGTTGTTCGTATTCTAAACCAGCAATAAGCGAGTGGCCCTTGATGTCGAAGTTGGTCGATGCGGTGATGCGGTACTGCTCGTTTTGGCTGTAGTTGTAGCCGGATTGAACGGCTCCCACGTTGCCAAAGAGGCCGTAGGCGTCGTACGGGGCTTGACCATTAAGGAGGCCACCGCCCTGCTGGATGTTCACCAAGTTGGCTACGTTGTTGGCAATGAGTCCGCTATTTACCAAGTTGTAGTAGGACTGCGTGTAGGCGCCCAAAATGGGGTTGTAGCTCGACGGGGTAAACGCAATGCCGGTGTCGAGGTCGAGGAGCTTGCGCCACGCCGTAATGCCCGTCTTGGCGTCTTGGCCGTAGCCGTAAAGGCCAACACGTCCGGTTTCAAAGTTGCCCACGTGGCCGTAGCGGAAGATGTTGTCGCCGTGGTTCGGGTCAAAGTTCTTGAAGTTGTTGATCGTGTAGTCTGCCTGAATGGTGTAGAACGCATTCTTAATCAAGCCTTTGTCGTCACCGTTGCCGAACTGCTGGGTAAAGCGCACGTAGCCTGAAAGGTCGCGCTGGGTAGAAGCGCCATTGTTGTCGTAGTTGAGCAGCGAATGGAAGAAGCTTCCGTTGCGCCCGCTCGAATAGAAGGCACGTCCGCCCAGAACAAGGTTGGTCTTCTTGCTCGTCTTGATGTTGATGTTTCCGGTAGCGCGAAAAACCGTGCTGGCAACATTTAAGCGCGTGGGTACAATTTCAAATGCATCGCGAGAAAGCAATTCGGCGCGGCGAATCGTTCCAAGACCGGTGGCCGTCGGCATCAACGGGTTGGCTTTGAGGTCGGCGAGCACGTCGTCCTTCACTTTGTACACCGGCGTGGCGTAGGGGCGACCTACTCCGGTGTAGCTAAATTCGGTGGCCAAAAGGAAGCCCACAATCGGCGCCGTCTTTTCTTTGTTAAACAGCAGCGGACCACCCAAGGTCAAACCGCCAAGGTGGTAGTTGTTTTTGTCGAAAAGCGACGACGTAACGTATTCCACCGTTCCAAAGTAGCGGGGGCTCGGACCCTTAGTCGTGGTAGAGATTACACCTCCGGTTACGTCACCGTACTGAGCGGGAACCCCGCCGGTGATTACTTCGGTCGTTTGAATGGCTTCGCGGGGAAGGTTGATGTCGCCGCGCATTTTCACACCGTCTACGAATACGACGTTACCGTCGCTACGTCCGCCGCGAAAGAAGGTTCCGCCGCTGCGCTCGTCTTGAACTACGCTCGCCGTTTGAGAAAGGACTGCGTTCACGCCGCGGCCAGCCAGGTTGCGGATTTGATCCGCACTAAAACTCGCCGCCGTTTTTCCCTTTTCAATCAACGGCGCCTCGTACTTGGCCACAACGTCTACTGAACCGAGCTCTACACTCGAAGCTGACATCGCAAACTTCAGTTCCGTGGGGCGGCCAGGATTGACCTCTACCCCGGTGAATGTCGTAGTGGTGTACCCAAACATCTCACAAACCACGGTGTAGGTGCCGGGTTGAACAGGGTTAATGTTGTAGTTGCCGTCGAAATCTGAAGAGCCCGAGGCGATTTTGAACTGGCCTGACTTGACCGTAATAATGGCCTGTACCAGCTCTTCACCGGTCTTTTTGTCTTTGACCGAACCACGTATGGAGCCGGGGCGAGCTTGGCCCCACGCGAGGGTGGAAGCTCCGAAAATTAGCACTAAGAGGGCGTAGCGTAGACGCATAAGCAAAGCGTATTAGGTGGATCCGTTGCGAATCAGTGGGCTAAAATAACGAAGAATTAACGTGGATAAGCAGGTTAAACGTAGGTTTGTTTGCGAAATGAATAAGTTTTTTTTGCACTTGAGCTTGGCGGTTGCTCTTCTGGCGTGCGACGGTACTGAAAACCGGCACCCTGTACCCTACGTGCTTTTGAGCGAAACAATATTCTTGAACAGCCCGTCAGCCTTTGATCTTCAGTTTGTTGGCGGCGTATATGAGCGATCTGATTGGGGTCATGGCGGGGTTGCCGTCTACCGGAGGACGGATTTTGGAGAGGCCAACGATTTTGGCGTGTACGACCTGCGCTGCCCGAACCATGTTTCGCAACCTTGCGGCGCGAGCACGGTGGTGGAGGGCCTGTACGCCGAATGTGCGTGCGACGGCCAGCGCTTTCTGCTTTTTGACGGGAGCGCAACCAGCGGAAGTACCGCGTGGGGCCTTCTGCCCTACCGCGTGCAGTACGACGGGGTATCGCTGCAAATCAGCAACTTATAACCTCATAACCGGCTAAAGCCGGCCCATGGCGCGGTCGGACTACGCGACGCTCAAGCGCTTGAGGTGGCGTACGTGGGCGCCAAGGGCGTCGGCAAACGTGCGGAACTCTTGGTACTGAACGTTGAATTCCGCACAGGTTTCTTTCACAATACGCGAAATCGCCGGGTAATGAACGTGGCTGATTCGCGGGAAGAGGTGGTGCTCCACTTGAAAGTTGAGTCCGCCTAAGAGCCAGGTTAATATGCGGCTGCGCGTAGCAAAGTTGGCTGTAGTCTGAAGCTGGTGCACCGCCCATTCCGACTCAATGTTGGTCGGGTCAGCGACCTCTGACTTGGCGAAGGTTGCGCCCTCGACTACGTGGGCCAGCTGGAATACTACGCTCAACGATAGGCCCGTGATGGAGGCCATCAGCAAAAATCCAAAGAACCACGGCCAAAATCCGATAAGGTAAATGGGAAGGATGGCCACCATCGTGGTGTGAATGGTCTTCCACATCCAGAAACCGACGTGCTCGGCGAACGTGAACTTGCGAATGGGTACATCGCCCACCTTACCGGTGAAGTACTTTTTGAAGTCGGTGAAGGCCAGCCAGTAGATGTACAGCAAGCTGTAGAGCACGGGCCAGTAGTAGTGCTGCAGCTTATGGATTCCCTTGTGCGGTTGGGATTCGGCCATGCGGATCATGCCCCCAGCGTCGATGTCGTCGTCGAGTCCGTCGATGTTGGTAAAGGTGTGGTGGATGGCGTTGTGCTTGTTCTTCCATAGTGCGACGCTCGCACCCAGCATGCTCAAGGTGTGGCCTGCAAGGGAATTGAGCCATTCGTACTTGGAGTAGCTGCCGTGGGCACCGTCGTGCATGACGTTAAATCCGATGGCGGACGTAAGTAAGCCGAGAATGATCCAAAACGGAAGGGCCGCCCAAAAACTGGCTCCGAAGTAAAGGACCGCCACGTAGGTTGTGAAGAAGGCCGCAAGAAGCACGCCTGTCTTCGTATAAAGGCGCGCATCGCCCTTCGAGGACTTGTTGTGCTCCTTAAAGTACTGGTTGACTCGCTGGGTTAAAATCTGAAAAAAGGGCTGGCCGTTGGTGTGCGTAGCAAAACGCGGCGCCTTGAATGCGGGTGATGACATAGGACACTAAGGTAAGGCCACTTTCGTGCCACGTTGTGGAACGGTTGCCCTAATTATTCACGGCATATCCGTTTAAAAAAGAGCAGAAGCGATTTTTTCAGTCTCGTCGGCCTTGCTCATCGTATAGTAATGCAGCACCGGTGCACCCTTGGCCATCAGCTCTTTAGATTGCGCAATGCACCACTCCACACCCACTTGCTTTACCCCTTCAGGCGTTTTAGCCGCTTCAACCGCTTCAATTAAATCGTCGGGCAAGTTCAGGTGAAAATTGCGCGGAATACTCTGCAGTTGGCTCTTGGCCGTCAAGGGTTTGAGGCCCGGAATGATGGGCACGTCAATACCGGCCGCGCGGCAGTCAGCCACAAACTTGAAGTAGTGCTCGTTGTTGAAAAACATTTGCGTTACCACATAGTCTGCACCGGCCTCGACCTTGGCCTTGAGGTGCTTCAGGTCAGCCTTGTAGCTGGGCGCTTCAAAATGCTTTTCAGGGTAGCCCGCCACGCTGATGCAAAAATTACTCGGATTGGAATTCTGCACCTCGTCGTAGAGGTACTTGCCCTGGTTGAGGTCCTTGACCTGGCGCAGCAGGTCGATGGCAAAGGCGTGGCCTTGGGGCTCGGGCACAAAACTGCCTTCGCTTCGGAGCGCGTCGCCCCGCAGCACCAGCACGTTGTCGATGCCCAGGTAGTGCAGGTCGATCAGGGCGTACTCGGTTTCTTCGCGCGAAAATCCGCCGCAGATAATGTGGGGCACGGTGTCGATGCGGAACTTGTTTTGGATGGCCGCACAGATTCCGACCGTGCCGGGACGCTTGCGGGTGTGCACCTTTTGAAGCAGGCCGGAATCGTGCTTTTTAAAGATGTACTCTTCGCGGTGGCTGGTGACGTCGATGAACTTCGGGTCAAACTGCATCAGGCGCTCAATCGTCCCAAAGAGGGAGTCGATGGTGTTGCCCTTGAGCGGAGGCAGCACCTCAAAGCTGAACAGGGTCTTGCCGTTGGCGGCGGCGATGTGGTCGGTAACTTTCATATACGAGTTGCGAGTAACTAGTTGCTAGTTAATTAATGGGTTGAGCCAGCGTTCGGCGTCGGCGAGCGGAATTCCGCGCCGGGTGGCGTAGTCGGTAATCTGGTCGCGGTCGATTTTGGCGAGCCCGAAGTACTTGGCTTCGGGGTGGGCAAAGTAGTAGCCACTCACCGCGGCGGTGGGGTACATGGCCTTGGACTCGGTGAGGTGCAGGCCCGTGTGGCGTTCCGCGTCGAGGAGTTCAAAGATTAGGTCCTTCTCGAGGTGGTCCGGACAGGCGGGGTAGCCGGGAGCCGGACGGATTCCTTGGTATTCCTCGGCGATGAGCGCGTCGTTGCTGAGGGCTTCGCCGGCGGCGTAGCCCCAGAATTCAGTGCGCACGCGGTGGTGCAGGCGCTCAGCAAAGGCTTCGGCCAAGCGGTCGGCCAGGGCCTGGAGCATCAGGGCGCGGTAGTCGTCGTTGGCATCTTTAAACGCTTGGGTGCGCTCGTCGACGCCGTGGCCGGTGGTGACGGCAAAGAGCCCCAGCGTGTCCTTGCCCGCCGGGTCGATGAAGTCGGCCAGCGCGAGGTAGGGTTGGCCGTCGGCCTTTT
>JACCDJ011583099.1_pt1 | contig 15200 bp, 16 predicted proteins | sample 7444481 | NCBI WGS metagenome assembly JACCDJ01 (sample SAMN15323435, study PRJNA562643) | freshwater metagenome | isolation source: river surface water | place: USA:Blue River Watershed | collected 2017-08-15 | reverse complement strand
TGGGCGACTCTTCTTCCGCCCATTCGTTAATTTAGTAAAGCAAGTGCAGTTTTTGCTGTTCCTTGATTCCCATCTCCGAAAAGTAATACGTGACTAGCATTATCTAGATCGATGAACGCCTCTGTCATGGCACCTAATGTGCCACCGCCATGGCCAACAATCTTCTGCTCTTTGAGGTAATGCCATCCAAGCCCCATGGCAGTTCTTTTGTCTTGATACCTGATCTTGAATGTTTCAGCGAACGCTGGAGCAAGATAGTGATCCTTGTTTTGCGATGCGGTAAGGAACTTTGACAGATCAGATGCGCTCAATCGCAGTCCACCCATAGATGCAAATCGACCCATGTGCCAAGGGCCGACCTCTTTTCTTCGAGAGTGACCCTGTCGTAATCCTTCATCTGTAAATGTTGCAGAACTCAATCCAATTGGGGCAATAATCTCTTGCATGAGCAAATCTTCATAAGTCTTACCTGTGACTCTCTCTAGCGTGAAACCAAGAAGTCCAAATCCATAGTTCGAGTAACGAGGGCGACCCGTTCCAGGAACGGACTTAAGTTTGGTTTCTTGAATGGCACGAAGGATTCGTTCCTCATTAAAAACAGAGTATGGGTCGACCATTGCATCTTTTCCAAAGAGTTTCATGCCTGAGGGCAATCGAGGCAAACCTGACTGATGAGTTGCAAGATTCTCAAAAGTAATCCTCTCGAAATTCATAGGAAGCTCCAATGTCTCCGGGAGATATGAAGAAACCGATTCGGTGATGGAAAGTTGGCCCATTTGCTGAAGTTGTGCCAGGAGTAAAGCGGTAAAGACTTTTGTGATTGAACCGATCTCCCAGCGTTGATCAATTGGGCCAATTGACTTGGTCTCGTTAGGAGTCATTACGATTATTGCTGGGTCAACGTGCTTCTTCTTTTGTAAACGAAGTACTGCCTCAGTAAGTTCAATAAGCTCGCTTGCCATTCGGTTATTTTACTTTAACCCCCTTGTGACTGCAGCCAATCGGGATGACGAAACTCAAAGGCAATCCGGCTTATAGGGCGACTCTTCTTTTCATTTTGGAAACTGAATAGTTGCTACGTCCTAGGTTATTTATAAGTATACCCAAGGAATTCCTGAATCTCGATTGGATTAAGAGATTTATATAGTTCATTAGCTGCGAAATTTTCTATTTCTGAACCTAGCCATACTTCATCACACCCATAATCATTAGCTAATGAGAAAAGTTGCTTCATCATTTCGGTAGCAACCCCTTTTCGATGCATATTTTCACATACATCAATTTCATCAATGTATAACCAAATATCCCCATTAGGCTTATCAAGCACTATTGCCGATGCCATTCCTGAAAACCGCTCTTCTAAATAAGCAACCAGGAAAATACTGTCAGAGTTATTTACAAATTTGGACAAAGTCTCTACCGTGTAATCACCAGAATCAATTTGTGAGTCATTGGCCCATTTCGCAGCAGAAATTTCCTCAATAATCATTACCAAGTCATCGCTTTTGCTGACCCGATTTATCTTTATCATGGAGGTTCCGCCAGTCATTTGCTATCAGTGACGTATTTCTGCACCTTACAATACTGGCATTCTTTGGGGCAATAATGAGGGCAATCCATATTTTTGAGCATGACCTCATGCATAACAATGTCGACTCCGGCTTATAGGGCGACTCTTCTTTAAATCACTGATTAGTGACCATTTCCCGTGCGGAGATTGTCACTCTTCTATTACAGGTTTAATCAAAACCTAAACAAAGTTTGCGATTTTTTGTGGGCAAAAACGTGAGCAAGAATTAGAATGAGTGTGTGAAATTTGGCATCCATTCTGAGCAATTTCAAAATAATTACACAAAAGATGAAGAGCAGAAATTCACTCAAGTATTTGGTGAGCTGACTTCCGAATTTGCGGCAAAAATGGCTGAGGGAGTTCACGCGGGGGATGAGAGCGTTCAGGCACTTGTGAAGCGACATTTTGAATTTTGTTCTCAGTTTTGGACACCGACAAAAGAAGCATATAAGTCGCTAGCTATGAGCTACGTTCTTCCATCACCATATAGAGACTCTTATGAAGAAGTGGCCGAAGGTTTGGGTAAGTATCATTACGATGCAATCTGCATTTGGGCTGATCAAAACTTAGAATAATGTCCAAAGTGGCTGGTTCAAATATTCGTTAATTTAGATATTTCTAAAGTTAGAAGTTTTCGCGCAGCGATTTGGTTAAAAGGGTCAAGATTGCTGTTGACGAAAGGATTAAAGCTAGACCTACGTAAGTTGCACTAACGCCAAATCGTTCGACAGCTAATCCTGAAATAACCATTCCAAGAGGCGGAGCAGCGTAAAAGACTGCGGTTTGTACACCAAACACGCGACCATGTTGATCAGCAGGCACTCTTTGTTGAATCAGTGTGCTCATCAACGGTGTGAATGGACCCCAAGCGAGGCCAAGAAGAAATCCGGAGCCAATAAGAATTGGAAGTGGCGGTAAAGAAGCCATAGGAATGATGGCGATAGCGCTACCGATGAGAGTGAATCTTGCGATTGCTCGACGGGAAACGCGCTTGGTAATCCAACCGTAACCAAAAGCTCCAATAGCGGAACCTCCGGCGAGTGCTGAAATAACTAAACCTAAACCAGTGGGATTACCAAGGTTTTCAAAGTAGGTCGGTAAGACAACCGATTCCGTAGGTAGATAAACCGCAGCGATAACCAGAATTGCAATCGTAATAGTCCTAAGTAACTTGTCTCGCCACAGCGTCACAAATCCAACTCGTAACCCTCGATCAGATTTAATCTCACTCGTTTCGTTAGTTGATTCGTTTGCATGGCTCACTCGTAAAAGCGCTATGGATAAGGCGGCAAGAATAAAGAGAACAGCCGATACCCAGAAAGAATTAATCGCACCTACTGAAGCAATTAGCCAGGCTCCAACTGCTGGTCCTGCTATCCAAGAGACCCCAAGAAATCCTTCATGTATTCCGTTAAGTCGATCCAAATCAGACTTTGTATCGCGGGCAACGTCGCTTAGTAGAGTTCTTCGCGCTGTGTAACCGGCCGGATCGAAGATTGCGCCAAAAAAAGCAATAAGAAGTATCGATAAATTATTCAAACCAAAAAGTGAAGCAAACAATGGGAAAGCAATCACTGAGAGCGAGGAGAGTATGTCTGCGCTAATGCTTACGGCTCTTCGACCTACGTGATCGATCAACCAGCCTCCAATAGGAGAAATAATTAATCCGGGCAAGGCTGAGATTGCGACGACTAGACCGGCAAAAGCGGGTGAATCTGTACGTTCAAGAATTAGCCAAGGAATCGTAATCATCACGATTGAATTAGCTAGACCAGATGTGAAATTCGAGAACTGCAAAAGAAATACTTTGTAATTTCGCTTCATCGCGCACCAATCCTATCTATATTCTCTTTAATCCTCTTTACCTATATATTTCTCCTGTGAACGGACGAAAACCATTTAAATTAATCTGGCCAGCTCAATTGGCTTTGATTTATAACGTAATAATTTTGCTCGGAGTCGTTTCAAATCAAAGCTGGGCTCATCCAAGGGCAGCCGGCGGCCAATACACCGATTTCCCAGTAATGATTCGAATTATCTATTTCTTTATGGCGATTGGTACGGCAGTGCTTATTTTCTACCTTAGAAATCTCGTCAATGTTTCAGTATCCCCACAGGATTTAAAATTTGCTAGGTATCTTGGCTGGCTTTTTATTGTGAGCACAATCCTTCAATTAATCTCTAGATCGCCCCAGGAGCAATGGAATGGTATTCCTGCAGCAATTATCGCGATGACTTTCATTTTGATTGCAAGAAGAGGTCAAGCACCAAAGGCATCTTGATCCGGGTATGGGAACCATTCCGGATCTGCTTCCGCTTTAGGAGCAATCATTACCATCTTCGATCTGCGGAATTGATCAAGTCCTTCCGTGCCGAGTTCACGGCCCGAGCCAGTGAACTTACGTCCACCAAATGGGACAGCATCGTTATCGTTTAGCGGCGTATTTACCCAAACGATTCCAGTTTCTATTTCATTTACGGCACGAAAACTCTCTTCAAGATCGTTGGTATAAATATTCGCACCGAGTCCGAGTTCGGAATCATTCGCAAGGGCTATCGCCTCATCAAGATTTTTTACCTTTGCTACCGGAGCCAATGGCCCAAAGCATTCACCGTGCATTACATCCATATCGGAGGTGACTTTTAGAACCGTGGGTTCATAAAACCATCCTCGCTTATTATGTGAAGGACGTTTACCGCCACACACTATTTCAGCGCCTTGCTCTAAAGCACGATTTACAACTTTTTCGAATCTCTCAAGTTCGCGTTTTGAAGCCATGGGTCCAATATCAACTTTTTCAAGACCGCTCCCAATTCTGAGTTCACGAGCTAGGTGAGAGAGGGTTGAGACGAACTCTTCATAAATGTCTTCATGAACATAAAACCTCTCTGCTGAAGTACAAACCTGTCCGCAATTAAGAAATGCAGCAAATGTTGCGCCACGTGCGGCAGTCTCAATATCAGCCGATGGCATCACAATAAAAGCGTCATTACCGGACGCCTCTATCAGAGTCGGTTTAAATCTATGTGCAGCGCTTTTTGCAACTGATTGCGCCGCTGGAACGCTCCCTGTAAATGCGATTGCGTGGGTATCGGGATGGGAAACGAGATTCTCTCCAGTTTGGGCCCCTCCGGTTACAACTTGCACGAGACCTTTGGGGAGATGATCAAATGCTTCCATCCACATTGAAATTGTCATAGATGTTAATTCTGAAGGTTTAATGATTACAGCATTTCCAGCTGCGAGAGCTGCTGCGGACTGCCATCCTGCCAACAACATGGGAAAGTTATAGGGAACTATAGAAACAACGGTGCCTAACGGCTCCTTGATTACCATCTGTATTTGACCAGCAATCGCAGGCCCCGCAATTCGACCTTGTTCGCTTCGCGCTATTTCCGCGTAATAACGAAACGAAGAAGCTGCAGCTCCTCCCTCCCAATTCGATTCCCGAAATGGCTTACCCATTTCGCGAGTTAGACATTCACCAGTCTTTTGAGAATTTTCAATCATTCTCTCTGCAACTCGGTGTAACGCATTTGCTCTATCGAGTGCGCTTAGAGCCCACCATTGGCGTTGCGCCTTGTTCGCAATTTCTACCGCCCGGTCAACTTCTTCTTTAGTTGCATCGGCGAAATGGCCTATAACTTCCTCTGTGGCTGGATTAATAATTTCCCGAAGCGGTCCAGCACTTTTTACCCATTGACCATCGATGTAGTTGCATCCAGATATAGCCCGAATTTGAGCCTCTACAGCTGTGGACATGCTCCGGACTTTATTCCTTTTTTCCGCTATTTTGAAGATGTCGAATAAGTTGAGCCCATGACTGGTTCTATCGCACTCGTAGGTTCAGGCGAGTACTTAACCGAAATGCTGGAATTAGAGCGAACCCTTGTCGATGATGGTATTAAAAATGGCCGTAAAGAAATCTATTTACAACTGCCTACAGCGGCCGGACAAGAAAGTTCTAATCGACTTGAGTATTGGTCAGAACTCGGTAAACGTCAGGCGGAAAGACTTGGCATCCAATCGGTAACTCTTCCCATTTTTGATCGCGAAAGTGCAAATAACCTTGAATTTGCAGAGATGCTTAAAAATGCGGCGCTTATTTATCTCTCTGGTGGAGATCCACATTTTCTCGCTGATACTTTGCGAGGAACTCTCGCCTGGCGAGCAATCGAAGCTAATTGGCGCGACGGTGGATCGCTTGCCGGGTGCAGCGCTGGCGCCATGGTTCTCGGCTCAGAAGTTCCTCATTTTCGACTATCTCGAACGCCCTCTGTTGAAGGTTTGTCACTAGTACCTAACGTTCGAGTGATTCCGCATTTCGACAAATTCTTCAAATGGATTCCAGATAGCTCTGCAAAATTAATTGTTGATGTCCCCGAAGGAAGAATTTTGATGGGGATTGATGAATTTACCGCGCTAGTAAGGCGGACAAAAACTCAAGAATGGAGAGTATTCGGAAAATCTAGAGTTCATATTCTCAAAGGCGCAAAACCTAGAGCACTTTCACATGGAGAAGTACTTGATTTCGCGGAAGGTGAGTTTCTAGATTGAAAAAGCTAGCTAATAGCGCCCCGGTAATTTTTACTCTGCTATGGAGCACGGGTTTTGTCGGCGCTAAATATATTCTTCCTTACGCAGAGCCATTCGTTTTTTTAACAATCAGATATGCCTTGGCGGCGCTGATTCTTATCTTAATTGCAAAAGCAATTAAAGAACCTTTACGTATTTCTCGGGAACAGGTAAAGCAATCAATTAAAACTGGGGTATTCCTTCAAGTTATCTATATTGGTGGTGTTTTTTATGCGATTTCCCTAGGCCTTCCAGCCGGGGTCACCGCCGTTGTTGTGAGTCTTCAACCAATCTTGGTATCAGTAATAGCATTTCGAATACTTGGCGAGGGGCTTGGATTACGGAAAATTGCGGGACTAATTCTGGGATTGGCCGGAGTACTCCTTCTATTGCTACCTAAAGTATTTCAGGGAGTATGGAATTTAGAATTTTCAAAAGTTGCTCTCGTTGCAAGCGTTTTAGCGCTACTCGGGACAACCACTGGCTATCTGCTTCAAAAGAAAGGTGGGAGTGAAATTCCATTTCTACCCGGGACAGCAATTCAATTCATTACCGCAACAATCCTTTTTGCCATCGCCGGATTGCTTTTTGAGGATTGGAGCGTTGATATAAATCTCGAATTTCTATTGGCTCTCACCTGGATTGTTGTAGCGCTCTCAATTGGTTCCATATTCTTACTCTTTTATCTTCTTAAAAATGATAGCGCCAGTTCGGTCTCGAGCCTTTATTACTTGGTTCCACCACTAACTGCTTGTCAGGCATTTGTCTTATTTGGCGAGCGCATAACTCAGATTGGAATACTAGGAATGGTGCTAGCCGGAATCGGTACCTACTTAGTTACTCGAAATAGCGCCAACGCCGGTCATTGATTAGGTTTTAAATTCCAAACATTATCGCCGCGAATTACTGCATCTGAACCGCCATCAATATAAATTGTTTGGCCAGTAACGTGGGTGTTTTCCTCGCTACTTAGCCAGATTATTAGGTCGGCGACGTTTTCTGGTTCTAAATAACCATGAAGTGGCATTGGAACAACTTTTGCCAAGCCCTCACGCCCCTCAGAAGTTGCGATCATTTCGGCGACCATCGGCGTGCGCACAATTCCGGGTGCTACGGAGTTCATGGGAATTCCGGCTTCAGCCCAATCACTTTTGATGCACTCTTTTCGAATCCATCTACTTAAAGCTAATTTCGATGATGAATAAATCATCCCTTCGGAGCCATTTTTTGCGTCAACTAATTCTTGGGCTCTTGCTAGCGCTGATGTTTCATCTCCGTCGAGAAGTTTTTCAACCAGCATAGAGTCGCTGGGCAACAAGGTTGCCATGGAACTAGTGACAACAACTCTTGGAGATTTACTTTTCTTGAGGGCTGCATTGAAACCCGAAATCAATGAAACTGCGCCGAAAAAATTAATTGATGCAGTCTTCGGGACGGGAAGGGCTGATCCAGCGTTAGCAATGACAACGTCGATATTTCCCGCAGCTAATTCAAGCGCTTTGGTTATGGCAATCTCTCGACCTGGTTTCTCGCTTAAATCAGCGGAAACATCGGAATTCTTTAAATCAATTCCGATAACACGATTCCCGAGCAACTCCAGCTTCTTCTTTGTGGCAAGACCTATTCCAGATCCAGCCCCTGTTATTACATAAGTTCGGTTCATAAATTATTTCTTCAAGAATTCTTTCAAGGCTTCAAACAAACGATCTACATCTTCCTTGGTGGAGTATGGGGCGAGTCCAGTTCTTACCGCACCCGCATCACCCAAGCCAAGGGCAAGTGAGACTTCATAAGCATAGAAATTTGAGGCTGGAGCATTTATCTTCTTGGTAGCGAGAAATTCATAAATAGTTTTTCCCGGAACATTTGGAAAATTGAAGTAGAGAGTAGGGGTTCTTTTTTCGGCATGCCCGTAAAGAATTATTCCGGGAAGCGAGGAGAGCTGTTTCTCTAGATATTCAAAAAGTGAAGTTTCGTATTTTTCTAGAGAATTCATTGATTGGACGATTCGCTCACGTCTGCTTCCTTTTGCTTCGGTATCTAACGCAGCGATGTAGTCAATAGCGGCGGTAACGCCAGCCATTAATTCATAAGGAAGTGTTCCAAATTCGAATCGTTCGGGTACTTGCATAGTAGACGGCCTTAACTTGTCATTCTTTATATCCTCTAACAGCGCAGGATCTGCGACGAGAGAAGCGCAATGTGGGCCGAGGGCTTTGTAAGACGAGAAGCCATAGAAATCCGCCGGCATCTCTTTAAAATCTATACCGGCATGTGGCGTTAAATGGACGCCGTCGACGAGAAAGAGCGAGCCATTTGCTTTAACCGCGCGACCAATTGCATAAATATCGGGGCGAGTACCAAGGGTATTTGCAGCGCCAGTTACGGCTACAAACTTTGTTTTCTTAGTGAGTAAATCTGTCACGGAAGATACGGGCAGCTCTCCAGTTTTTAGATCAACCTCAGCCCACTTAACTATTGCGCCTTTTGCTTCAGCGGCCTGTATCCAAGGTCTGATATTTGAATCATGATCTAATCTGGAGACAATAATTTCATCTCCAGCGTTCCAGGTTTTCGCAAGATTTCTAGATAAATCGTAAGTTAATTGAGTCCAGCTGCGTCCGTAAATTACCCCTTTTGAGTCACAGTTTAAGAAATCAGCAACAGCGTTACGGTAATCAACAACACATTTATCTGCATTTTGTTCGGATAACGTAAGCGTTCCTCGATTTGAGGATGCTTGGGTTATCGCTTTCGAAAGCGCTTCGCCAAGAATTCTTGGGACTTGACTGCCACCAGGACCATCAAAGAATGCAATTCCAGACTCTAATGAAGGAAAATCTCTACGGATTCGGTGGACATCAAATGCCATGACCCAACCTTACGCCACCGGATTGAAGCCGCCAGCAGCGCCAAAAAACTTGAGGTTTTCCTCGAGTGAAGTGATGAGTGATTCCGCCTTAACGAAACCATGGGACTCTCCCTCAAAAGCGAAATACTTATGGGTGATTCCTTTTTTGATACAGACATCGCGAAACATCTCAGATTGCGAGGGAGGAACTATCGGATCCTCAGTTCCTTGGAAGATTATCAGCGGAGTATTTAATTTTTCGGCATGCGTCAGCGGAGATCTCTCTTTGTAGAGATCAGCTTTTTCTGGGAATGGACCAATCATTGAATCAAGATAACGGGATTCGAAATCATGGGTATCGGTCGCAAGTGCAGTTAGTTCAGCAACGCCGTAGTAATCGGCACCGGCTGCAAAGAGATCGCTATGGATTAATGAATTAAGGACGGTGAAGCCGCCAGCACTGCCACCGCTAATAAAAACTTTCTTAGGATCTGCTACGCCAATCTTTATCAAGTGTTCTACCGTGGCTAAGACATCTTGATAATCCAAAATTCCCCATTTTCCATAGAGTAAATGTCGGTACTTCGCACCGTAGCCAGTTGAACCTGCATGATTAACATCGGCAATCGTGAATCCACGAGTTGTCCAATACAAGTAATCAATATCAGCGGCTGCGAATTTGTTGCCGGTAGGGCCACCATGAACTAGCACCAATAGTGGCGTAGGGCCTTCAACTTTGTACTCAGGATTATGGGCACGATGAATAATTACTTTGACTTCGTAGTTCGGCGATGGAATCTGAATCTCAGATATTGGAGCCGCATATTCTTTCGCGATAGGAAGGGGATTAGCTCTAATTGTCTTCTTTATAGAAATATTCTCAGCATCTATTTCGACAAGAGTTGGAAAAGTGTCGTTCCCAGATGCGAAAACGACCGTCCGATTTCCGGAAGCATGAAAGGTAGCTGCGAAGTAAGAGTATTCGCTTTCAATATCTGTAAAACTCTTTGTATCAACATCAACAATCGCCATACGACGCTTATCTACTGGGCCATGGATAGCGATAAATTTTCTTTGCGGAAGAATTTCTAATCCTTGATATCCAAGTTGCCAGGCCGGAAAACCCCACTCAGTTTCTTCGTTGATTATCTGTTCTCGAAGACCTTGGATATTTACTTTCCAAGGATTCCACCAGCCACTCTCTTCATCTATATAGATAAGAGTCTCTGCATCAAGCCATTCCGGCGAGAGAACTGGGTTGGTATCACTTCCCGCAAGTAATCGCTTATTGATGAGCTCTCCATCTTTAATTTCGGCAATAAAGAGACGAGTACCGTCCCATGGCATAAATGGATGGTCCCAAGAAATCCAACTTAAGTACTTACCGTCTGGCGAAATTCTCGGGTGAGCAAAGAATTGATGTCCCTCAATAAGCGTTCTAACATTTCCATTATCTAAAACTTCAATTAATTGGCGTTTACAAGTTGAGCCGTGGACTTGTTCTCGAACACACCAGATTCCATTAGGCACCTTGATGAATTCGGCATATCGATCAGAGCCATTAGTATCTTCAGTAATTGGCGTTGGCTTACCTTCACCTATCTTTAAATAAATCCGCTGATCTTTCCGATTGGAAAAATAAATTCGATTGGAATTGCCATCAACTACACCGAGATAGCTTCTTCCGCTCATCTCATGGACCGTGTGGCTAGCGCTATACGGCGCATCTATAAGGTCGCCACGTTTCTCGCTAACTATTACCCGCCGGCCACCCTCACTCGGTCTTGTTTCTACCCACCAAACATCGTCACCAACAATTTGCGGCCAAGAAACAGATACCCCGGCTTTAGCAACTATCGCAGCGCTTAGGGGTGAGCGCCACTCACCAGGTTTCATATCGGGAATCTACTGAATGTTGGCAAGATGTCCCAATGGTCGAATACCGATTTCTGGAAACCCTTGCTGATCAACAGTTAGGTCGATATTTATTTGACACTGTCTGGCCTGCGCCAAGTGAAGGAACACAGATTGCTCCAAATTTTCTTCAGGCGCTAATGCATAGTGGTTCATACTTATCGGGAGCATTCATTAAAGGCGAAATTGTTGGCGCCGCCTTTGGATTTCCAGCAAAAGATGGCGATGGAAATTTCTATATTCACTCTCATATGGCGGCCGTACTGCCCAGCCATCAGGATCAAGGAATTGGAGTTGGATTAAAACTTCACCAAAAACAATGGGCGAAAAATGAAGGCTACAAGAAGATTAAATGGACTTTCGATCCGCTAGTAGCTCGTAACGCTTGGCTCAATATTGCTATATTGAAAACTAAGGCAATCAAATACTATGTAAATTTTTATGGTGAGATGGCTGATTCAATAAATGCTGGGGATGCCTCAGATCGCATTCTTGTGGAGTGGGATTTATCGGAAAATTCCGAATCTATCGAAGGAAAAAACATAGTTGAAGTTGAGATACCGAGCGATATTGTTGCTCTGCGCCAGAGTGACATTGCCAAAGCTCGCCTCTGGCGAACGCAAGTGCGCGATGCGCTTAAACCTAAGTTGGATTCCGGGTGGCAAATAATAGATGTTCAGAAAAATCCAAACGGTAATTCAAAATACATAGTAAGTGAGGCATAAATGAAAATCGAAAAAATTGAATTTATTTTTGCCGATTTGCCATTGGTCCGACCTTTCCAGACTTCGTTCAGTACTCAAACAGTGAGACATCTAGTCGTAGTTAAGGCGCATACAAATGTTGGAATCGGTTGGTCGGAATGTGTCGCGATGGCCGAACCCTTGTACTCAAGTGAGTATCTTGCAGGTTGTGTTGATGTTATAAAAACGTTTTTCCTACCGGCGCTAAAGCAAGCTGGTGATTTTCAAGTTTCTGAGATTTCAAAGATTCTAGGACCGTTTTTAGGTCATCCAATGGCGAAAGCTGCACTTGAAACTGCCTGTTTGGATGCGCAGTTAAAGAGTGAAAAGCGTTCCTTTGCAGAATTCTTTGGAGCCACTCGAACCAAGGTTGACTGCGGCGTCTCGGTAGGAATCTCATCAAGCATTGAAAAGCTTGAAGAAGAAGTTGCTGGATATATTGCCGAGGGCTATCAGCGAATTAAGTTAAAGATTCAGCCCGGCTGGGATATCAAGCCGGTTGGCCGAATAAGAGAGTTGTACCCAAATACCTTGATGCAGGTCGACGCTAACCAGGCCTACACAAGAGCCGATATTGGCCATCTACTGCAGTTGGATCAATTTGATTTATTGTTGAATGAACAGCCTTTACATGAACATGACATTGTGGGTCACGCTAAATTAGCCGCGAAATCAAAAACACCTGTCTGTTTAGATGAATCAATAATTTCACTTCAGACTGCTCAAGATGCGATTGAATTAAAGGCAACCTCAGTAATCAATATAAAACCCGGTCGTGTGGGTGGTTATCTAGAGTCGAGAGCGATTCATGATTTCTGTAAAGAGATTGGAATTCCAGTTTGGTGCGGCGGAATGTTGGAATCTGGAATCGGACGCGCAGCCAATGTTGCACTTGCCGCATTAGATGGTTTCAAGTTACCCGGCGATACATCGGCATCGAATCGTTACTACAAACGAGATATTACTGAGCCATTTGTGATGAAGAATGGACAGTTAGATGTTCCAAAGAAGCCAGGCATTGGCGTAGATATTGACGAAGATTTTCTAAACTCGATTGCCCAGAAGCGCGATGAAGTAAAGCTCTAACCCATCACGGTTCCGCTAGTAGCGTTTCGATCACGCTTTCTCGAAAATGTTCCAAGATTGATTTCGTGCTTTGTTTTCACACATTTGTAAATAACCGGAGCATCATCATGTCTGCTGCCACCTTCGACTTGTTCAATTAGATGGGCCATGATGAATCCAACTCCGGGAGCATTTTTAAATTGGTTTCCACTAGTTCCGATTGCAACATAGAAGCCCGGAACATCTGTTTTGTCATATATCGGTGTCCAATCAGAAGAAACGTCGTAAACGCCAACCACGCCAACTGGAGTTGATGGAATTTGAGCCGCAGGGAAGCGACGCGCAAAACGATATGTCTGAGATTCAAATACTTCGACAGTTCTAGTCATATTTACTTGGTCGACTTGATCCGGTTCTACCCAGTGCCAGGTATCGCATTCTGGTTCTGTTCCGCCAACTAAAGTGATACCGCCCGGCCCTGATCGAACATAAGTTCCCAAGTCGAGATCGCCCATGATTGGCCCTGGGAGCAAATCTTTAGGTGAAGATATTTGGTGAACTTCTTGTCGCATGGGTTTTACCTCAACCGTGAAGTCAGTACCCGCTCCGACCATTCGATTAATCATCGTAGACCAGGGGCCAGCTACATTAACGACAACATCACAATCAATTTTCTCTTCATCACCCTTTAAAATCTTTTTACTTTCATTGTCGAATTCAGAAATTACAACACTTTTTACTCGTCCGGATTCATCCTTCAAAATTGAAGTGACCGCTTTGCGATACCGAAAATTAGCGCCACCTTGCCGAGCAGCTTCTGCAAGATTCTGCGCAGCCAAGAGTGGATCGCTGACATATCCACCGACTGGCGTGAAGATACCTCCGAGTTCTTCCGTCGCAGGTTCCCAAAATTCATCGGACTTCACTGGTTTATTCGGCCAATATCTTCCCGCGTCAATTCCTGGCATTCGGCTCTTTAGTGTCTCTGAATTCCAAATTTCATAAGGAATTTCTGCTTGTTCAAAAAGACGCATGGTTCTTTCATTAGAAAGTACTGGAACATCCAACATTACATATCCGCGATCCATTAACTCGGCATAATGATTTTGTGAATTTGGCTTTTGACCATCAATAAGAGATTTCCAGTCTTTCCATAAGAAATATGACTCCCATGAAAGTACTACTGCATCAAATGTCGAGTAATTAAATCGGACCACGGCGCTAGAGGCGCTCTTTGAACCCATCCCGGCCGCCGAATTACGGTCAATCACAATGACCTCATGGCCTCGTCTTGTTAACTGGAGCGCAATGGAGGAACCAATTACTCCAGCTCCGATAACGACAACGCGCATCGGATTATTCAACCAGTGAGCTATCCTCGTTTAAAGAGTTTCGCAAGAAAGCCAGGCTCTTTCGGGTCATTTGCATGTCCTAGGCATTGTTGCGCTTTCGGAACACCACGCATCACTTCTGAAACATGTTGACCACATCCAGACCAAGTTACTTTGCCGCACTTACGGCAGCGGACCTGTGAACACATAAAACCTCATTTCTGCTGTTGAGCATACCCCCTAGGGTATGCTACTGTCCAGCCTAGGAGGTCTAAATGTCGCGAAAAGCCATGGCACCTGTACTAAAAAATCAGGAACAACTCGAAGAGATATTGAAGAGAGTGAAGCGCGCGGAAGGCCAGATCGCCGGAGTGATTCGGATGCTAGAAGAGAGTAGAAGCTGTGAAGAGGTAGTACATCAGATGGCGGCGGTTGGCAAAGCGATGAATACCGCAGCAATCACATTAATCGCTTCCAGCCTTCAAGAGTGCATTCTTGACAAAAAAAGTAATAATCCCGAACAGCGAGAAAGGTTGCAAAAGCTCTTTTTGAGCTTGGCTTAATATGGAAAAAATATCTAAAGCAAGAATTATCACAGTTATTTCAATACTAATCTCATCATTAATCTTGACTTCTTGCACAAGCGAGGGGAGTTCCGCAATTACAAATGTAGACGCAGAGACATTTCTCACTGAGATTAAATCAGGGAACGTACAAATCATTGATGTCAGAACTCTCAGTGAATACGCAAGTGGCCACTTACAAGGCTCATTGAATATAAATGTTGAGTCAGGCACATTTGATACAGATATCGCTAACTTGGATAAGGACGCAACATATGCGATTTATTGCAGAAGCGGTCGGCGATCAACAGTAGCGGCTGAAAAGATGGCAGAAGCGGGATTCACAAAGATTATAAATTTCAATAGCGGAGGATTCGATCAACTTGCAGCTGCCGGAGCTATAACTGAATGAAAAGTTATGTAATCGTTGGCGGAGTCGCTGGTGGCATGTCTGCTGCAACTAGGTTACGACGACTTGATCATGAAGCTCAAATTACTGTCATCGAAAAAAGTGGATTTGTTTCCTATGCCAATTGTGGTTTGCCATATTACATCGGCGGGGTAATTCAAAAAGAGCAAGACTTATT
>JACCDJ010457057.1_pt1 | contig 15200 bp, 18 predicted proteins | sample 7444481 | NCBI WGS metagenome assembly JACCDJ01 (sample SAMN15323435, study PRJNA562643) | freshwater metagenome | isolation source: river surface water | place: USA:Blue River Watershed | collected 2017-08-15 | reverse complement strand
GCGCAGATCAATGCAATTGCTAATCCACAAATGCCGGAAGTGGGAGAGCGTTACCTCGGTAACGTTGTAAAGCTTGCAACATTTGGCGCTTTCGTTTCATTGATGCCAGGTAAAGATGGATTGCTCCACGTCTCGCAGATCCGCAAGATGCATGGTGGAAAGCGCATTGAAAATCTCGAAGATGTCATGAAGGTTGGCGACAAGATTCAGGTTGAAATCGGTGAGATCGATCCAAAGGGCAAGCTCTCCTTGGTTCCTGTTCTCGAAGATGGAACAACTCCAGCAGCTGAATAAATGTCTGTAAAGAGATCCGTTCACTCGAGTGGCTTACGTATCGTCACGGAAGAAGTTCCGTCGGTACGAAGCGCTGCTGTGGGTATCTGGGTCAATGTAGGTTCTCGTGATGAAGCACCGGCAACTGCCGGTGCTTCTCACTTTTTAGAACATCTTCTCTTTAAAGGGACAACTACTCGAACTGCCCTTGAAATCTCGTCATCTATCGAATCAGTTGGCGGCGAGATGAATGCCTTTACCTCCAAGGAGTACACCTGCTTCTACGCCCGTGTCATTGATACAGATCTACCAATGGCTATTGATGTAGTCAGTGATTTGATCACTTCATCTATCGTGACAGCTCTTGATGTCGATGCAGAACGCAAGGTTGTCTTAGAAGAAATTGCCATGCGTGATGATGATCCGAGTGATCTTGTTCATGATCTCTTTAGCGATACCTATTACGGAGATACTCAAATTGGTCGTCCCATTTTGGGCACAGTGAAATCAATCTCCGAGATGTCACGAAATACCGTCTATAACTATTACAAGAAGAAGTATCTTCCCCAAGATTTAGTTGTGGCAGTTGCAGGAAATATCAAGCATAAGCGAGTCGTTGCCATGGTCGAAGAGGCACTTTCTCGAGATAATTTTCTTGATGGCTTGGGCGCCCCAGTGATTCGCCCAAATACTCCAATTAAGAATTTGAAGCAGCAATCGGTAGGGCTTCTTTACAAGAAGAGCGAACAGGCTCATATGTTCTATGGCATGGAAGGTGTCTCGCGCGCTGATGATCGTCGTTTTGCCATGGGAGTACTTTCGGCTGCTCTGGGTGGGGGAATGTCATCGCGACTCTTTCAAGAGATCCGTGAAAAGCGTGGACTTGCCTACTCTGTCTACTCGTATGCGCAGCAATTTGCTGGCACGGGAGTTCTTGGATTTTATGCTGGGTGCAATCCAGCAAAAGCGATAGAGGTGATTGAAATTATTCGCGATGTGCTAACAGATGTCGCCGATAATGGAATGTCCCACGAAGAGATCGAACGAGCCAAGGGCGCAGTACGAGGATCGCTCGTGTTGAGCCAAGAGGATTCGGGTTCACGGATGAGCCGCATTGGTAAGAATGAGATTGTTTATGGCCAGGTCATGGATTTTGATGACATCCTGAAAGCAATTTCACGCGTAAGCGCCACAGATATCCGTGAAATTGCTAGCGAGTTCTTGGTGAAAACGCCTACCCTTGCTCTTGTCGGACCATTCAAAAATGAATTGAAATTTGAGAAGGTGTTAGCGCAATGATTAAAGTCGCAGTTCTAGGCGCACGTGGCCGAATGGGCTCTGAGGTCGTCAAAGCAGTTAACGAAGCCAGCGATCTCGAATTGGTTGCCGCCCTTGATCTCGGAGATTCACTCGAAACTTTGGTCAGTGCTGGAGCACAAGTAGTCGTTGACTTCACCACTCCGGATTCTGTGATGGCCAATTTGGAATTCCTCATCTCAAAGAATATTCACGCAGTAGTGGGCACAACCGGATTTGATGACCTCCGTATTGCCAAGATTAAAGAGCTAATCTCTCGCTCCCAATCGGGCGTGCTCATCGCCCCTAACTTTGCAATCGGCGCAGTGTTAATGATGGAGTTTGCCACAAAAGCAGCGCGATACTTTGAATCTGCTGAAATCATTGAACTTCACCACCCAAATAAAGTTGATGCACCTTCCGGTACGGCAGCAAGAACCGCAGATTTAATGTCACAAGCTCGCAAGGATGCCGGTTTAGGTTCAGCGCCTGATGCCACAACAACATCTCTCGATGGTGCGCGTGGCGCAAAAGTGGGTGGCATCCCAGTTCACTCAGTGCGTTTACGTGGTCTCATTGCTCACCAGGAAGTTCTTTTCGGCGGCATTGGGGAAACGCTCACTATTCGCCATGATTCGTTGGACCGTGTTGGGTTTATGCCAGGTGTTCTGCTTGGCATTCGACAAGTTATTTCACATCCAGGGCTGACCTTCGGCCTTGAAAATTTTATGAACTAAGGAGCAGAGAGATGGCTAAAGCAGATATCACTATGTATGGAGCTGATTGGTGTGGAGATTGCCGTCGCTCAAAGCGCGTCTTTGAGGAGCTGGATATTCAAGTGAATCACATTGACGTAGATGCAGATTTATCGGCTGCAGAGAAAGTTATTGAGATAAATGGGGGAGCAAAGTCAATTCCCGTCATTGTCTTCTCGGATGGAACTCACTTAACCGAGCCTTCAGATAACGATCTAAAAGCTAAGCTTGCAGCTCTCGGAATAATTTAAAACTTTAGTCTCACACCCAGTTGTAGATTGCCGCGGATGTCAGTGCAGCGGATACAACCACAACAAAGTATGGAGCCTTGAGAGCAAGGGCAATACAAGCAACCGCCACACCAGCTAAGCGTTGGTCGATATCTAACTTTGATTTATCGGCAACAGTCTGTACGGCAACAAGTGCGGATAAGAGAACGATAGGAATCAGAGTGTTGATTCTGAGCATTCGTTCATTTTTTAGATACTTTTCAGGAACGCTATGGCCTAAATACTTCAGTGCAAAAGCAATCGCACTAGTACCAAGAACGCCCCACCAGATCGCTGTCATTGACGCCCCTTCCAGCCGAAAGCAACCGCCAATAACGCCGTAGCGATAATCGGAATCCCCGCAGCAACGTAAGGAGTTAAGACAAGCGAAAGAAGTATCGCGGACAGGGCTAGCGCGCGTTCAAATTTCCCATGCAATCGCGGCCAGACCAGCCCAAGAAATGCAGCAGGTACTGCTGCATCAAGGCCCCATGCAGAGGGATCTCCCATGGCTTGTGCACCTAATGCGCCAGCAAGAGTGAAGAGATTCCAGAAAAAGTAGACCCCAAACCCGGTCAGCCAAAAACCGTGTTTCATCGCCGCAGAGCCACGCTCTTCTTGTCCAATTGCAACTCCGGTTGATTCATCAATCGTTACTTGTGCGGCGATAATTCTTTTAAAACCTTTAACACCAAGTACAGGCGCCATGCGTAATCCATAAAGCCCGTTGCGAATTCCCAAAAGTGAAGCAGTTGCGATTCCAGAGAGCGCACTTCCTCCAGCTCCCATAACTCCAACAACTGCAAATTGTGATGCGCCAGAGAAAGTTAAGAGTGAGAGCAAGCAGGTTTGCAGAATCGAGAAACCAGCCGCTATTCCCGCTGCGCCAAAAGCTGTGCCGTAGAGACCGACGGTGAATGAGACGCTCAGGCTCTGCGTAACGGTGGCGCGGTTCACTGATGACACGCGGCAATTGTGCCCTAGATATCCAGCAGGTGGAGGGGGGTTGATAGATAAGGTGCGCTCATGTCTGAGACCGTAGTTTTTAGAGATGATGTATCTGTAGAGCTGATCAAATCAAGCGCTAGTGATGCTGATGTTATTTGGGCGGCACGAGTTTCTACTGCGGGCGAACAATCAATGGATGAAATCGGCGAAGATCCAGCTCGATCTGCAGGTCTTATTAATTATCTGGCACGAGAACGCCACGGTTCTCCCTTTGAACATACTTCAATGACTTTCTTTGTTTCGGCGCCAATCTTTGTCTTTCGCGAGTTTATGCGCCATCGCATCGCTTCTTATAATGAAGAGTCAGGTCGCTACCGCGAACTAAAACCAGTCTTTTACATCCCTTCACCTGAACGTAAATTAGTGCAAGTTGGCAAGACCGGCGCATATACATTCGTGGATGGAACACCTGAACAATATGACGTCACAGTTAAGGCGATGAAAGATGCTTACATCGTTGCATATGACTCATATCAGAAGATGCTCGAAGCTGGAGTTGCCCGCGAAGTTGCCCGCGCCGTCCTGCCGGTTGCAACGTATTCATCAATGTATGTAACGATGAATGCTCGCGCACTGATGAATTTCTTATCCCTTCGCACTGCCCGCGAGGGTTCGCACTTTCCTAGCTATCCACAACGTGAAATCGAGATGGTGGCAGAGAAAATGGAAGCCGAGTTCGCCAAGTTGATGCCTCTTACATACGGAGCATTTGAAAAATCTGGTCGTATCGCGCCTTAAGCGATAAGATTCCCAAATGAGTACGCCCGCTCCATTCGGACAGTTAATCACCGCTATGGTGACCCCTTTTGATAAAGATGGAGCAATTGATTGGGATGGTGTTGCCAAACTGGCTGAGCATCTTGTTGATACCGGACATGATGGCATCGCAGTTAACGGCACAACAGGAGAAGCGCCAACTACAAAATCTTCTGAGAAGCTTGAGATCATCAAGGTTGTTAAGAGCGTTGTTGGAAGTAAGGTAAAGGTTCTCTCTGGTGCGGGCGACAATGAAACGTCTTACACTGTTGAACAAGCCAAGCGCTCACAAGATGCCGGTGCCGACGGAATCTTGATAGTTACTCCTTACTACAACAAACCGCCACAGGCAGGAATTGAAGCCCACTTCCGCGCTGTTGCAGCTGCGACTGACCTACCGATCATGATGTACGACATTCCAGGTCGCACGGGAGTAGAGATTGAATCTGACACAATCGTCAAATTATTCGAAACCGTCGACAACATTGTCGCGCTCAAAGATGCCAAAGGAAATATTGCTGCTACATCATGGGTAATCAAGCGATGTGGAATTCCTGTGTATTCAGGTGATGACATTCTTAATCTGCCATTTCTCTCGGTCGGTGCCGTTGGTTTCGTCTCAGTGTGTGGCCACACAGTAGGACGCGAACTTAAGGAGATGCTTACCGCTTGGTTTGCGGGAAATTCAGCGCGCGCTCTAGAAATCCATCAGCAACTCTTGCCAGTCTTCACCGGAACCTTCCGCACACAAGGAGCAATTTTGACTAAGGCAGCGATGAATCTCATGGGGCTACCCGGAGGAACCACGCGATTGCCACTCGTTGATGCCACACCAGCACAGATCGAGCAACTGCGTAAAGATCTCATCGCTGGCGGCGTCATTTTAAAGAACTAATGACACAACACCCTCACCCCAATTTAGGAACGCCATCTAAGTTGATAGATGGTGGCCTCCGCATCGTCGCCCTCGGCGGAATATCGGAAATCGGTCGCAATATGACCGTCTATGAAACACAAGGAAAGTTATTAATCATTGACTGTGGTGTTCTCTTTCCAGAAGAAAATCAACCGGGAATTGACCTAATTCTCCCTGACTTCAGTTATATCCGGGATCGCCTAAACGATGTAGTGGGAATTTTCCTGACGCATGGCCACGAAGATCATATTGGCGCTGTTCCATATCTGCTTCGCGAACGTGGAGATATACCTGTCTATGGCTCTCCGCTCACAATCGCGCTCATTACCGCAAAATGTAAAGAACATCGAATCTCACCACTAACGCGCGAAGTGCGTGAAGGAAATCGCGAAGATGTTGGGCCTTTCGAACTTGAATTCATCGCAGTCAATCACTCTATCCCCGATGCATTGGCGGTCGCGGTGCACACACAAGCAGGTACAGTCCTGCATACAGGCGACTTTAAAATGGATCAACTTCCACTCGACGGAAGAATTACAGATTTACGAACTTTTGCTCGCCTCGGTGATGAAGGTGTTGACCTCTTTCTGGTCGATTCAACTAATGCGGATATTCCTGGATTTACCCCCGCTGAGCGCGAGATTATGCCCGCGCTGAATCGGGTAATTGCATCAACGCAACGTCGCGTAATCGTTGCCTCATTCTCCTCTCACGTGCATCGCGTTCAACAAGTAATCGACACAGCTGCGCTACATGGAAGGCGCGTCGCATTTATTGGACGTTCAATGATTCGCAATATGAAAATTGCTGAAGAGATGGGATACCTGACGGTGCCTGCCGGAATCCTCTTCGATGCTCGCGAACTTGATAATTACGATGATCGTGTAGTCCTGATCTGTACGGGTTCACAAGGCGAACCGATGGCAGCGCTCTCTCGCATGGCAAATGGTGATCACCAGATTCGAGTTGGGGATGGTGACACAGTCATCCTTGCTTCATCGTTAATCCCCGGAAATGAGAATTCTGTTTATCGCGTTATCAATGAACTCACCCGTTTTGGAGCAAAAGTAGTTCATAAGGCTAATGCGCTAGTTCATGTGTCCGGACATGCTGCTGCAGGTGAACTCCTGTATTGCTACAACATAGTCAAACCAAAATATGTTCTGCCAGTTCATGGTGAATGGCGCCATCTCAAAGCAAACGCTGAAATTGCCATCCAATCTGGAGTCCCAAGAGATAACGCATTTATCATTGAAAATGGAATTGTCGTTGATCTCGTTGACCATGTGGCACAAGTTGCTGGAGCTGTTCCATGCGGTTTCGTGTATGTGGATGGACAGAGTATCGGTGATATCACTGAAACATCGCTCAAAGATCGACGTATTCTTGGTGAAGAAGGATTCATTTCTGTCATTGTTGTCATCGAATCCCAGACAGGAAAAATTGTGGCAGGGCCAGATATTCATGCGCGAGGATTTAATGAAGATCAAGCGCTCTTTGATGAAGTCCGCGGTGAGATAGAGAGAGCCTTAACCAGCGCAGTTGCTGAAGGTGTCAACGGAACGCATCAACTATCTCAAGTAGTGCGTCGAACAATTGGAAGTTGGGTTGGGCAAAAACATCGTCGTCGCCCGATGATCGTTCCTGTAGTAGTCGAGGTATAAGTCGGCGCGCCTTCTTCAGCAGTATTTACCCTCCACCTAAGATTGAAGGTGTGGCCAAGAAGAAACGCACAAAAAGCGCAAAGGGAAAGTCAGTCTTCTCAGTAATTGCGCGCGCTCTCGGTGGCCTCTGGCGGGTTATCGCTAAAGCGCTAGGTTCTTTTATCCGATTTATTGCCCGCGGCGCCCGCGATCTAGATCCTGCTCATCAACGCGATGGCGCAGCGCTACTCGTACTTTTGATTTCATTGGCAGCATTTGCCGGAACATGGTTCCATGCAGATAACTTAGTAAGTAGAAATCTGTACTCTTTCTTCGCCGGAGCATTTGGGGTTATCGGTTTTACATCTCCTCTCGTTCTTCTCTATTTTGCAGTTCGGCTATTTCGAAAACCAGAAGATAGCCAAGCCACAGGACGCATCACCATCGGCACTCTTCTACTCATTCTTAGTTCAACCGGATTAGCCCATCTACTTAATGGTTCACTCGGTGCCACAAACCCAACGGGGGCAACTGCGATTCGTGAGGGGGGAGGACTAGTAGGTTATTGGGTTGCAAAGCCACTGGTGGCTCTGATGACATCACTACTCGCGTATCCACTCTTGATTGTGCTCTTCTTTTTCGGAATTTTGATTATTACTGCAACTCCGCTCTCAAAAGTTGGAATCCGATTGAAAGTTCTTGCGATATGGCTCTGGTCTAAGAGACCGCAACGAACTGAGAAAGAGTTTGAAATCTCAGATACCCCTCCTTTTGATTCACCTGTTGTAGCTTGGAATCAAGAAGAAGAAGAAGAGATTGACGAAGAAGAATTTGACCAAGAATTTACAGTCGAAATTCCGCGGGTTCCGCTTGATGCTCAATTGAAGGAAGCGCCAAAATCTGAAAAGCGCCCCGAACAATTACTTCTCACAAGCGACATTAAATATGAATTACCTTCGCAAGATCTCTTGAAGGTGGGTCCGGCAGCTAAGGCGAAGTCAAAGGTAAATGACTCTGTTGTAGCTGCGCTCACCGAAGTATTTAAGCAATTTGAAATTGATGCCCAAGTTACGGGTTTCATGCGCGGGCCAACCGTAACTCGTTACGAAGTTGAGTTGGGAAATGCAGTAAAGGTAGAGCGGATCACCGCTCTTTCCAAGAATATTTCTTATGCGGTGGCTAGTAGCGAGGTTCGTATTCTGTCTCCAATCCCTGGCAAATCGGCGGTGGGAATAGAAATCCCCAACGCTGATCGCGAAATCGTCGCACTAGGAGATGTGATGCGTTCAAGCGTTGCCGGCCAGGATCACCACCCCATGTTGGTGGCACTCGGGAAAGATGTCGAAGGTAATTATGTATGCGCCAACTTAGCGAAAATGCCGCATCTCTTAGTTGCTGGAGCAACAGGTGCTGGAAAATCTTCGATGATAAACGCAATGATTACATCGATATTGATGCGTGCAACCCCAGATGACGTCAGGTTAGTCTTAATTGATCCGAAGCGCGTCGAACTCACCGCATACGAAGGTATCCCACATTTGATAACGCCCATTATCACCAACCCAAAGAAGGCTGCAGATGCACTCACTTGGGTAGTACGTGAAATGGACTTACGTTACGAAGATCTTGCAACATTTGGTTTCAGACATATTGATGATTTCAACAAAGCCGTTCGCGCAGGAAAAGTGGTAGCACCCCCTGGCTCTGATCGGATTGTCGAGCCATACCCATATCTGTTAGTCATTATTGACGAGCTTGCAGATTTGATGATGGTCGCGGCACGTGAAGTAGAAGAGTCCGTTGTACGAATAACTCAGTTGGCGCGTTCTGCGGGTATCCATCTAGTGCTTGCAACACAGCGTCCCTCTGTCGATGTAGTGACTGGTCTGATTAAGGCGAATGTTCCTTCACGTCTTTCATTTGCAACATCATCACTTGCAGATAGCCGGGTCATTCTTGATAGCCCAGGTGCAGAAAAATTGATTGGACAAGGTGATGGCTTATTTATCCCTATGGGAGCAAGCCGAGCCATACGTATTCAAGGCGCCTATGTATCAGAGCGTGAAATCGAAGCAGTAACATCACATGTCAAGAAACAACTTTCTCCGCGCTATCGAGATGATGTAACTCAGGCAGTGCAATCAAATAAAAACATTGATAAAGAGATTGGCGATGATTTAGATATTTTGATTCAAGCAGTTGAACTAGTCGTTGGGACTCAATTTGGTTCAACCTCTATGCTGCAACGAAAACTCAGAGTCGGCTTTGCTAAAGCTGGTCGCTTGATGGATCTCATGGAGTCACGCGGAATTGTTGGACCTTCAGAAGGCTCGAAGGCACGCGCGGTGCTTGTTAAGCCGGATGAACTTGATTCAGTGCTTGCAACGCTTCGCGATTACTAATTTTCGCCAGCTGTTTGGGTGCTATTCAGGGGTGATTTACCCTAATAGGGGACACTTCACGACGAGTTGATTTAGGTCTAAAGTTAGAATTGCCTCACTCTCTTTCCCACCAAAGGCGGCGCCAAAGATGACTCTTGGTCAAGTAATTCGCGATGCACGTATCGCGGCGCGCCTGAGTATTGAAGAACTATCCGAATCCACAAGTATTCGAATCGGGTTGCTTACCGAAATGGAGAATGACAAATTCATTCATTGCGGGGGCGATACCTATGCAAGGGGACATTTACGGATCATTGCTAGCAGAATTGGGATTGATCCACTTATCTTGATAAATCTCTACAACGATGAGCATTCTCTGGAGCATCGAGCGATTGGAGATTTGCTTGTTGAAAATAGCGTTATGCAAGTTCCCCAAGAGAAGAAAAAAATCTCCTGGAAACTCCCAGCAGCCGTCTCGTTGCTAGTTCTTTTCCTCTTCGGAGTTTTCCAAATCGTTTCATCAAACCAAGGATCCCCAACTCCCACAGTTAAACAAGGTGCCGAAAGCGCATCGCCTTCACCTATTCCAACAGAAAATCCAACTCCAAGCGCTTCTTCATCCATTAGTCCTTCAGCAGGCGATGGAAAAGTAACCCTCACACTCGATGCAGTGCGTGGCAATTCCTATATTGATGTCATCGTTGATGGTGAAAGAGTGATTAAAGGATCACTCTTTCAAGGGGATGTTAAAAATTTTGAAGGCACACGTGTGATTAGCATCTATCTCAGCAACCCTGCGGGACTCGATGTCACCGTTGATGGTGAATTATTGCCTCCGCTCGGCGGGCAAAATGAAGAAGTTCGTCGCACTTTTCGATGAACTAAGGAGAACAGTAAGTCCTAACCCTGTAACATCGCCCCTATGTCTCGCACCGTTGCAATTGTCACAATGGGATGTGCGCGCAATGAAGTTGACTCAGAAGAGCTAGCTGGACGACTAGCAGCGGATGGTTGGACCCTCGTTGAGGACGTTGAATCTGCTGAGGTGGCAGTTGTAAATACGTGTGGATTTATTGAATCAGCCAAGAAAGATTCAGTTGATGCGTTGCTTGAGGCTAATTCGCTGAAAGGACATGGAACAACCCGGGCAGTTGTTGCTGTTGGTTGTATGGCCGAACGTTACGGAAAAGAACTCGCGCAGGCGCTTCCTGAGGCTGATGCCATTTTGGGCTTTGATGACTACCAAGATATTTCTGCACGTTTGCAATCCATTGTGAGTGGCAACATACACACACCACACACTCCTCGTGATCGCCGCGCCTTACTTCCGATAGCGCCTGTAGATCGAGCGCAAGTGCGCGATGAATCTTTTACATCTGCAGTGGGAGCCGGCGGTTCGCTCTTTCGCAAGAGATTGGGTAACGCTCCTTGGGCACCCTTAAAAATCGCTTCCGGGTGCGATCGTCGCTGTTCTTTCTGCGCGATTCCATATTTCCGAGGTTCGTTTATATCGAGAAGACCTACAGAGATTCTGCAAGAGGCAACCTGGCTGGGGCAAAATGGCGTAAGCGAGCTCTTCTTGGTCAGTGAAAACACAACCTCATACGGAAAAGATTTAGGAGATCTCAAGCTGATGGAGAAAATTCTCCACGAATTTACTGAGATTCCGGGTATTGAGCGTGTACGCCTTTCTTATTTGCAGCCGGCTGAAATGCGTCCATCGCTCTTGCAGGCAATGATTGAAACAGAAAAGGTGGCTCCCTACTTTGACCTGTCGTTCCAGCATTCAAGTCCCTCTGTATTGCGTCGAATGCGTCGCTTTGGAGACTCTGAGAAATTCTTGCATCTCATCACACAAATTAGGGCCCTTTCGCCTGAAGCTGGAATTCGCTCCAATTTCATAGTCGGTTTCCCCGGTGAGACGCAAGCCGATTTTGATGAATTGGCAGATTTCATCACCGCCGCGAAATTAGATGCCGTTGGAGTATTTGGTTACTCTGATGAGGACAACACAGAGGCTCTCAATCTTGAAGATAAAGTTGCCGACGAAGTAATTCGTGAGCGTGTTGAATCCTTGTCATCGCTGGCTGATGAGATGGTTTCATTGCGAGCAGCCGGCCGTATTGGCGAGAAAATAACGGTGCTCATCGAAGATGAAGAACTGCAAGAGGGTCGAGCAGCTCACCAAGGTCCGGAAGTAGATGGCACAACGACTTTCATCGGTACCAATTTCTCAGTCGGTCAGTATGTTGATGCAGTAGTAATTGATTCCATGGGTGCAGATCTCGTTGCAGAGGCGGCTCAGTAATCCACATGAAACTTCCATCCTTCATCACCCCAAACTCGTTAACGTTAACGCGCATAGCGCTCATTCCTTTTGGAGTTTATGCGCTCTTTCTTGATGGTGGTGATAATCAGCGATATCAAATTCTGGCGTGGTGTATTTTCTTTATTCTAGGTATGACAGATATCGTTGATGGAAAGTGGGCAAGGCGCTCTAATCGAATCACTCCACTCGGTGCATTTCTAGATCCAGTTGCTGACAAGGCGCTTATCGGCGCTGCCATGATCTCACTTTCTATTCTCGACCGATTTCCATGGTGGATTACGATTTTAATTTTGACACGTGAAATTGGAATAACCATATTCAGGCTTCTAGTAATAAAGGGCGGAGTTATTCCGGCAAGTAAAGGCGGAAAAATTAAGACTTTGACGCAGAACTTTGGCGTCGGTTTCTTTATCCTGCCTTTTCCATCGTGGCTAGAATGGTTCCGAATAGGATTTATCTCTCTGGCCATCATTCTTACTGTGACGACTGCTTATGACTATATCCGCACGTGGATACGTAGCCGTTAACCATCTATAGCGCCGAGGGCAATACGCGAGTAAATTTGTGGCATGCCCACATCTGCCCATGCTCGTCTCATTATTGAGCACTTACAAAAGCGTGGAGAAACAGTTGCCATCGCTGAATCACTGACCGCAGGTGGCGTTGGCCATGCAATAACGCAAATTCCAGGTGCATCGACAGTCTTTCTCGGGGGAGTGATTGCATACACATCGGAAGTAAAAATTAATTTTCTAGGTGTTTCAAAGCAGTCCATTGAGGAACACACAGTTGTTAGTGAAGAAGTAGCCAATGAAATGGCAGCAGGAGTATTAGCAAAATTTGGATCGACGTGGGCAATCGCTACTACCGGAATCGCGGGCCCAGGTGATTACCTTGGGATTCGTGAAGGCACAGTGTGGATCGCCATCAAGGGCCCAATCTCGCAAACCCTGCATCTCCAACTCGATAGTGGAAGAGAGGGCGTGCGAACCGGGGCTATATCCAGCGCAATAGGTAACTTTGCCCGTATTCTTAGCTCCAGAGAAGGAAAGGGGTAGCGATGACTTTGCTACGCGAAGCAGTTGGCCACACGTTGCGCGAAGCGCGCACGTCCCAATCGCGCACCCTCCGCGATGTTGCCCGTGAGGCACGTGTATCGCTTGGATATCTCTCTGAAGTAGAGCGTGGTCACAAGGAAGCCTCTTCAGAACTTCTCAATGCAATCTGCGAAGCACTTGGTCTCACACTCTCTTCGGTGATGACCGGCGTTGCACACGAAATCAAATCTCGTGAAAGCGCAAAGCTCTCCGTTGTCGACGCAGCCTAAATATTCCCTACAAGGCGGAATCCATCGCCGTACCGAAAGTGCAATTCTCTCGGCAACAAAAGAACTTATTTCTCTTCATGGCGCGTGCAATATTTCAATGATTGAAATCGCCGATGCATCAGAAGTTTCGCGCGCGACTTTGTATAACCATTACCGCGATAAGAACGCTGTACTGATGGCTCTGGTGACCTCAGAGGTCAATCGATTGGTTGCAGGAGCACAACGCGCTGGTACTCCAGCGGATGCCCTAGAGTATTTATCTCGTGAGATTTCGGCAGATTCTGCTCTGCAAGCCATGCGTATTCATGATCAGGATTTACTCATCGCCATCATGTCGCACGCTGAAAACCCACTTTATCTGGTGTTGGCAACTTGCATCTATGAGGCAACCAAATCCGAGGCTGGCACCGGTTTGGCGATGCGTTGGTTATTAGGACAAGTTGCGCAACCAATAACTCCAAAGCAGTCGCGAGACCAAGCTGAACTCTTGGTCGATCGCACCCTCTTCTAAAGATTTATATTGATGCGCATCTCTGATCTTCGCGAACGCCTGTCACTTTCCTTCGGAGAAGAATGGGCTCCATCATTTTCACAAGATATTGCAATTAGTGAACTCGGCTCGCTTACGGTAAATGAAGCCCTGAAAGCAGGACATGAAGTTGATGAAATTTGGCGCGCAGTGTGCAAGCAGTGTCCCGCTGAAACAGAGAAGTATCGCTATTAAAGATGCCTGTTTCCAGTGCTGTAATTGGTAAAGCGCCTCATAAACCCGCGCTGGTATTAATTCATGGTCTCGGCTCTGCCGGCACGATTTGGAAGTCACTATATGAAGGGTTGCAAGAATACTTTGTTATCTATCCACTTGATCTACCGGGTCATGGTGACGCGGAATTAGAAGACGAATCGTTAGATCCACAATCGCTTGCGCATGCCATAGCGCTTATGATGGAGAAAGAACATAACTCCACAGAATTTCATGTTGCAGGAAATTCTCTTGGCGGATGGATTGCATTGGAGCTCGCTGCAGCATACCCATATCGTGTAAAGAGCGTTACAGCGCTAGCTCCTGCCGGATTGTGGTTCGAGGGACCGACTCAAAAACTTCCGCCGAGTATCTTTGCTCGAATCTTGGCAAAGTGCGCCCAATATTTTCTACGGCTTGCGTATCATCTGCCGCCTCTTAAAGCGATGGGATACCGCAAAATTACCCATCTATGGAGGGAACTTTCATTTGAAAGCTGTAAAGACTCAGTGTTAGCGATGGCCAAATCAACTGGTTATATGCCGGTATGGAAGGCGCTACGCGGTAAGAAATTTGATTCTCATATTCCACCCCATCTGCCTGTAAAAATTGTCTTCGGTGACTATGACTTGACTCTGCCCCACCCGCGTGCACAAGAACGAGAGGCTGCTCCGCACCACGCCGAATGGATAACAGTTGAAAATTGCGCGCATGTGATTATGTGGAACTATCCAAAGTTAACTATCGACTTTATAGTCGACCACCTTAAATAGCGATTACCTCTAACACCCACGGCTGATCTCCATCTGATGGAGTCAGGGCGCAGGGGTATTTCTCAGAGACGATGGCGTACAAGTCTTCTGGGTTTTTCGGCGTCGAACGTGATTGCAAGAGCCAGCGTGTTATCTCACCACGGGTCTTCTTTGACATATGTGTCACGACAGTACGTACGCCATCAACAACGGTAGATATTCGTATCTCAACAGTAATGTCTGCAGGTGCACGCCAGACAGTTTTATAGGTCGAGGAGCGACAATCAACAATCAGCCCGCGAGCTAGGGGAGTCAGCGCACTATCCACCTGATCTCGCAGCGCAGCGTTATCTATCTTGGCTTTATAACTCTCTATCTTCGTCGAAGGAGCTATGGCCCCGTATTTGGCCGAGATAATCCGCACGGACGCTTCACCGCGGGCCCGGGCGGCCGGAGACAAGGTTGGCCACTCCAGGGCTTGATAGAGAACGCCCTGATAAACGGCGATAGCGGGGGTTGGCTTGGCGGTCTCGGCCTTCTTCTCAGAAGGCGGGAGCAGAATCAGCACGCGACACACCCTACTTGTCAGCCCCTCCTGATACCTTTCGAACAAATGTTCGGATACCCTTATCCGCATCTGCCTGAGTCTGAAAGCTTAGGCAGATGAGTCAGGAAACTGATTGCACAGCCAGAGCGGTGCTCTACCTGTCGCCCACAGCGTCTCTATAACGCTACAGGCCGTCGTAGAGATTG
>JACCDJ011035561.1_pt1 | contig 15212 bp, 10 predicted proteins | sample 7444481 | NCBI WGS metagenome assembly JACCDJ01 (sample SAMN15323435, study PRJNA562643) | freshwater metagenome | isolation source: river surface water | place: USA:Blue River Watershed | collected 2017-08-15 | reverse complement strand
GATTTGCGTGATCCTTATTCCCACCATTATATATGCCATTCTTTTCTATGGACAGGCATTCCCCAAAGCAAAAGCAGCCGAATCAAATATTCTTGCCAACTTCAAAGCGATTCTCAATCCACTTTATCTCTTCATGGCCTGCTGCATGGCGTTGACTGCGATTTCCGAGTTTGGTCCCCAACAATGGGTTGGACCCATCCTGGCAAAAGCCGGTGCGAGTCCCATGCTGATCCTTGCATTGGTAACCGGACTCATGGCAGTAGGAAGATACTTTGCGGGTCCATTGGTGGAGAAACTCAATACAGTAGGCGTACTGCTGGGATCGGCCATTTTTGGTGTGATCGGCATTTACATGTTGAGTACCATGAGTGGAAACATGCTCTACGTGGCTGCTGTATTTTATGCCTTGGGCATTTGTTATTTCTGGCCCAATATGCTTGGTTTCGTTGGATCGAGGTTGCCTGAAACAGGTGCCTTGGGATTGTCCATCATGGGTGGAATCGGAATGTTTTCATCATCCATGTTCCAGCCGGTCATTGGCGGATGGATCAAAGACAACAAAACTGTTGCAGAAGCACAGGGTTTGGTGGGTGATGCAGCAGATTTGGCAGCCGGACAAATGACATTATCCAACATGTTGTTGTTCCCTGCAATCTTGATTGTTGCATTTGCAGGATTGTATTTCTTTTCAAAAAAGAAAGCAGCTTAAATTAAACGCTTTATAAATTTTCAAGAGGGGGCATTTGTCCCCTCTTTTTTTGTACTTTTAAAATCCCTTTTTCAACGAACAACTTCAATAAGGCATATGAACAGAAAACTCAGAATGGGAATGGTTGGTGGAGGCAAAGATGCTTTCATCGGTGCCATTCATCGACACGCCGTTGGCATCGACGGACTCATTGAACTGGTATGTGGTGCACTCAGCATCAATCCGGATATTGCAAAGGATTCAGGTCAATCACTTTTTCTTGCGGAGGATAGAATCTATCTCACGTTTGAAGAGATGATTACAAAAGAAAGTCAGTTGCCTGCAGACAAGCGGATGGATTTTGTTACCATCGTAACGCCCAACTTTGCGCATTTTGCTCCAGCAAAAATGGCCATGGAACATGGATTTCATGTGGTAATAGAAAAACCTATCGCGTTTACCTTGGATGAGGCCAAAGAGTTGAAAAAAATACAGGAAAAAACTGGACGCGTACTCTGTCTGACGCATACATACTCCGGGTATCCGCTTGTAAAAGAAGCCAAGCAAATGATCAAAGCGGGTAAACTTGGAAAAATAAGAAAAGTGTGGGTGGAGTATCCACAGGGATGGTTGAGTAAATTAACAGAGCGAGAAGGCAATGCGCAAGCTGCATGGAGAACCGATCCTAAGAGGAGCGGCAAGAGTGGGTGCATGGGAGATATCGGAACACATTGTGCGCATTTGGCAGAATACATCAGTGGGTTGAAGATTACTCAGATCTGTGCCGATTTGAATGCAATGGTGGAAGGAAGAATGTTGGATGATGATGGAAATGTATTGTTGAAATTTGAAAACGGTGCTGCAGGGGTATTGATGGCTTCGCAGGTAGCAGCCGGTGAAGAAAATGGAATCAAGATTCGTGTATATGGAGAGAAAGGCGGATTGGAATGGGCACAGCACGAACCCAATACCATGTTGGTAAAGTGGTTGGACCAACCAACGCAGATATACAGAGCAGGTGGTAACTATGGCGACCGACTTTCTTCGTTTGCAACACACAATTCCAGAACACCCGGCGGACATCCGGAGGGATATCTGGAAGCATTTGCCAACATCTACAGAAATTTTGCACTGACACTCGGTGCAAAAATGGATGGCAAAGAACCGACTGCTGAAATGCTTGATTTTCCTGGTGTCGAGGACGGTATCAGAGGAATGGCATTCATTGACAATGTGGTATTGTCTTCTCAGTCAGATCAAAAATGGACACCACATACTATTTAATTAGAATCAAAGGGATATGAAAACAATAAAAGGTCCGGGTATATTTCTCGCACAATTCATGGGAGACCAGGCACCCTTCAATGATTTGGCCTCCATTTGCAAATGGGCTGCCTCATTGGGATTTGTCGGTGTTCAGTTGCCAAGTTGGGATGCGCGTTGCATTGATTTGAAAAAAGCTGCGGAGAGTAAAACCTATGCAGATGAAATCAAGGGCATCGTTGAATCTGCGGGATTGAAGATTACAGAATTGTCAACGCACTTGCAAGGACAATTGGTTGCTGTACATCCTGCATACGATGCACAGTTTGATGGATTTGCACCAGAGAGTGTAAGAGGAAACAGCAAAGCAAGAACTGCATGGGCTGTTGATCAATTGAAATATGCAGCAAAAGCATCTGCCAATTTGGGATTGAACGCACATGCAACATTCAGTGGAGCATTGTTGTGGCATACGGTTTATCCATGGCCACAAAGACCTGCGGGTTTGGTTGAAACCGGATTCAAGGAATTGGCCAATCGCTGGTTGCCGATACTGAATGTATTTGATGAGAACGGAGTAGATCTCTGTTACGAAATTCATCCGGGTGAAGATTTGCATGATGGTGTTTCTTATGAAATGTTCTTGGAGCATACCAACAACCACAAACGTGCTTGTCTTTTGTACGACCCAAGTCACTTTGTTTTGCAGTGTTTGGATTATCTCACTTACATCGATCACTATCATGAACGCATCAAAATGTTTCATGTGAAGGATGCTGAATTCAATCCAACCGGAAAACAAGGTGTTTACGGTGGATACCAAAGCTGGATCAACCGAGCAGGACGCTTCCGTTCATTGGGAGATGGACAAGTTGATTTTGCAGGTATCTTCAGCAAACTGGCATCTTATGATTACGATGGTTGGGCAGTGATGGAATGGGAATGTGCCATCAAACATCCGGAGGATGGAGCAAAAGAGGGAGCAGTCTTTATAAAAAATAAAATCATCCGTGTCACTGAAAAAGCATTTGATGACTTTGCGGGTACCGGAAGCGATGAAGCATTCAATAAAAAAATCTTAGGCATTTAAAAATAAAAACAACACATATGAAGAAGGTACTATTTACATTAATGATTGCTGCAGGTGTATATGCTTGTGGAAGCAGCAACAATGAAACAACTGAACAAAAACCCATCAGCAATGCAACAGAAGAGCCTGCTGCAAAAGAAGAAGCACCTGCCGTTGCAAAGAAAGATGGAAAGGCTTTGATCGAAGCTTCTGATTGCAGAACATGCCACAAAGACGATGCGAAGTTGATTGGTCCCGCATACAAAGACGTTGCCAAAAAGTATCCGCTCAATCCTAAAAACATTGAAGTCTTGGCTAATAAAATTATGAAAGGCGGACAAGGCAACTGGGGCGAAATTCCAATGGCGGCACATCCCAACATCAGCATGGAAGACGCATCTGCCATGGTAGAATATATTTTATCAATGCAATAAAATCATCATCATGAAAAAATTATTAGCGATTGTTTGTATTGTTGCTTTGGTCTCTTTCATAAACAAGGGACAAGAGACAAGGGACGAGGTACAAGGTGGTAAAAAGGGTTGGAGAACTTTGTTTGATGGAAAGACAAAAAACGGATGGCATATATACCGCGGTGAAGGAACGGGAAAGTCATGGCAGATAGAAGATGGTATGCTTGTTTTCGTTCCCGATACCACCAAGGGAGTAAAAAACGGTGGTGATCTTACAACCGACGAGGAATTTGAAAACTATCATTTCAGTGTTGAGTGGAAAATTTCTGAAGGCGGAAACAGCGGAATCATCTTCAATGTAAAAGAAGACTCTGTGAACAAGAAGTCCTACCTCACCGGAATGGAAATGCAGGTGTTGGACAATGACAAACATCCCGATGCAAAAATCATCAAGCACCGTGCGGGTGATTTGTATGACCTCATTTCTTCCTCAAAAGAAACCGTGAAACCGGTTGGCGAGTGGAACCGTGCTGAAATCATGTACAAGGACAATGAACTTAAATTGTTTCTGAACGGCGTGAATGTGGTTACCACAGTTGTGGGCGATGACAATTGGAATAAGATGGTGGCGGGAAGCAAATTCAAGAACATGCCTGGATTTGGGAAGTTCCACAAAGGCAGGATATCCCTGCAGGATCACGGAAACAAAGTTTGGTTCAGAAATGTCAAAATCAAACAACTCTGAGATCTTTTGAATTAATTTTGAAATGGATGTCTTTATGACATCCATTTTTTTTCAATCAAGTTTTATGCATATGAAAATGAAATCATTTTTCTCACTGCTTCTTCTCTGTGTGTTGAGTGCTGGCTTTTCACAATCAAAAATCCTGGTCTTTTCCAAAACAGCAGGATTCAGACACTCGTCTATTGTGCCTGGAAAACCAGCCATCATCAAACTGGGACAAACAAACGGATTTTCTGTAGACACAACAGAGGATGCATCGAAGTTCACGGATGCAGTTTTGAAAGAATACAATGCTGTTGTTTTTTTAAATACAACAGGTGATGTACTCAACAATGTTCAACAGGCAGCATTTGAAAGATATATTCAATCAGGCGGTGGATTCATGGGGATACATGCAGCAACAGATTGCGAGTACAATTGGCCATGGTATGGAAAATTGGTAGGTGCTTATTTCAAGGGGCATCCGAAAAACCAAAAGGCAAAATTGAATGTGATTGATAAATCGCATGGCAGCACTGCCCATCTTCCGGATGTATGGGAACGTGTTGACGAATGGTATAATTTCAAAAAAGCTCCCAGCAAAGAAGACGTGAAAGTATTGGTGACCATTGATGAATCATCTTATCAGGGAGGCGACAATGGCGAGTGGCATCCCATGGTATGGTACCACGATTATGATGGAGGAAGGGCCTTCTATACAGAGTTTGGTCATACCGATGAATCTTTTGCAGATCCAAATTATTTGAAACATATCCTGGGAGGAATCAAATATGCCATCGGAAGCGGCGCCAAACCTGATTACAGCAAAGCAAGAACGCAAAATGCTCCGGAAGACGATCGTTTTACCAAGAATGTATTGGCAGGAGGAGTCTTTGATGAACCCACCGAGATTGCCATTCTTCCCAATTTGGATATTCTTGTTTCACAACGCAAGGGTGAGCTGATGTATTATAATCATATTACTAAAAAAGCTACGCAGGTCGCAAAGCTGAATGTATACCACAAATCAGGTGTGAGAGATGTCAATGCAGAGGAGGGATTCATGGGCATTACGGCTGATCCTGATTATGCAAAGAATTACTTTATATATGTATACTATTCTCCGATGGATACATCGGTGAACAGATTATCGCGTTTTGTTTTCAAGGATGGGAAACTTGATTTGAAATCAGAGAAAGTCATTCTTGATGTTGCATCCACCAGAAAAATATGTTGTCATACCGGCGGATCATTGACATTTGGCAATGACAGAAATCTCTATCTCTCTACCGGCGATAATTCCACTCCATTCAATCAGGCCAATTCAAAATATACATTGGATGGTTATGGTCCTATGGACAATCGCGCGGGATTTGAACAGTTTGATGCAAGGAGAAGTTCGGGCAATACAAATGATTTGAGAGGAAAGGTTTTGCGCATCAAAGTGGATGAGCGCGGGAATTATACAATACCTGAAGGAAATCTTTTTCCTCCCGGCACACCCAAAACACGTCCAGAGATTTATGTAATGGGAACCAGAAATTCTTATCGCATTTCGGTTGACAAAAAAACAAACTATCTGTATTGGGGCGATGTGGGTCCGGATGCACAGGAAGACAGTCCAAATGAAAGAGGCACCCGTGGTTACGATGAATTCAATCAAGCCAAGAAACCCGGATTTTTCGGATGGCCATTGTTTGTAGGGAACAATTATCCTTATCGTCAGTTTGATTATGAAACTGGAAAAGTGGGTGATTATTTTGATCCCAAGAAACCTTTGAATCTTTCAAAGAACAATACCGGATTGGTGGAGCTACCACCAGTGAGTCCAGCGTTCATCTATTACCCCTATGCTGCTTCAACCGAGTTTCCTGAAGTGGGATCCGGTGGAAGAAATGCCATGGCGGGTCCTACTTATCATTCAGAATATTTTCCATCTGCAACCCGCTATCCATCCTACTTTGACAACAAGGTTTTGTTTTATGAGTGGATGAGGGGATTTTTCAAGTGGGTTACATTGGACAAGGATGGCAACTATGAAAAGATGGAATCATTTGTTCCCCAGATCAAATTCAACAACACGATCGATGTGGAGTTGGGTCCGGATGGAAGATTGTACGGCGTAGAATATGGAACGGGATGGTTTTCCAAAAACAACGACGCTGCACTTTTCCGCATTGATTACAATGGTGGAAACAGAGCACCGAAGCCAGTGATCAAGATTGACAAGAAATCAGGTTCCATTCCTTTTACTGTAAAAGCAAGTGCAGAAGGATCCGCTGATCCTGACAAGGATGCACTGACCTATGTTTGGCATTTCGGTGCTGCGTTGCAAAAAGCAACCACATCACCCAATGCAAGTTTCACTTTCACCAAAGCGGGCGACTATAATATATATGTGGAAGTAAAAGATGGCAAAGGGGCTGTTACCAAAAGCGAGGTGATAAAAGTGTATGCAGGAAATGAGGCGCCTGTGGTGACTGTTAAAAATGTAAACAACAACAACTTTTATTTTCCCGGTATTCCCGTTCCTTATGAAGTGTTGATCAATGACAAAGAAGACGGGACCAATGAAAAAGGAAGCATCGATAAGAAGTCCATTTTCGTAAAGGTTGATTATATCAGCGGAATGGACAGGGCGCAGGTAATGGGACACCAAATCATTACTGCAGCGATGGAGGGCAAGAATCTTGCAGCAACGTTGGATTGTAAAGTATGCCACAAGGAAAATGAAAAATCAATCGGACCCTCTTACAAACAAGTAGCCCAGCGTTATCAGAATGATGCAAAGGCTAAATCTTATCTCACCAATAAAATCATCAAAGGTGGTGGAGGAGTATGGGGAGAGACTGCCATGGCTGCTCACCCTGATTTGAAAACATCCGATGCGGAGATGATCGTGGAGTGGATATTGGGAATGAATAAACCTGTTGCACCTTCATTGCCTGCCAGTGGAACGATTGTACCAACTGCAAAAGATTTGGGCAATGGGAATTTGATGCAGATCACTGCAACTTATACAGACAAGGGGGGCAAGGGATTGAGACCGCAAAGCGGCGTTGGTAATTTGGTATTGCGGAGTCCGGTGATCAACATGGATGCCAACAATGGAACCGACAAGGTTGCCATTGCAGAATTTGGAGGAAAGAAAATTGCCGTATCAACCGATCAGGTAGGCTTGGTGTATTTCAATCAATTGAATTTGGCCAACGTAAAAGCAATTGAATTGAATTACATGATGCAGGCAGTGCCTGATATCGGGTACACCATCAGTTTGCATGTGGATGCAGCAAATGGAAAACAATTGGGATTCGTAAAAATCGGACACGATGCAGATCTGAAAAATACAAAGCTTGTCATGCCGCTGCAGGAAGTTCCTGATCGTCCATTCAACCTTGTTATGAAAATTTTGAAAGCCGATCCGAAGGAATCACAGTATTTGGCCATCAGTTCTTTGCAGTTGATTGCAAAGTAAATGTCTCAGAAAAAAGAGAGCCGCAGTTATTTGGCTGCGGCTTTTTTATTTGCAATGATATTGACAGAGGTAACCAAGAGAATAATAAGGAGTCCTCCAAACTCTCTTGTCTGTTCAATCCATGGTTTGGTTGCTTTCATCGATTGAACCAAATTTTCTGCATCATGTTCTTTGAACCATGCAATCACCCCATTGGGATCAATCATTAATCTTACAGCATAAATCAAACAGAATGCTACAATGATCCAATGTGAAAATCGATCAAATTTCCCTTTATAGGTTTGGAAACAAACATATGCTGATACAACATAAATAGGAATCCAAATGTAGGGATCAGGATCATTGTACTGAAGGCCGGCGAACAGCACAAACAGGATGGCAGCTACCAGATTGAACATTTTCATATTTATAAAATCCTACAGGTGCTTTACAAGATTTGACTGGATGTAACCGATGCTTTGTTTGATGCTGTCGAGGGGGTTACCCGGACAAACATCCTGTTCAACAAAGAAGTGTTTCATGCCGGAAAGCTTTGCTTGCTGAAAAATTGTTGCAAAGTCAATGATGCCATTTCCAACTTCTGTAAAGTTTTTCTTCTCTGTTTTATCCATGTCTTTTACATGCCAGAGTGCAACCCTTCCTTTGTGCTGGTTGAAAAATTGAATGGGATTTTGTCCAGCGCGTGTTGCCCAATATAGATCCAGTTCAATTTTTACGAGATTGGCATCGGTTTGTTGGGTGAGGATATCCATAGGAAGTTGTCCGTTCACCTGTTCAAATTCAAAATCGTGGTTATGGTAACAGAGTTGTATGCCGGCTTTTTTGCAGGTCTCACCTGCTTTGTTCAGGTCTTCTGCAATTTTCTTATAGTCATCCAGTGACTTTCTTTCATTGGGCATGAGGTAGGCAACCACCATATAATCTTGTCCGATTGCTTTTGCATCTTCCACTGCTTTTTCCCATCCGTATACGATTGTACCCGGTACTTGTCTGTTGCCGAAGTTCCCGTACATATAGTGTCCGCTTGCTGCTTTCAATCCTACATCAGATAAAAAGTTTTTGTATTCTGCAGCAGTCATTCCAAAGAACTTACCGTTGTATCCGAAGTTTTCTACTTCACTGTAGCCGAGTCCTGCTACCTGTTTGATTGTTCCTTTCGCATCTTTCGCGATTAGGTCACGCACGGTATACAGCTGCACACCCACTTTTTTGTTTTTGACATCAGTTGAAGCAAAACTGTTTTGCATCATGAATGAGCCTGCAGTTAACCAGGCCATTTGTTGGAGGACTTCTCTTCTTGTTGCCATCTTGGTGGGTTTTATTTTTTGAATATATCTATGAAAGTGGGGATATCACTTTCTTCGTCGCTGTAAAATATCAATTGTTTGTTCACGCCAAACAAAAACATCGAAGGATATTTTTTGGGAAGGAATCTTCCGATGAATTGATTGTATACATCGAGCACTGCCACAGCGTTTTTCTTGGCATAGAGCGATGGACCAACGCGTTTTAAAAATTCAATCGCAATATCTTTTCTGTCACGTGTGACGATGACAATGTTGACATTGTTCATTGTCTGGTGGTTTTTGTTGTATTCCGTGATCGCGCGGAAACAGTGCGGACATTCCGTATCGAAGAAGATAAAGAAGGTTCTTTTTCCGGGTGTCAGATTTTTGGGAGTGTATTCAGCACCGTTGTCCATGCGAACGAATTTGAAATCAGGCATGGTCTTTACCTGGGCTGATGCCATTCCGCCAATCAGTAAAAAAGCAATGAGGAGTTGTTTCATATTTCAAAATGATGATTAATCATGCATAATAGCAATTTTTGTGGAACAATTTGGTGCGCAAATACAACAATCATTTTTATTTATTTTAACATGCAGCAGAACCCCAACAATCATTGTCAATTGCCGGAATCTTGCGCAATCCAACATTGTGTAAATTCTACACAAAAGTTAAAAAATCTTTAATTTTTTGTAACGTATTTAAAATGAAGAATTTAAATTGTGCCCGAAATACCTACGAAAACGATTGCATCACACAACCAATACACAAGTTTTTCACATAAACACTATCTATTAATCAAAACCAAAATTGCATGAAAAAAGTGCTTGCTTTTTCTCTAAGGGCTGTGATGCTTGCGGCTTTCATTGGCCTGTTGGTAGCTGCTTCTTATGCGCAGAAAAAACTCACTGGTAAAGTTACCGGTGGTGACACTGGAGGGGGACTCTCTGGTGCGACTATCAAGGTAAAGGGTTCAGCGACTGCAGTAACAACTGGAGCCGATGGATCTTATTCAATCACTGTTCCCAACAATTCCACCTTGCAGGTGTCCTTCGTAGGATACGATGAGCAGGAGGTAAAAGTAGGCGAATCGAGCATGCTCAACATTGTATTGCAGGCATCTCAAAGTGCATTGCAGACAGTAGTTGTGACAGGTTACGGTTCACAGGAGCGCAGGAGCATTACAGGTTCTGTAGCTGTTGTCGACACCAAGGAAATGACCAAGTTTGCGGCATCCAACATTGCGGATCAGTTGCAGGGCAAGGTTCCGGGTGTGCAGATGTCAACTTCAGGTGATCCTGGTTCTGCTGCCTTTGTTCGTATCCGTGGTATCGGTACCATCAACAACAACGAGCCTTTGTATGTAATTGATGGAGTTCCAGTTCAGAACGAATCAAACATCAACTTCTTGAATCCAAACGACATCGAATCCATTCAGGTGTTGAAAGATGCAGCTTCTGCATCTATCTACGGTTCAAGAGCTGCAAACGGTGTAATTGTAATTACTACCAAGAAAGGTAAGAGCGGCACATCTAAACTTGCTGTTGATCTTTTCTATGGTAACCAATCACCATCAAAAGTTCCTGAAGTATTGAACCCATTGGAATTCCTCGAGGTTCAGCAAAAGCTTGCTGCCGGTCAGGGCATTCCTTTCACTTCAAACATATACATCAAGCAGGGCAGCAACTGGGTACTTCCTGATTATGCTGTTCGTGGTTTGGGTGGATTCCTTTCAGGAGATCCTGCAGTTGATCCATCTAAATATTTCTTGAACTCAGATCCAGTTGGTCGTGGTGTAGGTGACTATTTGATCCTGCAAACCAACAAGGCTGGTACAAACTGGTTCAACGAAGTGTTCAAGCCAGCTGCCATGAAGAACTATCAGGTATCTGCTTCTGGTGGATCTGACAAAGGAAATTATTTCTTCTCTGGAAACGTATATGATCACCAGGGTATCATGATTGGCAACGATTACCGTCGCTATCAGGCCCGTGTGAACAGCAACTATAATATCGGAAAAAATATCAGGGTTGGACAAAACCTGAACGTTGCATACCAAACTACACGTGCTTCTTTGGGTAATCCGAACGAAGGTTCTCCTTTGATCAACACATATGGTATGCCACAGTTGGTTCCAGTGTATGATATCAAAGGAAACTATGCATCTCCTGCCAACTTCAACTCAAACGTTAGCAATCCTGTTGCTCAGCAGATGAGAAGCAGAGAAAATAACTTTGGACACAGCTTCCGTGTAACTGGAAATGCATTTGCTGAAATCGACCTGACTGATTTCTTGACATGGAAATCTTCTTATGGTATTGATTACAACAGCGGACCTGGCCAGGGATATGGAGCACGTTCTTACGAAGCGACAGAAGGTAATACGAATCCAAACTCTTTGAGCAATTCTTATTTCTTGAACAGAAACTGGGTAACCTTCCATACACTGAGCTTCAAAAAGAATTTTGGAGATCACAGGGTGAGTGCACTTGCTGGTTATGAGGCGAAGCAGAGCTACTATGAAGGTTTCAATGCCGGTGGATCTGAACTTGCTTTTGATAACTTCAACTACAGATTGTTGCAGAACGTAAATCCTGCTACATACCGCATGGGAAGCTACAGAGGTGAACACAATGTTGTTTCTCAATTCGTACAGACTTCATATTCTTATCAAGACAAATACTTGTTCTCCGGAACAGTTCGTCGCGATGGTTCTTCAAGATTCATTGAGAACAAATATGGTGTTTTCCCATCTGCGAGTGTGGGTTGGAGAATTTCCAAAGAAAGCTTCATGGACAACGTATCATTCATCTCTGATTTGAAACTGAGAGCTTCTTACGGTATTCTCGGTAACAATGAAGTAGGTGGTGATTATCCTGGATTCTCCAACTTCGGAACAGGCGTTGACGTATCTAACTATGATATCAACGGTACTGGTAACAGAACCGTAACAGGATTTGAACAAGGATCAACCGGTAACCCTAAGTTGAAATGGGAAACCAGTGCTGTTACCAACATCGGTTTCGATGCCAACCTTGCAGGTGGCTGGAATGTTATGTTGGAATGGTACAAGCGTGATACACGCGACATGATCTACAACGTAGAGCTTCCACTGGAATTGGGTGCTGTTGGCCGTCAGGCACAGAACATTGGTGCAATGAAGAATACAGGTATTGACTTTGCGTTGGGTTATTCCAAGCGTGTAAACCGTGACTTCAACTTCAATGTGAACGTAACAGGATCTACAGTGAAGAACGAGGTTGTTAAACTTGAAGCAAACGATAACAGCTTCATCCGTTCTGGCGGATCAAGAATTGGTGACATCACCTATACAAAAGCAGGACTCCCTATTTCACAATTCTATGGTTATGTACAGCAGGGATTGTGGAAGTCTGACGCAGACATCGCGAAAGTATTGTTTGCTGACAAAGGAGATGCGAAAGTGGGTCGTTTCCGTTTTGCTGATTTGAATGGCGATGGTAAAATTGATAACAACGATGAAACATATCTTGGAAGTCCAATTCCAACATTGTTGCTCGGTTTGAACCTGACTGCCAATTACAAGAACTGGGATTTCACAGCATATATCAGTGGAACCTATGGCAACAAGTTGTTCAATTTCGTGAAGTACTTCTCTGAATTCAACGCTTTCCAGCGCAGCCGCAGCAAGGCGTTCTTGTATGAGGCTGGTAAAACACTTCCTGTATTGGATGGTGGCGATAACTACAGCTCTCAGAGAAACAGCTACTATGTTGAGGATGGTTCATTCACACGTTTGAGAAATCTTCAGGTTGGATACTCTTTCAGTCCTAACCAATTGAAGAAACTTGGTATGACCAGATTCAGAGTATATGCCCAGGGACAAAACTTGTTGACATTCACCAAGTACTCTGGATTGGATCCTGATGTAACCATCACAAACATCACTGAAGGATACAACAGTCAGCGTGACCTTTCACTGGGTCTTGACAATGGCCGCTATCCTTTGGCGAGATCAATCATCATCGGTGTAAATGTTGAATTCTAAATTGATCAATCGCTTAAACAATTGATGGAATCGAAAAAGTTTTGAAATAATTTTATCGGTAACAAAAATTGAAAAGCAAAAAGTATAAAAAATAAAAAAATGAAAAAGAATATCATGCAAAAATTAGCGGTGATCGGTGTTTTGGCCATCGTCGTTTACAGTTGCGCAAAAGATTTTCTTGAGACACAACCTTACGGAAGTGTGAACAACGAACTTTTGGCGACTTCTGAGAAGGGAGCAAATGCCCTGCTCATCGCAGCTTATTCTGGATTGGATGGTTTTTCTGGTTGGGACAACGGCACACCTTGGGGTGGTGCTGCTTCTAACTGGACATTCGGCAGCATAGCTGGTGGTGATGCATACAAAGGTTCTGAAGCTGGTGACCAGCCGGATATCACACCACTTGAGCGTCACAGCGTGGATGCCAACAACCCATATTTGGAAGGCAAGTGGAGAAACTACTACGATGGTATTTCACGTTGCAACCAAACCATTGTTGCCTTCACCAAATTGGAAGGAATCACTGCTGCACAAAAAACTACACGCATCGCTGAAGCGAAGTTCCTGAGAGCATGGATGCACTATGATCTTTGGAGAATCTTCAGAAATGTTCCTTTCATCGATGAAACATTGGCTGACGTTCGTGTTGGAAACACCGCAGACATCATGCCTAAAATTCAGGCCGATCTTACTGCTGCGATTGCTGGTCTTCCTGTAACACAATCAGAAGTTGGTCGTGTTACCAAAGGTGCTGCGCAAGCAGTGTTGGGAATGACCTACATGTGGCAGAAAAAGTATGCTGAAGCAAAAACACAGTTTGATGCAGTTGTTGCTTCCGGCAGATATGCTTTGAACGCAAAATATTCAGACAATTTCAACGCATCTGTTAGAAATACCAAAGAAGGTATTCTTGAAGTGCAGATGGCAGTTAATACAGGTGGTGGTGATGCTGGTAACGTAGGGGATGTGTTGAACTTCCCTTACAACGGCGGACCTGCAGGTTGCTGCGGATTCCACCAGCCTTCACAGGATTTGGTGAATGCATTCCAAGTGGATGCTGCTGGTCTTCCTTTGTTGGATTCTTACAGCGCTACAGATGTAAAAAATGATGACGGTGTCAAAGCCGACGCTGCTTTCACTCCACACACTGGTCCATTGGATCCAAGAATCGACCGTACAGTTGGTCGTCGCGGTATTCCATATTTGGATTGGGGTAAGCATCCAGGTTCTACTTGGATCCGTGACCAAGCTTATGGCGGTCCTTATGCTCCTATCAAGAACGTACATGCCAAGTCACAAGTTGCTGAAGTTACACATGCCTCTGGCTGGACTTCTGGATACAATTCCAACAACTTGAAGTTGATCCGTTATTCTGATGTCTTGTTGCAATTGGCTGAGGCTGAAGTTGAATTGGGCAACCTCGAGAGAGCACGTACACTCGTAAACCAGATCCGTCAAAGAGCTGCCAATCCGGCTGACTTTGTATTGGATGGTGCTGCTCCTGCTGCAAACTACCAAATTGGTTTGTATACAGCTGCATGGACCAATGCCGAGACTGCACGCAAGGCAGTTCGTTTCGAGCGTCGCATCGAATTGGGTATGGAAGGACATCGCTTCTTTGACCTCGTAAGATGGGGACAAGCTGCAACTGTTAAGAATGCTTACTTTGCGAAAGAAAAAGCAAAGAGAACTTATCTCAACGGTGCAAGCTTCGTAGCTGGAAAGCATGAAATCTTCCCGCTCCCTGCAAAAGCTATCACACAGAGTGCTAAAGACGGTGCTCCTACTTTGAAGCAAAATGCTGGTTATTAATTCTTGAATTATAATAACTTTAAGGCCGCACGAAGTGCGGCCTTTTTTATTTCTTCCCATTTGGAACTTTTGCCATGATGATGAGAAAATTTTTCTGTGTAATTGCTATTTCCCTCCTGGGTTTTGCAAGTTGCAGACAGGAGCAGACATTGTTTAAACGCATTGATGAAAAAGAATCAGGTATTGCATTTGCCAATACGATTACCATCAACGACTCCATCAATATCCTTGACAATGAGTTTACCTACAATGGAGCGGGAGTGGCTGTGGGTGACCTAAACGGGGATGGATTGCAGGACATCTATTTCTGCGGCAATCAGGTTGACAATAAGTTATACCTGAACAAAGGTGAGTTGAAATTTCAGGAGGTTACTTCCATTGCCAATGCTCAAAAGTACAAAGGTCAATGGTCGTCGGGCGTAACGTTTGTTGACATCAACAATGACGGTAAACAG
>JACCDJ010457665.1_pt1 | contig 15212 bp, 13 predicted proteins | sample 7444481 | NCBI WGS metagenome assembly JACCDJ01 (sample SAMN15323435, study PRJNA562643) | freshwater metagenome | isolation source: river surface water | place: USA:Blue River Watershed | collected 2017-08-15 | reverse complement strand
GCGTCGACAATCATCGAAACCTTATCGGCGCCGGCACTATATGGGTACACATTCAATGTACTTGCAATTGCTTTTTTGTAGTCGACGAGCACGTCGGCGTTTGAGCTCACAATCATAACGTCGATGTCGCTGCTGAACGGTGTTTTGCGTCGATAACTACCGACGAGAATAACTTTTGCTTCTTTTTCTTCGAACTTTGTAAGAAACGGCTCAAGTGACCGGATATCATCGTGCGGAATTTTGCTCAACGGGCGCTTATCGAGAAACAGTTTCGTCGCGTCGGTGAGCATATCTTTGTATTTTTTCATATGAATTTCGTTGATACTTTTCAGACCCGCTTCAATAAGTTCTTCCGCTTTGACTTTGCCGATTCCCATAAAGTCAGTGAGCTGCCGCAACAGCGGCTCCTTAGCGGGCGCCGGCTGCTTTTCATCAGTGGGTTTTTTCGGACGATCGAACACGCCATTTTTCGCAACATAAACTGCGGTCTTTTTCATATAATCCGACAGCGACAAGGTATCGACGACGCGCTTTGTGACGTTATCGGTGCCCTTCGCTTCGGCCGCCAATGTATCCGCGGCGATTCTGTACGCGTTTGATCTAAATTTTCCATTTACATCGCTGCTGGCCGCGAGCTCATTTGCGTGCTCTCGGAACAGCTCGACAAGACGATTGAATTTCATTTTAAACGTATTGAGGACATATAGTTATTGTAAAGAAATTTCAAAATAAAAATGTTACTTCGAGGACTTCTTTGACTTCGATTTGGGCTTGGCGCGCTTAGATTTGGCGCGCGGCTTTTTTGCCTTCTTCGACTTGCTTCTTTTCGGGCCGCTGAGCTCGGGCGCGTCGCCGTCATGCAGCGTCGCCTTTCTTTTTGATACCTTGCCGCCGGTTTTTGGTGCCGTTACTTCTGTTTTTTTCTCAAAGTCTTTTGCCATTTGATCCGCCTGCGCGAGCTTTGCATTTACAGTATTGAGGCCTGCCTGCGTCATAGAGCTTGCGACGCTACTTGCGGTACGAACGCCTGCCGCTGCAGCCGATGCGGCGGCGGCCATGGCATTTTTTGCAGCTTTTGCCGCCGCAAACATTTTCGTACGTATACACATCAGTACAAAAAAAGATTATGGGAAAAACACTGTAAGTGTTTTTGAAAAACCCGCGGTGTTTTTGCGTGCGCGAGCATAAATTTACTTAGGCGCGGGCCATTTGCACGTATAATCTCCCTTGACGAAGGGATCGTGCGGCGCGTTCGGGTCGTACGCGTTTGCGTATAAGCGATCCGTCAGCTTCGCGGGGTCGCCAAATTGGCAGGCAAAGTATGCGGGATTGTCGCCGACATAGCTGCAGTAGTCGTTCTTCACGCCTTGCTTACGGAAATCATACCAGCCGCGCGGCTGCGTTTCATATCCACATTCATAAATATCTTTTTGTCGCCCCACCACAAACAGATGAAGAGGGTCCTTGTAAAACACAAGAATCACAATTGCAATAATAATCAGCGCGATCGCCAATGATCCGAGCTCCATTGTGGCGTAGCTATACAACTATCAGAAAAAAAGATACTAAAAATAATATAAGAACACATCGAAGTTTACTTCGCAGCTCGAGGTTGCCGTGCTTTCTTGCTCGACACAAACGTATGTTCGCGTTCGCCGTAGCGCCACTTCGTGCGAATGCCTTCGCGAATCACTCCCTCAAGGTGTTGAAGTTCCGCAATCCAGATATCGCTGCCAAGGAAGTATGTGTTTGCGGCGGCGAGCTTCACGAGATACGCCTTTGCATCTGCGATTTTCTTTTCGCGCGCCGCATATGCCGCATCAAGCAGCTCATCCAGCCCTAGTTTGTACAAATATTTGAACGACGCATCATTGGCGGCCGACGTCGCGGCATCGCGAATCTTGTCGATCGCGGTCAGCTTTGGGTTGTGAACGGCGCTCTCGTTGAAGATCGGATACTTTTCTTCAGTCAGTTTCGCAATGATTGTCTCGATTGACGTCTTCTTGTTGAAGCCATACGCATCGTAGTTCTGCGAAAATCGCTGAATGGCTTCATAGAATTCAATGTGCAGCTGTGTAATGATACGCTCTCGCTCAACGCGCAGCCCGTAAAGATTCTTTCGCACGGGAAACCATGCGTCAAGAATATCCGCGTAGTCCTTGAAAGACTTTACGCAGTTGTTCTCATCGACAATGTTGAGATTATGGCTGATGTGATGATAGATTTTGAAGTGGCGCGGCAACGGATGAATGTTGTACTTCTTTTCTTTGTTCTCTTGCAAGATCTTCTGATATGCGCCGGCCTTCAGTCGAATAACAATATTGACGCTTTCCTCATTTGTGAGGTCGTTCGCACTGTCGACGAGAGGATCCATGCGCGCTGCGTCGATAATTTTCTCGCTGTACAGCATCGGCGGCAACCCTGTAACGCGAAAGATGCGTTCTTGTTTGTCATAGGTCCACGCACCGACATAGTTCTTTTTGCCGTTTTCATCAACGATCTTTCCTTCGAAGTCCTTTCTCCACGGGCGAAGAGGCTTGCAAGCGACGAATTCATGCGACCTGATCTTCGCATACAAGTTCTCAAATACGTCGTCGATGTGTCGCGCATGTGCGTTGAACTGCCAGCCGGTGCCGGGAATAGTATCGGTCTCAAGAAGTACCGTCGGAATGATCGCGGGCACATAGAACGGCTCGATCTGTTTACCCTCGTCGATATGATACTGCAGAAGACAGAAGTCTTCTTTTTTGAAAAGCGCATCGACAAGTCGATGATTCAGCACAGTTTCGATGTATCTCGCGCTGGCGGAGTTCTGATAACCCTGCTCTCTTGTGCCAAATTCTCCGTACGGCAAGAACAGCGGAAGGTTGCGTGCGCCGGGATATGCTTTCGCCATGTATGTAATTGTCTTCGTGAGCGAGTCAGGAGTGTGGTGGTAGTTTGTCATTTTGACAATATCACTCGCGAGCTCATTCACGCGGACGGGACTTCGCGCCGTTTGCATGCCGACCCACAGTACTTTTCTGCGTGCCCTCACCATATTGTCCATGATGCAAGGCAACTTTCGAATAATGTTGTCGCGTTGAAATGCCTTCGCATGCACCTCAAACATGTACGACAGCGAGACTTTCTCGGTTTCGACATCGTCTTCTTCGCGCTCCGGCGTGATCAGTGCCAATTTTCTTAGCGATGTGTCTTTACCGTAGTAAATCTGCATTGATGTAAACGCATATTCGTCGATCTGGAACGTCTTGATCTTGCTGGCGATATCGGAAAACATGCTGTCAACCTCGCCGCGAATGCTCTTGTGCGACCCCAGTCCCTTGCAATAATCGATTTTGTATCGACTTGCCACGCCGCCGTTGCGTTCCCAAGTGTCGAATTCTTTGAGAGAATAGAACTCGAGTACGTCACCGGTGCGACCTTTCGGATACGCGCGAATCAGCGGTGTAAACAACCTCTTGACATATCCTCGAATGACCAAATGCGGCCAGTTGTTGAGGATGATTGTCGCGATCAGCGCAAAGATGTTATGGCCGTCGAGATCTTGATCGGTCAATCCGCAGATCGCGCCGTATCGAAGAGCGCGAAAATCGGCCTCACCCTGCTCGCTGAAATCATATGTGCAGTTTTGATTGAGACCAAGGATACGCAGCAACAATGCAAACCGCGATTCTTCCTTTCCTCTCGACTTGCCGTCGGTCAGCGATGTGTGCATATATGTCTTGATATGATCGTTGAGATATTGCAACTGCATCTGCTGATCGATGCTGACGCTGCTGGTGATATTTCGACCAAGCAGCGACGCGATTTTTTCATCGTCGATCTCCCCGTCATCAAAGACCTCATCGCCGACGGGGTCGCCGGCGTCCGCATCCGCATCAACATCTGTCTCGACCGTGACGCTAATGCTGTCGCTGAAGTCGTTGCGAAGAAGATTCGTCGCTTTTTGCTTGAGTTGCACGCGCTTGCTCTTTGTGTCGCCGTCGTCTCGGCAGCGTTTCAGCGCATTTGCGATCACTCCTTGCGTACTGAAGATTCCAAAATTGTCGAAGTTGAAATCGGGATCCGTCTTGTTAGACCCGAGACCTCTTCGAACTGTTCCGTACGCAGAGTCGCCCTCGCACAACAACAGAGTTGCCTCGAGACGCCTGTCGGTGATACACTTTCCTGCCTCAGAATACTTCTTCGCGTAGATGACTTTGTTAGAGTACACCGCATTTGTGCGCTCGAATCTGTTTTCGAGCTGCATGAGAACGACCGGACTCACGATTTTCCATAGTGAGGCGGCGCTCGCTGTGATAGTGTATTTGCGAAATTCACTGATTTTGTTAGTGAGATCTCTCTTCGACTGCGAGTCAAACAGGGGCTTGTCGATGTAACACTTCATGTACAACGCGATGCAATCAAACAGAAGATTCTTTCGCAGCGGCACTTTGTATCGGCTCGCGGCCTGTTCGAGCTCTGGCAGAAGCAGCGCGTACAGCTTTTCTTTGATGTGGTCGATGTGCTTGCCCTTCGTAACATAGATGCCGTTGACAACCGAAATCGCTTCAAACTGATGCGGCCGGCCGGTAACGATGAACGCTTCCCATGGATTTTCGATGTCCGGCGATGTAATGCAAAGATTTGCATGGGCTCTGTTCGGAAACATTGAGAAGCGATTCTGATGCATCATCGCAAACGACACCCAAGAATACTCTTCGATCACGCGCGGCGCAGAGTAAGTGTGTGCGCGGAACGTAACTTTGCATCGTGTGAACGCCGCCGTCATATACGCATAGTACTCCATGATGGCGGCGATATCGCCGATATGCTTTTGTATGTCGTAGTTGAGCTTCTCATACGCCGGTAAAAAACTAATTTTCACATGAGTATCCGCCACACAAGGAGTTGTGGAACCGTTTTCGATCTTTTTGTGCGGCGACGTAAATGCGGCGAGGCGTGTCTGCGCCGCCGGTGTAAGGGCCGCGATCGAAGGCGGGTCGATATGCAACAGCTGATCTCGGCAGACTTGCTTGTAGTAGAGACCATTCTTCGTCGTGGAATACTCGAATCGGTCCGACCAGATATTGGTCAGCTTTGCGCCGTACCCGTTTTGACCGCCGACATTCTTGCGTTGTTGCTCATCGAGATTACTTCCCGACATTTCTTGCGTGAAAATGATCTCCGGCAAGAACAGCAAGCGGCCGATGCGGTCCTTTTTCTCCTCGATCGGAATGCCTGTTCCATTGTTGCGGACGGAAATCTCGCCTTTTTCATCGATGGCAAATTCGATTTCCGTCACATCATTGGGGAAGAGCGTATTTTGATCGATGGCATTTACGCGAATTTCATCGATGATCTTCAGCAACACATCGGAAATCATGAATGTTTTCTTGTCGAAATATATCTTCTTACTGTCCGCATCGATGATCGCGTGGTAGTGATCTTGCTCTTCGATGTCCTTTCGACCCGCCCACATGCTATGCGAGAGCACATGTTCGCGAAAGTTCTGCTGAGAATATTCGACCGTCTTAGCGTTCGCAGTGCGCTCGATGCCCAATTCATCTTGTAGGATGCTATCGAGCGAGATCACCGGTGCCTCCGCGGCCTTCTTTTTCCTCGCGGTTCTCTTCGTGACCTTCTTGTCCATATTTTAGTTGTATAAAGGCATATGTTTATTTCAAATTTCGAGAATGGTACGCCGCTGCAAAAAATGAGTTCACGCAATGACAACAACGTTTATGCGGCGGTATCTTTAAGGCCAAACGGCGGCGGTATGGCTGTGGTTCGCGTGGTCAAAAAATAGTGCATGCGGCGAATTTTGCCGTTCAGTGAACGTTACTCAGGTCGCTGAGCACTTTGTTTTGCATAATTTCGAGCTGCTTAATCGACTGTTGCAAATCAAAGTCGCCGCCTGTATCGCTGCGCTCTTGTCGCTGACCCTCGACGAAGCCTTCTTTTTTGCCTGAAAATGGATTTCCCTTTTCCGTGTAGTACTGATAACCCAGGTACACAAGGACAATAATAATGATTAGAATCAGGATACCGACAATAATCATCTTCGTGTTGCCGCTCTTTGGCGTAGACGCATCCGTCGTGAGCGTCGGCGCAACCGCGCCCGGCGCCGTCGCGGTAAGTGCAGGGGCGTCCATATCGTATATAATAGTGATTAAGTGTGTTTATAACATTGCGGGAAGAAAAAAATAATGAGTTATTATTGTGCCGCATATGCGGCATTATGCGTTGGTTGTTGACGATGTGACAATGCTGTCAAGCCGCTCAATACGGGTTGAGCTTCTGGCCGTTCAGGTCGTCGGGGTTCGCCTTGAAGCCGCTCAGCTGAGAGTAGCCGGTGGTGCGGCGGCCAACTGCCCACGGAGCACCCGAAAATCCATCAGTCGAGCCGTTGTCGAGAGTCAGACCGGCCGCCTGCGCGTAAGACATATCGTTGGGATTCCAGAACGAAGGTTGATCATTGCGACCGTTGCTGCCCGCGAACTGATCCTTCGGGTTCACGCTCGGCGGCAGATAAGCAATGGCACCACCGGCATCGTCGCGCTCCGACTTCAGACGCAGATAGTTAGCGTCGCCGAAGTTGCCAGTCGGGCCAGTGTACATACCCTCGGCCTTAGCATTCAGACCCTTAGAGCTGATAGTGGCGTAGCCCATCAGCTGCAGGAACAGCAGGATAACGAGCACGCAGATAACTGCGACAAGCAGCGGCTGCCATTGAGTGAGCAATTCAGTTCCCGGCATCTTAAGTTGTTGTAGATCGACCGCGATATATTAAAGGAATACAAAAAAGAAAAAAATATTAAAAATAATGAAATGCCGGCAAATATTTTCGTGCATATAATTCGTATTCGCGTTAATTCACGCTGCTCGGAACATACCGCGGCTCGTATTTTCCCGGTATTACGTATAGAGGCAGCGCTCGCAACATGTCCTTCTTGTCGCACGGCGTCTTGAGGTAGTAAATCAGTAAAATCACAAGGACAATCAACAGCGCAACGGCGACTTCGGACGAAGTCATGTTGGTGAAGTTTGGCGCCTGCGAGTACTGATGTCGAGTATATTGTGCAACACAAAAAAACAAATGTATAAAATAGTGGCTGTGCTTACGCTCACTCATAGTCGCGAACCGCAATCGCTTTGGCAAACTTCGGCGCGCCCGCATCGGTCAAGTCCTGATATTCGACGGTCATCATCTTGCCGTAGTATTTGCCGGCAAAATCCTGAAGACACTCTTGGTAAATCTTCTTTTGTGTCGCGATATCAAGCCCCTTGTACGTGGCCTTGAATCGTTTTCCATCTTTTGTTTCAAGAAACCAAGTGATCGATTCCGCACTCTTGCCTTTTTCGCCCGCTTTGAACGCGACAATTTTGAACTCGTCGGTGCGGCGATCCTTCTTCTTCACCATATCTTTGCTGCGCGTACCGACTTCGCGAATGTTGCCGAGGTACTTGCCTCTGTAATTTCGGAGAATTGCGCCCTCGTATTTCTCCTTGAGAAATTTCTCATAGATTGTTTGCATCTCCGCGGGGTCCTCGGCATTTTGGCACGGCACACGTTTGATGACCGCGGCCGCATCAGAGTCGCGGTTGACATCCGCGAACACCTTATCGAGGATCTTGTTGCGCTCGACAAACGGCATATCCATCTTGCTCGGGTAGAAACAATCGAACACATAGTAGTCGAGAGCGTCTTTGTCGTCGTCGTTGGCACGAATTGTGCGTGCGTTTCCTGTGATTTTTTGCAGCGAGACGCCGTGCTTGTACAGCTCGCCGTCAAGATACAAGGATTCACCGTCGAGTTTGTACAGCGGCAAAATACCTTTCAGTGCGTTCGCGACGGTCGGCGCGGCGAGCTCCTTTGCGTGTCGGCTGTAAATGACGACTTTTTCTTCGGTTTTCTTTTCATCAGCGGCGCTCTCATCAGCGGCGCTCTCATCGGAAAGCCCATTGCTTTCTTCGGAAAGCCCAATCAGGTCAGCGAGGTCGACTGTCTCGGCCGCGCCTTCCTCGGCGATGCCGCCGTTTGAGAGAAACATAACCGCGCGGACGCCGTCGAGTTTCGGCTGAACGCAGCAGGGATAAACGATATTTTTGATCTGAGTTTCTCTTTCCGCAAGCATCGGAAAATAGATAGCATTGGCAGCGGGCGCGCCTGTAGATGCGGCGGTTTCTTTTTTCTGCTTTACTCTGTCGTTGTAACGTTTCCTCGCTTGAGTCAGTGCCGTTTGGAACTGGTTGCGCTGATTCTTCTTTCCTTTGTTTACAATTTTGTCGACATATGTCGGCGGCGACCGCTGAATAATGCCGCTCTTCATGCCGGTTTCACTCCAATATTCTGCAATGAGGCCGCTAGGAAGCGCTTCGCCCGTAAAATATCCCGGCTGAATAGGATACGCCTTTTCTCGCGATGGCTCCCACGAATCGCCGCTCGATGCTTTTGCGGGAATACGCGCGCCGTCCTTAACGATGCGCACGAATATTTGCCATTGACGAGCCCTATTCGCGGAGTCATTGCCTTCAACCATCGGAAATACATAGAGATCGCCCGTGTTGTTAAGGGTGCCGTCCATGTTCTTGAAGTCGAGGTTTGCCATTTTGATATACTTTTTCTTACTATGTGTATATAAAAAGAAAATCAAAATTTGACCGCTGCCGAGGAAAGGCCGAATGTCAGTTTCGCATAAATACAACTCATTGTTCACAAGTGATGAAGACGATCCTTTGAATGGTCTTGCGAATATCTTGGCGGAACTAAAAATCGCGCGGTTTGGATGGAAAGAGGGGACGCACTGGCGCATTCACGGCGCGACCACGTGCGATGAATGTGGGGATGACTATGCGCCGTCACATATTCATTATGGCGAATTTTTGATATGTGCCGATGTTACGCCGGCGGTCGCCGCGGAAATCTGTGTGTGCATACGTGATGTTCGGTCGCGACAGCGCGAATCTGACACAAAAAAGTTTTATGAGAACGAATTGAGCAACATGTGCCACGCCATAAGAACACCTTTAAACGGCATATTTCATCTCAGCGACATAAATAATCTGCTGGGCGACGACGATCAGAAAGAAAATCTTCACAATAATCTCTCACATCTTCGCAATGCATGTACCACACTTGTCGAAAATCTGATGGATATCGTTGACTTTCTGAAACTCAGCAACAATACATTGCAGTTTGACGCGGCTACATTCGATCTGCCCGCGGCACTTCGCGACTGCATGAGACGCGCGTCTCGCACAGACATCGATCTAAACATATCGCCAAATGTTCCGTCGAGCATGTACGGCGACGCGATGAGGGTGAAACAGATTTTTAACGGTATGTTCGCGTATGATGTTGTGTCGCTGACCGTAGATACGACCGCGGATATTTGCGACGACATATGTGTGCACCGCGTCAAATTTCTATTTGAAGTTAAGGACGATACGGGCGGCCTGTCTTTTCTGGTGGATTGCGCAGCAAATCCCATGGCGGATCCCGCGGCGAACCTCGGCGTGGACGTTACCGCGGCTACTACCGAAGACATACAAGCGCGGATTGCATTTCGGCTCATCTACATGTTGGCGATGCGAATGGGTGGAAGCGTGCATGTGCGGCCGGGCGGTGTTCCTCCGCCGGGCGGAAGTACATATATTGTTGTAATTGTGTTGCCGCTGCAGGAACATGCGCCTAATCTTCCGTGTATCTCGATCGCAATTTTGGGCAACGATAGTGACCTCGCGGAGACACTAGCGAGCTCATCGGAGTATAATGTTAATGTCAATGTGTTCGATATCGACGCGCCGTCGCAACATATGGATGCTATTGTAGTGTTGGAAAACACCTGCGAACACGTCGAAAAAAAGTACAGCGGCACATCGGCGCGGCCTCTCATCGTTGACGGAGCACGCGCGAGACGGTCAGATGAGTTTTTGCGCGACGTTTATACGCATGTGCGCGGGAGGCAACGACTGTTACTCGTTGAAGATGACAAGATAAATTGCATTGTGATGAAGCAGATTTTGGGCAAATTTAACTTCGAAGTCGACATCGCGACGTCCGGCGAAGACGCAATCGCGTTAATAGAGAAAAAAGAGTACAACATTTACTTACTCGACATCCGCCTTCCTGGTATGTCTGGGCAAGAAATTGCGAAGTATATACGCGATCGCGCCGCAACAAAGCCGAAAATCATCGGCGTTACGGCGCAGCTCTTGGAGTGTCACGACGGATTCGACCGTATTCTTTACAAACCGATCAACATTAGCGAACTAACTTCGGCGCTGATGAATCAATAGTGATTTACTTCTGAAAACGCTTCAAGCGCTCCGAGATCCATGCGGCCTTGTCGCGATTATCAATATCTCTTTGATACGCGCGAAAAGTCTTTCTGTTGAGCGTCCCGATCGGCGTTGTTGTATCATTAAATGATCTTTCGCTCACCGAGATGTCAACGGGAGTTTTCATGTCGTCGGCAGTCGGCGCTGGAATTGCGATGTGCGAAGTTGGCGCCGGCGCAGCCGCCATGGGTGATGCAGTTATCGGCGGCGTAGCCGCCATTGGCATCAGTGTGCCGAGCAGCAGTTGTATTTTTGTGCCGATGTCGTCTGTGGGTATATTGTTCGCAGCGCAATAAATGTCGTATTTTTTCATGATGCTGCTGGACACATCTGGGTCGTCGATCTCGAGACGGCGAAACTCGAACGAGGCCGCGACCTCATACGATTCCAATTTTGCGGGATTTGTATTGTCGACCGTCTTCATAGTCGCGTCGATGCGGTCGGAAAGCTCGGTGTATTTCGCGAGTTGCTCTTTCGATTTGTCGCGCGTGGGTTCGTACTGCAGATATTCTCGAAATTTTGGCAGTGCCGTTATGACCGCGGTGAGGGCAATTCCGAGATTCCCGACAATGTTGTCGTTGCTGATGCTGCGGATAATCGCGAGTAACAAGAGTAACACGGCGCCGAGTAGGTAGTGCCCATACAATACAACCTTGCACAGCAGAGAGTACGATCGATATGCTATGTCCATAAGAACAATCTTCTTGAGAATGCTAATTTGTAATCGCCGAATTTTTTCCTCACATGCCGTGATGGGGCGGCCGTCACTCATCACAAAATCGCTTCTATGTACGTCTTCGATATAATATTTTTTTATATTTATATTTTTTGTCGCTTTAATATATCGTCCACCATCAAAAATGAGCCTCGTCTACTGGGTCGTCATTGTTTGCGTCATCATCTTGCTGATGAATCTGTCCCTGTATCTGGCGTCGACGCTGGGCGTCAAGGGCTACTTCGTTGGAAGTCTGCTCGGCGTTAAGTCAAACATTCCCGATATGGTCGTTGGCGCGGTTGGTGCGCTCGGCCTCGCGGCCCTGTGGGGCGTTGTTGACGGTGCCCGCTTCGGCGTCAACAGAGCTGTCGTTAGCTACGCGTAATGGAATTGCATACTGCAATTCATGTTGCGTACCGCAATTTCATTACAGAGAGTAATTCGTAACATAAGCAAAAAAATATAAAACCATATATGTTTTTTGCGTCTTAAAAGACGCGCGAGACCTTGTCAAGCAATTTCTTGTACTCATCGTACCTGTATTCTTCATAAGCAAGCGGCCAGTACATGCCGTTGAGGACAAACTCAATGAAATTGTCATCCGCTTCTAGTTGCCGGGCACAATCAATGAACAGTTCTTCATTCTGTTTAATGCGATTATACAGCGCCGACTCCTCCGCCGTTCTGACCGACGCCCCCGGATCGCCGCCAGTTTTAACATCTTCCGCTTCTGAGTCCTCGTCCAACTCCTCATCATTGTCGCTGTCAACATGAACATCCTCATATTTCTTTCTTGGTAGCTTGATCACAGTAGGCCCCGAATCATCGGCAGCTTTACTTTTTTTCACCGGCGGCTCAACATCGGCCGCTTTCATATCCGCACGTCTCGATTTCGTCTTCTTCATGTCCGCACGTCTCGATTTCGTCTTCACCGGCGGCTCATCGTCGTTCGGAACGACATCGTCGTCCGACGGCTTTTTGCTATCGGCACGCTTTGACTTCTTAACGATCGTTGCCGCATGTTCATTTTCATTGTCGGCACCCTGGACGCTATTGATCACGTGCGTTTTTTTGCCATCCTCGAACTCCTTTTCCTCTTCAAGTTCCTTTGCTTGCAGAAAGCGCATGTTGTATTTTCGCTGCATATCAGTGACTTCTTCCTCATACAGATTGTACCAGACATTCAGAGAGCTCGTTCTGCCGATACGGTGACCTCTGCCGATGACCTGCGTCTCAACATTAGAATCGATGATTTTGTGCATGAAGACGAGGTCCGTCGCCGTCTGCAAGTTCAGACCGCTGCATCGCAGCGTGCTGTTAATCACAAGTGCGCACGGCTGGTTGCATGCGGTGAACGAGTTCGCGATGTTCATCAGCTCGCGATATCCTCCACAGAGTTCCCAGAAGATAATCTTTTCAGCGTTCAGCGCCGTCTTGACGTTGCCGAGTGTCTCTTCGAAGTTCGCAAAAATCAGCACCTTTCGAATTTCCGGCTCAGGTGTGTAATGCGCGCCTTGCGAAATATTCATAATGCTGACGTCAAATCGCTCGCTCTTGCATGGTTCAGTGTTGCCAAAGATAATGTTCGTCGCATATTCGTACTTGTCTTTCGGCTGCTCTGTGTGCGCGCTTTTGTATTCCTTGATGCGACGCAGCCATTCTGCACGTGTGGTCTGCGATTCATCGTTGTGTGGCCGGAACGCAAATGAAATTCTTTCGTCCATGAGTTGTACCATCTCATCAACCACGTCATAATCCTCAGGAAGTACATCTTCGTCCTCGTCGGCGGCCTCGATTTTGATATCCGATTCCGAATTCTTCTTTTCGTCGCCGTCCGCATCCGCGTCCGCGTCTTCATCGGCGTTCTCATCCTCAAATTGGTTGTTGAGAATAGCTTCGATGTCGAAGTTTTTGTCGATATAAATCAGATCTTTGATACTGAGGTCGCTGCGGCACTTCGCACATGTGCCTTTTCCTTGAAATCTGTCCGCAAACTTCTGCATGGTATAGCCGCATGTGCTGCAAAACGCAGAGCAACAACACTTGTTAATGATGATACCCTCGGCGTTTTTGAATGTCGTGAAGCAGATGATACATTCGCCCTCGCGCAAGTTAGCTTTCGTGCGCTCGATTGCCTTTCCCGATTCGTTGTAAATCGCGGTGTACTCGACACGAATTTCGTGAATTAGACTTTTCAAGTTCGCGTATCGGTACTCGGGAACTACGAGACTTAGAAATTCTTTCTTTGAGAACGTCTTCTTATGACCATCTGGCACGTCCGGCAGAACATCGAGAATGTTTTCAATGTCGGTCGCGCGTTTCAGCGCCACATCGGCGCCGCGGAAATCCTTATAACGGTTGCCGAGAATGCTGATGAAGATATTTACGATTGGTTGTTTCGACAGACCGACCGCATTTGCCGCCTGCTTAAAGGCATCTCCGTTCAACATTTCCATAAACTTTTCATCCGATTTGAGGTCGCCGATCATGTTGATCACAGCCGCGGCGTGGTTCTTCGACCGCACGAGGTGATACTTGATGATGTTTTGGCGAGCAGTATCGCAGATGTAGGGGATATTGTTGCGAACATTTAGCAGCTGAAAGAGCACGCTGTTCCTCACAAGATTACCGCAGCCGTACTTAATTGTCGACAACTGGCCCGCCGTCGTAACTTTGTTTTCGTATTTTTCGCCGGTGTATTCGCGCGCGGTCTTTCTCGTCGACGAAATCAGCCATGTGAAGTTCGCAAGCAGCGTTGTCGCATTGTCCGGCAGCACAACAGTATCGAAATCATCCATCACACACCTCTTGAACACCATGTTCATATTCGCGAGGACATTGTAAATATAAGAAACAACGCCTTCGTTACATGAATTCAGATGAATACCCAGCGGCAGCTCATCAAGTTTTCTTGTAATGCGGCCGTTCTTCACGAGCACGATATCGTACATGTTAATGCCGGACGCGGGGTTCAGCGACGATTGCGCCATCATTTCGAGCAGCTTCCGCAGTTCCTTGATTGTGTAAACGGAAAAATACTTCAGATCTGTGAACTGCTCGATCATTTGTTCCCATTGTTTGATGACGGAACTGCCCATGAAGATGAGCGTCGGATTAAGAATAGTCTTGTATCGCGTGCGAATTGCGCTGACGAAATCCTTCTTCAATCCATCAGTCGGCAGAATGTTGATGTCGGGGTACAGCCGCGGCGTCGGCGACAGCTTAATAAGCGCGAGCACCGTGATTGTCTTGCCGACACCCGGCGGGTCAGAGTAGACCGCGGCGTTATACGCGATTTTTGTGCCGTCGCGAAACGTCATTACGCGCTTATGTTCAAGCTCAAGCATAGCAGCGAGTGCCGTTTCTTGGTGTGGAAACAGCGACAACTTAAGTCCCGGACTACTAATGCGGCAGTATTTCTCGTCGAGACTATACCGCACGACATTGCACAAGCTGGTAATATGTTTCTTTGTGCGCGTTCGTCGCTTCTGCTCGATCTCCTTCTGTACAAAATCTTTTTCGATTACGAACTTGCTTTCGCAAAGTCGCTGTGCGAGAGACACGCCATCTTTGAAGTATTCGCTGAATAGTGCCTTGAGAGGGTTCTCCGCCATAAGTAACGGCAATACAAAACAGATGCATAATTTTAACATAAATTTCAATTTTGAGATTAACTCGTACTAGTTATAGGCAGCGCGACATACGAACAATGGCGGACGTCGGACTTGCGCCCGCGATGGCGCCACTCGCCGTCGACGCAAAGGCAGTTGAAGGCGTCACCGCGAATGAAAATGCTCATATCGAATTGATTGTCGCGTCTATCCGAAAGGAAATGCAAGGAAAGCTGTTTAACCGAAAGAAGTTGTACTCGCTCATTATTGCGTCGATCAGCGTCACGATGAAGCTCGCGATTAGCGACGGCGAAAAGAAAAAGGCGCTTATCATGAAGGCGTTCAAAGTTATTCTGGATGAACAAAAAGAAATCACCGATGCGGACCGCGAGGAAATTCTCGCGGCGACAGATGTCGGCATCACCTTGTTGTATTATCAAAAAAAAGATGGCAGCAAGTGTTGCTGTTAGGAAACCCTAAGTTTCTTTATCCAAAGGAACTGCATCATATTTCGAGAACTTATTTTTTGTTCATTCCTCGAGTTCAGTGCCGGGTTGCAT
>JACCDJ010067500.1_pt1 | contig 15216 bp, 10 predicted proteins | sample 7444481 | NCBI WGS metagenome assembly JACCDJ01 (sample SAMN15323435, study PRJNA562643) | freshwater metagenome | isolation source: river surface water | place: USA:Blue River Watershed | collected 2017-08-15 | reverse complement strand
GGTATTGTAAAGGCATTTAAAAGTGCCCCAAACGAATAAAGTTGAACGCGCGCGCCAGACCCATGGTCTTGAAGTTCAACTACCTCATAACCGCTTTCCTGAATTGTTGATACTGTAAACTGCATAGGATCCGTTTTGGTGCAAATTAATGCCTTAAGCTACAAAAAAGCCCTCGATTTATAAAACTAACAATTGTTAATATTTTACCCTCTAATGTCTTATTTTTGCGGCAGAATTGGAAGTAACTATGAGCAACGCCAACAAGCACAAAATTAGAATTGTAACAGCAGCAAGTTTATTTGATGGGCACGATGCTTCAATCAATATTATGCGCCGAATTTTACAAGCGCAGGGTGCTGAAATTATTCATTTGGGTCACAATAGAACAGCACAAGAAATAGTTTCCTGTGCCATTGAAGAAGATGCTCAAGCAATTGCTGTAACAAGTTATCAGGGTGGGCATATCGAGTTCTTTAGTTACATGCGTGACTTGCTCGTAGAAAATGGATATGGACATATCAAAATATTTGGTGGCGGTGGTGGTACCATTTTACCAGAAGAGATCGAACAGTTGCATGCATACGGTATAACAAAAATTTATTCGCCAGATGATGGAAGACGTTTGGGACTTGAAGGCATGATTAAGGAGCTCATTACATTATCTGATTTTGAAGTTGAAGAAAAAGGAGATTTTAGTAAGCCCTTTACACTAGGTGGTCCTATCGATGTTAGAAATGTTGCAAGAGCTATCACGCGTTTAGAAAACAAGGATGGCCATGAAATAAATACAGCAGTATCTAATGCACAAATTCCAGTATTAGGAATTACGGGCACAGGTGGTGCAGGTAAGAGTTCTATCACAGATGAAATTGTAAGAAGGTATTTATATTTATTTCCAAACAAAACAATTGCTGTAATTTCTGTTGATCCTTCTAAGAAAAAAACAGGCGGCGCACTACTTGGCGACCGCATAAGAATGAATGCTATAGCACATCCTAGGGCTTATATGCGTAGCATGGCCACTAGGTCAGAAAATGTAGCCTTGAGTAAACACGTATCAGGTGCTATAGATATTTGTAAAGCCGCAGGGTATGATTTTATTATTTTAGAATCTGCCGGTGTTGGACAAAGTGATGCTTCCATTATCGATTATTGTTCGGTGAGTATGTATGCCATGACGCCAGAATATGGAGCGGCATCACAACTGGAAAAAATAAACATGATTGATTATGCAGATATTATTTGCATGAACAAATTTGATAAGTCTGGTGCAAAAGATGCACTTCATGATGTGCGAAAGCAGTACAAGCGTAGCCATCAATTGTGGGAAGCTTCAGATGAAACACTACCTGTGGTTGGTACTATTGCTGCGCAGTTTAATGATCCTGGAATTCATAAACTGGTAGATTTAATTTTTGAAACAGTAGCAGCTAAAACGGGCATCGTTTTTACTCCAACAGCGAGCATTAATTCAGTTTCGGAAGACTTAAAAAAAGTAGCACAACAAGCGCCTATTATTCCGGCTAATAAAGTACGTTACTTGGCTGAAATAGCGGCGAGTAATAGGTCTTATGATGCTTGGGTCTTAGAACAAGTTGCGCTTGCAACAAAGCTATATCAGCTAAATGGAACTTTAGAAATACTTGGAGCGCACAAAAATGAGACAGCTATTAGTGAGGTTGCAAAAGCAAAAGAAAACATAGTAGCCGCGCTAGATCCAAGTTGTAAAACATTGATAGAAAACTGGCCATCTGTTGTAGAAAAATACAACGCCGATTTTTTAACGTATGCAATCAGAGGTAAAAATATTTCTATTCCACTAACCACAACATCACTGAGTGGTAGTAAAATTGCAAAAGTAATGCTACCCGCTTATACAGACAGTGGTAGTATTTTAAAATGGCAGTTGCAAGAAAACGTGCCTGGAAAATTTCCGTACACAGCTGGTGTATTTGAACTTAAAAGAGAAGGCGAAGATCCTACCCGAATGTTTGCTGGGGAAGGCTGTCCGGAAAGAACCAACAGAAGATTTCATTATGTATCTGTAGATCAACCTGCAATACGTTTATCAACAGCGTTTGATAGTGTTACATTATATGGCGAAGACCCTGCAACACGTCCGGATATTTTTGGAAAAATTGGTAATAGTGGTGTAAACATCGCCACCATTGATGATGCTAAAAAATTATACAGTGGCTTTGATTTGTGCGATCCAAAAACATCGGTGAGTATGACCATTAATGGCCCAGCTCCTATTATTTTGGCCTTTTTTATGCATGCTGCTATCGATCAACTTTGTGAAAAATGGATAGCAACTAATAATGCACAAGAACTTGTTCAAAAAGCATTTCAAAATAAATATGGAGCTGCCGTACCTCCTCAATATGCAGTATCAGATAGTGGCGATGCACTTCCTGAAGGTAATAATGGACTTGGTCTTCAATTACTTGGATTAAGTGGCGACGAAGTACTACCTGCGGATGTGTATGCAACCATAAAAGCACAAGCGCTGTCTAGTGTGCGCGGCACGGTGCAAGCAGATATTTTAAAAGAAGATCAAGCACAAAACACTTGTCTTTTTTCTACTGAGTTTGCGCTTAAATTAATGGGCGATGTACAATCCTATTTTATTACCCACAAAGTTCAAAACTTTTATAGTGTAAGTATTAGCGGTTATCATATTGCAGAAGCGGGCGCCAATCCAATTACCCAACTTGCATTTACACTCGCCAATGGCTTTACCTATGTAGAATATTATTTAAGCAGGGGCATGCATATCGATGATTTTGCACCTAACTTATCTTTTTTCTTTAGTAATGGTATGGACCCCGAGTATAGTGTGATTGGTAGAGTTGCCAGAAGAATTTGGGCCAAAGCCATTAAATTTAAATACAAAGGAAACGAACGTTCTCAAAAATTAAAATACCATATTCAAACAAGTGGTAGAAGCTTGCATGCGCAAGAAATAGATTTTAATGATATCAGAACAACGCTGCAGGCACTTTACGCAATCTATGACAACTGTAATAGTTTGCATACCAACGCATACGATGAAGCCATTACAACTCCAACCGAGGAAAGCGTTAGAAGAGCCATGGCTATTCAATTAATTATCAATAAAGAACTGGGGGCAGCTAAAACTGAAAACTTTATTCAGGGTAGCTTTGCCATTGAGGCTTTAACAGATTTAGTGGAAGAAGCAGTATTAATTGAGTTTGAAAAAATTAGTGAAAGACGCGGTGTGCTAGGTGCTATGGAACGAATGTACCAGCGTAATAAAATTCAGGAAGAGAGCATGTACTACGAAACGCTGAAACATACCGGCGAACTCCCAATTGTTGGCGTGAATAGTTTTTTAAATAAAAAAGGAAGTCCTACTATTTTACCTACCGAAGTGATTCGTTCTACGACCATCGAAAAGGAAAGGCAAATAGATAATTTACATGCTTTTTGGAAACGCAATGAAGCAGTAGCGCCCATTAAAATTATGGCCTTAAAAAAGGCGGCTGTTGCTAATGAAAATCTATTTGAATCACTGATGGACGCTGTCAAATATTGTTCTTTGGGTCAAATTACCGAAGCTTTATATGAAGTGGGTGGGCAATATAGAAGAAATATGTAACTACCATTATTTTATTTAATTTAGTGTCCTAAACTATATTTTCGTATGCGGTTCATGCTTATTCGTACACTCTTTTTTGCGCTAGCACTTATACCAACTATATTAATGGCGCAGAGTCGTCGAATTGATACCACTATGAAAGTGGGTAAAGCAGGCTACCGTATCAATTGCTTCAACAAATCATCTGAAAAAAATCCAATTAGTATTTATCCAGTTGGTTTTGAAAGTGAAATGCGTGATTTTAGTTTTGAATTAAAAGGTGTTTTAATTGGCACAGAAGTAGATGATTTGAATAAAGATGGTTTTCCAGAATTATTATTATACGTTGCGAATTTTGACTCACTAAATAAAAGCTCGGTGATTGCTATTAGCTCTCAAGAAAATAAATCGGTAGCACCTATCGTTTTTCCTGACATACTCGATGATCCCAGGTTGCGCGATGGTTACAGGGGCTCAGATAAGTATATGCTTTTAGAAGGTGTTTTAATGCGAACCTATCCACTCTTTGAAAAAGATGCCAATGGTGTACAACAACCTACCGGAAAAATGCGCCGATTGATGTACCGTGTAGCACCTGGAGAACAAGGTTCTTTAAAATTTGTAGTGGCGCGGTTTTACGACTTTCAAAAAAAGTAATTTTACCTTCCCTGAACAATTGTAATTTTTGTGGCGATTTTTTCAGTACCACTATCGTCTCTGCAAATAACCAAGTAAACACCACTGGCTACTTTTACACCATTTGTATTTTTAGCATCCCAAATAGCTTGCCCACCTAAGGCTCTAGTTTGATATACGAGCGTACCATATAAGTTGGTGATTTTTACAAGTGCATTATTGGTTAGGCCTCTAATAGCTATGCTGCCATTGTATCCTGGCGGAACAGGATTTGGAAATACGAGTACTTGTTGCTGTGTTGCTACCCCTTCTGTAGCAGTACTTCTAAAACTACAAAGTCCATTATTTGTAGCGATAAAAACCTCGCCGGTTAGGGGGTCTATAGAAATTTTAGAAACATCATTGCCGGGTAAAGGACTATTGCTAGATGAAAATCTATAAATAACTTTTTCTCCGGTAGCGCTGATGAGCCAAACGCCATTTTTGGTACCCACCCATTTTCTGTCGGCACCGTCAACTGCAATGGTTTGTACATTTTCATCCTTAAATAAAAGCCCTGCAAATCTATCTTGTTGCACAACAGGTAATAGTGCGTCACAACTCGCTGGCGTAAAAATATTTTCGGTGCATTGTATAATTCCAATACCTCTATCAGTTCCTACCCAAATAAATCCATTTTTATCTTTTTCAATGCAGTTTACTTGGTTGCTAGGTAAATTACCTAAACCCGTTCCTGCTTTATATTGTTTCCATTTATCATCTGCACTAGATGTTAAAGAATTTCCAGGATTGTAAACAAGTAGTCCATTTGCATTTGTGGTTACACACCAAATTTGTCCTGTGTCATCTATTGCTAATGCACCCGCATCTGTTAAACCATAAGGGTTTGTAAATCCGGTCCATTTGCCATCCGGCTGGTAAACATGGAGTGATATTGCTGTGCCTGGGTTGCTTACCCAACTATTTCCTTTGGTATCAACTGTTACACCGGTTGTAAAACAAGTGTTATTTGCTGCACCCTTAAGGCTACTATTGCGTGCGTTAAAAATTTGAACTTTGTTATTTTGCCATTTTGCCACACCCATTTGTGCGGTACTGAGCCAAATGCTATTGTCTAGATGATTGATTGCAATAGACTGAACGCCTGTTACGCTATCTAAACCATTTTGCGGCAGCCATTTTCCATTTTCTAGTACCGTCAATCCTTTTTTTGATGTAGAAGCAGCTAATACACCTGTACTTGTGGCTAGCAGTGCCGTTGTAATTTGCCCGCTTGGTCCACCTGGAATAATTTTTACAAAACTACTTGTACTAGGGTCTAATTTAATGAGGCCCGTTACACTGTCACTGATCCAAATGATGCCATTTGAAAAAATACAGGCAGTAGGGTTTATGAATATAGCAGGTTGTTCAAAAACAAGTCCGGTTGCATTACCCATGGTTAATTGGTGCACGCGTGCTTTGCTTGTTTGCTTATCCGTTGTTGCGATGGTAATTTTTTGTTCATTAAACTGCCAGGATTTTATTTGTTCCGATGCTTTATAAAATAAAGTAGTGGTAGCATTAGCCTGAATAAGTAATAGACTATCATTTTTTTCAATGATGAGGCCAGTAGGTGTACTACTTATTTTTTTTACGGGCATTGTGTTTGACGCGTTATAAAAAACAGTCCAAGATTTCGCATCCGCAATATTTGTGTTTGAAATAGCAGTCGTATAAATACCAGTAGCTGTAGCAGCATGCCAATTGCCAAGGCTTTTAGTAAGTGAAAAAACGTCTACTGTATTTCCATTAGCACCTAATATCCAACTTTCTTTTATTTCGTATTTGAATAAGTCAATGACTACAATGCCTATGTTTGTGCTTACGTAGGCCATTCCTTTATCAGCGTATATCGAATTAATTTTTTGAATGCGACTTGTTCTTACAAGATCATAGATGTTTTTTACAAGACCTCCTTTTATTACATCTATATTGTTATTGGTATAAGCAACCACCAACTGCTCTGTTTCGTTATCCCAGCAAATGGTAGCGATAGAAGCTTCAGATAAACCCGTTAGTTTATTAAAGAATTCGAACTGACCCGTATTGCTGGTGCTAAAAATAGCCTCCGAAGTGGCCGTGTAAATTTTATCTCCTTGTACAACTTCTAATGTTCCAGCATAACTATGGTGCACACGCCAGCTTCCAATAGGGGGTGCTTGCGAAAAAGCAGCCATTGTGAATGAAAGACCACAAATGAAAAATAAAATTCTTTTACATAGGAACATGAATTAAAATTAATTCATAATAACTAAATGACTGCCAAGTTATTTTTGATGGCAAATAATGCGAGGCCCACCCTGGTTTTAACGTCTAGCTTTTTAAACAAATGATCCCGGTAGGTATCTACTGTGCGTGGACTAATAAACATCTTGTCGGCAATTTCTTTGTAAGTTTTGTCGGTACAAACCCAGCCCATAAAGGCTTTTTCTTTTTCTGTTAATTGATTAACTTGATCCTGTTGTTTTTTTAGTGCCGATTCGTCGCCAATATAATGGATGAGTTTATCAGAAACCATATCGTTACTAAAATAACCGTACTTTTTTATTTCGTTGAAAGCGGTATAAAGTAGCATCGGTTCCGAATTTTTTAATAAATAACCATGACAACCATTTTTTAGCATTTGTATGATAGCATAATCGTTCTCATACATGCTGAGTGCAATGATTTTTGTATCGGGTAAATTTTGTCGAATCCACTGCGCTGTTTGATAGCCATCCATTTCTGGCATATTTATATCGAGCAGTACTATGCTTGGGGGTTTGTTTTTTTTGAGGGACTCAATAAATAAAAGGCCGTTGCCAGCTTCAATGGTTACTTTATAACCCTTAAATCCAGCAATCATATTGGCAAGTCCAGCCCGCATGAGGCGGTGATCATCTACAATGGCAATGGATATCATGAGCGCCTCGCACTTTAATAATAGTGCTTGACAGTAAGGTAAACAATTTTATTGAATTGCGCTGTAGATAGCTTCTTGAATATTGGGCCTAACATTTAGTCTACCAAATTTGGTATTGTTCCTTGTTGGAGAAACCCTGCTAGATAAAAAGACATATACCAGTTGTTTGGTTGGGTCTACCCATACGCAAGTACCGGTAAATCCAGTGTGGCCGTATGTTTCAGAAGATACACTTTTAGAAGGGTAGGCTTCTTTTCTTGTAGCATTGTCTTTTTCAGGTTTATCAAATCCTAATCCTCTTCTAGAAATATCAGAACTGTATGCGGTAAATTTTTGAATGGTCGATTTTTTTAAATAGCGTTTGCCGTTTAGTACACCTCCATTTAATAACATTTGATAGAGTTTGGCTAAATCATATGCATTGCTAAATAAACCGGCATGTCCAGCCACGCCACCAAACATTGCAGCACCCTCATCATGAACATCTCCATGGGTTTGTTGTGCTCTAAAATGGGCTTCTACCTCAGTAGGAATAATTTTACTTAATGGCATTTTTGCAGTAGGCAAAAAACCTGTACTATGCATCTCTAGCGGTCTATAAAACTGCTCTGATACATAGGCGTCTAAGCCCATGCCAGTAACGGATTCCACTACTTTTCCTAGAAAAATAAAATCGTTATCGCTGTATACATATTTGCCAGCTGTAGGCGTGCTACTAGATAGTATACGCGCATACATACTATCCTGCCAATCTTTTCGGAGGTATACATTTTCTGCAACACGAACTGGAAATTGTGGTGTAGCAGTTGTAGAAAAATATTTGGGAGATGGTTTATTAGTAGCTGGGTCCATTACTTCTTTATAAAAAGTAATAAAAGGAACAAGTCCTGCTTGGTGTAACAAAAGGTCAACTATTTTAATCGATGCTTTGTCTGATCCTCGAACCCATGGAATATAATCGCCAATGGTTTTATGCAGGTTTACTTTTTTAGTTTCAACAAGTTTCATGATAGCTACTGTGGTTGCAGATATTTTTGTGACAGATGCTAAATCAAACACCATATCTGTTTGCATGGGAACCGTGTTGTTGTAATTGGTGGTTCCAAAAGCTTTGTTGTAAACTACTTTACCATTTTTGGCCACTAATATTACACAGCCCGGAATAGCAGCGCTATCAATGGCTGCTTTGGCAATGCTATCAATTTTTTGAAGCCCAGCGCTACTTAAGCCTACTTCTTCTGGAACGGCTGTGTTAAAATAACTAGCCGTTTCGATACCGCTACCAAAACTAAAATTGTCGCAAACGGTAACAGGTAATTTTCCTTCTGGCTGAGTAACACCTTGTAACAATTGTACGCCCGCTTTTTGTGTGATTTCGTCATCTTCATAACAAACCACTACGTTATTGGCGCCACATAAATTTGCTACCGCGTAAGGATTTCCAAAACAGAAGTTAATGGTATTAGCCCCTTGTACTTTTGAGAGTAAGCCAAGTGCAGCATCAGAAATACCAAAATTATTTGCAGGTCTTCTGCTAAAATCGTGCATACCTACAACAACTGCGTCATAGTTGCTTATTAATTTTGCAATACTATCAGCCTTATTTTTTTTGTCTTTGTAATCAAAAAATGCTACATCTGCGTTATAGATTTTTTTAAGACCTTTTGCAAAATCATTTTCTTTATTAATCCCTATTCCAACATACAATGTTTTTGTATTTTTTGATTGTAATGGTAATAATTTTTTATTCTCAAGTTTTAAAACGGTTAATGCTTTTTTTGCTAGTATCTCTTTTAGTTCGTTGGTAGAAGCATTTAGGTCTGCAGCTAAATTAGTAGTATCGATGGGTTGTAAGCGGTTGAGCCCTAAATTATATTTAGCGCGTAATACTTTTTTAACTCTTTGGTTAAGGTCTTCCCAGCTTAACTTTCCAATGGCAATAGCTTCTTTTACTTTTTCAATGCTACCTTCAATATCACCAGGTAAGCAAAGCATATCGTTACCAGCAATTAAAGACATTACAGATGCTTCACCTTTAGGAAAAAATTTTGAAACACCTTTCATTTCAAGCGCATCCGTAAACGTGATACCGTTGTATCCAAGTTCATTACGGAGTAAATTTTGAACAGCAATAGCAGACAACGAAGTTGGCAAATTGGTGGTCGTGTCTAATGCAGGAATTGACAAATGCGCCATCATAACACTACCAACGCCCGCTTTAATCATTTCTTTAAAAGGATATAATTCTAAAGAGTCAAGTGAACCCCTAGATTTATAAATGATGGGTAAATCATAGTGTGAGTCTACGGCTACGTCTCCGTGTCCTGGAAAATGTTTAGCACATGCCATTACGTTTACGTCTTGCATACCGCGCATATAAGCAACGCCATACTGCGCTACTTTGTATTTGTCTTCGCCAAAACTTCTGTCATTGATTACTGGATTTTTTGGATTGTTGTTGATATCTACATCCGGTGCGTAATTAATTTGAATACCAAGGCGTTTGCATTGCTCACCTACAATGCGTCCAAATTGATAAATTAAATTGGCGTCATTCACGGCACCCATCATGAGTTGACGTGGAAAATTGATAACACTATCGAGTCGCATACCTAAACCCCACTCACCATCAATGGCAATCATAAGTGGTGTTTTAGCAAGTGATTGATAGGCATTGGTGAGGTTAGCTTGTCTGATGGGTCCACCCTGAAAAAAACACAAACCACCCACATTAAATTTGGTCACTAATTCGGTGACTTCTTTCACATGCGCTTCTCCTAAATTGCTATGTGCTCTAACAATCATGAGTTGAGCAATGCGCTCCTCGGGCGTTAATTTATTAAACTGTGCGTTTACCCAAGCTTCGGATGCTTCTGATTTTTCAGAAAAACGCTGTGCTTTACTTGTAAATAAAGAGCACCCTAAAATAGTAATGAGTAAGAATTTTTTCATGATGGTAAATTGAGTATCACAATGTAAGATTTCTCTTAGTTTATTGGAAGGTATGGGCAAAAAAAAGTCGCAAGAGACAAGCTTTTGCGACTTTTATATAGGTTCTCTTAAATTATGCTTCTGTTTCTTCTTCAGGCTCTTCAGACAATTTAATTTCGATGTTATTGGCTTTTAAAATGCTAAACCATTTTATCATCTTTTTCATATCACTAGGATACACACGGTCAAAATCCATATCGGCATATACTTTTTTAAAGTAAGCCACAATAGCTGCAGGGTCTTTTTCAGAAGGAAGGGCTTCTTTAGAAGCTAACATCGTTTGAAAAAGCTCCACTAAATTGATATTGTCACGAACGGTATACACTTCAATGCTTTCTAAATGAGAAAAGTTGTGTACTCTGCTACTTACAAACTTTGTGGTTTTGTCTTCTAAAGACTTAACGATAGCGCCATCTGTTTTGCTGGCAACCATTTCAAATAGACCACTAAGGCCAGAGATTGATACTAAATTACTGTACTCCATATGCTTTGTTTACGTTGTGCAAAGTAAAGGTAAAATAAGGTTAAAAAACTACTAATTCGTTTTTGAGGCTTCTGCTAGTGCTATATCAAGTCTTGCGCTTAGCGTTTCATAATCTGTGTAACCCCTCGCTAACAAATGAAATTTTGATTCATTGACTTGTAATAATACACAAGGGAATCCGGTCACTTGCAATTGTTTAACCAGCGAAAACTCATAGTGGGCTTGATCTTTATAGGTTTCGCTAGCTAATTTTTCATAAAAAGTTTCGGGGGCGATACTATATTTTTCAAGTAAGTGTCTATACGCTTCATTATCCGTTAAATCACGGCCTTCATAATGGAGGGCTATTTGTAAATCAGTTGCAAATTCTACCTGACGCTCGGGGTAAAACTCCTTAAAGATGGAAAGTGCGATGGCTGGTTTTTCGGAATGTGGGAACCAGTCGCTTAATTCGGGGTTTTTAATATGCCAGAGGTAGTCTTCCCCAAATTCTACGCCGGTTAGTTCTTCCACATTTTTATAAGCGCCTAAAATATAATGCGCGGTAGCGCTGATTGGAACCGGTTTTTCGGGCATAATCATGCCACCAGAAAGCACTTCTACTTGTAAAGTAGGGTAGTTTTCGGCTATTTTTTTGATAACGGGGCAAAAGCCATAGCACCAGCCACAATAGGCGTCGTAACAATAAAATAAGGTAGGAATCATAATGCAAAGATAATGCCAATACAAGATGCAACTAAGTTCTTTACCTTTGCAGTCTAAACATAATATATGCCAGGATTTGAATTTTTTGGTGACGAGGAAAGAAAAGAAGTGAATGAGGTTTTAGAAACCGGAATATTAATGCGTTATGGGTTTGATGGCCCCCGAAAAGGCATCTGGAAATCTAAAGAATTAGAAACCGCCGTAACACAGGTTTTTGGTTGTAATCATGCACAACTTACCTCTAGTGGTACCGCTGCATTAACAACCGCGATGGCCGCACTTGGCATTGGAGTTGGCGACGAGGTAATCATGCCTTCTTTTACTTTTGTAGCAAGTTTTGAAGCTATATTAAGTGTTGGTGCCGTGCCCGTTTTAGTAGATATTGATGAAACCTTAACGCTAGACCCAGCCGCTGTTAAAGCTGCAATAACACCCAAAACAAAATGTGTGATGCCCGTGCATATGTGCGGTAGCATGGCGGATATGGATGCGCTTCAACAAATTTGTTCCGACCACAATTTAATATTATTAGAAGATGCATGTCAGAGTATTGGCGGCACCTACAAAGGAAAAAAATTAGGCACCATTGGTCATGCAGGTACTTTTTCTTTTGACTTTGTAAAAACAATTACATGTGGTGAAGGTGGCGTTGTCATGACAAACGATAAAGACGTATACACCAAATGTGATGCTTACACCGATCATGGTCATGACCACCTAGGCGTAGACCGTGGTGCAGACCTACATCCGTTTATTGGATATAATTTTAGAATCAGTGAACTGCACGCTGCCGTTGGGTTAGCGCAAATTAAAAAGCTTGATACTTTTTTATCTATCCAGCGCAAAAACAATAAATTATTACGCAGCTATTTAGAACAAGTGCCTGGCATTACCTTTAGATCAGTGCCCGACGAAGATGGCGACAGCTGTAGTTTTTTGTCTTGGATGCTTCCCACAGAATCGGGTACAAAAGCTGCTATCGAGTCATTAAAAGAAGCAGGGGTATTTGCTGGTAATTTTTATTGGTACGCAAACAACTGGCATTATATAACCAAGTGGGATCATTTAAAAAATGCGATTACCCTTAACCGTTTAAATGACGCGCAAACAAACGCTTTGCTTACTTTACAAACCAGGTCTTTTGCTAAAAGTGACGCTATTATGAGCCGAACTATTTCTACTGCCATTAGTTTACTTTGGACAGAGGAACAAATAAAAGAGAAGGGAGAAAAAATGTTAGCAGCGATTACCAAAGTGTTATAATTACTTGAATTTCACGGATGTCTTTAAGTCAATCTTTTCAACAAAAATTATTACAAAAGCTATCTCCGCAACAGATTCAGCTCATGAAGCTGTTGCAGGTACCTACGGCTAATTTGGAGGAAAGAATTCAGTCTGAACTTGAAGAAAACCCGGCACTCGAAATGGCTGAGGGTGAAAAAGAAATTGAATTTGGTGAAGAAGTAGATAATGAATTTGATGCTGAAATACCAGAGGACGAGCCTGCTCCACTTGATGAATACGAGCCTTCGGATGACACTGATTTTATAGTAGATGACGATGGTGAAATTGCAGACTATAAATTAAAGGATGACAACTATCCTGAAATGGATGATAACGCTGTTATTCCTATTAAAATAGAAACAAGTTTTCATGAACTCTTAACGGACCAGCTAGGCATGTTAGAGCTTGATGAACGCGAATATACCATTGCAGAGCAGGTGCTTGGTAGTTTAGACGACGATGGTTATTTACGAAGAGCGCTATCTTCTATTGCAGATGATTTAGCATTCAGACAAGGTATTGAAGTTTCAGAAAAAGAAATTGAAAAAATAGTTTTACGCATTCAAGATTTTGACCCTGCGGGTATTGGTGCTAGAGATTTGCAAGAATGTCTTTTACTGCAATTGAAAAGAAAAAAGTCGGAAGGCAAATCGGTACAATTGGCCATTACAATTCTTACAAAATACTTTGAAGAGTTTACAAAAAAGCACTACGAAAAAATTCAACGTCAACTTAATTTAAGTGACGCAGAAATTAAAGAAGTGGTGGGTCAAATCATAAAGTTAAATCCTAAGCCAGGCGGCAATTTTACAAATATTGATAAGGCACAAACCTATATTATTCCTGATTTTTTTGTGCTTAACAATGGCGGTCAATTAGAGCTAACGTTAAATGGTAAAAATGCGCCAGAACTCCGTGTTAGTGAGGGTTACAGAGATATGCTAAAGGAGTACGAGAAAGGCAGTAAAAAAGATCCGCGTCAAAAAGAAGCAGTACTATTTATCAAGCAAAAAATTGATGCGGCAAAGTGGTTTATAGACATGATAGAACAGCGTCAAGCAACGCTTACAAATACCATGAAAGCGATACTAGTGCATCAGCAAGCTTTCTTTTTATCGGGTGATGAAACAGTATTGAAGCCCATGATTTTAAAAGATATTGCACTTCAAACTGGGCTTGATATTTCTACCGTGAGCAGGGTTGCCAATAGTAAGTTTGTGCAAACTGAGTATGGTACTTTTAGACTTAAGTTTTTCTTTAGTGAATCATTGAGTACTGACAGCGGCGAAGAAGTAAGTACCCGGGAAGTGAAAAAAATATTAAGTGAGCTGATAGAGTCGGAAGAAAAACAATTGCCTTTAAGCGATGAAATTTTAACGGACATGCTTCAGCAAAAAGGATATAATATTGCAAGAAGAACCGTTGCAAAATACAGAGAGCAATTGCATATCCCTGTTGCACGTTTAAGAAAAGAATTATAATAGCATGACAACAACTACGCCTTCAACAACGCATCCAATCCTTCGCTTTTTGGCGCAAGTTGTGTCCTATGTATTGCACCCGCTGTTTATTCCAACTTACATTTTTTTGTTACTCATGACGCTCTTCCCGTATGAGTTTGCAGGAATTACACCATGGCAGTTAAAGCTCCGTTTGTTTAGTGTGTTTTGGATGACTGCTTTTTTTCCTGCCTTTGCTGTTTTTTTATTGTGGCGTTTAAAGTTTTCAGAAAGCATTTATTTGCGTACCCAAAAAGAACGCATCATACCATATATCATTACGATGTTTTTTTATTGGTGGATGCATTACTTAAGTAGAAACTTTACCGACCAGCCAGTCGTTTTACAATTTTTTTATACGGGTATTTTTATGGCCACTTCTGTTGGACTTATCGCAAACAATTTTTATAAAATCAGTTTGCATGGGATAGGCATGGGTGGGGCGAGCATGGCCATCGTTTTATTTGCATTTCATTATCATCAACCCATGGGTCTAGTAATTGCAGGTGTTTTATTGCTTACAGGTATTGTAGCAAGTTGCAGGTTGTATATTTCTGACCACACCCAAAAAGAAGTGTATATGGGTTTATTAGTGGGTGCCCTTTGTCAAGCTACTGCGTATTTCTTTGTGCTATAGCTATAAAAACTGAGTTTTTTAACCGACTTTTGCTCCGCAAAATCAAACCCCTCTACTATGTGGTATACTTTAGGACAATGGATCATAAAACGTCGTGTTTTTTTACTCCTTGCTTTATTAGGCAGTACTTGTTTTATGGGGTATCACGCTTCAAAAGTTTCTCTTAGTTACGAGTTTACTAGAGCGATTCCAACCAACAATCCTAAATACCAAGATTATCAAGCATTTTTAAAACTTTTTGGTACAGATGGTAATACCATGGTTGTGGGTTTTGAAACGGATCATTTTTATGAGAAGTCTTATTTTAATGCGGTTGCTCAACTGCAAAAAACAATTAAAGGCATACAAGGTGTAACAGCTATTTTAAATATACCGGATGTAGTTAATCTAATCAATGACACGGCTGCTGCTCAATTTAAATCTGTAAAAATATTT
>JACCDJ011418856.1_pt1 | contig 15222 bp, 20 predicted proteins | sample 7444481 | NCBI WGS metagenome assembly JACCDJ01 (sample SAMN15323435, study PRJNA562643) | freshwater metagenome | isolation source: river surface water | place: USA:Blue River Watershed | collected 2017-08-15 | reverse complement strand
CAATCGAACTTGGAAAGAACTTCACTGAAGATCTAGATGTTGATTCATTATCTATGGTTGAAGTTGTGGTCGCTGCTGAAGAGCGCTTTGGCGTGAAAATTCCAGACGATCAAGTCTCTGAACTTGCTACCGTCGGTGATGCGGTTAATTTCATCGTAAAAGCATCAGCTTAATTAATCGCGAAAAATGATACGTAGAGTAGTTGTAACTGGCCTCGGGGCGACCTCTCCCCTTGGCGGAGATGTCGCAACTACTTGGACAAATGCCATCGCTGGTAAATCTGGCGCCAAAACTTTGCAGAAAGAGTGGGCGCAAACTCTGCCAGTTCATTTTGCAGCAGAGGTAGTTACCGAACCATCTGAGGTAATGAAGCCAGTTGAGATTCGTCGATTGGATAGATCTGAACAATTTGCGTTAATTGCATCGCGTGAAGCTTGGGGCGATGCCGGTACACCTGAAGTGGAATTAGAGAGATTGGGTGTGGTTATCGCCTCCGGAATTGGTGGCGTTACCTCACTACTTGAGCAGTATCGAACATTGATGGAGAAGGGTGCACGTTTAGTCTCTCCGCACACAGTTCCAATGATTATGCCGAATGGTCCAGCTGCCAATGTGGGTCTGGAATTTAAAGCTAAAGCTGGCGTACATACTCCGGTATCAGCATGCGCATCCGGTGCCGAAGCTATTGGTTATGCATTTGAAATGATTAGAAATAATCGCGCTGATGTGGTCATTGCAGGTGGAGTCGAAGCTTCGGTTGATGCGCTTCCAATGGCAGGTTTTGCAGCAATGAAAGCTTTATCAACTAGAAACGATGCGCCCGAAAAAGCCTCTAGGCCTTACGATTTAAATCGCGATGGCTTCGTACTTGGTGAAGGTGGCGGCATTTTGATTCTAGAAGAGTACGAACATGCAAAGGCCCGTGGTGCCAAGATTTATTGTGAGATCGCAGGACAAGGATTAACTTCCGACGGTTATCACATTGCAGCGCCAGATCCTGAAGGTAGCGGAGTAATCAGAGCGATGAAGCTGGCGTTACAAGATGCAGGATTGACCACGAAAGATATTTTCCATTTAAATGCACATGCCACCTCGACGCCTGCTGGAGATGTGGCAGAGGCAAACGCGCTACGTAGCGCGCTTGGTGCTGATGCTGATCATGTTGCAGTCTCTGCAACAAAATCCATGACCGGGCATCTACTAGGTGGCGCTGGAGCACTGGAATCTGTATTTATAGTTAAAGCGTTGCAAGAGCGATTAGCGCCGCCAACTATAAACATAGAAAACCTAGACCCAGCAGTGACAGTAGATGTAGTACGCGATTCTGCACGCAAGTTACCTGACGGAGACATTGCTGCACTAAATGATTCCTTTGGATTTGGCGGGCACGACGTAGTTTTAGTATTCAAATCTATTTGAGCCAATCAAAGCAATTAATAAGATGCCAGACTCTAAAGATCCTGAATTTCGAATTTCAAAGTTGCTCGACGATGGTCAATTTCAATTAATCACTAACCGCGATAAGAGTGGAATGATCGCTGCCAGTGGAAAAATAAAAGGCAACGACGTAATAGTTTTCGCATCTGATCCCACAGTGCAAGGAGGTGCGCTAGGGCCAGAAGGTGCAGCAGTCATCGTAAAAGCTTATGAAGTGGCAATCAGTAAATCTTTACCGATCATTGGTATCTGGCACTCAGGCGGTGCGCGACTTCGAGATGGTGTGCTCTCTCTTCATGCATTTGGAAAAGTTTTCAAATCACTAATCACCGCCTCTGGCAAAATCCCTCAACTCTCTTTGATTCTCGGACCAACTGCAGGTGGCGGTGCTTATGGTCCCGCTCTTACCGATGTCGTTGTGCTTGCACCCGAAGGAAGAATCTTTGTCACTGGCCCAGATGTGGTTAAAAGTGTCACTGGCGAACAAGTGGACATGGCTAATTTAGGTGGCCCAGAGGCGCATAAAAAGAATTCTGGCCTGGCGCATATCATCGCCGAAAGCGAAGCTGCAGCTTTCGAAGATATCCGAAAGCTAACTTCATTGCTTGCAAACTTAGGTGAATTTTCAGAAACAGTTGAAGATCTTGATTTAGAGAAATTTGTACCCGAATCTCGCAAGCGAAGTTATGAAGTGCATCCCTTGGTGGAAGCGCTTCTGGATACTGATGAATCAATGGAGCTATTGGGCGATTGGGCCCCAAATATGTTGACTGCTATCGGAAGATTGGGTGGTCACACAATTGGGGTCATTGCGAATAATCCTAAGCATTTGGGTGGCGCGTTAGATTCCGCTGCTGCAGAGAAGGCGGCACGATTTGTAAGAATGTGTGATGCATTTGGAATTCCCTTATTAGTTATCGCAGATGTGTCTGGATTTTTACCTGGTGCTGGTCAAGAGTGGGAAGGCGCTGTACGCCGTGGCGCTAAGTTATTGCACGCTTTTGGTGAGGCAGTTGTTCCTCGTGTAACGCTGATTACTCGACACGCATACGGAGGCGCTTATGTTGCGATGAACTCTCGAGCTCTTGGCGCTACCAAAGTTTTGGCTTGGCCTAATGCAGATGTTGCGGTCATGGGAAGCGTTGCAGCAATCAGAGTTTTACATCGGCGATTATTAGCAGATCTGCCTATGCATCAACGTGAAGATATGGAATTAGAGCTTGCTGCAGAACATGACAAGCTATCCGGTGGCGTGCAGCGCGCTATAGATATTGGGGTAGTAGATCAAATTATCCCTCCAGATCGAACGAGATCAGAGATTGTGAAAGCGCTAGCAAATGCAGAGCCAATTCGAGGAGCACATAGCAACATTCCGCTCTAAATCAACTTGCAAATAATCCATGCAACATAGTCGAAATCGCGCCATTTTTACCTTCATTTTTCACCTTAAACATCTGCGACTCAGCTAGATGATAGATCTCTCGTGGCAGCATCTGATGATCTGTGACCAATACAAATCCCGCAGAAAAACTGAGGTTTGTGAATGTGCCATTGATTCTCCAACCTTTCTTGGCGCCGTCAAGTAAGCTCTTGCTAAAAGTTGTAATCTCAGAGAGGTCATGGCTATTTTTCAAGATAACCGCGAAGTCATCCTCGGTCAGCCGAATCAAGCGGTCTACTTTTTGTAACTTGCTTTGAATTAATTCTGAGAAATTACGCAAAACCAAATCTCCAAAATCACGACCTTGACTTGTATTGCACTCCTTGAAATCATCAATATCTATGATTCCAAATACGAATGGCTCATTATTTGCTTGGAGATCCATTAAAGATTGACTCAATAATTCATCTAATAGAACTTGATTTATCAATCCCGTGAGTGGATCGTGCTCGTATAGCCAATCGTGATGCTTCACTATCGAATGGCTATTCCGTTTATCTAGATTTGCAATCAAGACTTCGTCTGATGTCAATGCAATCACCGTATGCTCAACTCCACCTTCCCAACCGTCGATTATGGTGACTTTGTTGCTTCCGTACTCTGATGAGTATTGGTCAAGGCAATTGCCCAGAGCGCGCTTAACACGCTGTAAGTCTCCATTTTTAATTACCTTCTCAATTGGCTTATGAACCAATCTCGCAGCTATAGCTCGCTCAGGATCTACTGAGGCCTCATTTGAATAAATCATCTCAAAGTCCAAGATTTTTCCGTTTCTATCTCTAATTGCACGCCAGATAGAAAATCCATCCCAGGCAGAATTCAACGCAAGATTAAGTAGCTGAAAGAGCGAAGTTTGGGCTGTATTAAATTTTGGCTTTTTATAGTGGTTAACTTTTCGCATAATATCCTCGCTTCATCTTTCGATTTTTGAAAATAAGAACCAACAGAATCACAGTTAATAGAGCTAAACCGTTAGCTACCAATGATCTATTTTCAATTAAGCCAGGTACTTTGGAAATTGGGATGACACCCATATATATCGGAACTTGATCACTGACAATTTGTTTTTGATCATCATCGGCAATTGGATTAGCGTCTCCTTTTGTTGATATCAGGAGTTCACCATTTGAATTGCGATTAACTTTAATGACTCGGTGCGCTACAAGAATGTTTTCTGACTCTAAAGTGGGCAATACTGCAATTTGATTAACTTTTAATTCAATGCTTGGAATAGATCTAACAAAAATCAAATCACCTCTCTGAAATATCGGATTCATTGAATCTGAAACTACGTGAACAACCCTAAGATGATATTTGAAAGCATAAAAAGTCAAAGTAGTACTCGCTGAAATTACTATGATTAAGAAAAAATTGTAGATTTTGAGTTTCATGAATTCACAGTTATTCCAGATCTAATGTCACTTCTAAAAGTAAGTGTGTTGAAAGTAGATATATAATTTCCTGTACCACTTCTGGTTTGTGTGATACGCAATATGAGTCGATTACCTGCAATCAGATAGCGATTTATATTTATTTGACCGGAAGATGCGCTGGCAATCGATGAAATGGTTCCCGAGCATGTTAAATTCACGTTATCCCAATTCCCAGAGCAACTTTCAAAGTTAAGGGTTGGCGCTCCATTTGTATCTCCATTGTTGCGCGCCGAGCTAAAAGTTAAATGTTGAGCAATCAAATCGAAGGTGCCTGTATTAACGATCGCCAAAAGCTCGCTCTGCTTATTTGAACCTCCGGTCCAAATAATCTGATAAGAACCTGATGCCCCGGCCCCATTTGCGTTAGCCAATAAGCTCCGCCAATTGCCAGTTGCCTTTGCTGTAATTGATTGGGAGTTGGCAATAATTGCTGCAGAGGCCATTTGTAAACCATCCACCGAAATCAGGGACGATGAAACTGCTATCGCAAGAATGCGTAACAATCTCATCGTTCCCAATCCAGTATTTCTTAACATATCAACTATTTATTAGCTATTTGTAGCAGTACTAGTACGTTGCGATTCACTAAATAGATATGACAGTGACACGGAGCCTCCTTGTACAGAATTGCTTGGTGCAACACCATTAACGGTTGTTTCGTTTTGATCTGGCAATGTCAATTGCAATTGAAGATTTGTCGAACCATTTGCCATCAGATTTGGAGACACCAAGAAGGTTTTCTTTGACGCAAACGCGCTTAAGGTGGTTGTGCTTACCTCGGTGTTTGTCGTACCTGAGCAGATACCGGTTGTGGTGTTCCAAGTGCCACCGCTACAAGAAAATACTGCAAGCGTAATTGCCTTATTTGTAGCAGGAGCTACTCCATCTGTAATTAGAGCAGGGGTTCCGGTAGCTGTAACTTCAAGCCCCAAGTTCTGAGCATCTAGTGTCCCACCATTGGTCAAAGTAACGTAGCGATTAACCACATCACCAGGGGCTAGGTTTGCAACTGATTGTGAAAACCCGGTTCCATTATTGCTACTCGATAAAACTAGGGTTCCAGAACTAGCTGTGTTAGCCGCCGAGACCGTGGCATTTAAACCAGCAAAAACGCCATTTCCAAAAATTAAGATTGATCCGCCTAAAACAGTAGCTACTGCCCCGGTTTTCAAAAATCTACTTGTACGACTTGTTGTCAGATTCCGATTAATACTCATTTTCTCCCATTTCAATTGATGTTCTTGTTGGTTGTGACTTTCCTGAGTTGAATCTGATAGCCGGCCTTCTGCCAGATTTGAACACCATCATTTTTCTCAAATGTTTCGAAATTCCGTCATATTCATCGCGACATATTCAAGATATGACCACTCTTTATCGCGCTCTGCGAGGATATTGAGAGGGCTTAACTCTTTAATGTCTCAGGAGGTAAAAATGGAGTCACTGATAGAGCAAGATCTAAATCGTGCCTTGCAATCATTAAAAAACGCTTTTTTAATATGCGACCTAAGCATGAATATTTTAAAATACAATCAAGCAACAAATGACTTAATCAAATTCTCTAAACAAGACCCTGTTGGCTCAAATTTACTAGATTTAGTGAGTTTAGACTTGCATTCTGAATGTATACAAGCATTAAGAAAAACAGTTGTAGACGGATCTCCACGCGTAGTAATCGAAAAAGGGTTGAATTTTGATCAAACTATTAAGTGCGAAATCTCCAAAATTGGCATGGTGTTGCTGGTAGAGATTGTCGATATATCAAATTTCCAGGAACAGACTGAAAAAAAGATCCAATACGAAGAATTATTAATAAGAAAAGAACAGATAACACAGATTCAGAAATTTGCACAAGGAATTGCGCATGATTTTGGAAACATCTCACAATCAATGCGTGGCTTTGTAGAACTTTTGTCAAATGAAGTTGAAGATGAGACTGGCAAGAAAATCCTGGATAATTTGCTGATTTCAACCAATAGAGCACTAAAAGTGTCGAAGAAAATAAGTGAAATCTCTCGGATCCAAATACTTGAGAATTCAAATTTCAATTTAGTGAGATTTTTGAGAGATCATCTTCAAGCATTAGAGAAAATGATCAGTTCTGAGGTCAAAATTGAGCTGCATCTCCCAATTTCTGGGTCTGAGAGGCAATTAGAGGTTTTTGCCAACCAAGAACAGATTGAACGAATAGTTGAGAACATAATTGAAAATGCAAATCATGCCATGTCAGGATCTGGAAAGATTGATATCTATTGTTCTGCAGATTCTGATAGCTCTAACTTGATTCTAAAGATCAAAAACAATGGCCCAGCTATACCTAGAAATATAGCTGAACGCATTTTTATGCCATTTGTTACAAATGGAAAGACCGGTGGTACGGGCCTAGGACTTTATTTAGCATTTGAATATCTATCTTCTTGTGGTGGCAATATAAAATTACAAAATCAGAATCATGATGTTTCTTTTGTTATCACCTTACCGATAGTTTCTAAGGCCAACTTACCAAATGTTAAGGCCTCAAATGTTGCCTAAGATTCTTATCGTAGAAGACGATCCCCAATTAAGAATATTGATTAATTTCATATTTGATGTGCATCCAGAAGTCGAAACCTATCTCGCAGCCAATGAGTTTGAAGCTATGAGTCTTATGGACAAAATTTCGATGGATGCAGTAATAACAGATATGCAGCTAAACAGCCACCAGGGTGGTATTTCAGTCCTCCAAATGGCGGTTGACTACGATATTCCAGTAGCAGTAATGACTGCTGATGTGTCTATTCCAGATGAAGAATATCTAGCAATGGGTGCCACCTGGGTTATCAGAAAACCATTTGATACTTCAATTTTGCCCAGTATCTGCTTGAGATTGGCTTCATTGAATGATTAATGAGACTGATCGAATACAAAAATACATTGATGTTCATAAGAATCTGGTTCTTCATGATGCTCTTAGAGACTTACAAAATTGTGAAGTAATTGAAATTCCGAAACTTCTTCATCGTCTTAAAGGGACTCTTGGAACTTTTCAGTTTCAAGAGCTTTCCGAATCTTTGAAGAACCTTCTGTTGTCCGCGCGATTAGAGAAGAACATGAACAACCTGAGTAGAGTTAAAGAAGAAGCAATAGAAACAATCCAAATCGAGTTAGAAAAAGGGGATAAATAATATGAGCCAAACAGTACTGGTAGTCGAAGATGATTCTGCGCTTCGTTCATTGATTGCTGAAACACTTATGGAGGCAAGATATTCGGTAGTAAAGGCCGCCGATGGCAAGAGTGCGATTCAAAGTTTCCATGAGTTTAAGCCAGATGTAGCTGTTTTAGATATTGGTTTGAATGATATTGATGGGTTGGAGCTTTGTAGGCAAATACGAAGCTACAGAAACATTCCAATAATTTTCTTAACGGCTCGAGATTCGGAAGTCGATCAACTTCTGGGTTTTGCAACTGGTGCGGATGATTACATCACCAAGCCTTTTTCACCTAAATTGTTGAACGCTCGAATTGATGCAATTACCCGCAGAAAAAATGGCCCAGAACTTGAAAAGACAAGATATGTGGTTGGACCAATTGAATTGGATATCGAGCGTCGAAGTTTCAAGGTAAATGATCATCTAGTGCCCCTTACGAGAAGGGAATTTGATATTTTACGAACTTTAATTGCTAATCCCGATCGAGCTGTGTCTCGAGAAGAGTTGATAAAGAACGCATGGGGCGATTGGTATGGCGATACCCATATGATCGAATGTCATGTCTCAAGAATTCGCAGTAAGGTCAAGAAAGCAGGCGGACCACACATCTGCCAGGCTGTGCATGGCGTTGGCTACAGATTAGGAATAAAAGATTAGGAATAAAAGATTAGGAATTACGAATCAACTGGTTTTAAATGTGACTGTAACTGTCGCGGTTACTGTCTTATCGATACTAGAGGTGTCGTACATTCCCATATCAGAAGTCATCGTTGAATCCGGAGTGGTGACTTGAATAGGTCCAGCCTTAACAGAAGTGATCGCGCCTACTTTTCCACCAACGGCCTCGGTCATCGCTTCCGCGCGTGACTTTGCATCTTTAGTGGCTTCTTTTAATAATTCTGGACGAATTTTGGAGAGAGTTGACACATAATATTGAGGGCCGTAATTACTGACGTTGATACCCGCTTGTAGCAATGTTCCAATATTCTGACTTAACTTTGATACTAATTGCACATCTTTGGTGCGTACTGTGATTTCACGGTTAGCTCGATAATTCAGAATTCGTCCCGTCGGATTACCGTTGATGTATTCCTCGGTTCCGTAACTGCTAACTGCACCTAAAGTCAATTGATCGCTTTTAATGCCACCATCTACCAAATACTTTTGCAGCGCATTAATTCCGGAATCAATCCCACTTACTGCTGACGCTGGAGTCTTCCCCGTGTTTTGAATCGAAAGTGTCCAAACTACGTTATCCGCGACCGCATCTACCTTTGCGGAACCAGTTACCACAATTCCATCACTTGAACGAGATGCAAAACCTGATCCGACTCGGGCTAGCCCAAGACCCATTGCAAGTGAAACTATCACGGCAGCAATTAATATTGTGGTGGCTTTACGTTTTTCAATCATCTCGTCCATAAAATTCCTCTGCATTAAAAAACTTTAAATTGCACGCAAGTGTGCAACTTCCTGCAAATCTACCCCACGAAAGCGCTCAAGTTCTACTTCCCACTCTGTTCCTAGCGCCACATCTAGCGCTTCACGCATAGCTTCATCGGTCTTTGACATGGCAAATTTCAATTGATTTTCTGAAATTAAAATACTCCCAAGTTCATCGATGACCGCTCTATGCAAACCAAGTTCTGGGGTAAAGCGAAATAGTTCGTTATCTGAAGAAATTTCAAACCTTAAGTAATGCCAGCTCTTAAGTGCGCTAGCTAAATTACTTGCATGATCTCTCTGGCCTCGCCATTCAATTTGGCTTCGCTGCATTCCTGCAAGTAACGGTTGGTTCCGCCATGAGATTTGCACTGGACCCAAAGTATTTTCAATCGCCCATTCGACATGGCGCACCAATGCCAACGGGCATGAGTGAATGGTTAGAAATCCACGTTTCATCAGAAGTTGCTCCTAGCAAGGTACTTATTGCACCTTCCCCAGCCCAAAAGACTCTTGCTTGGATTTGCTTCAACTTACAGCGCCTAATTTTCCAACGATTAACCTGACTTTGTCCACCCAGGGAGAGCCTCGGGTTAGGTTGGGGGCGAATAGACAGGTAGGCTTGCGACTAGTCGGACGCTCGAAGCTTTAGTTTTTAAAAGAAATTTGGCTAGAAGGAAGACCAGCGGAGCCAAATCCAAGCTTCGCTAAAATTAAAATCTAGAGAAATCTAAAGAAATAAAGAAATAGGAAAAACAATTAATGGCAACAGGCACAGTTAAGTGGTTCAACTCTGAAAAGGGCTTCGGCTTCATTGCAGTAGATGGTGGCGGACAAGATGTATTCGTTCACTACTCAGCTATCCAAGGCAATGGCTACAAGTCTCTTAATGAGGGTCAGTCAGTATCTTTCGAGGTCGTCCAGGGTCCAAAGGGCCCACAGGCTGATCAAGTAACTGCTAACTAAATTAACACTTATAAAACCTCCGAGAAGAAATTCTCGGAGGTTTTTTATTTTTAGTTCTTATTTATCTCAACTTCTTTTTCTATCTTTGAGATTTTAAGCCAATTGAAGAAGCCCCAAATCACAAAAGGCAGGTAGATCGCATACAGAGTCCCAGTTGGGTAATAACCATTGCTAAATGCAAATGGGACTCCTACTAGATCCACTGCAATCCAGACCAGCCAGAATTCCACATATCCGCGACTCATTCCAAATGTCGCAAGCGCTGTTCCTGTAAATATCCAAGTGTCTACAAATAGCCACTGGCCACTTTCCCCAAGAGCTTTAAATATCTGCATAGAAACTAGGAAGAAGACAACTATCGAGGGAAGCAGCCATAACTTCTCTTTGGTCGTAGTCCAGCGAGGAACTACCGCTGGTACATTCTTTCCTAGCTTTTTGTGATGAGACCAACGTATCCATCCATAGACACTGACCACAATCAACAACATGTTTCGGCCAGCTTGTCCATAAAAATTATTATGTTCTGCATCGTCGCCAAAAGAAAATACTGCCCCCAAGAAGACTGTTACTAACAGTGCATCGCCAATAATTCCAATTGGCCATGCAGCCACCAAACGCTTAGCACCTAAAATCGCGCTAGTTAATCCCAACGTACCACCGATGATTTCGCGAACTGCAATCGACTTACTGCCGAAATTAATAGTGGCTTCAAATAACCATTGCAAAATACTCATGTTCTTTGGCTCATTTCTGGTTTACTTTTTGGGAAGCGGTGGAATTTCACCGTTCGTGGCTAATAGCGCTCTCACTTCGCTTGCAGGAGAGCGATCTTTTCCAACTTTCCATTTATCTAAATAGCGCCAAGGAAAGACCATGCCACGACGTACCCACCAAATGTCTGCTTCAGTTGTCGGCCAACTGATTCCAAAGTGAATGTGTGGAGATGTGCCTTTAGCGTCTCCGGTATCTCCAACAAACCCCAGTAAATCCCCGACTTCTACGCGGCTACCTACTTCGATTCCTGGTGCGATCTTCTTTAAATGCGATGCGTAGTACCTAACTCCGTCATCGCCAACTATAGAAACAAAGATTCCTCCTTTGGTGATCGGAGTAGGTTTTCGGTAATCATAGGGATCGGTACTACGCAATTCGTCGACTACTCCTGAAGTAACCGCCACATATCGGCAACCTTTTTTAACCAAGATATCAGTGGCTGGATAATCATGGTGGTAGCGAGTGTAAGTGGGTTTGCAATTAGTACTGCTTGGAATTGGAAAGGTGTAATTTGGGGCGGCATTTGCTCCCGAAGTGAAAGGCAGTGCCGTAAATGCAAGGCACAAAGCCAAAACCGCTCGAATTCGCATAGTTGAAGGCTACTTGAGATTTAACATTAACCATGGATTTTAGGGATTTAAGAAAAACAAGCAGGGTAAAAGTGTTTATCGGTATCAACGCAATCTCAGCTTGGTTGGGATTTGGTGGATCGTTAATAGTCAATACCTTTGATTTGGTTCCTGAGGAAGAGTACGAACCCCATCTCTTTGGGCCACATTCACCAGGAATGGCTGGTGCGCTTACTAGATTTATCGATCTCTTTGGTTACTTCACTATCTGGAGCAACGCATTAGTTGCAATCACAATCACTATGCTTTACTTGAATTTCAATCGCAATGATCAAAGATTCAAATGGCTCCGAAGCACATCTATATTGATGATTACAATGACTGGAATTCTGTATCACCTATTAATTGCTCCAACCGCAGATCCACAAAGTTGGAATGTTTATACCAACGCTTTTCAGCACTACATCACGCCAACAATTACAGTTTTGGTCTGGCTCTTGGTTGGTCCTAGAGGTTTCTTCAACTTAAAGATGACTATCTCGGTGTTCGCTATTCCAACTGCATACCTTGCTTATACCTTTGGTCGCGGCGCAATCATTGACCGTTATCCATATGGTTTCTTTGATGTGATCGAATATGGCTATATCTCGGTCGCAACCACTTTGGTGATGATTTATGTTGCTGGTTACATACTTGCGCTGATCTTTTTTGGATTGGATAAAGCACTTTCTAAGAAGAAGTAAGATTTGCCAAGCACGAGGGGGTAGCTCAGTCGGTTAGAGCCCCGGACTCATAATCCGGTCGTCGTGGGTTCGAGCCCCACCCCCCTCACAAACTATTTTTGAAGATTAGATTCGGATATAAAAGGAAACTCGATGGACTTGATTGCAGGCTTACCGATTCATCCACTTATCAATCATGCTGTTGCGGTTTTAGTGCCACTTAGTGCAATCGGAGCCATTCTCTTAACTTTCGTTCCTAAATTTCGAAGCACCTACTCCACTCTGCTTTTATTCTTTATCAGCGCGGCAGCTCTTTCTGGGATTATTGCTGAAAATTCTGGTGAAGCTCTATCTAAGCGAGTCGGAACGCCAGGAAGTCACGCCGAAAATGGTGAATTACTCTCAAAAATCATTTTACTTTTCGCATTGATTTACCTTCTTTGGTACCTCGTTGAGCGAAAGATTTCAATTTTCAAATCCGTGAATTCTTTACTAAAGAAAGTTCTAGGAGCTCTCTTGGTAGCTATTGCCATATCCAGCACTGGACTCACATTCGTCGTGGGACATTCTGGAGCGGCTGCAACGTGGGAGAAAAGAATTGCAACCAGCACCGGAGCGGCAATTACAGATTCACAAAGTCAAAGCGCTAGTGAAGCTACGCCTAATGCCTCTGCTGGCGAAATAAAGCTTTCAGCAAGTGAGATTCAAAAACATAATACAAAGAGCGATTGCTGGAGTTTGATTAGTGGCAAGGTTTATAACCTCACCGGCTACGTCCAGAACCACCCAGGAGGTCAATCAGTAATCGCTGCAATCTGCGGAAAAGATGGAACATCTGCTTTTTCCAATCAACATGGCTCAAGTGCTAAGCCGAATAACGTTCTTAACGGTTTACTCATCGGAAACCTAGGTGCAGTAATAACGCAAGAGACGGTGGCTGCTGCTGACGCAGCTGCTAAGACTTCAGGTGGAGGATATTCAGGAGGAGCTGAGGATGACGAGGGTAGAGAACGTGATGAAAAGTAAGAACCAAAAGGCATAATAAATGAAACCACTTCTCATCACAGATGGTGAATGTGGATTCTGCCAACTCTCTGCCGCTTGGTTAGCGCGTCACTTTCCAGGTGAATGGATTAATCAACCAAGTCAAAAATCAGATTTACCGCAATTAGGTTTAACAAAGGCGCAGGTCGAAAAGCAGGTCTGGTATTTAACTTTTAGTGGCGGCACTTGGATTAAATCAGGTGGCGCTAAAGCCATTGCCAAATTACTGGTTGATCAACCCAAAAAATACATCAAACCCATTGCTTATCTGATGTTAGCGCCGGGTTTCTCTTCAATCGCCCAATTTGTTTATTTGCTGGTCGCAAAGAATCGCAGCAAGTTAATGTGGGTTTTTAGGAAGCCTTAATTTCCTTTAATTTCTGTAGTTTGATACTTTTTTATGACCTTCCAGGCCCAGTAAAAGAGTGGAAATTGCAGAGGCAACCTGGCATATGCAATTAGCGGATCTGGCATCTCTCGGCTAGACCAATCAATCGCCATCTTGATGTTAGCGATGTATACAGTTAAAAACAAAGCTAACGCGGAGATCGCACCCCATAAGCGGATAGATTTTCCCAAGATTACTTTTGCGCTGTTGCTAAGTAGCGCTACACCAATTGCAATCTCAGCCACGCCGCTTAGATAAGTCCAGAATCTAGGATCTCCAGGTAGAAATTCTGGAACGATCAAATCCAAAGGTTTCGGAATAATGAAATGGCCGATACCCGTCGCGATTAGAAATAAACCTAAGTTTCTACCTGGTGTGCGCTTCATGGTATAAAACTTATCTCATTTATCAATAAAATCAGCCATACGGGATGTAGCGCAGTTTGGTAGCGCACCAGGCTGGGGGTCTGGGGGCCGCGGGTTCAAATCCCGCCATCCCGACGGGAAGGAAAATTTAAAATGGCAATTGAGAACAAGCAAAAGAAAGTTCTGCTCGTTGGCATCGATGGATTGATGTTGCATCGCGCAATCAGTTCGGGGCGCGCTAAAACTTTGGAAAGTCTAAAAAATAACGCATTCTTCATAGATACGGTTGTGGACATGCCCACAATATCTGGCCCAAGTTGGTCGACATATTTGACCGGCAAGCAACAAGATATACATAAAGTTATTGACAACTATTTTGTAAATCATAATTTGAAGGCAGCTCCAGATTTTCTAACCCAAGCACTTGATAAGCAACCTGATTTAGTTACCTATGCTGCAGCTGGTTGGCCGCCCTTAATTGATCCCGAAGATATAGGGCCCGTAATTGCCGCTGGTAAACATCTGCGATTTGCAAGAGATGGTGAGACTGAAGGCTATTTCAAAATCGATTATGAAGTTAAAAATCATGCCCTGGAAACTCTTCGTGAAGTAGGTCCAGACCTATCATTTGTATATTTCTGCGAAGCAGATGAGGCTGGACATAAACATGGAACTTTGGCTGGACCGTACTTCGATGCCATCGAAAGAATCGATGGGTATCTATCTGAACTTCATCAAGAATTAAGAATGCGCAATGAGACACATGGTGAAGAGTGGTTATTAGTCGTCATAACTGATCACGGCCATCGCGATGAAGGTGGTCATGGCCAAGATTCACCGCAAGAGCGCGCTTCTTTTATCTTGGCGCATTCCATAGGTGGTTCTCATCCAAATTGGCCTTCCGATATGCAGCCACATCATTTAACTGAACGTCTCTTGGAGCACTTATAAATTGTTTATCTGCTCATAAAAATACTTTGACCCAAAATCTCTTTGGACATCTTCGTACTTGAGCATTCCCCACTGCCAGAAATCAAAATCTATTTCGGAGATTGAATCTTGGATTGACGCCCAAAGCGTCCACCCATACTTTGCAAGTACCGAGAATAACCAAGCCCTAGCAAATTTATCTTTCCGCTCGCTCCCGTAATAACCCTTAATCAATTGATGCAGCACTTCAATATCTTGGCCAGATTCTGACCAGATATTTCCCAACTCAAAACATGGGTCGTTGTTTCCGGAATATTCGTAATCGATTAACCAGATTTTCTGACCATCGTCTATGAAATTAGCAGGTAATAAATCATTGTTACATGGAACTTTACCTGTATCAGTCTTTGTTAGCGCTAGATGAAGATCATCTTTGGCCTTTATGAAACTTGCGTATCCTTCAGGAAGGCGAAATCCTCTATCAGAAACTATTGATAGATAGCGCGCTTGGATTTGAAACATAT
>JACCDJ010987725.1_pt1 | contig 15241 bp, 15 predicted proteins | sample 7444481 | NCBI WGS metagenome assembly JACCDJ01 (sample SAMN15323435, study PRJNA562643) | freshwater metagenome | isolation source: river surface water | place: USA:Blue River Watershed | collected 2017-08-15 | reverse complement strand
CTGGCCGTGCTGGCCGCCATGGCCTGGCCCCAGGCGAGTGTGCATGGGCTGGACCTCTCAGCCCAGGCCCTGCAAGTGGCGGCTCGCAATGTCGAGCGTCATGCGCTGGGCCATCGCATCGAACTGTCGCTCTCGGATGGGTTTGCCGCCGCACACGGTGGCTACCACCTGATCCTGTGCAATCCCCCTTACGTCAACCAGCAAAGCATGGACGCCTTGCCGCCCGAATTTCGCGCTGAACCGGTGTTGGCGCTGGCAGGTGGCTCGGATGGCATGGACTTCATTCGACCCTGCTTGCAACAAGCCGCGCAGTGGCTCACCCCTGAAGGCGCTCTGGTGCTGGAGATCGGCCACGAAATCGATCACTTTGAACGCGCCTTCCCAACCCTCACGCCCTGGTGGCTGGACACCTCTGCAGGTGACACCCAGGTGGCCTTGCTGCGCGCGGCAGACCTGGGTGCGTTGACATGATCGTTCTGCGGGATGTGCAACTGCGCCGCGGCGCCAAGGTGCTGCTGGAGCGCGCCAACGTCACCCTTCACCCGGGCGAAAAGGTTGGTCTGGTGGGCGCCAACGGTATTGGCAAATCGTCCCTGATGGCGCTGCTCTTGGGGCAGTTGCACGAAGACCAAGGCGAGTGTGTGTTTCCCACCAGCTGGCGAATCGCCCAAGTGGCCCAGCACATGCCCGAGAGTGAGGCTGCGGCCACCGCCTTTGTGCTGGAAGGCGACACACGCCTGCAGGAGGCGCAAGCGCAATTGCAGCTGGCACAAGCCTCCCACGATGGCATGGCCTTGGCCCATGCGCACAACAGCCTGCAGGACGCGGGCGTGCACGACGCCCCTTCTCGCGCGCAAACTCTGCTGCTGGGTCTGGGCTTTGCGCCGCACGAGCTCGAGCAACCCGTCAACAGTTTTTCAGGCGGCTGGCGCATGCGACTGCAACTGGCACGGGCCTTGATGTGCCCAGCCGACTTGCTGTTGCTCGATGAGCCCACCAACCACCTGGATCTGGATGCGCTGGTGTGGCTAGAGAGCTGGTTGCAGCGGTTTGACGGCACGGTCCTGGTGATCAGCCACGACCGCGAGTTTTTGGACACGGTGACCCAGGTGACCCTGCACCTGGAGCATCAAGACCTCAAGCGCTACAGCGGCAACTATTCCTCGTTTGAGGACCAGCGAGCGCAGCAGCTGGTGTTGCAACAGGCAGCCTTTGAGAAACAACAAGACCGTATCGCCCACTTGCAACGCTTCATCGATCGTTTCAAGGCCAAAGCCACCAAAGCGCGTCAGGCGCAAAGCCGCGTCAAGGCGCTGGAGCGCATGGAGCGCTTGGCGCCCTTGCTCGAGCGCGCCGAGTTCAGTTTCGAATTTCGTGAGCCCGAGAGCCTGCCCAACCCCATGATCTCCCTGCAAGATGCGTCGATGGGCTACGGCGACACGCCCATTCTGCGCGGCGTCAACCTCACCGTGCTGGCAGGTCAGCGCATTGGCATACTGGGCGCCAATGGGCAAGGCAAGTCCACCCTGGTCAAGACCCTGGTGCAGCAACTCCCGCTGATCCACGGGCGGCGGGTGGAAGGTAAAGGCCTGACCATCGGCTACTTTGCCCAGCAGGAACTGGATGTGCTGCACTCAGGCGACACGCCGCTCGAGCACCTGACCCGCCTGGCCCGCAGCCTGCAACCCCAGGTGCGAGAACAGGAGTTGCGCAACTTCCTGGGCTCGTTTCGCTTTGTCGACGACATGATGCAGCAACCGGTGGGCACTCTCAGCGGCGGCGAAAAAGCACGGCTGGTGTTGGCGCTTATCGTGTGGCAACGCCCCAACCTGCTGTTGCTGGACGAACCCACCAACCACCTGGATCTGGACACGCGAGAAGCGCTGGGCATGGCGCTGAACGATTTCGATGGCACGGTGTTGCTCGTCAGCCATGACCGCTCATTGCTGCGCACCGTGTGCGAAGACTTCTGGCTGGTGTCAGAGGGCGCGGTCAAACCCTTTGAGGGGGACTTGCAACACTACCAGCAGCATTTGTTGGACGCAGCCCGCAAACGTCGAGAGAGCTGGGCCACCACCAAGGGTACGACCTCTGAGGATGCCGCCAAAGGTGCCACACCACGTGAATCGCGCAAGCAACAAGCCCAGCGTCGCGCTGAGCTCACACAAAAATTACAGCCCTGGCGTCAGGAGATGAAGCAACTCGATGACACCATGGCCCAGTGGCTCAACGAAAAATCAGCCCTGGAATCTGCGCTGATCCACGGCAGCTTGTCCGGCCCCGAATTGGCACAACACGGCAAACGCTTGAAGGAATTGGGCGAAGCCCTCGAACAAGCCGAAGAACGTTGGCTTGAATTGGGAGGCTGGATTGAAGATGCGCAATCCCAGGCGGCGCACACACCCTGAAGGCTTGGCAGTGATATGCTGATCAAGAGTCTGGCGCGTCAACGATTTCCCTGAGCCACAGCCTTTGACCCTATCGTCCTTCATGAACACCTCCGATGTGTCACGGGCAGCGCGCTGCCATCCTGGCCGGGCATGGACCACGCGGGTTCTCTGCATCCTGGCTGTGGCCTTGCTCTCGGCATGCGCCAGCCCCATGCTGCGTCAGGCCAGACAAGATTGCGACCCTGAGAGCTTCCAATTGTTTCCGGTGGTGTTGCAGTTGCAACGTGTCACTGAGCCCATGGTGGTGCACGTGCCCGATGGCACCCAGCGCTGCATCACCGAATCGGTTCGACAAGGCGATCGCACCACCTCCGTGAGCCGCTGCGTGCCCAACACCATCCTGCAGACCCGTTGGATAGACCGCTGGGTGAATGTGGACCTGAATGCCAGGGAGCGAAGCATCTGGCATGACCGCTGTGTGCAACAGCTGTGCGTGCAACGCGCGGGCAACACCACCTGCGACACCCCGCCTGCGGCGAGCACGTCTCTGCCCATCCCGGCCGCCACGCCCCTTCCCTCTTCAACCCCCACGCAATAGGACAAAAAAAATCACCTCGTAGGTGATACGAGGTGACGGTGTGGGGTGGTAGGACGTACAAGATTCGAACTTGTGACCAACGGATTAAAAGTCCGCTGCTCTACCAACTGAGCTAACGTCCCGCCTGTTTTTCAACAGTGTCAGCCAGCATTGTGTGCTGACCGAAGCCTCGCATTATAGCGCATTTTTGCAGCGTGAGACACATCCCCAGCGGCCACTTGATTGAGTACCCAACCCGCCGCTGCCATGCCAAAGGTGGCGGTGACACTCACCAGGGAGCCATACCCATGGCAGTTGAGGCTGCCATCGGTGGCCGCCTCGCAACTGGCATCTGCGGCGCGCACCGCCTCCTGGCTGAACACGCAGGGCAGATACAGGGTGGGCGCGGCTTTGGTAGCGGCTTTGGCAGAAGCTTTGGACGATGCCGCAGGAGCACCATGTTCACGTCGCAAGCGATACCGCACCTGCGCCAGCAAGGGATCGTGCGTGACGCGGGCCAGGTCCTCCACTCGGACCTCGTGCGCCAAGCGCTTACCGCCCGCTGCCCCCACGCACACCCAGTGCACCGGATGGCCCCAGGACCAGGCCGCCAGTGCCGCCTTGGTTTTCACCTGGTCACAGGCATCGATCACCGCCGTGACGGGGGGGGCATCCTCACCCAGGATGGCAGGCCAGTTGTCTGCTGAGGCGAATTCTTCAATGGGACGCACGCGGCAGGCCGGGTTGATATCCAGGATGCGTTGCTCCATGGCGGTGACCTTGGCCAAACCCAAGGTACTGCCCAGCGCGTGGAGTTGGCGGTTGACATTCGATTCGGCCACTTGGTCGAAGTCCAGCAGACTGAGCGTGCCCACACCACTGCGCGCCAGTGCCTCAGCGGCCCATGACCCAACGCCACCAATACCAATCACCACCACATGGGCCGCTCGGATACGAGCAGCCCCGTCGACCCCGTACAAACGCTCCAAGCCTTGAAAGCGCCGGGCCAGATCGGGGGCGTCGGTTACAGCTGACGTTCCAGACGCCATATCTGGTAGCGAAAGGCCAGAACAGCGCCCGCGACGATGGCCGCCACCGCAATGAATGCATTCAGACTGAGGGTGGAGATGCCACTCAGCCCTTGCCCCACGGTGCAACCCATGGCGGTCACACCGCCCACACCCATCAGGACGCCACCCACCAGATGATTGCCCAGGTCTTCCACACTGCCGAAGCCTTCCCAGCGAAAACTGCCGTCCAGTCGGGAGACCACAAAGGCACCACCGATCACCCCCAGCACCGACACAATGCCCAGGCTCAACACCTTGGTGGTATCGCTGAAGAACATCAGCCAATCGAGCAGGTATGCCACGGGGGCCACAAAGGACAAGGCTTCGATACGACCAGAGTTGGTGGTGAGGTACACCTCCTCCAGCGTCTCGGGATGTTCGGCCACAAACCCGAGCGACCCACTCACCCACCACATGACCACAATCAGCAGACCACTGCCAACACCCGCGAGCAAATTCTCGCCGCGTCGCATGTCACGGTTCAACAGCAAGGCCACGACCAGGGCCACCCCCAGGCAAACGCCGAGCAGCAGTTGCAGGTTGGCGGCGGGGGTCGCGAGCAATCCCTGCAACAGTCCACCCAGGCTGGCGCCTTGCGGCATTTCCAGGGCCACACGGTCCACGGTGGACACACGCAACACGCCCGTGATGCCTTTCAAGGTGGCAAAGGCCGACACCCCCATCACCACCATCACCACCAGCGACTTGAGGTTGCCGCTGCCCACGCGCACCAGGGTCTTGTTGCCACAGCCAGAGGCCAGCACCATGCCAAACCCAAACATCAGCCCACCGACGAGGCAAGACAACCAGATCACGCGCGTGCTGGCATACAGGGTTTTGCCAGGCAGGATATCGCCGCGCCAACTCAGCACGGCAAAGCCCAGCATGGCCACACCGATGGCCAGCATCCACTGCCGAGCACGGGTCCAGTCGCCCATGTTGACCACATCGCTGATGGCGCCCATGGTGCAAAAGTGCGTGCGTTGGGCGACGGCCCCGAACAGGAACGATGCCCCGAATGAGGCCCACAGCACCCAGCGGGTCAAAGCGTCGATGTTGACCGAATCCATGGCAATGGTCCGTTCACTTCAGCCGGGCGAGGCGCTCGCGCGCGGCGTCACCCGCTTCGGTTTGCGGGTACTTCTTGATCAGGTCGTCCAGTGTCTTGCGTGCGGTCTTGACGTCTTTGAGTTCAAGTTGACAGTTGGCCATGGACAACCAGGCATCGGGCAGTCGCGCGTAATTGGGCGCGGCGGTGCTGAGGGTGCGGAAATTCTGGATGGCCTCTTTGTAGTCACGCGTGGCGTACTGGGCATTGCCCAGCCAAAAGAGGGCGGAGGGGACATAACCACTTTGTGGGTAGCGGCGGATGAACTCGGCCAGCGCCGCAATGGCGGGCGCAAACTCGCTGGCACGAAAGCGTGCCAGCGCTGCGTCGTAGTCACGCTTTTCAGCGGGTAACGCCAAAAACTCGACCCCATCCACATTCACCGTGATGGGCTCCAGGGGGCGCAGGCGCTCGTTGAGGGACTGCGCCAGGTCCTTCATGCGGCGTTGCGTTTCGGACAGCTCACGCAAAGCCAGATCACGGTCTCCACGCAACTGCGATTGCTCGCTGCGCAGGGTTTCGATTTGCGCCTGCAGGTCCAGGAGCGCGCGGCGCAACTGTTGGTTGTCCTCGGTGAGGGATTTGACCTCACGCGTCAAGGACTCGGCTGGCGCGCGCTGGCTGTCCAGGCGCTGTCGAATGTCGAGAATGGCACGACGCGCCTCCTCGTCTTGAAACAGGGACGCCCCAGCCGGTGGAAGACACGCACCCAGCAGCAGCGCCAAGGACAGCAGGCGTTTCATCAACGGTAAGCGATTTCAGCGCGACGGTTCTTGGCCCAGGCGGCTTCATCGTGGCCGGGGTCGGCGGGTTTTTCCTTGCCAAAGCTCACGGCCTCCAACTGGCTGTCGGGTACACCCAGCAGGCCCAACGCCTTGCGCACAGCCTCGGATCGCTTCTGGCCCAGCGCCAGGTTGTACTCACGCCCTCCACGCTCGTCAGCATGCCCCTCGATGGAGACACGGCGGTTCTTGTCGGCGCGCAGGTAACGGGCATGGGCCTCGATCAGGGTCTGCGAATCGGCCTTGATGACAAAGCTGTCGTAATCAAAGTAGATGACCTTGCTGACACCCGTTGGACCAGGGTCCACGGCGGGAATGCTGTTGGCGCGGATCGTTGCCACTGAACTGGTGGCAGCAGGCGCGGGGGCCTGCTGCGCTGCGGTACCTGATTTGTCCTCAACCGGCGCTTCGTCCAGCTTGACGTTAGAGGCGCAACCGGCCAGGGCCAGCAACAAGCCAGTGACGATGAGGAGTCGATTCATGGGATTTCCTTGGGAACAAAGTGAGAAAACGTTGTGGTGGAGTGAATGATAAGGCTCAGGGCTTGAAGAAAGGGCCCCAATGCGGTTCGCGAATGTCTCCAGGCTGACCGGCCAGACGGGCGGTGATGCGTCCATCCAGGGTGGTGGTCATCAGGGCCTCCCGGCCCTGGGTCTGCGTGGCGTAGACGATAAGTCGGCTGTTCGGTGCAAAGCTCGGACGCTCATCCGCTGCAGTGTCCGTGACGGCTTGAACCTTGTCAGACTGCAAATCCATCAGGTGCAAGCGGTATTGCGACCCATTGCGGGCGATGTACGCCATCCAGCGGCCGTCGGGGCTGATGGTGGGCGAAATGTTGTAGCTGCCTTGAAACGTCACGCGTTGTACAGGGCCTCCCATCACCGGGGTACGGTAAATCTGGGGCGAGCCCCCGCGGTCGCTGACAAAATAAATTCCCGAACCATCCGGAGCAAAGGCCGGCTCAGTGTCGATGCTGCTGGACTGGGTCAAGCGGCGCACGTCTCCACCCTCTGACGGAATGACGTAGATCTGCGACCCCCCATCGCGACTGAGGGTCACCGCCAGAAATTTGCCATCCGGCGACCAGGCAGGCGCACTGTTGGAGCCCTTGAAGTTGGCCACCACCCGACGCTTGCCCATGGTCACGTCGTGCACATACACCACAGGCTTGCGCGACTCAAAGGACACATAGGCCAGTTGGTTTCCCCTGGGCGACCAGCTCGGCGAGATGATGGGCTCTGGGCTGGTGAGCGCGGCCTGCGCGTTCTCGCCGTCCGCGTCTGCTATCCAAAGGTTGTAGCGGCCACCCTGCTTGGTCACATAGGCGATGCGGGTGGAGAAAACCCCTTTGTCACCGGTCAGGGTTTCGTAGACATAGTCGGCAATGCGGTGTGACGCCAGGCGAAGATCGCCCGTGACCACCGCATAGCTGGCGCCCCCCAAATCCTGTCCCTTGACCACGTCCCAAAGCCGAAAGCGCACATCAAAGCGGCCATCGGCCAAGCGGGTCACACTGCCGGTGTGGAAGGCATCGGCACCGCGCTGGCGCATGGCGGACATGTCCGGGCGGGAGGTTTCATCGAGCGACAGCCCTGCCGCCAGCGCGCGAAAAACGCCGCTGCGCTCCAGATCGGCCTGGACAATACTGGCGATGCGCTGGGGAGACGCCTCTTCACCCCGGAAGGGAGAAAAGGCAATGGGGACCTGGGTCAGGCCGACACCCGACACATCCACCCGGAACTGGGCCTGCGCCACCCCCACGCCCAACAACAGGGTCAAGCTATAGGCGAACAACAGGCGAACAACTCGCATGAGACACAGGGCGGGAGATTGCCAACAACGGGGCAGATTCATGGGGCATTATGGTAGCACCAGAAACCGGCCTTGACCGCCCCAGAGCAGGCTCATAACAGCACGATATCGTAGGCTTCAGGCCCCATGGCGGGCTCATGCTGCAAGGAAATGGGTTTGCCAATGAACACGCTCAGACCGGCCAGGTGCTGACTTTCCTCGTCCAGAAACAGGTCAATGACCGCCGGGGCGGCCACCACGCGGAATTCAGCGGGATGAAACTGTCGAGCCTCGCGCAAAATTTCACGCAAGATGTCATACGCCACGCTGCGCGCTGTCTTGACGATGCCTTTGCCCTGACAGACTTCGCACGGTTTGCACAACTGGTGGGCGAGCGACTCGCGGGTGCGTTTGCGGGTCATTTCAACCAGTCCGAGTGGCGAAAAATCGCTCACCGTGGTTTTGACACGGTCACGCGACAAGTGCTTGCGCAACTCCTGCAACACCGAGGCGCGGTGATCGTCTCGCAGCATGTCGATGAAGTCGGCAATGATCACCCCACCCAGATTGCGCAGCCGCAGCTGCCGCGCCAGCGCACCGGCGGCCTCCAGGTTGGTCTTGAAAATGGTTTCATCGAAATTGCGTGCGCCGGTGAAGGCGCCGGTGTTGATGTCCACCGTGGTGAGGGCCTCGGTCTGGTCAATGATGAGGTAGCCGCCCGACTTCAAGTCTACGCGCCGCCCCAACGCGCGGGCCACATCATCGTCTATGCCAAAGAGGTCAAAAATAGGTCGCTCGCCTTTGTAGTGCTGCAACTTCGCTGCCGCCGCCGGCATGTATTCAAGCCCGAACTGACGCAAACGCTCGTGCTGCTCGCGCGAATCGATGCGGATGGTCTGGGTGGCATCACTCACCAGGTCGCGCAACACACGCTGCAGCAGGTCGAGGTCCTGGTGCAAGATCGATTTGGGGGCCTTCACCGAGGCCGCTTCACGGATGCGCTGCCAGGTCTTGCGCAGGTAGCGGATGTCTTCCAGCAACTCTTGGTCGGTGGCATCCTCTCCGTTGGTGCGCAGGATGAACCCGCCCGTGGCGCCCTCGGGCTGATCCTCTCGCAACAGTGACAACAGACGTTGTTTGAGGGCCTCCCGCTGCTCCAGGGCGATCTTTTGCGAGACCCCGATGTGGTTGTCCTGCGGCAGGTACACCAGCATGCGCCCGGCGATGCTGATCTGCGAGGACAGCCGCGCGCCCTTGCTGCCAATCGGGTCCTTGATGACCTGGACCATCAACGCCTGGCCCTCGAAGATCTGCTTCTCGATGGGCAGGGGTGGGGTGTTGGCTGTCTCGCCGTCCGCATGGCGAGCGGCCATGCTGCTCCACAAATCGGCCACATGCAAGAAGGCCGCGCGCTCGAGTCCAATGTCGACGAAAGCCGATTGCATGCCCGGCAAGACGCGCGAGACCTTGCCCAGGTACACATTGCCCACCAGGCCTTTTTCCAGGGTGCGTTCCAGATGGAGTTCCTGGACCACGCCGTTTTCGACCACGGCCACACGGGTTTCTTGTGGCGCCCAATTGATGAGGATGTCCTGTTGCATGGCGTCAGACCTTGAAGCCGAAGTCCCGCAGCAAGGCGGCGGTTTCAAACAGCGGCAGCCCCATGATGCCAGAGTGGCTGCCCCGGATGTGCTCGATGAAACCCGCAGCCTGACCCTGGATGGCATAGGCACCCGCCTTGCCCATGGGCTCCCCGGTGTTGACATAGGCGCGCAGGCGTGCCGTGGTGACCGGCGCCATGGTGACGGTGGAGACCTGCAGGCATTGTTGCTGCCGACTGAGCGTGCCGACCGCCACACAGGTGAGCACGCGGTGGGTATGCCCTTGCAGGCCTTGCAACATGGCCAGGGCATGGGCGGGACTGTCGGGCTTGCCCAGAATTTCTCGTCCCTGGGCCACGGTGGTATCGGCACACAGCACCACGCCAGCCGGCCAGCCCAGACGCTTGAGGCGGCGCAACGAGGCCTCGAGTTTGAGACGGGTGACGCGCTGCACATAGGTGCTGGGCGCTTCGCCTGACAACACAGCTTCCAGCGCTTCGGCGTCCTCGTGAGGCTCGGGCGTCATGAGCGTGGGGGTGAGGCCCAGCTGCCCCAGCAACTGAAGCCGGCGTGGACTTTGGGAAGCCAGGTACAAGGGTTTCATGACGTCACTCGCGGTGGTAGGGGTGTTTGGCCAGGATTGACCAACCCCGGTAGAGTTGCTCCACCAGAAGCACGCGCACCATGGCGTGCGGCAAGGTCAGGTCCGAGAGTCGGATGCGCTCGTGGGCGTCGCTTCGCAAGGCAGGGTCCAATCCATCGGGGCCGCCAATCAACAGCGCCACGTCCTGGACGTCGGCTTGCCATTGCAGCATGCGCTGCGACAACGCCAGGGTGCTGAGGGAGTCCCCCCGCTCATCCAGCACCACCACCCTCGCCTGTTTGGGAATCGCCGCGCGCAATCGCTCAGCTTCTGCCGCCATCAACGCAGCAGCAGGCTTGCTCCCACGCGGTTCGGCTTTGACAGCCTTAAGCCCCAGTTTCCACTCGGGCGGGAACCGCTTGGCGTAATCGTCCCAGGCCACTTGCGCCCAGTCAGGCATGCGCTGACCGACCGCCACCACCCACAGCTTCATGCGCCGGGGGATTTGCGAGCACGCGAGGCCGGTGTGCTTGCAGCCTGCTTGCGTGGTGCTGCGCCAGAGGACACAGGCTTGGGCGCCCGCTTGGTGGCAGGCTTGGCGACAGGTTTGGCGGACTTTGCAGACTTGACAGGTGCGGCAGCCTTGGCAGGCGCAGAGGCGCTGGTCGAACGTTGGGAGGCGGGTTTGCGTGCGGAGCTGGCGGCACGGGTCGACGCGCTCTTGGCACCTGCCCCTGCCTGGCGGGAAGTCCCCGATGCCGCACGGGCGGAGGTCTTGCCTGACTTGGAGTCGGTGTGGCTGGCAGCAGGCTTGGGGGCAGACGCCGGCATGGGCTTGGGCGCACCGAGCTTCAAGCGGACCGGCTTGTCGCCCCAGATCTCTTCCAGGTGGTAGTACTGCCGAATGGCCGGTTGCATCACATGCACCACCGCCTGGCCGCAGTCAATGATGATCCACTCACCGTTTTCCTCTCCCTCGATGCGAGGCTTGGGAAATCCCGCCTCACGCACCTTGTCGCGCACACTGGCAGCCAGGGCTTTGGTCTGACGGTTGGAGGTCCCACTGGCCATCATCACCCGCTCAAACAGGGGTGAGAGGTGTTCGGTGTTGAACACCACAATGTCCTGCGCCTTGACGTCCTCCAGGCCATCGACGATGGCTCGCTGAAGTTTCTGGACGTCTTTTTTAGCAGTGGTGTCGGTCATGAATGGGCGGCGTACAAGCCGTGTTGTGCAATGTAATCGCAGACCCCGGACGGGACCAGCGTGTCGATCGGAAGACCCAGGCGGCACCGTTCGCGAATCTCGGTGGCGCTCAAGTCCATGAGGGGCATGTGCAAATGCTCAACCGGGCCCCAGGCTGAATTGTGCCACTGCCCCGCCGCGGGCTCGCGTTCGGCAACCGCCAGTGTGGCCAATTGCAAAATCGACTGCCAACCGTGCCAACGCTCGAAGCTGCGGGCCTGATCGGCCCCGATCACGAGAAACAGCTGCGCTTGGGGTCGTGACCGTCGCAGGGCCTGCAAGGTGTCCAGGGTGTAGGTGGGGCCCGGGCGACGCAATTCGGCATCGTCCACCCGCACGCCTGGCAAGCCCTCAAAGGCCAATCTGGCCATGGCCAGGCGATCCGCTGCGGGGGACAGCACCGTGGACTTGTGCCAGGCCTGACCGGTGGGAAAGACTCGCAGCTCACTGAGCTTCAACGCTCGCAAGGCCGATTCCGCCAAGGCGAGGTGGGCCAGGTGGGGAGGGTCAAAGGCCCCCCCCATGACGCCGATGCGCTCAGTCACGGCCGGTCGAGGCTAGCCAGTCACGCCGGACAATGAAATCGGTGTAGAGCTGCGCCTCGGGAGAGCCAGGCTCGGGCTGGTGCTGGTACGACCACGTGCACAGGGGCGGCATCGACAACAGGATGGACTCGGTGCGCCCCCCGGACTGCAGGCCAAAGTGCGTGCCACGGTCCCAGACCAGGTTGAATTCCACGTAGCGCCCTCGCCGATACAGCTGGTGGGCACGCTCCCGTTCGCCATACGGCATGTCCATGCGCCGCTTCACAATGGGCAGGTAGGCGGGCAACAAGCCATTGCCCACCGCCTGCAGCATGGCAAAGCTTTGCTCCATGCCGAGCTCGGAGAAATCGTCAAAAAACACCCCGCCCACGCCGCGCTGTTCGTTGCGATGTTTCAGGCAGAAGTAGTCGTCGCACCAGGTCTTGAAGCGCGGGTAAAGACCCTTGCCAAATGGGTGCAAGGCGTCACGGCACACGGTGTGAAAGTGCACCGCATCCTCGACAAACCCATAGTAAGGCGTGAGGTCCATGCCGCCGCCAAACCAGGCCACCAGCTCACCCTGGGCATTGACCACCGAGAGCATGCGCACATTCATGTGAACCGTGGGTACGTAGGGGTTGCGGGGATGGAACACCAGCGAGACCCCCATGGCCTCGAAGGGCAGACCCGCCAACTCGGGGCGGTGCTGGCTGGCCGAGGGAGGCAAACGTGGCCCGCGGACATGGGAAAAACCGCATCCGGCTCGCTCGAACACGGGACCGCCTTCGAGAATCTGGGTGATGCCCTGCCCTTGCAAGGTCTCACCGGGACCCTTTTCCCACACATCGACCAGGAACGGCGTGCCATCCAGATCGGTCAGCGCCTGGGTGATGCGTTGCTGCAATCCCTGCAGGTAGTCACGCACGTGTGATGTGGTTAAGCTCATAGGAATCAACGCTTGTTCAAAGGGGATGTCATGGGCACGATGGGAGCCGCCTGAGCCGCATGATAGCCACGGACGTGCTCGAATGCTTCGCGCATCCTGGCATAGTCGTGCTCCACGTCACCACTCAAACGGATGAATTGGTCGATGCACACCTCGCGGCGAGCATAGTCGAGTCGTACCAGGGCCAAGGGCACTTGTGCACCCACCGTCACGCTGTAAAAGCCACTGCGCCAGCCCTCGGTGAGGCGTCGGGTGCCCTCGGGGGACAAGCCCAGCCACAGATAGTCGTCTCGCGAGCAGGCCTGCTCAAAACGCTCCACCATGCTGCCCACCACGCCATGGGCGGCGGATCGATCAATCGGCAGCCCGCCCAGCCAACGCAACCACCGGCCGAACACGGGAATGCGAAACAGGCTGTCCTTGCCCCAGAAACACGCCTGCACGCCGGTGGTCCATTTCACCAACATCATGAACAGGAAGTCCCAGTTGCTGGTGTGGGGGTACACAATGGCCACGCCTTGTCGAGCCGGCAAACCGTGGAAGTGAACTTTCCAGCCCATAAGCGAAAGCAAGGCCCGAGCCATCCGGCTGCCCCGGAATTGCACCGGATACGGGGGGCGGAAATCCACAACAGGCATGCCGCTTGGGGTGTCAGGACTTGATAGCGCGCGACCCGATGTCGCGACGAAACTGCATGCCGTCAAAGTGGATGCCCTGCAGGGTCTGGTAAGCCAGTGTCTGGGCGGTCTTGACCGAATCACCCAAGGCGGTGACGCACAGCACGCGCCCGCCGGTGACCTGGAGTTGCTCACCGGTCAGGGTGGTGCCCGCATGAAACACCATGGCCTGTTCCTGGTCGGCGGGCAAGCCCGTGATGGCGTCTCCCTTGCGAGGGTTGAAGGGATAGCCCGCTGCGGCCATGACCACGCCCAAAGCAGCGCGCCGATCCCATTGCAAATCAAACTGATGCAGGGACTGCGGTCCTTGCGGATCGGTGGCTGCCCACAGCAGTTCGAACAGGTCGGACTTCAGGCGCATCATGATGGGCTGGGTTTCCGGGTCCCCCATGCGGCAGTTGAACTCCAGCGTCTTGGGGCGACCCTGGGCATCGATCATCAAGCCGGCATACAGAAAACCGCTGTAGGGAATGCCGTCCTGGGCCATGCCCTGCAGGGTTGGCAGGATGATGTCGCGCATGGCCCGGGCATGGACCTCGGGCGTCACCACCGGTGCCGGCGAGTACGCGCCCATGCCGCCGGTGTTGGGGCCCTGGTCAGCGTCTTGCAGACGCTTGTGGTCCTGCGAGGTGGCCAAGGGCACCGCGGTGGTGCCCTGGCAGACCGCGATGAAGCTGGCTTCCTCGCCTTGCAAAAACTCTTCGATCACCACACGGGCACCGCCCGCGTTGTGCTGCACGCCCAAGCTGTTGTCCAGCAGCATGAAGTCCACCGCCTCGTGCGCCTCGGCCAAGGTCATGGCCACCACCACCCCTTTGCCAGCGGCCAGTCCATCGGCCTTGACCACAATGGGAGCCCCCATGCGGTCGATGTAGGCGTGCGCGAGGGTAGCATCGGTGAAGGTGTCGTAATCGGCAGTAGGTATGTGGTGGCGCTTCATGAACGCCTTGGAAAATGCCTTGGAGCTTTCCAGCTGCGCTGCAGCACGCGTGGGGCCAAAAATACGCAGATCCTGCGCTCTGAAGACGTCCACCACACCGGCTGCCAGGGGCGCCTCGGGCCCTACCACCGTGAGATCGATGTGCTCTTGCTGGGCCCACTGACACAAGGCCTGTGGATCACTCAACTCGATGTGATGAAAGTCCGGGTTGCGCCGTGTACCGCCATTGCCTGAGGCCAGGGTAACGGACTGCACGCGGGCCGATTGGGCCAGTTTCCAGGCCAGCGCGTGTTCACGCCCCCCGGTGCCGATGACGAGTACCTTCATAGCGCAGCGTTGTGGTAGACCTCCTGGACATCGTCCAGGTCTTCCAGCACATCCAGAATTTTTTGCATCTTGGCGGCATCGTCGCCAGTGAGGTCGATGGTGTTCTCGGGGCGCATGGTGATGTCAGCGACGTCGGGGGTCAGGCCGGCATCCACCAGGGCTTGCTTGACAGCTTCAAAGTCTCCCGGGGCCGTGATCACCTCGATGGCGCCGTCCTCGTCAGTGATGACGTCCTCGGCACCGGCTTCCAGCGCAGCTTCCATCACTTGGTCTTCCGAGGTGCCCGGCGCAAAAATCAACTGACCACAGTGTTTGAACTGAAATACCACCGAGCCTTCAGTGCCCAGGTTGCCCCCGTGCTTGCTGAAGGCGTGACGCACTTCGGCCACGGTGCGCACCTTGTTGTCGGTCATAGTGTCGACCAAAATGGCGGCTCCACCCACGCCATAACCCTCGTAGCGGATTTCCTCGTAGTTGACGCCTTCGAGGTTGCCCGTGGCCTTGTCGATGTTGCGTTTGATGGTGTCGGCGGGCATGTTGGCCGCCTTGGCCTTGTCCACCGCCAGACGCAGGCGCGGGTTGGCATTCATGTCGCCGCCTCCGGCGCGTGCTGCCACCATGATCTCCCGGATCACCCGGGTCCAGACCTTGCCCCGCTTCTCATCCTGTCGCCCCTTGCG
>JACCDJ011151950.1_pt1 | contig 15267 bp, 13 predicted proteins | sample 7444481 | NCBI WGS metagenome assembly JACCDJ01 (sample SAMN15323435, study PRJNA562643) | freshwater metagenome | isolation source: river surface water | place: USA:Blue River Watershed | collected 2017-08-15 | reverse complement strand
ACCAAAGGCTAAGAGCATTTTGCGTAAGACTTCTTCTTGCCCAGTGACCGTAGCTTGTCCGCCACTCTTGATGAGCTTTGCTTGTGCTTGGCGCAAGCCTCGATAACCAATTAATAGTGCGCTTGCATCTTGCCCAATTTGTTTGCTGAGTGCTTCTTTATTAAGATTGCTGTGCAAATGCGAAGCCGCCTGTATTGATGCTTCATCCAGACGTAAGGTTTGCAAGATTTGGGCAACGGCTAGTGAATGATCTGCGTGGGGCTCGCCAAACCAAACATCCACTTCGTGTGAAGATTTGGTTTTAGATAATGCTTTTGGCGCTGCTAAGCGTTGCTCAGATTGGGGCACGTTGATCAGAGATAGTCGGCAATGATCAACTATAGAAAGAATTGGCGCGCGATGTCAATCTGCTCTGCCTTGATAAAGGCTGGGGCATGGCCTGCGTGGGGAATCTCAATACTTGTCGCATGGGGATTGAGTTGGCACATCTTCGCAACTGTTTGGGCAGAAAGTAGATCGGACTCTGAACCGCGCACAATCAGGATCGGGCAATTAATCTTCTGGAAACTCTGCCACATCGCTAACTCACCAGCTTCTGATAATGCAGGTGTCACCGATGCAAACGGCACCGCGATTGCAGGATCGTAGTGCAAGATCCAGCGATTATCTTTTTCGATGAGCATGGGACCATTTAAATACTCCCACTCCTCTTCAGTATGTTTACCAAATGGGGCACAAATCGCTTGTAATTTATCCATTGCTACATCGCGATTGGTGTATGCAAATGGTTTGCCCACATAACTCGCTAACCGAATTAACGCAGCCGGTTCGATATGAGGTCCAACATCATTGAGCAATAACTTTCGAACAGAATTACCCGGTAAGGCGGCATACACCATGCCGATGAGACCACCCATCGAGGTACCAAACCAATTGGGATTGCTAGCACCCAGTTTGAGTGTGAGGGCTTTCATATCGGCCACATATTGAGGAACTGCGTAGAACATCGGATTACTTAAATAATCCGAGTCGCCACGACCGACAATGTCAGGGCAAACAACAAAGTGGCGCTCACACAATGCTTCAGCCATGACTCGAAAGTCGCTACCGCGACGTGACAAACCGTGCACGCAATATAAGACACTCGGGTTCTGTGGATCGCCCCAAGTATGAAAGGCCATCCGGTGAGGTCCTGCAGGACTTGAACATTGCACGTAATTAGTATGGCCGTGATGATCACGGTTGAGAAGCGCGGTGTGGTGTGCCTTCTCAACACTGGGTGGCGTTGGTTCAATTTCTTGCTTACCAGCCTCTTCGGGTTGCAAGGTAATGTGATCGATCCCATGCACCTCGCGCAGCATGATGGCAATACGATCCAGAATACGGGGCCATTCTTTAAATTGCTTAATCTCCACATGCGCAATCAGGGCCGGATGTTGAGGACTCATCTCCCAAACGTGTAAATCATGCACTGCCTTGACGCCCTCAACTGCCATCAAATCATTGCCGACCTTGACGTAATCGATATGCAAAGGCACACCTTCCATCAGGAAGTGATACGACTCTTTCAGAATCGAGATCGTGGATTTGAGGATCAGGAGTGCAACAAAGATCGAGAGAATCGGGTCGATGGTCATCCAACCGCTCATCTGAATCACCACTCCAGAAATCAAGGCGGCAATTGAACCAAGTAAATCGCCCATCACGTGCACGAGTGCTGCACGGGTGTTCACACTTTTTTGATCGCGCGATAAGACCCAAGCGACCAATAAGTTAACCGTCAAACCAATTGCCGCAACAATCGTCACGGTAGCTCCCGCAACCGGATGAGGATCTTGAATGCGACTAATTGCCTCAATTGCAATCCAAATCACGACAGCAAGCATTACTAAGCTGTTGACAAATGCAGCTAGCGCTTCGGCTCGACCAAAACCAAAGGAGTGTTTTGCCGATGGCGGTCGGCGCGCAATGTACTGTGCGAGAAGTGCCAGACCCAAAGCAGCAGAGTCGGTCACCATATGACCGGCATCTGACATGAGAGCAAGAGATCCGGAGAGTAAACCGGCTATGAACTCAACAAATGCAAAACCGAGGGTCAGTAATAAAGCCAACCACAGCCACAACTGCTTGCGATCGGCAACTGCGTGGGAATGGCTGGCATCCCCACGTTTGTGCGCATGTAAATGTTCGGCGTTCAATGCACCGCGCTAGTATCGATCGGTGCGCCGGTCTTCGCCTGAATCTCTTCTTTGCTCACACCGGGAGCGAGTTCTACTAATTTGAGACCTTTCGGGGTCACATCCATGACACCTAAGTCAGTAATGATCCGATCAACCACACCGGTACCTGTTAATGGCAGACTGCACTTGGGCAAAATTTTGATCTCTTCAGTGCCATCTTTTTTCTTGGCAACATGCTCCATCAACACCACCACGTGCTTAACACCGGCAACCAGATCCATCGCACCGCCCATACCCTTAACCATCTTTCCAGGAATCATCCAGTTGGCAAGATCACCGTGTTCGCTCACTTGCATTGCACCCAAGATGGCAATATTGATCTTGCCGCCCCGAATCATTCCAAATGAATCGGCCGATGAGAAGATTGCTGATCCAGGTAAGGTGGTCACTGTTTGCTTACCCGCATTAATCATGTCCGCATCGACTTGGGCTTCGGTTGGAAAGGGTCCGATTCCTAATAGACCGTTCTCGGATTGCAACCACACTTCCATGCCATCGGGCACATGGTTAGCAACTAAGGTTGGCATACCGATTCCTAAATTGACATAGTAGCCATCGCGTAACTCTTTAGCAGCCCGTGCTGCCATTTCATCTCGATTCCAAGGCATGATGATTCCTCTAAATAGATTCAGTAATGTGATTTATTGGGTGAGCGTGCGTTGCTCAATCCGCTTCTCGGGATTGGGATTAAGCACAATCCGATGCGCATAAATACTTGGCGTATGAATTTGATCAGGAATTAGTTGACCGTTCTCAACAATCTCTTCAACCTCAACCACTGTAATTTTTCCGGCCATGGCAACAACTGGATTAAAGTTGCGCGCCGTTAAGCGATATAAAAGGTTGCCAGCTTTATCGGCTTTCCATGCTTTCACGAGGGAGACATCAGCAACGAGTGATCGCTCGAGAATGTATTTCTCACCATCAAACTCACGGACATCTTTTCCTTCCGCAACGATCGTTCCGACACCCGTTCTGGTATAGAACGCTGGAATACCGCAACCACCTGCGCGCAGTTTCTCAGCCAGCGTTCCTTGGGGAGTGAACTCAAGTTCAAGTTCACCTGCCAAGTATTGGCGCTCGAATTCCTTATTCTCACCAACATAGGATGAGATCATTTTCTTAACTTGGCGAGTTTGTAAAAGAATGCCTAGACCAAAATCGTCCACACCAGCGTTATTGGAAATCGCGGTCAGATTTTTGGTTCCCAAGTCCTTCACCGCAGCTATGAGAGCTTCGGGGATTCCGCACAGACCAAATCCACCCACTGCGATTGTTTGACCATCTTTCAGAATGTCTTGGAGAGCCGCACGGGCATTGGGAAATATCTTGTTCATACACCTAACTTTCTATCACTTTTTTGGATCAATCAATTGGCTAACGACCATAATGATAACGCCTTCGGATCGCAAATATTTGACCAAAAGCACTACACTAGAGCCATGGATCGTGCCCAGTTAATTGCCCAGTTCGGACCTCGTGAGGCCATGGAATATGACCTCGTGATTGTGGGCGGAGGGCCAGCTGGTCTATCGGCTGCAATCCATGCCAAACAGATTGCCCAACGCGAGGGTCGTGAGATCTCCGTTTGTGTTTTAGAAAAGGGATCAGAACTCGGCGCCCACATTCTTTCTGGCGCAGTGATGGATCCTCGTGGTCTCAACGAACTCTTCCCTAACTGGAAAGAACTTGGGGCACCACTTGAGACACCGGTCAGCAAAGATCAATTTTTGTTCTTAACCGAATCGGGTTCATTCTCAGTCCCCCACTTTTTATTACCCCAATGCTTTAGTAATCAAGGCAACTACATTCTGAGTTTGAGTAATTTCACGCGCTGGTTAGGAACACAAGCCGAGAATTTAGGTGTTGATATCTTCCCAGGCTTTGCCGCTGCCGAGATTTTGTACAACCCTCAAGGCGCAGTCTGTGGAGTGGCAACGGGTAATTTAGGAATTGCTAAGAATGGTGAGCCTTCTGATCAATTTCAATTGGGAATGGAGTTACGCGCCAAGTTCACTCTCTTTGCAGAAGGTGCGCGTGGTCATTTAGGTAAAGAACTCATTGCCCGTTATCAACTCGATCGAGAATCCGATCCTCAAAGTTATGGCATCGGCATTAAAGAGTTATGGGAAATTTCTCCCGAGAAACACCAACCAGGTTTGGTCGTTCACACCGCAGGTTGGCCACTTGATACACAAACCTATGGTGGTTCTTTTTTGTATCACTTTGGCGAGAACAAAGTGGCGGTTGGTTTAGTGGTGGGTCTTTCCTATCGCAATCCCTATCTCTCACCCTTTGAGGAGTTCCAACGTTACAAACTCCATCCGGCGATTCGTCCAACGTTTGAGGGTGGCAAACGAATTGCCTATGGCGCTCGCGCGATTACTGCCGGTGGCTTAAATAGTCTGCCGCAAACGGTGTTCCCGGGTGGCGCTTTAATTGGCTGCGATGCTGGCTACCTCAACGCATCGCGAATTAAAGGCAGTCATGCAGCAATTAAGTCCGGCATGTTAGCTGCTCAAGCGGTGATGTCTGCGCTCTCAGAAAATCGAGCCAATGATATTCTGACGGCGTACCCCAGCGCCTTTAAAAATAGCTGGCTTTATCAAGAACTCAAACAAGCACGTAACTTCAAACCTTGGATGTCAAAAGGTTTATACCTCGGCACCTTGATGGTCGGTATCGAACAAAAACTTTTTGGGGGTAACGTGCCGTGGACGATTCATCAAAAGAAAGCCGATTATGAATATCTTGAGCCGGCTAAATTACATTCGGTGATTGAGTATCCAAAGCCCGATGGCAAGATTACCTTTGATCGTTTGTCGTCCGTGTTCATCTCTAATACTAATCATGAAGAGAATCAACCAGCGCATCTCACACTAAAAGATCAAAACGTACCGGTCGCGATTAATCTTGATATTTATGCAGGTCCTGAGCAACGCTACTGCCCTGCCGGCGTTTATGAGTACATCGAAGTTGACGATCATCCCAAACTTCAGATCAATGCGCAAAACTGCGTGCATTGCAAAACGTGTGACATTAAAGACCCGACCCAAAATATTGTGTGGGTCACACCCGAAGGCGGCGGTGGGCCTAACTACTCAGGGATGTAGTCGGCATTAAAGTTTGCATCAGATGGACTGCGTTTTTGCTGGTGGCTTTGATTGAGTAATTGCAAGACCTGCAACTGCGCATGCAACTGCTGCCATACCAAACACTTGATGGGGTCCAAGACTATCCCAAATCCAGCCGGCACATAATCCACCGAGTGTGCCGCCAAAGCCATACGCAATGGTTGTGAAGAGAGCCTGACCACGAGCTTGTAAAGGGCCTGCAAACCAAGTCTGTATTAATTTTGTACTAGCGCTGTGGTGTGCTGCGAAGGTTGCCGCGTGCATGATTTGTGCCAGGATCAAAAGCGTTGTGCTAGCAAAGTATCCGATGAGTACAAACCGAATCACTCCAATCATAAAAGTCGCTTGCAATACAGCTTGTGGCGAATAGCGCGACATCACCTTACTTTGGAAATAGAAAAATAGGACTTCCGCACCGACCCCTAGGGTCCAAAAGAAACCAATCTCCGATTTACTGTAGCCAAGATTGGCAAGATAGAGTGAATAGAACACATACAAAGCAGCATGACCAAAAATCATGGCAAAGGCGGAGACAAAAAACCAGCGCACCTCCGGCCGCTTGAGAACCGAGCGTAACTCCCCGCGAGCAAATGGTCGGCGCTCGATCTTGGGTTCACGTAATAAAAATGTGTCGGTTGCTAAGATGATTAAAACGCCTAAGCCCAACCAAGGGAAGACCTCAATACCCCGCCACTGAAATACCTCGCCAGCCAAGAGAACCATACTGATAAAACCAATCGATCCCCATAAACGCAGGCGACCATAGCGATGATCAAAGGAGTCGTCTTTGTAAAGTGCATGAACCGTTGCTGCTTCCCCTAGCGGAATCATGCTACTCAGAATGGTGTGCAGAATGAACATCCAAATTAGAAATGGGATGTAGTTCTCTAGATAAAAGATGCCGATAAAAAAGAGTGCTGCTAGACAAGCACAAAACCGCATAATGCCAACGCGATTGGATAAGTAGTCCGATAACCATCCCCAAGAGAATGGTCCCAAGATACGCGTGACCTGCAACATCGACATCAAGGCAGCGATCTCGATCGCTCCAAAGCCAAGATCGGCAAAGTACAAACTAGCGTAAGGAGATACAAGCCCGATGTAGGCGAAGTACAAAAAGAAAAAGGCCCCAAAGGCCCAGCGGGAGTTGGTTGCCATTAAATCTAGCTACGCGAGGCAGGTATCGATGCCGGGCTTACCTTAACATCTGCGCACTGGGCGCGATGACGTAAAGCATGATCCATTAAAACCAATGCCAACATGGCTTCTGCAATTGGGGCTGCACGAATACCTACGCAGGGGTCGTGACGACCCTTGGTCTGAATCGTCGTTGCCTTACCTTGGATATCGACGGTTTCTTTGGGGCTCATGATGCTCGAAGTTGGCTTGATCGCAATCCGCACCCGAATATCTTGTCCGGTACTAATGCCACCCAATACGCCACCAGAGTTATTCGATGCAAATCCGTCCGGATGCATCTCATCACCATGCTCACTACCCTTTTGCGTCACGACACCGAACCCAGCACCAATCTCGACACCCTTGACGGCATTGATTCCCATCATCACATGAGCAATATCAGCATCGAGTTTGTCAAATAGCGGCTCACCCAAACCAATCGGTACATGACTGGCGCGTACTTCGATCTTTGCGCCGCAGGAGTCCCCTGCTTTGCGGAGTTGATCCATATACTCTTCGAGCTTAGGAATGATCTGTGCGTTTGCCGCAAAGAATGGATTGCGCGCAATTTCTTTCTCGTCCACAAACGGAATCTCAATATCGCCCAACTGGGTCATGTGCGCAGTAATTGTTGTGCCGTAATGAGCACGTAACCATTTTTTTGCAATGGCCGCGGCAGCAACGACCGGTGCGGTCAAACGCGCTGACGAGCGTCCGCCACCGCGCGGATCCCGAAAGCCATATTTATAGTGATAGGTGTAATCGGCATGCCCTGGTCTGAAAGTTTGCAAAATATCGGAGTAATCTTGGCTGCGCTGATCGGTGTTCCGAATCAATAAACAAATCGGTGTGCCCGTGGTCTTCCCTTCGAACACTCCTGAGAGGATCTCCACTTTGTCGTCTTCCTTGCGTTGGGTGACGTGACGCGAGGTCCCAGGTTTGCGACGATCCAGATCACCCTGAATATCATCAACCGAGAGTTCCATTCCTGGTGGGCAACCATCGACCACTGCCCCGATGGCCGGACCATGAGACTCGCCAAAGGTAGTTACTGTGAAGAGAAGTCCTAAAGTATTTCCTGACATAACTCCATTATGGCATTAGGCGAGTTTGGGCTTATTGTGAAGACTCTCACGAATGGTCGGCATATTCGCCACAATCACGGCCCCAGCCAAAGTGAGCCACCACGTGATGTAAATCCAAATCAGCATTAAAGGCAGGATGGCCAAGGTTCCATAGACCGTTTTATAAAAAGCAGCTTGGGTCATGAAATACGTAAAGCCAAACTTGGTGATCTCATATGCAACGGCAATAAAGGCGGCTCCAGTAAATGCATCGCGCCACTCGACTTTGGCATACGGCAGTATTCGGTAGACCAGCGCAAACACAATAAATGCTAAGAGACTAGGAACAATCGTGCTCATGAACTTAAAGCCTGCCGATAAGCTTGGAAACCAGCCACTTGCAGATCCCAATAGCACTCCGCTTAAATAAATACCCAACCCAAGTAGCAAAGGTCCGACCACGGTCGCTGCGAGATAAATCATGAGTTTTTTAAGAAAGGGTCGTTTCTCGTGCACTTTCCAGATCTCGTTAAAGGCACGTTCGATCACAATCATGGTCAGAATCGTAGTGATTAATAAACCCAGCGAACCTAAAACAGTGAGGCCTTTTGCCTTCACCGAGAATTGATTGAAGTAACTAAAAACCTGTTGGCTGATACCGCCTGGGAAATAGTTCTTTAATAGCCATGCCTGAAAGGCATTCCGTAGCTCAATGATTGCAGGAAAGCGGCTCAGAATAATTGAACCGATCGTTAGCATAGGAACAAGCGAGAGAATCGTTGTAAATGCCAAACTGGCGGAGACCTGGCTTAGGCGCAGGTGCTGGTTGCGATCCCAAAGCTCTTTGCCCAAGGGCAGCCAGCGTTCGATCTGATAAGGTAATTGCATGACCGTATCATATGGGATCTAATCGAAATTCCAAAGAAAGTGATTGGCATGAGCTCACCGGAGATACTTGTTTTGTACTACTCGCGCTATGGCGCAACCCAAGAGCTAGCGCGCTTAATTGGCGAAGGGATTGATAGCGTGGCGGGCGTTGGCGCACGACTACGTACTGTTCCTGCGGTATCAGCAGTTTGTGAAGCGACCGAACCTGCCGTTCCCAAAGATGGCGCGCCCTATGCCGAATACTCCGATTTAGAGGAATGTATTGGTCTGGCTTTAGGCTCACCGACCCGCTTTGGCAATATGGCTGCTCCCATGAAATACTTCCTAGATGGCAGCTCGGCACAATGGTTAAGTGGCGCATTACAAGGCAAACCCGCTTGTGTATTTACGAGTACCGGCAGCTTGCACGGTGGTCAAGAAACAACCCTTCTTTCCATGATGATTCCACTGCTTCACCACGGGATGGTGATGGTGGGTCTGCCCTATAGCAATCCCGAACTGATGAGTACCACCACGGGTGGCACTCCTTATGGCGTGTCACATCTTGCACATTCAAATGGCAGCGCTCCGATTAGTCCTGAAGAAGCACGGCTTGCAATTGCACAAGGCAAACGCTTGGCAGAAATCGCTCTGCGTTTGAAAGCTGGAAAGTAAACCATGCTTGCGCATTTGCTGAGTAAAGACAAATACGTACTAATTGCAAGCGCGGGAATTGTTGATCTCATTCTTTTGTGCGTTGCTTGGGAATGGTTTATCTCGCCACTTCGTCCGGGTGGCTCTTGGTTAATTCTGAAAGCCTTACCGCTTGTTTTGATGCTCCCTGGAGTTTGGCGCGCTAATGTCTACACCATGCAGTGGAGCAGTATGCTGATTCTGATTTACACCACCGAGGCATTGGTGCGGATCTCCGAGACCGGTTGGAATGTTTGGCTTGCAATCATTGAACTGATTCTCTCCGTCACGGTTTTTATTGCGTTACTGCTTTATCTCAAACCAATTAAGGCGCAAGCGAAAGCAAAAGCCAAAGAGAACTCTAAGCAATAGAATAGGTCTCATGAATCACTCTGACTTCATTGCGCATTGTCAAACCGTTTTGGGTTCTGCCTATGTCCTGTTAGATCCACAAGACCAAGCACCGTATTTAACCGATTGGCGCAATCGCTATCATGGCAAAGCACTCGCGGTTCTTTTACCTAAAACCGCCGATGAGCTCGCACAAATCGTGCGCGCATGCAATCAAGCGCGCATCTCGATTGTTCCCCAAGGTGGTAACACCAGTATGTGTGGTGCTGCAACACCCAATGACTCTGGTCAACAAGTGGTCGTTAATCTCAAGCGCATGCATGCCATTCGGGAAGTGGATACTGCCAATCAAACAATCGTTGTGGAGGCTGGATGTATTTTGCAAAACGTGCAGGAGGCAGCGAAAGCGAATGGATTTTTATTTCCCTTGAGCTTGGGAGCACAGGGTAGTTGTCAGATTGGTGGAAATTTAGCCACCAATGCCGGCGGTACCAATGTCTTGCGTTATGGCAATGCGCGTGAACTCTGCTTAGGCCTTGAAGTTGTAACGGCGCAAGGTGAGATCCTGCATGGTCTTCGGAGCTTACGCAAAGACAATACAGGTTTTGATTTACGCGATCTCTACATTGGCTCAGAAGGTTGTTTAGGAATCATCACCGCTGCGGTACTTAAGCTTTACCCTCTTCCAGTGACGCAGTGGACAGCCTTAGTTGCAGTGCCGACGATTCCGGCAACCATTGAGTTATTGAGTCTCTTTCAGAAAAAAGCAGCTGCTCTCTTAACCGGCTTTGAGATGATGTCTAAAGACGCTCTCGATCTCACCGCCAAGCAGTTCCCGCAGATGAAAAATCCCCTCTCCGGTGACCCAGCGTACACCGTATTAGTCGAGCTATCTGATCATGAAGGCGAAGAGCACGCACGCAATTTAATGGAAAGCGTTTTAGAGGCCGCATTTGAGGCAACTATTGCTAGTGATGCCGTAATTGCCAGCAATCTCTCGCAAGCGCAATCCTTTTGGACCATGCGCGAGCACATTACGATGGCACAAGCTCAGGAGGGAGCTAATCTCAAACACGACATCTCCCTACCGATCTCATCCCTAGATGGCTTTATTACTGAAACCGATCAAATGATTCGGGATAAATTTTTAGGGGCTCGCTTAATTAACTTTGGGCACCTAGGCGATGGTAATTTGCATTACAACGTTGCGCCCCCGATTGGGCAGGATGCCAAAGTCTTTAATCAAACCAATGAGCAAGCCATTCATGACATCGTGTATTCACAGGTTGAGAAACACCATGGTTCGATTTCTGCGGAACACGGCATTGGTCAACTCAAAATGAACGATCTCAAAGATCATCGTGGGCCAGTTGCGCATCAGCTCATGCGCGCCATTAAAACTGCTCTGGATCCCAATAACATCATGAACCCTGGCAAGGTGATCTCTTGATGAAATTGATTCTGCGTTTTTTGTTCTTACTGGCCTTTGCGCCGCTTGCGTCTGCAAATCTTTTGTCTGAGCTGCAGTCAGGATCAACACTCATCATCATGCGACACGCTGATGCTCCAGGTATTGGTGACCCACCCGGTTACCGACTTGGTGATTGCTCCACACAACGCAATCTCGGTGACTACGGTCGTAAACAAGCACGAGAAATTGGTCAGTGGTTAAGCCAGCAAGGGATTCAAGAGGCTCGAATATTTAGTAGCCCGTGGTGCCGCTGTATGGATACGGCGACATTATTAAATAAAGGTCCAGTTACGGCAGAACAATCACTGGGATCGTTTTTTAATGATATGAGTGATAGCGCTAAGCAAACCAAACAACTTCAAGCCTTTGTGCAAAAAGAGTTATCCAAACCAAGCAAGCTTCCTGTAATTTTGGTGACGCATCAGGTCAATACCTATGCATATACGGGAAGTTCTTTGGGGGTTGGTCAGATGCTACTGCTGAAAGTCAACAAACAAGGCCAGGTCATTAGCCAACGACCAATCCCTTAATAAGGGCCTTAATTAATGGGGCTAGGATAGCTCTTAGCAATAAAGAAGGCTTTATCGACATTGACCTTCCAAACAATCCCATCACCCACTTGGCCAGTCTGACAGGCTTTTACCAAACGATCCATGATCGCATCGGCAACATCTTCATTGCATACGATCTCGATTCTGACTTTGGCAGAGTAGTCGGTTAACTCGTCTTTGATGGTGGTTTTTTCTACTCGCGTTGGCGCGCTGCAACCCTCAACTTTGGTCACGGTCATTCCCGGAAAACCAGGAGTTTCCATCAGAGCATTACGCACCATGGGTAATTTATTGGGACGAATGACCGCTTTAATCTCAATCACGCTTCAACCTTTTTATCCTCAAACCAGCCATATAAAACAGGCAATACTAGTAATGTTAAACCGGTTGAGGTAATTAAGCCTGAAATTACCACAATGGCAAGGGGTCTAGTGACCTCGGAACCAGGGCCGCCTGAGAACAGCATTGGTATGAGCGCCAGCATCGCAACCGATGCGGTCATCATCACCGGTCTAAAGCGGTGTGCGCAACCATCAATCAAAGCCTCGCGCAATGACATGCCATCATCGCGTAGCTGCTTAATAAAGGAGATCAAGACCACACCATTTAAAACCGCAATACCCCAGAGATTAATAAATCCGACTGCGGCTGGCACCGATAAATACTCCCCTGAAATAAAGAGCCCAAATATTCCGCCGATCGATGCAAAAGGTAAAACTAAGATAATCAAGCTTGCCAAGCGGATCGACTGGAACAACATAAAAAGTAAGAAAAAGATCGCAGCAATCGTCAATGGAATGATGATCATGAGTCGTGCCATTGCGCGCTCCATGTTCTCAAACTGACCGCCCCACACCAAGGTATAACCCTCAGGTAGCTTTACTTCCTGAGCGATTTTCTTTTGCGCCTCATCCACAAATCCTCCTAGATCGCGGCCCTGTACGTTGACACCAATCACTAGACGGCGTTTACCGGACTCGCGGGAGATTTGTGGGGGACCATCCAAGAGTTCAACCTTGGCAAGGTCTTTTAGAAGCACTTGCGCACCATTGGGTGAGAGCAAGATGATGTTCTCAATCGCATCGATCTTATCCCGGTATGGTGCTGGATAACGCAAGACCAATGGGAAGCGTCGCTCACCTTCATACACCGTGGATGCTTGTTTACCGCCGATCGCGGTCTCGATCACATCGTTCACATCCGATACATTGATGCCGTAGCGCGCAATTGCGTCACGGTCAATCTTGATATTGAGATAGTTTTGACCCGATGCTTGCTCGATTCGGAGATCGGTGCTGCCCTTCATCTTGGCCAAAATTTGGCTGATTTGCGCCCCTAATTTGATGAGGGTTTGTACATCATCACCAAAAATCTTGATCGCAACTTGCGAGCGAACACCAGAGACCATCTCGTCAACACGCGCTGCGATCGGTTGCGAGATCACTAGCTCAACGCCAGGCAAGGTCTTAAGCTTCTCACGAATCTGATTGGCGATTTCTTCTTGGCTAAGGTCGCGATCCCCCAAAGGGTTGAGGGTAACGATCGGATCGGATTCAAAGGGCTGACCTGGATCTGCCGGTGACTCACCACGACCTAAACGCGAGACCGCCATCTCAACTCCGGGTATGGTCATGATGCGCTTGAGCGCTTCAAACTCCAGTTTGAGAGATTCATCCAACGAAATGTTGGCAGAGCGCACAATCACTGGAGTAATCGAACCCTCCTGCATCACTGGAATAAATGATTTACCGAGGAAGATAAACAATACAACACTCGCGCCTAATGCAATCAGAGCGCGTTTTACGACCAAGCGGGGATGCTTCAGACTCCAGTCCAACATGAAGTCATAGGGCTTGCGAAGCTTGGCGACGATCTTCGTATCTTCTTCGCTACCGCCTTTCAAAATGTACGAACACAAAACTGGCGAGAGCACAAACGAGAGAATCAATGAAATCGTCAATGCAATCGCGATCGTGATTGCCATTGGTGCAAACATCTTGCCTTCCATACCTTCCAGTGCTAACAAAGGCATAAACACCAAAATAATGATGCCAACCCCAAAGAGAACTGGCTTACCGACTTCGGTGGCGGCTTCCAAAATAATACGGTTACGCGACTCTCCACCTTTTAAGCGTGCGCCTAATTTAGCGAAGGTGTTCTCAACCACCACAACCGAGCCATCCACCATGATTCCGATGGCAATTGCCAGACCACCAAGCGACATCAAGTTGGCTGAGATACCGTAGCGGTTCATGACAAAGAAAGTGAGTAATGGCGTCAAAATCAAAGTTGCCACGACGATGATCGATGAACGTACATCGCCTAGGAATAAAAAGAGCAAGACGATCACTAAGATCACGCCCTCAACTAGAACTTTGGCCACATTAAACATGGCAGCATTCACTAGATCGGTGCGATCGTAAAACGGTACGATCTGCAAACCTTCTGGTAACAGCTTGCGCTCGTTAATGTCGGTAACTTTATCTTTAATCCGATTGACAACCTCACGCGCGTTGGCGCCTCGGTTCATCTGAATAATCCCAGCCACGCCCTCAGTAACACCGTTCTTGATAATCGCGCCCTGCCGAATCTCATTACCGATAGTGACCTCAGCGACATTTCGCACAAAGACTGGTGTGCCACGCACTTCTTTCAAAATAATCTTGCCAATATCCTCGGGTTTAGAAACAAGTCCAACACCTCGGATCAGATATCGTTCTGAATACGAAGGCAGCTGACCACCACCTGAGTTGGCGTTATTGCGTGCCAAGGCAACATACACATCTTGCAACGTAATACCGTAATGGCGCAGACGCTCGGGATTTACTAAGACTTGATACTCTTTCGCAAAACCACCCATGGTGTTGATTTCAGCAACACCTGGTATTGAGCGCAACATAGGTCGTACCACCCAATCCTGTATGGTGCGGCGCTCCTGTAACTCATCTTCAGGTAAGGGTTTATCGCCATCGGAAGGGTGTTCCAAGGTGTATTGATAGACCTCACCTAAACCGGTGGTTGGCGGTGCCATGACTGGGGTGACCCCATCGGGCATTCGGGAGGCAACTTCAATCAAACGCTCCATCACCAGTTGGCGAGCAAAGTAGATGCTGGTTTTATCCGTGAACACTAGGGTCACAATCGAGATGCCATTACGGTTGAGTGAGCGCATCTCGACCAATCCCGGTAAACCGGTCATACCCAATTCAATCGGGATGGTGACAAATCGCTCGACCTCTTCGGGTGATTTACCCGGAGCCTCGCTCGCAATTTGCACCTGAATGTTGGTGACATCGGGGAATGCGTCTACCGATAGGCGCTTGGTTGCAAACAAGCCAACAAAAAATAGGCATGCTGATATGACTAATACCAACAGGCGTTGTTGTAGAGCGAAACGGACGACGCGTTCAATCATGGGATGTAAATTGTTTAACCACCACTGAGTTGACGCTTGCGCTCGGCATTAAGGTGGAACGCACCCTCAATTGCGATTTCATCGCCCTCTTTCAGGCCAGAGATAATCGCCCGCATTCCCTTACCTTCGGGACCAGCTTTTACGGGAACCATGCGATAGCGATCGTCATTGGCACGCACAAAGACGTAATCTTGATTATCTTGACGAATTACTGCTGAGCTTGGTACCACCAAGCGCTCAATCGGTTCGCTATCGATCAACATCGTCGCCAACATTCCTGGACGAATTTGTCCGGCAGGATT
>JACCDJ010789239.1_pt1 | contig 15269 bp, 16 predicted proteins | sample 7444481 | NCBI WGS metagenome assembly JACCDJ01 (sample SAMN15323435, study PRJNA562643) | freshwater metagenome | isolation source: river surface water | place: USA:Blue River Watershed | collected 2017-08-15 | reverse complement strand
TACAAAGCAGGCCTGGTGGAATGGATGAGCACCCAAACCTACCAAGCGGCATCGGGTGGCGGCGCGGCGCACATGCGCGAACTGATCAGCCAATTTGGCAGCATCCATTCGGAGGTGAAGGCCTTGCTGGACGACCCGAAAAGCGCCATCTTGGAAATCGACCGCAAGGTGATCGCCAAACAAAGAGCACTTTCAGCCGCTGAAACCGCCAACTTCGGCGTGCCGCTGGGTGGCTCGCTGATTCCCTGGATTGACAAAGATTTGGGTTCTGGCAAACAAGCGGGCGATGAGTTCTGGGGCACCAGCCGCGAAGAATGGAAAGGCATGGCTGAAACCAACAAAATCTTGGGTCAAGGCCCTGGTTTTGGCAGTTCTGCAGTTCCTGTCGATGGTTTTTGTGTGCGCATCGGCGCCATGCGTTGCCACAGCCAGGCGCTGACCTTCAAACTCAAGAAAGACGTGCCCTTGGCGGACATCGAAGCCATGATCGCGGCCGACAACCCTTGGGTGAAAGTGATCCCTAACAACCGCGAAGCGTCCATGCAGCATTTGACGCCCGTGGCAGTCACCGGCACCATGAACATCCCTGTCGGACGCTTGCGCAAAATGGCTTTCGGGCCCGAGTATTTGGGCGCATTCACCATCGGCGATCAACTCCTGTGGGGGGCAGCCGAACCCTTGCGCCGCATGCTGCGCATCCTGCTGGAATCATGAAAAAAGGGGCCCCGGAGGCCCCTTTTTATTGGATTATGATGAATGCTTCATAAACTGCACGAGAATCATTCTTTATGTTTCACTTGCTGGCCAAAATTTTTCCACATTTCCGCAGTTTAGCCATGACTTTGGCAATTTTGACTGTTTGCAACGCAAATGCCTTGCAACTCGGTCAGCCAGTCATCCAATCCCAACTCGGTGAACCCCTCAAAATAGAAGTTCAGATCAACGATCTGAACGCGCAAGAAGCGCAAGACTTCGAAGCCACCTTGGCTTCCGCAACGGTGTACCAAGCGGCCAAGATCAATCGTGCGAATGGTTTGGACAATGTGCAAATCAACTTGATCCCCAAGGGCAAGGATGTCTACGTGATGCAAATCTTGGGCACAGAGCCCATGGTCGACACCTATGTTGATTTGCTGCTGGAATTCCGCTGGGCCTCTGGCCGTGGTTTTCGAAATGTGGGTTTCCCCCTGAGTGGCACGATCAACAACACCGCGCAAGCGCCCGCCCCAGCAACCGATGCACCGCCACCTGCCGCAGCACCCGTTGCCGCGCCAGCCAACAACAGCAGCGGTAAGAAACCGCGCCCCTCACCATTGCCGCAAGACAAGCCTGCCAATGCGGCCGAGACCACCGCCGCTGCTGAATCCACCCCTGGTCAAGACTACGAGGTTCGACGTGGTGACACTGCCAGTCAAATCGTCTTGTCCCAGCCCACCGGCGATGTGTCGCTGGACCAGTTGCTGGTCACGATGTTGCGCAACAACCCGCGCGCCTTTGTGGACAACAACATCAACCGGATGAAAGCCGGCGCCTTGGTGAAATTGCCCACGGTGGAAGAAGCGCGCACCGTGGATCGCCAAGAAGCCAAAGCCAGCATCCGCTTGCAAGCGAAAGACTTTGACGCTTACCGTGCCCAGTTGGCCGGTCAAATCGGTCAAACCAAACTGGCCGACAACAGCGAGCGCGAGGCCAGCGGCGGCGTCAAATCTCAGCTGAAAAACAATGAGAATCCGCCCGCCGACCAACTGACACTGAGCAAACCTGGCGCCACCGATGCCGACCAGGTGAGCCAACAACTCGAAAAAGAACAAGCCGAGCAGCGCAACCAAGAAGTGGCCAAAAACGTCAGTGAATTGGGCGAAATATCCAAGGCCGCCGCCAAAATGCAAGAAGGTGTGCCGACCTCCATGACGGCTTTGAAGGCCTATGCCGATCAGGCCATGGTCTGGTTGCGCCGCTATGCGTTCGAGCTGATCGGCATCCTGGCCGTGTTGGCCGCGGTGTTGGTCACCCTGTCGTTGTTGCGTGACCGTCGCCGCAGTGCCCAAGAGCGCGATGACGATGCGGATGAGGACCTGGACTTTTTGCAAGACACCACGCCCCACCAACCAGCACCCGAACTCAAACTCGATTTCGACTTGGATCTGGTACCCGGCAACCCCAGCCCGGTCAACAGTGGCCCGCCACCCGCACCCAGCACCCCCCACGTGTCGGGCATGCAACAAGTCGCCCCAGCGGCAGGCCCTGTCACCCCGGATGAAGACCCGTTCCAGGTGCGCCTGGACTTGGCCGATGAACTTTGGAAGCTGGGTCAAAAACAAACCGGCCGCGCGCTGGCGCAAGAAGTGGCCGATCAAACCCATGGCGAGACCCGCGAACGCGCCCTGCGTTGGTTGAACGAACGGTCTTGAGCGCCATGCGCATCGCGCTGGGCCTGAGTTACTCGGGCCAGGCTTATGAAGGCTGGCAGAGCCAACGCTCCGGTCAAACCGTGCAAGACAAGCTGGAAAAAGCCCTCGCCGAGTTCACCGGAGAAAAAGTGACCACTCTCTGCGCAGGCCGCACCGATACTGGTGTTCATGGTCTGATGCAGGTGGTACACCTGGACACCACGCTGGAACGCGATGTGCACGCTTGGGTGCGCGGCACCAATGCATTTTTGCCACACGACATCGCCGTGCAATGGGCCCAAGCAGTCCCCCCCGCGTTTCACGCCCGCGCCAGCGCCTTGGCGCGCCGCTACACCTACATCGTGCTCGAGTCGCCGGTGCGCCCCAGCCTGGAAGCGGGTCGGGTGGGCTGGGTGTACCGCCCCATGGACCTGCAAGCCCTGCAAACCGCTGCGCAACACCTGATGGGCGAGCACGATTTCACCTCGTTTCGCGCGTCCAGTTGTCAGGCGCTCAGCCCGGTCAAAACCATCCGACGCATCGACGTTCAGCGCATTGGCAAGCAAGACCACAGCACTTATTGGCGATTTGATTTCGAAGCCAATGCGTTTTTGCACCACATGATTCGCAACCTGATGGGCTGCTTCATCGCCATTGGTCAGGGCTTGCAGCAGCCCGAATGGATGCAGCAGGTGCTGCAAGCCCGCGACCGCAAAGCAGCCGCGCCCACTTTCTCACCCGATGGCCTGTATTTCGCGGGCCCGGTGTACGAGGCCCACTGGGGTTTGCCCACGCAAACACCCTCTTATGATTGGCTACCCGGTTCCTCCTTATGAACGCCATCCCCATCAAAATATGCGGCATCACCCGCGAGCAAGACCTGTTGGCCGCGGTCCAAGCCGGTGCCAACGCGGTGGGGTTTGTGCTGTATGCGCCCAGCCCGCGCTTTGTGTCGGCCGAACGCGCCGCCGAGCTGGCCGCCCTGTTGCCTGCCTTTGTCACGCCCGTGCTGTTGTTCGTCAATGCCTCGGCGGCCGAGGTGGCGCACGCCGCCAGCCTGGTGCCTGGCGCTTGGTTGCAATTCCATGGCGATGAAAGCCCCGCGTTTTGCGACCAGCTGGCCCAACAACTGGGCCGACGCTGGCTGCGCGTGGCCCGGATCCCTCGGGAAACCCCAGCCGGGCAAGCGCCGTTTGACCTCGTAAACTACGCCCTCACTTATTCCAAAGCCCATGCCCTGTTGCTCGACACCTTGGTCGATGCGTATGGCGGCAGCGGCAGCACATTCAATTGGTCACAGCTTCCAACAAACGTCAATGCTCACCTCGTTTTGTCTGGTGGACTCACACCTGCAAACGTGGCCGACGGCATTCGCGCCGTGCATGCGCGCGGACGGTCTTTGGCGGTTGATGTCAGCTCCGGCGTGGAAAGCGCCAAGGGCATCAAAGACGCCGACAAGATCCGCGCTTTCGTGGCTGCCGTGCGCAGCACCTCGCTGAATCCTTGAAAGTTTTGTCCCATGAGCAACTACCAACAACCCGACGCCAGCGGTCACTTTGGCCATTACGGCGGCAGCTTTGTCAGTGAAACCCTGACCCACGCCATTGAAGAACTGAAAGAGGCCTACGCCAAGTACCAACACGACCCGGTGTTCATCGCCGAGTTCAAAAACGAGTTGGCGCATTTCGTGGGCCGTCCCTCGCCCATCTACCACGCGGCGCGCATGAGCCGAGAAATGGGTGGCGCGCAAATCTTCCTCAAGCGCGAAGACCTCAACCACACCGGCGCGCACAAGATCAACAACACCATTGGCCAGGCCATGCTTGCCAAGCGCATGGGCAAACCGCGCATCATTGCCGAAACCGGCGCGGGTCAACACGGTGTGGCCACCGCCACCATTTGCGCCCGCTATGGTTTGGAATGCGTGGTCTACATGGGCAGCGAAGACGTGAAACGCCAAAGCCCCAATGTCTACCGCATGAAACTCTTGGGGGCCACCGTGGTGCCCGTGACCAGCGGCAGCCGCACCTTGAAAGACGCTTTGAACGAAGCCATGCGCGACTGGGTCGCCAATGTGGACAACACCTTCTACATCATTGGCACCGTGGCGGGACCACACCCCTACCCGATGATGGTGCGCGATTTCCAAAGCGTGATTGGCGAAGAATGCATCGCCCAAATGCCCGCCATGCACCATGGCCTGCAACCCGATGCGGTGCTGGCCTGCGTGGGTGGCGGCTCCAACGCCATGGGTATTTTTCACCCCTACATTCCGTTTGAAAACACCCGTCTCATCGGTGTGGAAGCAGCCGGTGAAGGCATGGACAGCGGCAAGCACTCTTGTTCCTTGCAACGCGGCGTTCCTGGCGTGCTGCACGGCAATCGCACCTATGTGTTGCAAGACAGCAATGGGCAAATCACCGAAACGCATTCGATCAGCGCGGGTCTGGACTACCCCGGCGTGGGTCCTGAGCACGCGTTTTTGAAGGACATTGGCCGCGCCGAGTATGTCGGTGTGACCGACCAAGAGGCATTGGACGCGTTCCACTATTTGTGCCGCACCGAGGGCATCATCCCCGCGCTCGAGTCCAGCCATGCAGTGGCCCACGCCATGAAACTCGCCAAGACCATGACCCCGCAACAATCCATTTTGGTCAACCTGTCTGGCCGAGGTGACAAAGACATAGGCACCGTGGCCGACTTGTCGAATGCCGATTTCTTCTGCCGACCCAGCTGCCAAGGCCAAACGGTCAAGGGTGAACAAGCCATTTCGCTGACCGCCTTGCAAGGGAGCAAAGCATGAGCCGCATCACCCCCACCTTGCAAGCGCTGAAAGACCAAGGCCGCAAAGCCCTGATTCCTTATTTGATGGCAGGCTTTCCCAAGCCGCAAGACAGCCTGGCACTGATGCACGCTTTGGTCGAGGGCGGTGCCGACATCATCGAGCTGGGTGTGCCCTTCAGCGACCCGATGGCCGATGGCCCCGTGATTCAACTGGCGGGCGAAGCCGCGCTGCGCCACAACGTGGGCATGAACGAGGTGCTGGATTTGGTGCGCCGTTTCAGAGCAACCGACAGCCAAACGCCTGTGGTGCTGATGGGCTATGCCAACCCGGTTGAAAGCTACAACCTGGTGCACGGTGCAGGCCGCTTTGTGAAAAACGCGGCGGCGGCGGGTGTGGATGGCGTCTTGATCGTCGACTACCCACCCGAGGAATGCGTGGGCTTTGCCGCCGACTTGCGCGCCCACCAGATGGATTTGATTTTTTTGCTGGCCCCCACCAGCACCGAGCAACGCATGAAACAAGTGGCCATGGTCGCCAGCGGCTATGTGTACTACGTGTCACTCAAAGGCGTCACAGGCTCAGGCGCGCTCAACACCGACGAGGTGGAGGCCATGTTGCCGCGCATTCGCCAGCATGTGCACATCCCGGTGGGTGTGGGCTTTGGCATTCGCGACGCGCAAACCGCGCAAACCATTGGCAAGGTGGCCGATGCGGTCGTCATTGGCAGCAAACTGATTCAACTGATTGAAGCCGCACCCGAGGGCCAAGGGCCCGCGCACGCACGCGACTTCATGCACGGCATTCGCCAAGCGCTGGACGCATAATCCCCCTCGACAGGAGACCCCCCCCATGAGCTGGCTTGAAAAACTGCTGCCCTCCAAGATCCAACCCACCGACCCTGCGGACCGCCGCACCGTGCCCGAGGGTGTTTGGGTCAAGTGCCCCAGTTGCGAAACCGTGCTGTACAAAAACGATTTGGAAGAAAACCAAAACGTCTGTCCCAAGTGCAGCCACCACCACCGCATCTCTGCCCGCGCACGTTTGGACGCTTTCCTCGACCCCGAAGGTCGTTATGAAATCGGGCAAGAGGTGCTGCCCATGGACCCCTTGAAATTCAAGGACAGCCGCAAATACCCCGAACGCCTGAAAGAAGCCCTGGAAAACACCGGCGAAACCGACGCCTTGGTGGTGATGGGTGGCGCGGTGCACAGCATCAATTTGGTAGCCGCCTGCTTTGAGTTTGACTTCATGGGCGGCTCCATGGGCTCGGTGGTCGGCGAGCGATTTGTGCGCGGCGTGCACACCGCCATCGAGCAAAAAGTGCCGTTCATTTGCTTCACCGCCACGGGTGGCGCGCGCATGCAAGAGGGCCTGCTCTCTTTGATGCAAATGGCCAAAACCAATGCATCGCTGACGCGCTTGGCGCAAAAAGGGTTGCCCTATATCAGCGTGCTGACCGACCCCACCATGGGTGGCGTGTCCGCCGGTTTTGCCTTCATGGGCGACGTGGTGATCGCCGAGCCCAAAGCGCTGATTGGTTTTGCTGGTCCCCGCGTGATTGAAAGCACGGTGCGGGTCACCCTGCCTGAGGGTTTCCAGCGCGCCGAGTTCCTGATGGAAAAAGGCGCTTTGGACCTGATCTGTGACCGCCGCGATTTGCGTAAAACCATCGCCAACACCTTGGCCATGTTGACCAAGCAGCCAGCCGACTCGGTCAGCTGATTCAGCGGTAATACACCTCGAGCTTGCCCTTCAGGGTGAGCAACAAGGGCTTGCCCTTGCGGTCCAAGGTCTTGCCTGCGGGCACCTTGATCCAGCCCTCGCTGATGCAGTACTCCTCCACATCGTGGCGTTCTTTGTCATTGAAACGAATGCCTATGTCGTGGTGGAAAACGGCTTCCAAATAATGCGGGCTGCGCGGGTCGATGGACAAACGATCAGGCAGTTCGGGGCGGGTGGGCGTGTCGCTCATGGTATGGGTGAGTCCTTTGAAACAGCCTGCATTCTCGGCGAACTCTTAGAATGCTTGGATGTCCGAAAACACCAGCACCCCAGCAGCAGCCCCAGACGAGAACCAACTCATCGCAGAACGCCGCGACAAATTGAGCGCCATGCGCGCGCGCCAGGCCCAAGGCGGCCCAGTGGCCTTCCCCAACGATTTCAAACCCGCACACCACGCGGCCGCCTTGCACACCGCGCATGGTGGCAAAACGGCCGAGACCTTGGTGGCAGAAAAGCACACGGTGCGCATCGCGGGGCGCATGGTGCTGAAGCGCGTCATGGGCAAAGCCAGTTTCGCCACCTTGCAAGACAGCACGGGGCGCATGCAGGTGTATGTCAAGGGCGAAGACATTGGTGCGGACCTTTACGAGGACTTCAAGCACTGGGACTTGGGCGACATTGTCGGTGCCGAAGGCCATGTGTTCAAAACCAAAACAGGTGAGTTGTCGGTGCATGTCACCAGCATCCGCATGCTGACCAAAAGCCTGCGTCCCCTGCCCGACAAATTCCACGGCATCCACGACCAGGAAATCAAATACCGCCAACGCTACATCGACCTGATCACCGACGACACCTCGCGCCAGCGCTTTGTGGCGCGCAGCAAAGCGGTGAGTGGCATCCGCGACTTCATGGTGCAACACGGTTTTTTGGAAGTGGAAACACCGATGCTGCACCCCATCCCTGGTGGCGCCAACGCGCGGCCTTTCGAGACGCACCACAACGCCCTCGACCAGGAAATGTTTTTGCGCATCGCCCCCGAGTTGTACTTGAAGCGCTTGTTGGTGGGAGGCTTCGAACGGGTGTTTGAGATCAACCGCAACTTCCGCAACGAAGGCATTTCGGTTCGCCACAACCCCGAATTCACCATGATGGAGTTTTACGCGGCGTATTGGAACTACCAGGATCTGATGCAGTTCACCGAAGCGCTGATTCGCGATGCCGCGGACAAAGCGGTGGGCACCCTGCTGCTCACCTACGACGGCAAACCAGTTGACCTGTCCAAGCCCTTTGCCCGCCTGACCATCCGCGAGGCCATCGTCAAGCACACCGACGCAGGCGCGCATGTGGACGACGCCACCTGGCTCACCAACGCGCTGAAAAAGCTGGGGTTCACCGAAGAGAAACACAAGCTCTCAGGACGCAGCTTGGCCGGTTTGCAGGTGCTGTACTTTGAAGAGACCGTGGAAGACAAGTTGTGGGAGCCCACCTTCATTTGCGAGCACCCGGTCGAGATTTCACCGCTGGCACGCGCCAGCGACACCCAACCCGACGTGACCGAGCGTTTTGAGCTCTACATCACGGGCCGCGAATTCGGCAATGGTTTCAGCGAACTGAACGACGCCGAAGACCAAGCGGCGCGCTTTCACGCCCAGGTCAACGCCAAGGATGGCGGTGACGACGAGGCCATGTTCTACGACCATGATTTTGTGCGGGCACTGGAATACGGCATGCCCCCAGCGGGTGGGTGTGGCATTGGGATTGACCGTTTGATGATGCTGTTGACCGACAGTCCGAGCATCCGGGACGTGATTTTGTTCCCCGCTTTGCGCCGGGAAAACCACCCTGCTTGATGGCTTGCATCGCTGCCTAAGCAGCGATGCCCGTGTCCTCAGGCTGCTTTGGTGGCTGCGGGGGCAGCAGGCGCGGCTGGTTTGGGTGGTTTGCAATCGTGGCAGAAGAAAGCCAAACTGCCGGCAAAACGCTGCTGGCTGCCCTGGCGACGGGGTTTGTGCATGCCACATTTGATGCAAGACATGGTTTCGCCCATTTTCCCCATGCCAGCGAAGGGGGAGCCATTCTCACGACTGGTAAAACGAAGACCACTCTCGTCAACAGAGGTTTTGCCAGATTTGGTAGCCATGAAATTCCTTTTGCGATGCCTTGTTCCCTGATGGTCAGGGTGAAGAGGGTCTATTTTAACCGCTTCCACCTCGAGACTGGCCCCCCGCGCTTTTTCAAGGCATCAAGGCCAAGGCTTGCAAATAGGCGGGTTGGGACATGAGGTCGTCCCACGCCAAGGCTGGCGTGGCGGGCAGCAAGGCCAAGCGTCGCGCTTCACTGGCTGCACTGGCTGCACTGGCCTGCCACTGGTCGCGCTGGCGGGCTTGCGCCAAGCCGTCCAACAAGGCATCCACCGCTTGCCCGCCCTGCGGGCTGTCGGGGGTGCTTTGGTTGCACAGCAGCACCAAATCACAACCCGCGTTCAAAGCGGTCACCGCGGCTTCGGTGTAACTCACCTCGCGGCCATCGATCAAACGGGCACCCGCCATCGACAAATCGTCGCTGAACACCGCGCCCTGAAAACCGAGGCTGCCGCGCAAAATGTCTTGCAACCAACGCTTGGAAAAACCGGCGGGTCGTCCATCGACCTTGGGGTAAATGACATGGGCGGGCATCACGCTGGTCATGCTGCTGTTGAGCCAGCCGTAAGGCAAGGCGTCATCGTTCAAGATGTGACTCAAACTGCGCTTGTCGATGGGGATCTCGGTGTGCGAATCGGCTTTGACAAAGCCATGGCCAGGAAAGTGTTTGCCGCAATTGGCCATGCCCGCTTGCAACAAGCCGTGCATCAGGCTTTTGGCCAAGGCGCTGGCCATGCGTGGGTCGCGGGCAAATGCGCGGTCGCCAATGACACCGCTGCTGCCAAAGTCCAAGTCCAAAACGGGTGTGAAACTGAAATCCACCCCGCAGGCGCGCAACTCGGCGGCCAACACATAGCCACAGGCGGTGGCGGCGTTCATGGCGTGCAAGGCACCACTGCCAGGCAGACCTGGATCGTCTTGCATCCACAACGCGCCCAAGCTGCGCATCGGCGGCAAATGGGTGAATCCATCGGTGCGAAAACGCTGCACCCGTCCGCCTTCATGGTCGACACAAATCAGCGCATCGGGGCGCACGCTTTTGATGTCGGCGCACAAGGCGCTCAGTTGTGCGCGGTCCACCCAATTGCGGCCAAACAAAATCAGGCCACCTGTGAGCGGGTGCGCCAATCGGCGGCGATCGGTGTCGCTCAGGCGGGTGCCGGCGATGTCCAAAATCAGGGGGGCGTGTTTCACAGTCTTCATGGTTCAAGCATTGAGTTGTTCGACGATCACATGGCTGGTGGCATAGTCCGATTCGTCGCTGAGGCTGACATGGGCGCGCAGTTGTCGCTGGGCAAACCAGTCCTGCAAAGCACCATGCAAGACGATGGTGGGTTGGCCGCTGGGCAATTGGCCCACTTCGCAATGCCGCCAGGTCATGGGCATGCGCATGCCCATGCCAATGGCTTTGCTGAAAGCCTCTTTCACCGAAAAACGCGTGGCCAAAAAACGGATGCCGCGGTCGGGCCAACGGGCGCTGCGCGCGCGAAAGGTGTGCATCTCGGCCTCGCTCAACACCTTCAAAGCAAAGCGTTCGCCATGGCGCTCGTAAGCGGCACGGATGCGGCGGATGTCGCAAATATCGGTGCCAATGCCAAAAATCTGGCTCATGCTTGCAGGCACTTCAAGTAGGCCTGCACCGTGGCGCTGTAACCCATCTCCAGGGCATCGGCCATCAGGGCGTGGCCGATCGACACCTCTTTCACACCTGGCACAGCCTGCACAAAGTCGCGCAGATTGAGCAGGTTCAAGTCGTGGCCCGCGTTCACTTCCAAGCCCACCGCATGCGCGGCTTGGGCCGATGCGGTGAACAAAGACAGCACCTGCGCTTGCGTGGCAGAGCCATGCGCAGCGGCATAAGGTTCGGTGTAGAGCTCCACTCGGTTGGCGCCCACTTCTTTGGCAGCGCCCATGGCATGGGCGTCAGCATCCATGAACAGGCTGACCCGGGCGCCCAGGTCTTGCGCCTCGGCGATCAGGTCTTTCAATCGGGCGGCGTCCTGTGGAAACTGCCAACCGTGGTCCGAGGTGAATTGGCCTTCGGCATCGGGGACGAAGGTGACTTGCTGCGGACGCACCTGCCGCACCAGCGGCATCAGGTTGTGAAACGGGTTGCCCTCGATGTTGTATTCGCGATCAGGCCAGTCTTTGAGGAGGTCTGCCAAATCAAACACATCGCTGTCCCGAATATGCCGTTGATCAGGTCGGGGATGCACCGTGATGCCATGCGCGCCTGCTTGCAAACACAAAGCAGCGGCGCGGGTGACACTGGGGATGCCCAAGTGGCGGGTGTTGCGCACCAGCGCAACCTTGTTCACATTGACAGAGAGGTGGGTGTTCATAGGGCTTGCAAATCCATCATCACTTGGCGGGTGCGCAAGCTGCTGACGCCGCAATGGTAGTGCAACAAGGCACGCAACTGGGTTTGCAAAGCGGCACGGTCTTCACTGGGCCATTCGGCACAGACCCGCAGCAAGTCTGTCAGCGGCTCATCCCCATCCAAAGCGGTTTGCAATTGCAACCATTGCCCGCCCAGCAAGCTCAGGCCTTCGCTCACCAAACCCAAGCCACCTTCGGCCACCAGACCATAGCGCTTGTCTGTGGCGAGCGGCTGCAAGGTCATGGTTTGCAGAGCCAAATCGGGCAAGAAACCAATGTCGCGCAACAGCAGCAATTCGAAGGCGCGCAGCAAAGGCGCGGTGGTGTTGTCCAAACCGCTGGCCAGCACCTTCACGGTTTGGCGGTAGGTGTCGAACAAAGCCGCATGTGGGTCGTCACGCGCGAGCAAGCGCAACAACAATTCGTTCAGGTAATAGCCCGAGAGCAGCGCCTCGCCACTGGGCATGACATGCCCACCGGCCCATTCCGCGCTTTTGAGGGTGCGTATTTCCCCCTCACCGCCATAGCAAAGCAACAAAGGTTGCAGCGGTAACAACACCGGGCGCAGGCTGGAGGTGGGCCGCTTGGCCCCTTTGGCCACCAAGGCCACGCGACCGTGGTGGCGGGTGAACACTTCCAGGATGCGGCTGGATTCACTCCAGTCATAGTGGTGAATCACAAAACCAGGCTCGTCCAGCACCCGCTGGACCTGGGACCTACTCGTAGCCAAAGCTGCGCACCCGCGCTTCATCGTCGGCCCAACCCGAACGCACCTTCACCCACAACTCCAAAAACACCTTGGCGTCCATGAGTTTTTCCAACTCTTGGCGGGCCATGGTGCCGATTTGTTTCAAACGCTCGCCCTTGTCGCCTATCACCATGGCTTTGTGGCCATCGCGCTCGACGATGATGGTGGCGGCGATGCGCACCATGCGCGACACGGTTTTACCGGGCTCTTCGGTGAACTTGTCGATGATCACCGTGGAGGTGTAGGGCAACTCGTCACCGGTCAAGCGAAACAGTTTTTCACGGATGATTTCACTGGCCAAAAACTTTTCACTGCGGTCGGTGAGTTCATCTTCGCTGTACCACCAAGGCTGCTCGGGCAGGTATTTTTCGCACTGCACCAACAGGCGTTCGATGTCTTTCGGGTTCTTGGCCGACATGGGCACGAATTCGGCAAACGCATGACGGCTTTGCATGTCACGCAGCCAAGGGGCGAGTTCTTCGCGCCGGTGCACCTTGTCCAGCTTGTTGGCGACCAACATGGCGGGGATGTTTTTGCTCAACAGCGCCATTACTTTGGCGTCGGCCAAGGCAAAACTGCCCGCATTCACCACGAACAACACCAGGTCCACATCACCGACCGCGCCCAACACGGTTTTGTTGAGCGAGCGGTTCAAGGCATTGCCATGCGCGGTTTGAAAACCCGGTGTGTCGACAAAAATGAATTGTGTGGGTCCAGTGGTGCGAATGCCGGTGATGCGGTGGCGTGTGGTTTGCGCCTTGCGCGAGGTGATGCTGATTTTTTGACCGACCAAGGCATTGAGCAAGGTGGATTTGCCCACATTGGGTTTGCCCACGATGGCGACCAAGCCGCATCGTTGGGGGATGCTGGGGTCAGCGGGGGTGGTTTCTGTGGTCATGGGGGGTTCTCGCGCAGCCATTGCAACATGGCCGCCGCCGCGGCTTGCTCGCCGCTGCGTCGTGAGCTGCCGATGCCGCGTTGTGCTTGCTTCATTTCAGTGACTTCGCATTCGACATCGAAGGTTTGTTGGTGCGCCGCGCCCGTGGTGCCAACCACCCGGTACACGGGCAATTGCCAGCGCTTGGCTTGCAGCCATTCTTGCAACTCGGTTTTCGGGTCTTTGGCCGCAGCCGTCATGGTGGGCGACACATCCACTTTCTCGAACAAGCGCAGCACCAGGGCCTGCGCCACCTCGAAACCTGCATCGAGGAACACGGCACCAATGACGGCTTCCAAGGCGTCGGCCAAGATCGATGGGCGTTGCTGGCCACCCGAGCGCATTTCGCCTTCGCCCAAACGCACCATGCCCACCAGACCCAGATCCATCGCCAAACGGTGCAAGGTCTCTTGCTTGACCAGGTTGGCACGCACCCGCGACAAATCGCCCTCGGGCTGGTCATGCAAAGCGTTGTAGAGCATGCGCGAGACAGCCAAATTGAGCACCGAATCGCCCAAAAACTCCAGGCGTTCGTTGTGGCTGCTGCCAAAACTGCGGTGGGTCAGGGCCAGCGCCAGCAACTTGGGATTGGCAAATGTGTGCTGGAGGCGGGTTTGCAATGCCGCGTGTGACTTGGCGTCAGACACCTGGTTCATGCTCAGTTGAAAGCACCCACACGCGACGGGTTGGCGAAATTCATCCAGACAAAAAAGGCCTTGCCCACGATGTTTTTGTCAGGCACAAAACCCCAATAGCGCGAGTCCAACGAATTGTCGCGGTTGTCACCCATCATGAAATAGTGGCCCTCGGGCACGGTGCACTCCAAGCCTTCCACGCTGTAACTGCAATTTTCTTTATAGGGAAAATCGCTGATGCCGCTGACAAAGTTGGGCACTTGCTGGTCGTTGAGCAAACGGTGCATGCGCACTGGATCCATTTCCTGGGGCGTCGCGCCAATCGGCATGTTTTCTTCAAACTGCAAGCTGTAGCGCATGTTGTCGGCGTCAAAAAACTCGGGAATGGCGGTTTTGCTGACCACTTGACCGTTGATGGTCAGCACTTTGTTCAGATAAGCGATCTTGTCACCGGGCACGCCCACCACCCGTTTGATGTAGTCCAGGCTGGGCTTGGGTGGGTAGCGAAACACCATGACATCGCCACGCGCCACAGGGGTGCCTTCGGTGATTTTGATGTTGGCCACAGGCAAGCGAATGCCATAGTGGAATTTGTTCACCAAGATCAAGTCGCCCACATGCAAGGTGGGGATCATGGAGCCGGATGGGATTTTGAAAGGTTCAAACAAAAATGATCGCAACACAAACACCGCGGCAATGACGGGAAACAGCCCAGCGGTCCAGTCCATCCACCAGGGCTGACGCAGCAGGTGGTCGCGGGTTTGCAAAGCCAGGTTTTCATCGTCCGTGGCGGTGATGCCTTGTCGCTCCAAGTCTTGCAAACGTTGGGCACGCTCGGCGTCAAACGCGATGGCCGCCGCACGACGCTGAGGCAGAAAATGAAATTGTTCGGCCAACCAGTAAATGCCAGTGACCGTGGTTGCCATCAGCAGCAAAAGCGCAAACGAACCCTCGATGACGCCCGCATACCAAGCGCCTGCGTAGCCGACAAAGGCGGCCAAAACCAAAGCAGTGATGGTCGGCATCAGTCTTCCACCTGCAAAATCGCCAAAAAGGCTTCCTGGGGTACTTCGACCGATCCAATCTGTTTCATGCGTTTCTTACCTGCTTTTTGTTTTTCAAGGAGTTTGCGTTTGCGGCTGATGTCGCCGCCATAGCATTTTGCCAGCACGTTTTTGCGCAAGGCTTTGATGGTTTCACGCGCGATGATGTTGGCGCCGATGGCGGCTTGGATGGCCACATCGAACATTTGGCGGCTGATGATCTCGCGCATCTTGGCCACCACAGCACGCCCACGGTACTGCGACTGGCTGCGGTGCACGATGATGGACAAGGCATCCACGCGTTCGCCGTTGAGCAAGATGTCGACTTTCACCACATCAGAAGCGCGGTATTCCTTGAACTCGTAGTCCATGGAGGCATAGCCTCGGCTGACGCTTTTGAGTTTGTCAAAAAAGTCGAGAACGATTTCGCCCAATGGCAATTCATAGGTCAACATGACCTGACGGCCGTGGTAGGACATATTGAGTTGC
>JACCDJ010770708.1_pt1 | contig 15270 bp, 13 predicted proteins | sample 7444481 | NCBI WGS metagenome assembly JACCDJ01 (sample SAMN15323435, study PRJNA562643) | freshwater metagenome | isolation source: river surface water | place: USA:Blue River Watershed | collected 2017-08-15 | reverse complement strand
GGTGTTGTATCTCAACTCTGGAAAAGAGAGACAACCTTCTTCACCATCTTGCAATTCATCTGATAGATCTAAAGTGGGATTAACCAGATGGCCAAGTTGTTCATCAACATCCCAAACAAAGACTCTAAGGGAGACGCCAATCTGAGGCGCTGCAAGACCTGCGCCGGGTGCCTCTTGCATAGTTTCGGTCAGGTCTTTTACCAATTTCCGTAGTTCTTTATCAAATGTAACGACAGGTTGCGCGGGAGTTGTTAAAACTGGATCGCCAAAGAGCCTGATTGGTTGGATGGACACGCGGCTATTCTAACCGAGTAGATATGGATCCACTCTCATATTCAATACGCGCTTACCCGACATCGAGCGCCTTCTCTGAAGCTCTCGAAGGAATTCCAAAGTTTGTATAGCCACCTTGCTCGCGAAAAATATCGAAATAGTTCCATCTTGCAAATTGAAAATCTTCACTTTGTTATCTATTCGACCTTCACGGATAGCGTGCAATAAACCACTATAAAGACGCGCGGATTCCTCTGCTGGACACTTAATAAGAACATGCCGAGCGAATGGTGGTAAGCCGGTCGCTTTTAACTCATCTAATTCACGACTAATTAATGCGAAAGGATTCCATTTGTAGAGAGCATTAACAGCTGGATTCTCTGGACGGTCGACTATTAGCGCTCTTCCCCCGCTTAACGAGGTGTACTTAAAGAGATACGAGAGCGCTCTTTCTGATGAACGTAAATCAGATGCAAGATTCAATCCATCCAGAAACATCACGGCCGAATATCGTTGTATAGGTGCAGTGCCGATAGTCGCCAGGACAATATTTCGTTTACCTCCAATTGGTTCTAAGAACTTATCTGCGGTAGCGATGTGGATAGCCGTATTAGGAAAGGACTTTCCAAATTCTTCCGCTACTCTCTCAATTCCCTTACCAAGCAAATAGATCTTTTTCTCACCACAAAATTGGCATCTCCAATCGCTAAACCGAGTGCGACAGATAGTGCAATGGGGAGAATCAGATCGACTCTGCTTGGTTAATCGGCCTCCACAGGAGCATTTAGCGATATTTCGACAGTTGGAACAACTGATTGCCAGACCATAACCCTTCGTAGGAGCTAGAACCAGAACTGTTCCTAATTGTAAATAATTCTTAAATTCTGTAACTAATGAGGAAGGAATCAACTCACCTTGAATCGAAGGTCGCGCCTTTAATATCACCTTACTCGATACGCGCTTTAGATTTACATATCCTTTCTCAATAAGCGCTGTCATTTCTAGTGATGGCGTGAATCCAAGAAAGTAGACATTCTCCTGTAGCAAATCGTTTCTAAGTAACGCCACATCTCTGGAATTGAATCCTGGGCTCTTTATCTCAAAATGGTGCTCAGATTCCTCGCGAAGGATGACCAAATTCTTGTAAAGATTCGGTTTTAACGAAGACCCACGCATTCCTACTTCAAATCTCTCTCCCTGAAGCAAATCAAAGATGCGTTTCTCGGGGACGATGACTAATGTAGAGCCATTTCTGATTAAGTTATTACAGAAAGCACGAACCTGTTCGATCTCATCACTTTCAGCGCTAAGCTGATGATAAATACGTTTACCCTCTTTTGAGTGAACTGGGGTATCGATCTGGTCGGTTTCTCTAAACTTCTGGACGAACCGCAAAACGTCAAAAATAGGTACGGCCCATCTATCGCTCACAGACCTATAAAAACGTAGGAACTTTTCATCGATTTTTGGACCAATTGCTGGCCTATTAATGAAAGAGAGTTTTGATCCACCCCTAAATGCTTCGCGGCTAATAACTAAACCAATTCGGTTGCTACCTTTAAAGGGAACAGATACCCAATCCCCAGGGTTTACTTCGAATTTTTCTGGTAATAGATAATCAAAAGGTTGCTCTAAGTGATAAACGCCGGTATCAACAAGGATTGATAATTTTGGATCGACCGGAGAAATTGTTGGTGCGCCAACTTTTTCTCGTTTTAATTTAAGCGGCGCAACCATGTTGCAATTAGTTATTTGACGGCGTTACTTAACGCATCAGCGCGATTGGTCTTCTCCCAAGTAAATTCTGGTAACTCTCTACCAAAATGGCCATACGCACTTGTTTTGGAGTAAATCGGTCTGAGAAGTTCTAGATCTCGGATTATTGCTGCTGGGCGAAGGTCAAAGACCGCCAAAACTGCATCCTGAATCTTCGAAACTGGCAATTTTTCAGTACCAAATGTTTCCACAAATAAACCTACTGGTTGAGCTTTACCAATGGCATAAGCAACCTGGACTTCGCAGCGAGTTGCCAATCCTGCAGCGACAACATTCTTAGCTACCCAACGCATTGCATATGCTGCGGATCGATCAACCTTTGAAGGGTCTTTACCGCTAAACGCTCCGCCGCCATGGCGTGCCATTCCGCCATAGGTATCTACGATGATCTTTCGCCCGGTGAGTCCCGCATCGCCCATTGGTCCGCCAACTACGAATCTTCCAGTTGGATTTATCAAAGTTCGCAAATTATTTTTTGGAAGATCGATTTTCGCAAGCACTGGAGTGATAACTTGTTCGATAATTTCGGGAGTCATCTTCTTGGCAACATCTATATCTGCGTGGTGTTGGCTTGAAATAACAATAGTATCGAGAGAGACCGCTCTATCACCGTCGTATTCGATTGTTACCTGAGTTTTTCCATCAGGACGTAGATAACCAAGAGCTCCACTTTTACGTACTTTGGAAAGCTGCAATGCTAATTCGTGTGCTAACCAGATAGGAAGCGGCATTAACTCCTTGGTGTCATCACAAGCATAGCCAAACATCAAACCTTGATCGCCTGCACCTTGTAGATCTAATGGATCATTGGATGCTTGCACGCGCTCTTCATATGCATCATCTACACCTTGAGCGATATCTGGTGATTGTTGTCCAATTGAAATAGAAACTCCGCAAGAGTTTCCGTCGAAACCTTTATCAGACGAGTCATAACCAATCCCTAAAACTGTGTCTCGTACAATATTGTTTACATCAGCGTAACCATTGGTGGTTACTTCACCAGCAACGTGAACTTGTCCTGTAGTGATGAGGGTTTCTACGGCAACTCGGCTCTTTGGATCCTGAGATAAGAGGGAATCCAATATTGCATCAGAGATTTGATCTGCAATTTTATCGGGATGACCTTCAGTTACAGATTCGCTAGTAAACAGGCGTTTAGACATTGGGAGATTGTAGCCTCTTAGACACGACATCTAGTAGTAATCCGGCAAGAGCCACTTTGCTCATATTGGATACCTCTATGGTGTTATCTCTATCGATCAATACCCCTGAGGTGCTATCTGAACCAAATATGGCGCCGCTTCTGATGTCATTTGCATAGATCATGTCTAAATTCTTTTCATGCAATTTTCTTCTACCTTCACCGAGTAGATTTTCGCTCTCTTCTGCGGCAAATCCCACAAGCAGTTGATGGCTCCGGATTTTAGATATTTCTTGCAGTAAATCAGGATTTTTGATCAGATTTAACTGGTTTAGATCATTTTTTTTGATCTTACCGGAAGCTGCTTCGGGGCGAACATCGCTTACTGCCGCAGCCATTATCAGAACATCACATTTATCAAACTCTGAAGATAGTGCTTTACCCAATTGCTCTGTATTGCTAACTGGTATTACGTTGATGCCAGGCAGATCTGAGGTTTCTAAATTCGCAGCAATTAAAGTTACCAAAGCTCCTCGAGCTTGTGCGGAGCGGGCTATCGCCAAACCTTGTCTACCACTCGAACGATTTCCGATAAACCGAACATCATCGATATCCTCTTTAGTGCCACCAGCGGTGATTAGAATTCTTTTCCCAGAAAGATCTTTAGTAGTTTCAAAATGTCTGACGAACTCTTCGATGATTGCGGGGATTTCAGGAAGTCGACCGATACCAGAATCTGAACCAGTTAACCTGCCAACATCGGGTTGCATGATCACAAAGCCGCGTGATTTCAATATCTCAATGTTTGCTTGAGTTGCTTGGTTCAACCACATCTTTGGGTGCATTGCAGGCACTAGTAATTTAGGTGCGCTACTTGCCAATATTGCATTAGTTAGCAGATCATCTGCTCGACCATGCGCAATTCTGGCGATTAGATCCGCAGTAGCCGGTGCGATGATTATGAAATCGGATTTATCACCGATCTTCACGTGATTGACCTTATCTACAGCTTCCCAAACTTCTGTATGAACGGGTTTTCCAGAGAGCGCTTCCCAAGTAGCGCGTCCTACAAAATTTAGCGATGCAGGTGTCGGAACTACTGTGACGTTATGGCCACGTTCTTGAAGCCGGCGAAGTAGATCGCATGATTTGTATGCGGCTATTCCGCCGCCAACTCCGAGGAGGATCTCGGACACCTGATTATTCCCCGCTTAGTAATTGAAGGTTAATTATTGATTAGTTGGTTCAAGACTTTCGATGGTCAAAAGTCCATCGTTAATTTCGCGTAGCGCGATTGATAGCGGTTTTTCATGTACATGGGTTTCGACGAGCGGACCGACGTATTCCAAAAGGCCCTCAGATAGTTGAGAGTAATAGGCGTTGATCTGACGAGCGCGCTTAGCAGCGTAGAGCACCAAGCTATATTTCGAACCACTCTTGTCCAACAACTCATCAATCGGTGGATTGGTTATTCCGTCCATTTATTGCCTCTCTCTATCAGCCGCTAAGGCTACCAGTTCAGCCACTACCCGTTCTAATCGATCATTTACCAGCACATAATCGAACTCAGATTGGGCTGCCATCTCTTCCTGAGCCAAAGCTAAACGCTCTGCCCTGCGTTCATCAGTATCAGTTCCCCGAGTTTCAAGCCTGCTTTTCAACTCTTCCCATGATGGTGGCGCGATAAATATCAATTGCGAACTTGGCATTGATTTACGAACTTGCCTTGCTCCAGCTATTTCAATCTCAAGAACTACATTAAAACCGCTAGCTAATTTCTCCTTAACAGCCGTAGCGGGTGTTCCATATTTGGCTCCTGCGAATTCAGCCCATTCAAGAAATTCCTGAGCTTCGATTCGTCTATTAAATTCCTCAGTTGAAATATAAAAGTAATCCACACCATCTAATTCACCGATTCGCGGTGATCTGGTAGTTGCCGAAACTGAAACCCAGAAATCTGGATGGTTAGCTAAAGCTTTGGTGATCGTGCTCTTACCTACCCCGCCTGGACCGGATAGCACAAACAACTTGCCCGATCTGATCGCTGGATTCACGGTTCGAAACTCTCTCTTTAAATTCTGCAACTGTAGAACTCCCAAGCCTTGTATACGTCGGCTTGTAGATATTCCAAGTCGCGACAATAGCGCGCTAGCTCTGACTTTCCCAACTCCGGGGATAGCTTCGATCAAATCGATAACCCGCATCTTTCCAACTGCCTGATTTGTAGATGCAAGTTCAATGGCTTGTAGAAGTTTTAGTTCTCCGCTTCTAATCTGTTCTTTGATTGAAGCGCGAGTTCTTCTTGCAATCTTGGCAGCTTCTAACGCGGCCGCTCGTTGCTCAGCAGTTAATCGAGGTGGCGTACCCATTATCTAATTAGGCTAACGCCTCTTCAAGAATCAATTTAGCTGCCGCAGCTACATCTTGACTTTCAGTTATTGGTCTTCCGATCACAAGATAATCTGCACCTGCAGATAACGCACTCTTTGGATCCATGGTTCTCTTCTGATCATCAGAGCGTTTCGGCTGTTGCGCGGGTTTCGAATTAAAGTTAGGTCGTACTCCGGGTGTGATTATTAAGGCGCGCTTGCCAATCGCGGCCCGAATTGTTTGAATTTCATGTGGCGAAGAGACGATTGCTTTCGCTCCAGCATCAACTGCCAAAAGGGCCAGGGCCGAAGCTCTCTCACTAGGAGTTCCGATATACCCGATAGCTTCTAAATCCCTTTGATCTAGCGAAGTTAGGATTGTGACGGCGGTGATTTTGGTATCTGGAAGCGCTTTAACTGCGGCCGCGATCATTGCCGGACCCCCGCTTGCATGCACCGTTAGAAATTCTGGGCTGATTGAAAGTATTTGTTGAGCGGCAGAGCCAACTGTATTTGGTATGTCGTGCAATTTTAGATCTAAAAAAATCTTTCGATCTGTCTCTCTTAGGATTTCGGCTACGCCTTCAATTCCAAATTTTAAGAAAAACTCTAGTCCCAGCTTAAAGAAACCAACATAAGGGGTGGTTGATGCAACCCAACTCTTGGCAGTATCCAAGTTATCGGTATCAACTGCCAGAATGATTGGTGAATTCATATAAACCCCTTCAGCTTATTAAATACTTAATCTGAGTCACGATGTGCGAACCCCACAGCCTCTTTAACTGAACCAAAACCTTTGCTCTGTAATATTGAATGCAATTCTCCTTGAATTCGATATGGCGCGCTTGGATCACCAAATGAAGCGGTGCCGATGGAGACACCGGAAGCGCCAGCTAGAATCATTTCAAATGCATCGCGACCGCTAGATACGCCACCCATTCCTAAGATTGAAACATTGGGAAGGGCTGCCCTCACTTGATAAATTGCTCGAACCGCTATGGGGCGTATAGCAGGACCTGAGAGTCCACCTGTCTTTCCACCAAGATGTGGACGCATAGTTTCAGTATTAATAACCATACCTAACACTGTGTTGATCATTGCGATTCCATCCGCTCCAGCATTTATGGCAGCGGTCGCAATGTTCGCAATATTTGTGACATCCGGCGTCAGTTTCGCCAAAATCGGAAGATCTCCGCCAATTATGCTTCGTACATTCTTAATAACATCAGTGGTGCTATTTGGATCACAAGCGAAAACTAGCCCGCGATTTTCAACGTTTGGACAAGAGATATTTACTTCCAATGCTGAGATACCTGAAATCCCGCGGAGCTTACGCGCCAAAGTTCCATACTCTTCAGAAGTCTCTCCAGCAATAGAAACAATGATTCTGGCCCCTTGCGAGGCAAGCCAAGGAATATCTTCAATTAAGAAGGCATCGATTCCGGGTCCTTGTAAACCGATGCTATTTAACATCCCGCTTGGAGTCTCTGCCATTCTTGGGGTAGGTCTACCCGCACGCGCCTTCAACATAATTGATTTAGTTACCACCGCGCCGATTTCACGAAGCGGAAAGAATTGGGCCAACTCTTTACCAGAACTGGCACAACCACTTGCAGTAAATATCGGTGATGGAAACCATGCGCCGCCTAAGGTGGTTCCAAAATCTAGGGTCATAGTTGATGACCCACTAAATGCCACTGAACGGCTTCACCATCAAGTACCGGTCCATCAATACAACTTCGCAAGTTCTTGATCTGACCATCTCCGGTATCAACTGGAATAACGCAGGTCATGCAGATACCGATGCCACAGGCCATAGATTCTTCAACAGCACATTGATGCGCAATATCTACTTCCTTCGCGATCTTTGATAAAGCGCTTAACATTCCCATCGGACCACAGGAGTACATAACTCGAACATCATATTCTTTTATTAGATCAGCAAGAGAATCGGTAACTCGGCCAGTTTCACCTGCAGTTCCATCTTCCGTGTAAATCTTTAGTAAAGAAGCTGATCGCCGTCCTTCGATTGGAGCATAGATCTTTGACGCATTACTTGCTCCAAGAGCCATGATGACTCGATGTCCGTGCTCTTTTAGAACATCCGCTAAACCAAATAGTGGCGCAGACCCATAACCACCACCTACCAATAGCGCTGTGGTTGGTTCAGTTGGTATACCAAAAGCAGTTCCAAGCGGAACTACTACATCAATATTTGCCCCTTCTGGCTGAGCACATAACCATTTAGAACCACTACCCATCGGTGAGATTATTAACTCTAATGTCCCTCGATCGTTCACTCTTGAAATCGCAAAGGCTCTTCGCAATATCATCTTAGAAAATTCGCCGCCTACACTTATTGCGATGAAGTTTCCAGGCTTTATATGGCGGACCAAATCGCCAACTTCAATAACAATCTGATGATAGACACCTAGCCTTCGATTACTAAGTATCGGTGCAAAGAGATGTGAAGCGCTTTTATTGATTGGCAATTTGGACCAACCATTCTTGAAGTGGCTTAACCGAAAGTTCAGCGTTTCTGATGGCTTCGATTCCAGAAACTGCAGCATTAAAACCTGCAATAGTAGTTATGCATGGAATAGATCTTTGAACTGCAGTAGTTCTAATGACCCAACCGTCTTGTCTGGAACCTCTGCCTACCGGTGTATTTATTACCAAATCTACTTGGCCTGCGACCATCTGTTCGACAATGGTGCGTTCTCCATAAGGACCAGTTCCTTCCGAGTGTTTCCTCACCACTGTTGCAGGGATACCCTGTTCAGATAATGAATGTGCGGTTCCAGAGGTCGCAAGTATTCGAAAACCTAGATCAGAGATTCTACGAGCAGCTTCTATCCCCATAGCCTTATCTTTATCGCTCAGTGAGATGAAAACTGTGCCGTTCTTAGGCAATGGACCAAACGCTGCAATCTGACTCTTCGCGTAACTTTCACCAAAAGTAGCCGCTAATCCCATAACCTCACCAGTTGATCGCATCTCAGGTCCAAGCGTTGAATCAACACCACGTCCATCCGTACGACGGAATCTATTCCAAGGCAATACGACTTCTTTAACTGAGATTGCTTTAGGTCTAGGTTGAATCGTAGGAAGTAAACCTTCTTCCTGTAACTGCTTTATTGAACTTCCTACCGAGATCCTTGCTGCAGCTTTGGCAAGTGCAATGCCAGTTGCTTTAGAGACAAATGGAACTGTTCTTGACGCTCTGGGATTAGCTTCAAGAACATATAGTTGACCATTGGCAATTGCATATTGAATATTAATCAAACCTCTAACATCCACGCCTTGTGCAATCTTTAGGGTTGCATCTGAGATCTCTTTTAATTGGCTTTCCGTGATGGTTATAGCTGGGAGAACGCATGCGCTATCTCCGCTATGTATTCCAGCCTCTTCGATATGTTCCATGACGCCACCTAAGAAGAGCTCTTTGCCATCAAAGAGGGCATCAACATCGATCTCAGTTGCGTTATCTAAGAATCGATCTACCAAAACTGGATGGCCCGGAGTGATTTCTGTTGCCTTTGAGATGAAACCTGCAAGTGAATTTTGATCATAAACAATCTCCATGCCACGTCCACCAAGAACATATGATGGGCGGACCAACACCGGGTAACCAATTCGATTTGCGATGTCTTCAGCCTCTAACAGAGAGGAAGCCATTCCGTATTGTGGTGCTTTTAACTTCTGCACCGTAAGGATATTTCCGAATGCACCACGCTCCTCCGCTAAATTAATTGATTCGGGAGATGTACCAAGAATATTTACGCCGGCATCCTTCAAACCTTGCGCCAGACCAAGAGGAGTTTGACCTCCTAATTGAGTGATTACTCCAAGAACTGGACCTGCTGCCTCTTCTGCCGCGATCACTTCCAAAACATCTTCCAAGGTCAATGGTTCGAAATAGAGTCGATCGCTAGTGTCATAATCGGTCGAAACTGTCTCTGGATTGCAATTAATCATCACGGTCTCAAACCCAGCATCTCTTAAAGTAAACGATGCATGGACACAGGAGTAATCGAACTCGATACCTTGTCCGATTCGATTTGGGCCAGAACCCAGAATGATTACAGCGGGCTTGGTTCTACTCTCTACTTCAGTCTCTTGTTCGTAGCTTGAATAGTGATACGGAGTAAAGGCCTCAAACTCGGCAGCACATGTATCGACTGTCTTATAGACCGGCCTGATATTTAAATGATGGCGCAAACTCCTAAAATCTTGGAGAGAGACTCCTCGGATATTTGCTATCTGTTCGTCTGAAAATCCCAGCTGCTTGGCTTTAAACAGCAATTCCTTAGAAAGTTCGCCTGGCTGTGATAATTCAGACGCTACTTGATTTATCAAATTTATCTGCTGCAAATACCAACGATCAATCTTCGTGGCAGTGAATACTGCTTCAATATCTACGCCTGCCCAGAGTGCAAGTTGAACTTGTTGTAGTCGATACTCGGTTGGAATTCGCATCGAATCCAGCAACTGGCTGGTTGGAATCTCAGCTTTATTCGGTGGAAAAGTGAAGATCGCCTCTTTACGTTCTAGAGAGCGGAGCGCCTTTTGCAGCGCTTCTGGAAAAGATCTTCCTATTGCCATCGCCTCGCCAACAGATTTCATGGTGGTGGTCAATCTAGGATCTGCATCCGCAAATTTTTCAAAGGCGAATCTAGGTGCTTTAACCACAATGTAATCAAGGGTTGGTTCGAATGATGCCGGTGTAACTTTGGTAATGTCATTCTGAATCTCATCCAAGGTGTAACCAATGGCTAATTTTGTGGCGATTTTTGCGATAGGAAATCCAGTTGCTTTGGAAGCTAGCGCTGATGAACGAGATACTCGCGGATTCATTTCTATGACGATTATTCGACCATTATCAGGGTTTACGGCAAATTGGATATTGCATCCGCCGGTATCAACACCTACTTCACGGATGATATTGATAGCCAAATTTCTGAGTTTTTGATATTCAACATCGGTCAAAGTTAGCGCAGGTGCAACCGTAATAGAGTCCCCAGTATGTACACCCATTGGATCAAGGTTTTCGATTGAACAGACAATAACAACGTTATCTTTTCGATCACGCATAACCTCTAGTTCGTACTCTTTCCAACCAAGGATTGATTCTTCCAATAGAACTTCGGAAGTTGGACTATGGCGTAACCCAGCTCCAGCGATCAACTCAAGTTCTTCAGCATTGAATGCAACACCTGAACCCAAGCCACCCATTGTGAAAGAAGGCCTAACAACCACGGGATATTGCAGCGTCTTAACCGCCTCGAAACACTCTGGCATCGTGTGACAAATCATTGATTTGGCTGATTCTCCGCCAACCTTTTCAACGATAGCCCTAAAGAGCTCTCTATTCTCACCACGTTGAATTGCTTCAACATCGGCACCGATTAATTTGACGCCATGCTTCTGCAAAATCCCACGTTCGTGTAATCCCATTGCTGCATTTAACGCAGTCTGCCCACCCAGAGTTGCAAGCACGGCATCTGGACGTTCCTTTATTAAAATTTGCTCTATCGATTCTGGGGTTATTGGTTCGATGTAAGTAGCATCGGCAAACTCAGGGTCGGTCATGATTGTTGCAGGGTTGGAGTTAATTAAGATAACTCGGATACCCTCTGCTTTTAGCACTCTGCAAGCTTGAGTACCGGAATAATCAAATTCGCAAGCCTGCCCGATAACTATGGGGCCTGATCCAATTACTAATACGCTCTTGATTGCATTATCAATGGCCATGTGTAGCCACCTTTGAATTTCTCATCAGATCAATAAACCGATCAAAAAGATAACCAGCATCGTGCGGTCCAGCTGCCGCTTCAGGATGATATTGAACGCTAAAGGCCGGTTTATCAATAAGTCTTAAACCTTCTACCACTCCATCATTTAAACCAACATGTGTAACCTCACCTGAACCAAAGACTGTGGTGAATACACCCTCAGTTGGCGCCTTTAAAGCAAAACCATGATTGTGTGCCGTGATCTCTACCTTTCCAGTTAGCTTATCGAGAACTGGTTGGTTGATACCGCGATGGCCAAATTGCAGTTTATAAGTTTCGAAACCTAGGGCACGACCTAAAATCTGGTGACCAAAACAGATTCCGAATATTGGAACCTCTAAGAGAAGCAACTCCCGTACGGTATCTACCACTTGATCCATTGTTGAGGGATCTCCAGGTCCGTTTGAGAGAAAAACGCCATCTGGTTTTAGAGACATGATCTTCTCCGCGGAAGAATCGAAAGGTATCACCGTGACCCTGACGCCCTTCTGGGCTAAAGCTTTAGGTGTTGCTGCCTTTATTCCTAAGTCCAGAGCAACCACGTGAAATTGTTGATGTTCTGGATTTACCACATAATCTTCTTTAGTTGAAACATCTGAGGAGAGAAAACTTCCTGACATTTGATCGACTTTACGAACTTCGATCACCATTTCTTCGCGAGTCAGCTCTTCTCCGCTAAAAATACCGACGCGCATTGCACCTCGGTCACGAAGATGTCTGGTGAGCGCTCTAGTGTCTACACCTTTTATTCCAACAATTCCTTGCTTTATTAATTCCTCTTCTAAAGACGAGGTAGCGCGCCAATTACTAATTACTGGAGAAGGATTACGAACCACAAATCCAGCCACCCAAATTCGACTTGATTCGTTATCTTCAAGATTCCAACCAGTATTACCTATGTGTGGAGCTGTCATTACAACTACTTGCTTGTGATAAGACGGATCGGTGAGTGTTTCCTGGTAACCCGTCATGCCAGTTGCAAATACTGCTTCTCCGAAAGTGCGGCCAGTGGCGCCCCAAGTTTCGCCATCAAAAATCCGTCCATCATCCAACACCAAGAATGCTTTGCTCATCGCTCTGCCTTCCATGTTAACTCGCCATTTAAGAAAGTCGCTAAGACGCTTCCAGAAATTTCCATGCCGTGAAATGGAGTGTTCTTACTCTTAGAGGCAACTAAATCTCGATCAACTTTCCAGCTCTTGGTTGGATCGAAGATCGTTAAGTTAGCGAGTGCCCCCTCTGCAATCACACCGCCATGATCCCGGTATCGACCAATCTCTGCTGGCTTAGTCGACATCCGTTGCTGTAAATCCGCAATAGTTAGTAACTTACTCTCTACCATCGTCTGCCAAACAATTGAGAGCGCTGTCTCTAGTCCAATCATGCCAAAAGCCGCGTGTTGCCACTCGCACTCTTTATATTCTGCGGAATGAGGCGCATGATCAGTTGCCACAATATCAATGGTTCCATCGGCTAAACCTTCACGAAGTGCTAATACATCTCGCTCCGTACGAAGCGGTGGATTAACCTTGAAAATCGGATCATAACTTCTGGCCAACTCATCAGTAAGCAAAAGATGGTGAGGAGTGACTTCTGCCGTTACTTGAATTCCGCGCGCCTTTGCCCATCGAATGATCTCAACACCCCCAGCCGTTGTTAAATGGCAAATGTGCAAACGTGATTGAACATGTTCTGCAAGCAGAACATCACGAGCGATGATTGCCTCTTCAGCTACGGCTGGCCAACCTTTTAATCCTAATTGCGATGAGACAAAGCCCTCATTCATCTGTGCATCACTTGTCAACGATGGATCCTGGGCATGTTGTGCGATCACTCCATCGAACTTTTTTACATACTCTAAAGCTCTACGCATGACCAAGGCATCGCTGACGCAATTACCATCGTCACTAAATACCCGAACATTGGCGATCGAATCCGCCATCGCTCCAAGATCTGCCAACTCTTTACCAGCTAGGCTTTTGGTTACTGCGCCTACTGGAAATACCGCAGCTAGATTTGCTTCTTGACCTAGGCGAAATACTTGCTCTACCACTCCAGCAGTATCGGCAACAGGTGAGGTGTTAGCCATTGCAGAAACAGCGGTGAAGCCACCTTTGGCTGCTGCTTGCGAACCTGATGCGATTGTCTCTGAATCTTCTTTACCAGGTTCGCGAAGATGTGTATGCAGATCCACCAAACCTTGAAGTGCAATGCAATTATTTGCCTCGATTATTTTGGCGCTTTGATCAGCAACAACTGAACCGCTTGTTGAAATTCTGGAAACTCGTCCCTCTTTGATGGCGATATCAACTATGGCGCCGTTTAGATTGATGTTACGTATCAAATAACTCATTGTTCACCTGCTAAAAGTAAATAAAGAATCGCCATTCGGACATTAATACCATTTGTAACTTGTTCGACAATCACGCTTCTACCAGAATCCGCAGCATCAGCCGTAATCTCTAAGCCTCGGTTCATGGGGCCTGGGTGCATGATTATCGCGTCGGGTTTCATCATTTGAACTCTTATCTTATTTAAACCATAGTAACTTGAATATTCGCGGGCATTTGGGAAGAAGGATTCCTGCATCCGCTCTAATTGAATTCTCAACATCATAAGCGCATCGATCTTAGGAAGTACCTGTTCGATTGAGTAATTAATAGTTACTGGCCAATTTTCTACGCCAACTGGAAGAAGCGTAGGTGGAGCTACTAAATGCACTTTAGCGCCGAGTTTAGTAAGTAAAAGTACGTTGGATCTCGCTACTCGAGAGTGCAAAACATCTCCAACAATTGCGACATTCAGTCCTGATAAATCGTTTGATCCTTTAGCTAGATGTTTCCTTATAGTGAAAGAATCTAAAAGAGCTTGGCTTGGATGTTCGTGAGTGCCATCGCCAGCGTTGATTACGGACCCTTTTGTCCATTGTGAATCTGCCAATCTTTTTGCTGCTCCAGATGCGCTATGTCTTATGATCACAGCATCTGCACCCATCGCTTGTAATGTCAGAGCAGTATCTTTTAGCGATTCACCTTTAGAGACCGAGGATCCCTTTGCACTGAAATTGATAACATCGGCAGATAATCTCTTAGCCGCTGCTTCAAAAGAGATACGAGTGCGTGTGGAATCTTCATAGAAAAGGTTGACAATGGTCCGGCCACGAAGAGTAGGCAGTTTTTTCATTGGGGCATCTGAGACGCGAGCCAATTCTTGGGCGGTATCTAGAATAGAAATCGCATCTTCGCGAGTTAGATCATCTATCGAGAGCAGGTGCTTAATCATCCAAGAATCACCTCGTCTCTGCCATCAACTTCTGATAAGAGAACTTTTACAGATTGACTGTGATTGGTTGGAATGTTCTTACCAACGTAGTCGGCCCGAATCGGTAGTTCACGATGGCCACGATCTATCAAAACTGCAAGTTGGACTGTCTTGGGTCTACCTAACTCGCCAAGCGCATCTAGGGCCGCTCGGATAGTTCTACCTGAGAAGAGCACATCATCTATCAACACCACATCTCGACCTTCAACCCCGCTATTTTTGATAGAAGCAGAATTGTTAGACGGGATATAAGTTGGCATCAATGCGCGAGGCGCGCGCATTCGTAGATCATCACGATGTAACGTGACATCTAGGGTTCCTGCTTCTAGCGTGACGCCTTCGATCTTAGAGATTAATTGCGCAATACGTTTAGCAAGATGTGCGCCACCAGTTGGGATTCCAAGAATTAAAAGATTGCCAGAGCCTTGGTTGTGTTCGAGAATTTCATGGGCAATGCGCGTAAGCGCGCGCGCCATATCGACTTCATTCATTTGTAACCACCTTCCCCACCTCTCTGGATGGGTCTTTAAAGGATCGAGTCGAAGTATAACCCCTAAAGGATGTTAACTATCGTTACTGTAAATATGTGGGGCAT
>JACCDJ010120893.1_pt1 | contig 15291 bp, 15 predicted proteins | sample 7444481 | NCBI WGS metagenome assembly JACCDJ01 (sample SAMN15323435, study PRJNA562643) | freshwater metagenome | isolation source: river surface water | place: USA:Blue River Watershed | collected 2017-08-15 | reverse complement strand
CTGGAGCCTGATCCCCCGCTAAACTCGACCCCTACTACAGGAGCCCGCACCCATGTCCGACGCCCAGCCCGCCCACAAGCGCATCTTGCTGAAGTTGTCGGGTGAGGCGCTGATGGGCGATGACGCCTTCGGCATCAACCGCGCGACCATCGTGCGGATGGTGCAAGAGGTGGCGCAGGTGGTGAACATGGGCGTGCAGGTGGCCGTGGTGATCGGCGGCGGCAACATCTTTCGCGGTGTCGCCGGCGGCTCGGTCGGTATGGACCGCGCCACCGCCGACTACATGGGCATGCTGGCCACCGTCATGAACTCGCTGGCCCTGGCCGACGCGATGGACAAGCAGGGCCTCACCGCCCGCGTCATGTCGGCGATCGCCATCGAGCAGGTGGTCGAACCCTATGTGCGCCCCAAGGCCTTGCAGTACCTCGAAGAGGGCAAGGTCGTGATCTTCGCGGCCGGCACCGGCAACCCCTTTTTCACCACCGACACCGCCGCCGCCCTGCGCGGTGCCGAGATCGGCGCCGAGCTGGTCCTCAAGGCCACCAAGGTCGACGGTGTCTACACCGCCGACCCCAAGAAAGACCCGTCGGCCACGCTTTACAGCAAGATCAGCTTCGACGAGGCCATGTCCCAGAACCTGGGCATCATGGACGCCACCGCCTTCGCGCTGTGCCGCGACCAGAAGCTGCCGATCCGGGTGTTCTCGATTTTCAAGAACGGTGCGCTCAAGCGCGTCGTCCTGGGCCAGGATGAAGGCACCCTGGTCTACGCCTGACCTCACAGGAAAACTGCCATGAGCACGATCGCCGAGATCAAGAAAACCACCGAGGCCAAGATGGACCAGTCCATCGTCGCCTTCAAGAACGCCATCGCCCGCATCCGCACCGGCCGCGCCAACCCCGGCTTGCTCGACTCGGTGCAGGTCGACTACTACGGCTCCATGGTCCCGATCAGTCAGGTCGCCAACGTGGCCCTGCTCGACGCCCGCACGATCAGCGTGCAGCCCTGGGAAAAGGGCATGGGCGCCAAGATCGAGAAGGCCATCCGCGAGAGCGACCTGGGCCTGAACCCTGCCGCCATGGGCGACCTGATTCGTGTGCCCATGCCGCCCATGAGCGAAGAGCGTCGCAAGGAAATGACCAAGCTCGTGCGCACGGAAGGCGAGAGCGGCAAGGTCGCCATTCGCAACCTGCGCCGCGACGCCAACGAGCATGTGAAGAAACTGGTCAAGGACAAGCTCGCCTCCGAAGATGACCAAAAGCGCGCCGAGGCCGACATCCAGAAGGTGACCGACCGGCATATCGCCGAGATCGACACCCTGGTGGCGGCCAAGGAGCAGGAGATCATGGCCGTCTGAGCGGCCATGAACGGACTGTGCCCCCCACCCCGGCCGGCCAAGATCCCTTGAGTTCCGTTCCGCACCACATCGCCATCGTGATGGATGGCAATGGCCGCTGGGCCACGCGCCGCATGCTGCCGCGTGTGGCAGGTCACAAGATGGGTCTGGACGCCTTGCGTGCCTGTGTGCGCCGATGCGGCGACATCGGCGTGAAGGTGCTGACGGTCTTCGCGTTCTCCTCCGAGAACTGGAAGCGCCCGCCCGAAGAAGTCTCCGGCCTCATGGACCTTCTGGGCATGGCGCTGTCGCGTGAGGTGCCGCTGCTGCAGGCCGAGGGCGTGCGCCTGCATTTCATCGGCGACCGCTCCAGCTTGCCGGCCAAGACCCAGGCGGGCCTGGCCCAGGCCGAGGCTGACACCGCCGGCAACAGCCGTCTCGTGTTCAACATCTGCTTCAACTACGGTGGCCGCTGGGACATTGCCCAGGCCGCGGCGCGCCTGGCCGCCGAGGGCCGACCCATCACCGAGGCCAGCCTCGGTGCGGCGATGGCCCTGGCCCATGTGCCCGACCCGGACCTCGTGATCCGCACCGGCGGCGAGCACCGCATCAGCAATTTCCTGTTGTGGCAGTCCGCTTACGCTGAATTCCATTTCTGCGAGAAGCTCTGGCCCGAGTTCGACGCCCAGGCCCTGGACGAGGCCATCGCCGACTTCAACCGGCGCGAGCGGCGCTTTGGCAAGACCTCGGACCAGGTCCGCGGCGCGCCTCAGCGCGAAGCGGCCTAGTCCCCCGCAGGTCGCCACGGACGGACCCCGCGATTCATGCTCAAGCAACGCATCATCACCGCCGTCCTGCTCCTGGCCATCCTCCTGCCAGCCCTGTTCTGGCCCTCTCCGGTGCCCTTCGCGCTCGTGGTGCTGGTGCTGCTGGCCGCTGGGGCCTGGGAATGGGGCCGGCTCAATGGCTCGTCGCAGGTCGGCTCGGTGGCCTGCGCCATGGCCTGCCTCGCCCTGTGTCTGCTGTCCTGGACGACCGGTCTCGTGGCGCGTCCCCTGCCGCCCCTGTGGCTGCTGGCTTCGGCGCTGTGGGTCCTGGGGGGTGCCTGGGTGCTGCGTCGGGGGGTCGCTGGTTGGCCCGCCATCCCGCGGGCGGTACGCCTGGCGGGTGGAGTGTTGGCGCTGTGGCTGGCGTGGCTGGCCGTGGCCCAGGCCCGCGCCATCGGCATCAATTTCCTCTTGTCGGTCTTCGTGCTGGTGTGGGTGGCCGACGTGGCGGCCTATTTCGCGGGCCGCGCCTTGGGCCTGAAATTCACCCAACGCCGACTGGCGCCTGCCATCAGCCCCGGCAAGAGCTGGGAGGGCGTGTGGGGCGGCATGGTCGCCGTGCTGCTGCTGGCCCTGGCCTGGCGCCAAGGCGACGCGGCCTGGCAGGCTGGCGTTCCCAGCCTCTACACCGTCCTGGCGGACCAAGGCCTGGGCCTGCTGGTGCTGGCGGTGCTGTTTCTCGCGGCCATGAGCGTGGCGGGCGACCTGATCGAATCCCTGGTCAAACGCAGCGCCGGTGCCAAGGACTCCAGCCGCCTGCTGCCCGGGCACGGCGGCGTGCTCGATCGCGTGGACGCCTTGCTGCCCACACTGCCCCTGGCCATGATGCTGTATTCCCTGACATTCGCCCGATGACTCCCCAACGCATTGCCGTTCTCGGCTCCACCGGCTCCATCGGTACGCAGACCCTGGACGTGATCGACCGTCACCCGGGCCGCTTCGAGGTGGTCGCCCTGTCGGCGGCGCGCCAGGTCGACCTGATGATGCAGCAGTGCGCGCGGTTCCGACCCGCGATGGCGGTGATGGCCGATGCGGGCGCCGCCCGCGAACTGGCCTCGCGCCTGGCGGCCGAGGGCCTGCCCACGCGTGTGCTGCAGGGCCCCGGTGCCTTGGAGGAGATCGCGGCGCACCCCTCGGTCGATGCGGTGATGGCCGCCATCGTGGGCGCCGCCGGCCTGGCCTCCTGCCTGGCCGCCGCCCGGGCGGGCAAGCGCCTGCTGCTCGCCAACAAGGAAGCCCTGGTGGTGGGCGGCGAGGTCTTTCTGCGCGCGGTGCGCGAGGGCGGGGCCACGCTGCTGCCGATCGATAGCGAACACTCGGCCATCTTCCAGTCCTTGCCGGAAGACCCCGCCACCTGGGACGCCCGTGTCGAGAAGATCATCCTCACCGCCTCGGGTGGGCCCTTTCGGACCTGGGAGCCTGCGCGCCTGCGCGCCGTGACCCCCGAGCAGGCCTGTGCCCACCCGAACTGGGTCATGGGGCGCAAGATCTCGGTCGATTCCGCGACCATGATGAACAAGGCCCTGGAGGTGATTGAGGCCCGCTACCTGTTCGGCCTGCCGCCCGAGCGGCTGGAGGTGGTGATTCATCCCCAGAGCGTGATCCATTCGATGGTGCAGTACCGCGACACCTCGGTGGTCGCCCAGCTCGGCACGCCCGACATGCGCGTGCCCATTGCCTACGGCCTGGCCTGGCCCGATCGCGTGGCCTCGGGCGCGCAGCCCCTGGATTTTTCCGCGCTGGCCGACATGAGCTTCGAGGCGTTGGACAGCCGCGGCCACCGCGAGCGCTTTCCCGGCCTGCGCCTGGCGTGGGACAGCCTGCGCGCACCCTCGGGGACCACCGCGGTGCTCAACGCCGCGAATGAAATCGCGGTCGAGGCCTTTTTGGCGGGCCGCATCCGCTTCGATCAGATTCACGCGCTGAACCTGGCCACCCTGGAGGCCGTGGTGCCCGCAGGGCCCGCTACATTGGCCGACTTGCTCGAACTCGACGCCCGTTCGCGCAGCGCCGCTTCGCAGGCGATCGGCCGCATCACCTGATTCGCTCCCTCACTGACCATGCTGACCTTCGTTGCCTTCATCGTCGCCCTGGGCTCGCTGATCGCCATCCACGAGTACGGCCACTACCGCATGGCGGTGGCCTGCGGTGTCAAGGTGCTGCGTTTCTCCGTGGGATTCGGCAAGGTCCTGGTGCGCTGGAAGCCGCGCCGTCCGCGCCCGGGCCAGGACACCGAGTTCGTGCTCTGTGCCATCCCGCTCGGCGGGTATGTGCGCATGCTCGACGAGCGCGAGGGCGAGGTTGCCCCCCACGAACGGCACCTGGCCTTCAACCAGCAGCCCCTGCGCTCGCGCGCTGCCATCGTCGCCGCAGGGCCGCTGTCCAACCTGCTGTTGGCGGTGCTGCTGTATGCCGCTGTGGGCTGGTCCGGCTTCGAGGCGCCGCGTGCCATTCTGGCCACGCCGGTGGCCGGTTCGGTGGCCGAGCGCGCCGGCCTGGCGGGCGGCGAATGGGTGCAGGCCGGCAGCTTCGAGGGCGAGCCGGTGCGGCCTCTGGCGTCCTTCGACGACCTGCGCTGGCTTCTCATGCAAGGCGCTCTGGACGGGCGGGATGTACGGCTGCAGGTGACGCAGGGCGCTGACGGCCGCTCGCGCGAGGTGTCCTTGCCCCTGGCAGCCCTGGGTGCGCAGGAAGCCGACGCGGCGCTGGCCCGGCGCATCGGCATCATGAGTCCGCTCACCCAGCCTGTGATCGGCGAGGTGAGCGCAGGTGGCGCGGCGCAGCGGGCCGGCCTTCAAAAGGGGGACCGGGTCCTGGCCGTCGGGGGCCTGTCCATCATCGACGGCCAGCAACTGCGTGATTGGGTGCGGGCCCAGGTGGCGGGCGGGCAGGGCGTTGCCAGCGACTGGCGCGTGCTGCGTGAGGGCCGGGAATCGGTGCTGCGTGTCACGCCCGACGTCCTGCCAGATCGCGGTGGGGCCGGGCCCGCGGTGGGGCGCATCGGCGCCTACGTCGGGTCGGCGCCGGAGATGGTGCAGGTGCAGCATGGCCCCCTGGAGGGCCTGTGGCAGGGGGTAGAGCGCACCTGGGACATGTCCGCCCTGACCCTGCGCATGATGGGGCGGATGGTCATTGGCGAGGCCTCGCTCAAAAACCTGAGCGGACCCCTGACCATCGCTGATTTCGCGGGCAAGTCCGCCAGCCAGGGCTTCACGCACTACCTCGTTTTCCTGGCGCTGATTAGTGTGAGTCTGGGCGTCCTGAACCTGCTGCCCATCCCCGTCCTCGATGGAGGGCACCTGATGTATTATCTTTGGGAGTGGGTGACCGGCCGCAGCGTCTCCGACGCCTGGATGGACCGGCTGCAGCGCGGTGGCGTGGCAGTCCTGGTGGTCCTGATGTCCGTTGCCTTGTTCAACGACGTGACCCGCTTCCTCGGTTGAATCCTTCCCGCCGCGTCCAGACCGGTGCGCGGACCTACCCTGAATCCATGAAGAAACAACTCAGGCGCCTCGGGGCGCGGACCTTGGCGAGCGTGGCGGCCATGACCCTTGCGGCGCATGCCTGGGCGGTCGACCCCTTCAATGTCCGCGACATCCGTGTCGAAGGCTTGCAGCGCGTGGAGCCGGGTACGGTCTTCGCGTCCCTGCCCGTGCGTGTCGGCGACGCCTACAGCGACGACAAGGGCGCCGCCGCCATTCGCGCGCTGTTCGCGCTGGGCCTGTTCAAGGACGTGCGCCTGGAGGTCGATGGCGATGTGCTGGTGGTGATCGTCGAAGAGCGTCCCACGGTGGCCGACGTGAACTTCGTTGGCATGCGCGAGTTCGAAAAGGACGCCATCAAGAAGTCCCTGCGTGACATCGGCCTGACCGAGGGACGTCCCTACGACCAGGCCCTGCCCGACGCCGCCGAACAAGAACTCAAGCGCCAGTACATCAACCGAAGCCTGTACGGCGCGGATGTCGTGACCACCGTCACCCCGATCGAGCGCAATCGCGTCAACCTCACCTTCAACGTCACCGAGGGTGACGTTGCCAAGATCCGCGACATCCGCATCGTCGGCAACAAGGCCTTCAGTCAGAGCACCCTCAAGAGCCTGTTTGACCAGGACACCGGTGGCTTCCTCAGTTGGTACACCAAGTCCAACCGCTATTCGCGCGTCAAGCTCAACGCGGACCTCGAGTCGCTGCGCTCTTACTACACCCAGCGGGGCTACCTCGAATTCAACGTCGACAGCACCCAGGTCGCGATGTCGCCGGACAAGCAGTCCATCACCATCACGATCAACGTGACCGAGGGCGAGCGCTTTGTGGTGAGCGACGTCAAGCTCGAAGGCAACTACCTGGGGCGCGACGAAGAATTCAAGACCCTGATCACCATCCTCGCTGGCGAACCCTATAACGGCGAGCGCGTGGCCGAGACCACCAAGGCCTTCACCGAGTTCTTCGGCAATTTCGGGTATGCCTTCGCACAAGTCGAGGCTCGCCCCGAGATCGATCGCACCACCAATCGCGTCAGCCTGCGCATCGTGGCCGAGCCCTCGCGCCGTGCCTATGTGCGCCGCATCAACGTCTCGGGCAACACCCGTACCCGCGACGAAGTGATCCGCCGCGAGTTCCGTCAGTTCGAGGCGAGCTGGTACGACGGCGACCGCATCCGCCGATCGCGTGACCGCGTGGACCGCCTGGGTTTCTTCCGCGACGTGAGCGTGGAGACGATCAACATCCCCGGCGCTCCTGACCAGGTCGATCTGAACGTCACGGTGACCGAAAAGCCCACGGGCAGCGTGTCCCTGTCAGCCGGCTTTTCCAGCGCGGACAAGCTGGGCCTGGGTTTCGGTATCCGCCAGGAGAACGCCTTCGGCTCCGGCAAGTACCTGGCGGCCGAAGTCAATACCAGCGAGTACAACCGCACCGTGGTGCTGTCCACGGTGGATCCCTACTTCACCAACGACGGGGTCTCGCGTGCGCTGGACGTTTTCCATCGCACCAGCCGCCCCTATCAGAACCAGGGCGGCAGCTACGAGATCGTCACTTCCGGCGCCGGCATGCGCTTTGGCGTGCCGTTCTCCGAGATCGACACCGTGGCCTTCGGCGCCAACGTGGAGCGCACCCAGATCACCCGCGGGCTGGCGCTGCCGTCGTCCTTTGACACCTACATCAGCCGCTACGGCCCGACCACCACCCTGGTGCCCCTGACCCTGGGCTGGGGCCGTGACAGCCGCGACAGCGCGTTGGTGCCGACCACCGGCCGCCTGCAGCGCGCCTCGGCTGAAGTGGGCGTGGCGGGCGACGCCCGCTACCTGCGTGGCACCGTGCAGTTTCAGCAGTACTTTCCTCTGACCAAGCAGTACACCCTGGCCGTGAACAGCGAGCTGGGCCTGGGCAAGGGCCTGGGCGGGCGTGACCTGCCGATCTTCAAGAACTTCTACAGCGGCGGTCTAGGTACCGTGCGCGGCTTCGAGCAGGGCACCCTGGGTCCGCGCGACCCGGTGGACGGCGCCTCCCTGGGCGGTGCCAAACGGATCACCCTGAACAGCGAACTGGTGATGCCCCTGCCAGGCGCGGGCAACGACCGAACCCTGCGCATGTACGGCTTCGTCGACGCCGGTAACGTCTACGGCGAAAGCCAGCGCATCGACCTGGGCGAGATGCGCGTCTCGGTCGGTTTCGGCCTGTCCTGGGTCTCGCCCATGGGCCCCCTGCGCCTGGGAATCGCCAATCCGATCCGCAAGCGGACGGAGGATAAAATCCAGAGAGTTCAATTCCAGATCGGAACTTCGTTCTAATGAAGACCATTCGCCGTCATTGGGGGGCCTGCCTCCTGGGTATGCTGGTTGCGGTGTCTCCGGCTATCGCGCAGGAGTTCCGCATCGGCTTCGTCAGCACGGACCGGATCTTGCGTGACGCGAACGCGGCCAAGGCGGCCCAGGCCAAGCTCGAGCAAGACTTCTCCCGTCCCGAAAAGGAGCTTAACGACCTGGGCAACGCGCTGAAGGTCGCCTCCGAGCGTTTTGAGCGTGATGCGCCCACCTTGTCCGAGACTCAGCGTGCCGCTCGCCAGAAGGCCCTGATGGACCAGGACCGCGACTTCCAGCGCAAACGCCGTGCGTTCCAGGAAGACCTCAACGCCCGCAAGAACGAAGAACTGCAGCAGGTTCTCGAACGCGCCAACCGCGTGATCCGCCAGGTGGCCGAACAGGAAAAGTACGACCTCATCATCCAGGAGGCCGTCTACATCAGCCCCAAGCATGACATCACCGAGAAGGTGATCCGGGCGCTCAACGCGAGCCGGTGAGGTGACGCTGCGCCTGGGCGACATCACCAGGGAACTCGGGGGGCAGCTGCATGGCGACCCCGGCGTTTCCATCACGGGGCTGGCCCCGCTTGAAAGCGCGTCGCCCTCGGAGCTGAGTTTCCTCAGCAACCCCCGCTACCAACCGCAGCTGGCCGCCTCCCGGGCGGCCTGTGTCATCGTGGCTCCGGCCCTGCGCGATGCGGCGCTGGCCCGCGGCGCGGCCATCGAAGCCGATGACCCCTACCTGTACTTCGCGCGCGTCACGCAGTTGTGGAAAGCACGTCGGGCGCCGGCGGCTGGCCCGCGTATCCACCCGAGCGCGGTCATCGACCCCGACGCCCGCATCGATCCGACCGCCCGCATCGGCCCCTTGTGCGTGATCGAGCGCGGCGTGCACATCGGCCCCGACACCGAATTGAAGTCGCGGGTGACGGTGCACGAAGACTGCACCATCGGTGCGCGTTGCATCGTCCACGCCGGGGTCGTGATCGGCGCCGACGGCTTCGGTTTCGCGCCGAACCAGGGCGCCTGGGAAAAGATCGAGCAGCTGGGTGCGGTACGTATCGGTGACGACGTGGAGATCGGCGCCAACACCTGCATCGACCGCGGCGCGCTGGCCGACACTGTCATCGAGGACGGCGTCAAGCTCGATAACCTGATCCAGATCGGGCACAACGTTCGTATCGGCAAGCACACCGCGCTGGCCGGGTGTGCGGCGGTGGCCGGCAGTGCCACCATCGGCGCGCATTGCACCATTGGCGGACGCGCCGGCATCCTGGGCCACCTGACCATCGCCGACCATGTGCACATTTCTGCCACGTCGCTGGTCACGCGCTCCATCCTCAAGCCGGGCCACTACACCGGCGTATTTCCCATCGACGACAATGCCGCCTGGGAAAAGAATGCCGCGACGCTGCGCCAGCTTCATACCCTGCGCGAGCGGATCAAGGCCCTCGAAAAGAACAAACCATGATGGACATTCACCAGATCCTCAAGCAACTGCCGCACCGCTACCCCTTCCTGCTCGTGGACCGGGTGCTGTCCATCGAGACCGGAAAGCGCATCGTGGCCCTCAAGAACGTCACCATGAACGAGCCGTTCTTCACCGGTCACTTCCCGCACCGCCCCGTGATGCCTGGCGTGTTGATCCTGGAAGCCATGGCGCAGGCCGCGGCCCTGCTGTCGTTTGACACGCAGGGCGTGACGCCCGACGACAAGACGGTCTACTACTTCGCAGGTATCGACGGCGCGCGCTTCAAGCGTCCCGTCGAACCCGGTGACCAGCTCACACTGGATGTGACCCTGGAGCGGGCCAAGGCCGGCATCTTCAAGTTCAAGGGCGTGACTCGCGTGGGCGACGAGGTGGCCTGTGAGGCCGAACTCATGTGCACCATGCGCCGGATCGAAGGCTAGGGGCGTGTGACCTCGTTGATTCATCCCACCGCTGTTGTCGCACCCGGCGCGCAGATCGACCCCACCGTCGCGGTGGGTCCGTACACGGTCATCGGCCCGCACGTGCGTATCGGGGCCGGCACCACGGTCGGCCCGCACTGCGTGATCGAGGGGCACACCACCCTCGGCCGCGACAACCGTATCTTCCAGTTCGCCTCCCTCGGTGCGATCCCCCAGGACAAGAAATACGCCGGCGAGCCCTGCGAGCTGGTGATTGGCGATCGCAACACCATCCGTGAGTTCACCACCTTCAACATCGGCTCGCCCGGCGGCGGTGGCGTCACCCGCATCGGCGACGACAACTGGCTCATGGCCTACGTGCATATCGCCCACGACTGCGTGGTGGGTAACCACACCATCTTCGCGAACAACAGCCAGCTCGCGGGCCATGTGGAGGTGGGTGACTGGGTCATCCTGGGCGGCTTCACCGTGGTCCACCAGTTCGTGCGCATCGGCGCGCACGGCATGACCGCAATGTGCTCGCTGCTCTTTGCCGATCAGCCGCCCTTCGTCATGAGCCAGGGCCAGCCGGCCAAGGCCCGCTCGATGAACTTCGAGGGCCTGCGCCGTCGTGGCTTCTCCCCCGAGCGCATTGCTGCGGTCAAGGCCATGCACAAGGCCCTGTACCGGGACGACCTCACGCTGGAACAGGCGCAGGCGCGCATCGCCACCCTGACCGACGCCACCCCCGAAGCCCGCCCGGACGTGGACATGATGCAGTCCTTCCTTGGGGGTGTCTCGCCCCAGCGCGGCATCGTGCGATGACCGGCTTGCAGGTCGGCATGGTGGCCGGCGAGGTGTCCGGTGACCTGCTGGCCGGCCTGCTGCTGGCGGGCATGAAGCGCCGTTGGCCCGACCTGCGGGCTTACGGCATCGGCGGCCCCCAGATGGCCGCCCACGGTTTTCAGGCGCTGTGGCCGCACGAAAAGCTGGCGGTGCGGGGCTATGTGGAAGTCCTGCGCCACTACCGCGAGATCGTCGGTATCCGACGCCAGCTGCGCGAACGCCTGCAGGCGGACCGGCCGCCGCTTTTCGTCGGCGTGGACGCCCCCGACTTCAATCTCGACCTCGAGGCGGGCCTCAAGGCGCGCGGTATCCGCACCGTGCACTTCATCTGTCCCTCGGTCTGGGCCTGGCGCGCCGGTCGCATCGACACGATCCGCCGCAGCGCCGACCACGTGCTGTGCATCTTCCCCTTCGAGCCGGAGCTGCTGGCGCGGCATGACATCGCAGCGACCTACGTGGGGCATCCGCTGGCCGACGTGATTCCCGCGCAGGCCGACCGTGCGGGCGCGCGGCGTGCCCTGGGCCTGCAGGAGGATGACGAGGTGCTGGCGGTGCTTCCCGGCAGCCGTGCCTCCGAGATCCGCTACCTGGCCCAGGTGTTCTTCGAGGCGGCGGCCCGCGTGCAGCGCGCCCGACCGGGTTTGAAGATCCTCGTGCCGGCCTTGCCGGCCCTGCGCGAGGCCATCAACGCCGCAGCACGCGGCGCTGGGCTGGGTGAGGGCGCCGGTGGCCTGCAGGTCCTCGAGGGCCGCTCGCACCTGGCCCTGGCTGCCTGTGACCTCACCCTCATCGCCAGCGGCACGGCCACGCTGGAGGCGGCGCTGTTCAAACGGCCCATGGTCATCGCCTACCGCATGAACGCGATCAGCTGGCAGATCATGAAGCGCCAGGCCTTGCAGCCTTGGGTTGGCCTACCCAACATCCTGCTGCGGCAGATGGCGGTGCCCGAACTCCTGCAGCACGAGGCGACGCCCGAGCGCCTGGCTCGGGCAGTCCTGGATTGGCTGGAGTCGCCTGAGAGAATGGCGGCCGTCCGCGACCAGTTCGTGCAGTTGCACGACGCGCTGCGCCGCGACACGCCCACCCTTGCCACCGATGCGATCGCCCAAGTCCTCCAAGCCTGAACGCATGCGGCGCCGCCCGCTGGGTACGCAGGTCAGCCTCGACTGGGACCCGCTGGGCCTGGTCGCGGGTGTGGACGAGGCTGGCCGCGGCCCCCTGGCGGGTCCGGTGGTGGCTGCCGCCGTCATCCTGGACGACACGCAGCCGATCGCCGGCCTGGCCGACTCGAAGGCGCTGACGGCGCTGCGGCGCGAGCGCCTGTTTGACGAGATCCGCGCCAAGGCCCTGTGCTGCTCGATCGCGCAGGCCAGCGTGGAGGAGATCGACCGTCTGAATATCCTGCAGGCCACGATGCTGGCCATGCAGCGCGCGGTGGAGGGCCTGCGCCTGAAGCCGGTGAAAGTGCTGGTGGACGGCAACCGGCTGCCCACGCTGGGCGTGCTGTCCGAAGCGATCGTGGGCGGCGACGCGCGCGTGGCCGCCATCAGTGCCGCCTCCATCCTGGCCAAGGTGCACCGTGACCGCCTGTGCGTCGCGCTGCACCAGGACTATCCGCAGTACGGCTTTGCGGGGCACAAGGGCTACGGCACGCCCGAGCACCTGCAGGCCCTGCGCGAACACGGCGCCTGTCCGCAGCACCGGCGCAGCTTTGCGCCGGTGGCCGCGGCCATCGCGGCGCGCGAGGGCACGCTCGCATGACCAGCGACTTCATCACCTCACGGGACAACCCCTGGCTCAAGGGCCTGCGCAAGCTGGCGCAGGACGGCGCCGAGTCGCGACGCGCGGGCCAGGCCTGGCTCGAGGGTGATCACTTGTGCCGGGCGCTGCTCGCGCGCGGGTGGCGGCCCGAGGTCGGGGTGTTCGCGCAGAGTCTGTGGCCGCAGGTCGCCGGCGAGCTCGCGAGCGCCGCACCACGCAACGTGATCCTGCCGGATGCGCTGTTCGAGGGCGTCAGCGGTTTGCCCTCGCCAGCCCGCATGGGTTTCGTGATCGCGCTGCCCGATACGCCTGCGATCGATGCGTTGGCACCTACCGTGATCCTGGACCGGGTGCAGGACGCTGGCAACGTGGGGGCCATCCTGCGCAGCGCTGCGGCCTTCGGCTTCACCCAGGTGGTCGCCATCCAGGGGACTGCCGCCCTGTGGTCGCCCAAGGTGCTGCGCGCCGGCATGGGTGCGCATTTCGGCTTGCGATTGCTCGAGTCGGTTCAGCCCGAAGCCCTGGCCTCGCTGGAGGTGCCGGTGATCACCACCAGCTCCCATGGCGGATCGCTGCTGCATCACACCGACCTGCCCTGGCCTTGTGCCTGGGCCTTCGGTCACGAAGGGCAGGGGGTGGGCCCGCAGGTGGCGGCGCGCGCGGGTCTGGCGGTGCGCATCGCGCAGCCCGGGGGCGAGGAGTCGCTGAACGTGGCGGCAGCGGCGGCGATCTGCCTGCATGCCAGTGCTGCAGGCCGGGTCGGCTGAACCTTCCGTGCAGCGCGTGCGGCCGCTTCAGGTCGCCGCTTCGAGGCCGCTACGGAAATGCGCCTGCATACGCTGGGCGGCGGCCGCGGCGTCACGGCGGCGAAGGGCGTCCATCACCAGGGCGTGCTCCTGCAGGGATTCTTCGATGCGACCGGATTTGAGCAGCGATTGCTGCCGATTGAGCTTCATGACCTTGCGCAGGTCGGACACCATCTGATTGCGCCACTTGTTGCCGGCGATCTCCAAGAGGCGCAGGTGGAAGCGTTCATTCAGACTGAAAAAGCGGTCCCGGTCGGCGGTGGCGCCTTCCAATTCGGCATGCAGGGTGTGCAGCTCCTGCATCTGCGCGTCGCTGGCTGTCTGGGCCACCACGCCTGCCGCATCGCTTTCGAGCAGGGCGAGCAGGTGATAGACCTCGGCCATGTCCTGCTCGGAGACCTCGGTGACGTAGGCGCCACGACGCATCTTCATGGTCACCAGGCCCTCGGAAGCCAGCACCTTCAGGGCTTCGCGCAAGGGCGTGCGGCTGATGCCGTATTCCTCGGCCAGGCGGGTCTCGTCGATCCAGCTGCCGGGTTCGAGCTGGCGCCGGAAGATGCGTTGGCGCAGGAGCTCCGCCACCTCTTCATAGAGGGCGCGCGGGGCGAGGGACATGGCGCTCATGGCTGCCCCCACGCTCGGCACGGCGTGTCCTTCGCTGCCCCCCTAGGGGGCGCGAGTTTGCTTGGGGCGGCCCGGCGCTGCGCTCTCATGCCTGAATAGTACCTCAAATTCTGCATTCATAATTATGAATAATCCTGTAAACTGCCGGGCAATTTGACGGAAACACCCGATGAGCCAAGCCCCTGAATTCAAGCCCGCCACCCTCGAAGCCTGGGCCCAGGCCGCCGCCAAGTCCGCCCCGGGCGGCCAGGTGGATGCGCTCAACTGGGTGACGCCCGACGGCATCACCGTCAAGCCGCTCTACACCGCAGCGGATGTGAAGGACCTGCCTCACGCGGACACGCTGCCTGGATTCGCGCCCTACATCCGCGGTCCGCAGGCCACCATGTACGCCGTGCGGCCCTGGACCATCCGCCAGTACGCGGGGTTTTCCACGGCGCAGGAGTCCAACGCTTTCTATCGCAAGGCCCTGGCCGCCGGCGGGCAGGGCGTGTCGGTGGCCTTCGACCTGGCCACCCACCGCGGCTATGACAGTGACCACCCGCGCGTGACCGGCGACGTGGGCAAGGCCGGTGTGGCCATCGACAGCGTGGAGGACATGAAGATCCTGTTTGATGGCATCCCGCTGGACCAGGTGTCGGTGTCCATGACCATGAACGGCGCGGTGCTGCCGGTGCTGGCCGGCTACATCGTGGCGGCTGAAGAACAAGGTGTGCCGCAGGACAAGCTCTCCGGGACCATCCAGAACGACATCCTCAAGGAGTTCATGGTCCGCAACACCTACATCTACCCGCCCGAGCCGAGCATGCGGATCATCGGCGACATCATCGAGTACACGGCCCAGCACATGCCGAAGTTCAACTCGATCTCGATCTCGGGCTACCACATGCAGGAGGCCGGGGCCAACCAGGCGCTGGAACTGGCCTTCACCCTGGCCGACGGCAAGGAGTATGTGAAGACCGCGCTGGCCAAGGGCCTGGACGTGGACGACTTCGCGGGGCGGCTGTCGTTCTTCTGGGCGGTGGGCATGAACTTCTACCTGGAGATCGCCAAGATGCGCGCGGGCCGCCTGCTGTGGTGCCGCATCATGAAGGGCTTCAACGCCAAGAACCCCAAGAGCCTGATGCTGCGCACGCACTCGCAGACCTCGGGCTGGTCGCTCACCGAGCAGGACCCCTACAACAACGTGGTGCGCACCACCATCGAGGCGATGGCGGCGGTGTTCGGCGGCACGCAGTCGCTGCACACCAACTCGTTTGACGAGGCCATCGCGCTGCCTACCGAGTTCTCCTCGCGCATCGCCCGCAACACGCAGCTGATCATCCAGGAAGAAACCCACATCACGAACGTGATCGACCCCTGGGCCGGCAGCTACCTGATGGAAAAGCTCACTCAGGACATG
>JACCDJ011166241.1_pt1 | contig 15295 bp, 15 predicted proteins | sample 7444481 | NCBI WGS metagenome assembly JACCDJ01 (sample SAMN15323435, study PRJNA562643) | freshwater metagenome | isolation source: river surface water | place: USA:Blue River Watershed | collected 2017-08-15 | reverse complement strand
TTACCGCAAAGGTAGTCCGAGGCATCTATCTTTGGCCCATGCGTCCCCTTGTTGCCGTAGCCATGGGCGGCTACTCTAGTGAATTCGGCATATCGCTCCTCAGCGGAAGCCATGTTTTTGACGAACTGGACCCGGTGCGCTTCGACCCGGTACGCCTGGAGCTGCACCCCAACGAAGGATGGAAGGCCTTTGACGCGTCGGGCATTCCGCTGCGGTTCAGCGAGCGAACCTGGACCCTCATCGACCTCGACGGCAGCGAACGGCGCATCGACGCCATCCTCAACCTCATTCACGGCCATCCGGGCGAAGACGGAACCCTGGCCATGGCCTGGGAGGGCGCAGGCATCCCCTACTCCAGCTGCAGCCCGGCGGCGTCGGCGCTTACCTTCCACAAGCTCTGGACCAACGCCCTTGCCCAGCGCCTCGGGGTGCGGGTTATGCCTTCGGTTCACGTGCGGCGCGGAACCGACGAGTCTGCCGTTCACGCGTTCATGGCGGAGCACCCGTTCCCGCTGTTCGTCAAGCCCTGCCGCAGCGGGTCAAGCTACGGCGTGAGCCGAATTACCAGCGCCCACGAGTGGCCCGAAGCCCGCGACGCCGCCTGGAACGAAGACCCCGAACTCGTGGTGGAACAGGGTGTGGTCGGAACGGAACTGGGTTGCGGCGCCTTTGTCGCCCCCGACGGCGTGCGCATTCTGGGCATCACCGAAATCGTTCCGAAAAAGGCCTTTTTTGACTTTGAAGCGAAGTACCAGGGTGCCTCCGAAGAAATTACCCCGGCGCGGATTCCCGATTCCGCCGCCGAGGCCGTGCGCCGCGCCACCCTTCGTTTGGTCGACGGCATGGGGCTCCGCGGTTTTGTTCGGGCGGACTTTATTCTGCCCGCCGACGGCTCTGAGCCCGTGCTCATTGAAATCAACACCATCCCCGGCATGAGCGCCGAGAGCATTGTTCCGCGCCAGCTCAAGGCTGCCGGAATTTCGATGCGTCACTTTGTAACCGACCTCGCCGAGGCCACCCTCCAACGCCATGAAGACCGCGCTGTTCCCCGGATCTTTTGATCCCTTAACCCTCGGCCACGACGACGTCGTGCGCCGCGCCGCCGCCCTTTTTGACCGCGTCGTGGTCGGAATCGGTGTGAACGCCGACAAAAAACACATGTTTCCGCTCGAACAGCGCATGCAGTGGGTGCGCGACGCCTTCGCCGACCTGCCGCACGTCGATGTGGCCAGCTACGAAGGCCTCACCGTCGACTACGCACGCGAAATTGGTGCCCAGTATATGGTGCGCGGACTGCGCAACCCCGCTGATTTTGAGTTTGAAAAGGCCATTGCCCAGACGAACCGCGAGCTGGAGCCCAACATTGAAACCGTGTTTTTTCAGACGCGCGCCCGGTTTGCCTACATCGCATCGAGTCACGTGCGCGAAGTGATTCGCTACCGCGGCGACTACCGGCTTTTTGTGCCCAGCGCGGTCCGCATCACTTCCTGAATCGTTGGGTAGGTCTCGGACGCCGCCGCACGCCATTCCGCCTCGGCCATCCAGGTAACCGCTTCGATCCCTTCCTCGACCTGGGGCTTCAGCTCGGGCCGGCCATTCACCTTCATGCGGAACCAGTGCGTCGTCTTCAGGTAGTCCCGCCCGTTTTGGGTGTAGCGGTGCTGGGTTTCGAGCAATTTTTGGCCCAACTGCAGCCCGCTTAGGCCGCACTCCTCTTCGACTTCGCGCAGCGCGCATTCCGCAACCTCCTCACCCTCTTCGAGTTTGCCCTTGGGCAGGTCCCACTGGCCCAAACGGTGAATCCATAAAACCTCTCCGTAGGAATTTTCTACCCATCCGCCCGCCGCCGTGACGGCTTGCTCGCTGTACTTTTGCGCCATGATTTTTGATGCCAAGTCGGCCGAAACGCTCGCCGGACTCTTACTGCAAATTAACGCCGTTTCGCTGCGTCCCAACGACCCCTTCACCTGGGCTTCAGGGCTCCGGTCTCCCATTTACTGCGACAACCGGGTCACCCTGTCGCATCCGCGCGTGCGCACCTACCTCCGCGAGCAAATGGCACACGTCATTAAGGCGCAGTATCCCTCGGTCGACGTCATCGCCGGAGTGGCTACGGGCGCGATTGCCCTCGCCGCCCTGGTGGCCCAAGAACTGGACCTGCCCATGGTCTACGTGCGCGCATCGGCCAAGGAACACGGACGCCAAAACCTCATCGAGGGCGAACTGCCCAAAAACGCCCGCGTCGTCGTGATCGAAGACCTCGTTTCGACCGGAAAATCCTCGCTTCAAGCGGTCGACGCCCTGCGCGAAGCCGGTGCCCAAGTGCTCGGGATGACGGCCATTTTTACCTACGGATTTCCGGCAGCGACCGAGGCTTTTGCGGCCTCGAACTGCGCCCTTCACACCCTGAGCGATTACGACCACCTGCTCAAGTCGGCCGAATCGCGCGGATCCCTCAACGCCGACGAACTCCGTGCTTTGGCCGGATGGCGCCACGACCCCAAGGCCTGGTCGGAAGCGATTAGCTAAAGAGCTAACCGGCTAACGAGCCGAAATCCATCCACTCCACCTCCTTGTGGCCAACCCAGCGCACGGCGCCGGAATCGAGTTGAATTCCCAGCCGGCCATCGGGTGAAAGGAATTTTGGCGTCGCGCCAAACACGTCGCCCGTCGCCGCATCGCGAAACCTGCATCGCTCCTGCCATCCGAGCAGCTGCGCCGAATAGCGCGCGAGGACGTCGGAGCCAACGGGTGCATCCATCGCTGCCACGAGGCAGGAAGCCAAGGATTCCGCCATTCCGTCGAGCGACGCGTCAGGCAGGTATGCGGCACCCGCAGGCGCCGCGGCCACGTTGAGTCCGATGCCGAGAAACCAGCGCGTGCACCGACCTTGGGTCCAGTTGGCCTCGGTCAAAAATCCGCCCAGCTTTGAACCGTTCACGTACAGATCGTTGGGCCACTTCAGCCGAACCGAAACGCCGTACTGCTGCAGCCATTCCGCGGCACAGAGCGAGGCCTGGGCGTGCCGCACAAAAACGAAGGAAGACGACCAGCCAATTGGGGGACTAACCAAGGTCATAAGAAGGCTGGAATTCGGCACGTCGATCCAGGATGACGATCCGCTGCCGCGGCCTTTGCGTTGGGTACCTGCCGTTATGGCAGTCCAGCCCGAGGAATTCCACATTTCGGGATGCTCGTGCGCCCAGGTCTGAGTGGAGTCTAACTCGCTGAATTTAAGGAACTTTATTGGTTCGTGTGCGGCAGGCATACTGCAAAAATGCAGCGAATTCCGCCGCAAATCCGCCACATACCCAAATTGGCACCCTAATTGTGCTAAAGGGCGGGTAATTTTACCGAATGACTGCAACCTTTGCCAAACTTCCCCAAGTCGTGCGCAGCGCCATCGAAGGCGTGAGCGACATCAAGGGCGAAAACCTCGTACTGCTCGACCTTCGCGGGCTCGACAACGCGGTATGTGATTTTTTTATTGTTGCCGAGGCGCAATCCACGACCCAAGTAAATGCATTGGCCGACGCGGTCCACAAGCGGGTTCGCGAAGAGGCCAACGACAAGCCCTGGCATGTCGAAGGCGCGCAGCAGTCCGAATGGATTCTGATGGACTACGTGTCGGTGGTGGTCCACCTTTTTCAGCGCGAAGCACGCGCTTTTTACGACCTAGAGGGCCTGTGGGCCGACGCCGTTTCGGTGAAGCTCCCCCAACAATACCTCGTTGACGCTGTTTAATTTCTGATGAGCAAAAAAAACAAGGGCGCGAAGCCCGGCGAAACGCCCAAGGGCGGCCTTCCCAAATTCAATTTCAGCTGGATCTACATTGCGGTGTTTGTCGGCCTTCTCGGGCTGCAGTTTGCGCAAAGTCGGTTCGCAGCCCAAACCCAGGCTTCGACCTTTAACGAGCTCAGCACGCGCATTGCCCGCGGACACGTCGACCGCGTTAAGGTCGTGAACAGCAAAGAAGTATTTGTTTTCATCAAGGCCGACAGCCTGGCTGCGCTCAAGGAATACGAAGAACTCGCCAAAACCACCTTGGGCGATGCCCCGAATCAGGGTCCGCACTTTGTGTTCGAAATGCCGGCCGAGTCCTTTGACCGGGCGATGGAGCGCTTCTACAGCCAGCACCCCGAAGTGGCCGAGGTCAATGTGGAGTACAAGGAAGAACCAAACTACTGGGGCGAGGCCTTGGCCTGGCTCATTCCGCTGATTTTGTTTGCGGCCCTCTGGTTTTTCCTCATGCGCCGCATGGGCGGAGGCGGCGCCGGCGGACCGGGCAGCCAATTGTTCAACATCGGGAAGAGCCGCGCGCAAATGTTCGACGCGGACAGCGCCGTCAAAGTAACCTTTAAGGACGTTGCCGGCCTCGACGGGGCCAAGGACGAGGTACTCGAAGTGGTGGACTTTTTGAAGAACCCCAAAAAGTACACGGACCTCGGCGGAAAAATCCCCAAGGGCGTGCTGCTCAGTGGCCCTCCGGGAACGGGCAAAACCCTGTTGGCCAAGGCGGTTGCCGGTGAAGCGCAGGTTCCCTTCTTTTCGCTCAGCGGGTCCGACTTCGTCGAAATGTTCGTCGGCGTGGGCGCCAGCCGCGTGCGCGACCTGTTCAAGCAGGCCAAAGAGAAGTCGCCCAGCATCATTTTCATTGACGAGATCGATGCCATTGGTCGGGCTCGCGGACGCAATGCCTTTGGCGGCGGCAACGACGAGCGCGAAAACACCCTCAACCAGCTGCTCACGGAGATGGACGGATTCGGCACCAACGAGCACGTCATCGTCATGGCCGCCACCAACCGGGCCGACATTTTGGACCGCGCCCTGATGCGCGCCGGCCGATTTGACCGCATCATTTACGTGGACCTGCCCGAAGTCACCGAGCGCATCGAGATCTTCAAGGTGCACCTGCGCCCCCTCAAGTTGGGCTCGGACGTCGACGTCGAATTCCTTGCGCGCCAGACGCCTGGATTCAGCGGGGCCGACATTGCCAACGTGTGCAACGAGGCCGCCCTGGTCGCCGCCCGAAAGAACAAAAAAGTCATTGAAAAACAGGACTTTTTGGACGCCGTGGACCGCATTGTAGGGGGCCTGGAAAAGAAATCCAAAATCATCACCCCCGAGGAGAAGGAAATCATCGCCCACCACGAAGCCGGGCACGCCACCGTAAGCTGGCTGCTGGAGCACGCTTCGCCGTTGGTCAAGGTCACCATTGTTCCCCGCGGACGCTCGCTGGGTGCGGCCTGGTACCTTCCCGAAGAGCGCCAGCTCAACAGTACCGAGCAAATGCTCGACGAAATGTGCGCCACCCTGGGCGGACGCGCTGCCGAAGAAGTGATTTTTGGACGCATTACCACCGGAGCCTTGAGCGACCTTGAAAAAGTCACCAAGCAAGCCCGAGCCATGGTAGCCGTGTACGGCCTCAACGACCGCCTCGGAAACATCACCTACTACGATTCGTCGGGCCAAAACGAGTACCAGTTCGACAAGCCCTATTCGGAGCGCACGGCCGAAGTGATCGACGAAGAGATCAGCAAACTCATTGAAGGTCAGTACGAACGCGCCAAGGAACTGCTTACGGCACATCGGGCTCAACTGGAGCAACTGGCCCAAGAGCTGCTCACGAAGGAGGTTATCTTCCGGGACAACCTCGTTGCCATTTTTGGCGAACGCCCGTGGCAAACCCGCGAGGAGCGCCTTGCGGCCCTTCAGGAGGCTCCCGCTGCGGCCGAGCCCGCGGCCGACGAGGACCACCCCGCCGAGGTCCAACTCGATGGGGCTCCTTCGGAGTCTCCGGCAGAACCAACCCCAACGCCTGAAGACGCCCAATCAACCCAAGTTGACCCCAGCGCCACAGCGTAGCTTGACAGACGCTCGGTTCGATTGATTTATGTGTTATTTTCGCCTCTAAATGGCGGGCTGGATCGGTAAATTCCTCACGGTACTCAGCGGCGCCCCTCAAGCGGGGGGTGACGAAGTGGCGGATCCCAACGTCGGCAAGTATTCGGCGCTGGAAGATCCCGTCGATCTCGCATTCGTGCGGCGATTTACGCAATCGGGCGGCCTGTTTTTGTACTGCGGCAGCATTGACGAAGTCGTCGACAACCTCAAAGCCGTTGGGTCCGAATCCGGACAAACCCACTTTTTTGTGCCCGAAAAGAGCCTGCACAACTGGTTTCAGCAGGCAGGCCTTAGCGTGATTCACGACAATCCGCTTGAAGCCGATGCCATGGCGACCACCTGCCACGCGGCGGTTGCCCAAACCGGCGGCATCATGATTACCGACGCCCAAACCCAAGGCCTGAAGTTTGCGCAACTGCCGTCCATTCATCTGGTTATCGCGCGGGTTTCTCAGGTGGTCAACAGCCTATCCGACGGAATGTCGGCGATCAACAAGTTCCACCGCGAGCAACGCCCCCTGAGCATTATCACGCTCAAAGGCAAGCGCGATGAGGCGGTGCTCCAAGCCAAAGTCGACCCGAACAAGGGGCGTGAACTGTACTTCTTCCTCGTCGAAGACCACCTGTTTACCGACGTATGATGCAGCGCAGCATCTGGGGCCTGGTGTACGCCCTGGTCGTCGCATTCTTTTGCCTGGGACTCTCCTGGACTCCGGCCCTGCTGTTCCTCCTTCTAGCCGGCGTCGCCGTTGAACTCATTCGCCTTCCGAACCTCGGCCCCAAAATCCGAGCCTCCGGCCTTTTGTATGTTTTTGCGAGCGCCATCGCCACGGGCTGGCTTTGGGGCGTCGGCGGCGGTCCGTCCATCTTTGCCGTTTTTGTACTTATTTGGCTCTCGGATTCCATGGCCTATGTGGGCGGACGACTGTTCGGCCGAACCCCCATGGCGCCGGTGCTTTCGCCCAAAAAAACCTGGGAAGGCCTGGTCATTGGCGGACTATTCACCCTGGGAGTTGGGCACCTTGCCCTATACCGCATCCTGGAAACCTCGTTGACCCTGTCGCTGATCCTGCCCGTCACCGTGGCCGTTGCGGCGCCGATCGGCGACCTCGTCGGTTCCTACCTCAAGCGTCAATCGGGCGTCAAGGATTCCGGCGTCTTTTTGCCCGGTCACGGCGGATTTTTGGACCGCCTCGACAGCTACCTGCTTTCGAGCATTGTCTTGGTCCTTGTCTTAATCGCCTTTCAAACGTTTTAAACGCTTAACCGCATGCTGCACCGCGAAGGAACCAAAACCATTTTCATCAGCCTGGTCATCCTGGCCATTCCCTACGTGCTGCTCACCCAGCTCGGAGCGCCCGACTGGGCCGTTACCGGGTACCTGGTTGTGGGCTTGATTTTGCTGGGGCTCGTGCTGCAGTTTTTTCGCAACCCGACACGGACCACGAACGCACAGGCCGGCGACGTGATTGCCCCCGCCGACGGCACCGTCGTGGTCATCGAAGAAGCCGAAGAGCCCGAGTACTTCAAAGGCAAGCGCAAGCAAATCAGCATTTTCATGTCTCCGCTCAACGTCCACGTGAACCGTGCGCCCGTAAGCGGCAAGACCGTATTCGCCAAGTACCACAAGGGCAAGTACCTCGTCGCCTGGCATCCCAAATCCAGTACCGAAAACGAGCGTACCACGCTGGTCTTTAGCACCCCGAACCACGGTGAAGTGATGATCCGCCAGATTGCCGGAGCCGTTGCGCGCCGAATCGCGGTCTACGTCCAACCCGGCCAACCCGTTTCGGTTGGCGAAGACGTGGGCTTTATTCGCTTTGGCTCGCGCGTCGACATTTTTTTACCGCTTGACGCCGAGATTCGGTGCAAAATCGGCGACAAACCGAGCGGCGGCGAAACCGTGATCGCCAAGCTCCACGCGGCGAACAACTAGTTCCTAGCGGCGAGGGACGAGGTTCATCGCCTGATCAAACAGCTCGTCGGGCGAAACGCTCGAATTGTCCAGCACCACGGCGTCGTCGGCAAGGAGGAGCGGACTGTCCAATCGTTCCCGGTCTTCCTTGTCGCGTTGAAGCAGGTTGGACTTGACTTCGGCCAGGCTAACCGATCCGGGATTGGCGGCGTCCATTTCGGCAAATCTCCGCTGCGCGCGCACGTCCGCGTCGGCGGTCACAAACAGCTTGAGTTCCGCGTCGGGAAAAACCACGGTTCCGATGTCGCGACCGTCCATGACCACGCTGTGGCTTCGGCCCATGGCCTGCTGCTGGGCAACCAGGCGGCGGCGAACGGGGACCAGCGACGACACCGCACTCACCACCCGGCTTACGTCCATGCTGCGAATGGCCTCCTCCACGTCTTCGCCGTTGAGGATTGCGCGGTTGCGCCCTTGGGTATCGCGCGCAAATCCGAGGTGAAGTTGCTCCAACGACGCATTGATGGCCACGGCATTGATTCCGTCGGGCGAAGCCCAGCCGTGGCGAATCGCATGCAGCGCCACCATGCGGTACATGGCCCCGGTATCGATGTAGAGAAATCCGAGGGCGGCCGCGAGCCGCTTGGCCAGCGTGGATTTACCGGTCGAGGCGTATCCGTCTACCGCAATGCGAATTGGGGTCATAGCGAGCGCGTGTAGGAAAATTGGGTAAAACGTCCGGCCACATGGTACACTGCCTGGGACCACTGAAACTGGCTTTTTCCCGCTTTTAGGCCAAAACCGAAGCTCAATCCGGCGTTGGTGCGGCGGGTCGGAAGCTGCATTTCGAGCTGGCGGCGAAAATCGTAGCCTACTTGAGCCCTCAATCGACCTCCGAGCTCGGCCTCGACCGCAACCGCCAGGTGGCGAAGGGCCAAATTGGTCCAGGACGGCGCGTTGTAGGTCGTTTGGCCCGTTAGCGGATCGCGCAGCTCGCGCAGGGGCTCGTAGCCCGCCAAATTCCAGCGCTGCAGGTCCCGCGCCGCCACGTGAATGCGAAACGGGGCGTATCGAAACTTGCGGCTGAAGGCCGCATGCAGCGCCGTCGGCAGGGGCTCCGACGTGGACCCCAAGGGGTCAAGGCTAAGGCCCGCGTGCTGCAGGACCAAGGCTGCGTGGAGTCGGCCGCTGTCGCCGACGTAGGTGGCGCCCCAGTCGGAGGTCAGGGCCTGAGCGACCAGGTTAGAGGCCGTCTGGAGGGTCCAGCGCGCGGTGGCGCCAACCAAGACGTGGCTGCCCGACTTCAGGGTGAAGGCTCTAGCCAGCGTGGCCCGCGGCCGAGATTCCTGAAAGCGAAAGCTCCCGATGACGGCGCCGACCTCGTTCGTTTCGGGCATGGCCCCCGAGTTGAGGTAGTCTGCCCCGAGCGCAAAATGCCAGGTTCGGTGGCGAAACTTCGCGCTCATGTGGCCCAGTCGGAGTCCGCTGGGCAGCGCTCCGGTACTCAGAACGAACTGGTTGCCGTCCAAGCCCGCGGCGAGCGACGGGTTAAAGGTTGAAGCCGCCACGTCGGTCGGAACGGCCCAAGCCGCCCCCGCAAGCGCGTTCCAGCGCGCCGAACCCGCCATGTTTAGGGTGTTCCACGCCACGGTCTGCGCACCCGCCCCAAGGGACAGCGCGAGCAATGCAGCATTCAGGCCCGTACGCACCCGACCAAGTTACGCTTTAGCCGGGCTTGACGCTACCGCATCAGGCTGAGCGGCGGGCTTGCGCACGTTCAGAACCTTGGCGTTTTTGACTTTTTTGTCGGTGACCGAGTACGCAAGCACCTCGCGCATGGTTTGGACGTAGCGCACCTCAAGTCCCTTGAGGTAGGCCTCGGGAATTTCGCGCACATCGCGCTCGTTGTCGGCGCAAAGCACGACGGTTTTGATTCCGGCGCGCTTGGCGGCCAGAAGCTTTTCGCGGATTCCGCCCACGGGAAGCACCTTGCCGCGCAGCGTAATCTCCCCGCTCAAGGCCAGCGCATGGCGCACCCGTCGCTGGGTGTACAGCGAGGTCAGCGCCGTCAGCAGGGCGATTCCGGCCGACGGGCCGTCTTTGGGAACCGCTCCCTCGGGAACGTGGAGGTGCACGTCGTACTGGCTAAAGTGCTCGGGCTCCAAGCCAAACTCCGCCGCGTTGGCCTTCAAGAAGGTCATGGCCAGGGTGGCGGACTCCTTCATGACGTCGCCGAGGTTGCCGGTGATGCTGAGTCGGCCCGAACCCGGGGCAATGGTGGACTCCAAGTACAGTATGTCGCCGCCCACGGGGGTCCAAGCCAGCCCGGTCGCCACGCCCGCCACGCCCTCGTTGGCGTAGTCGTCCTTGCGGAAGCGGGCCACGCCCAGGATTTCGGTCAGGTCGGTTGCGGTCGGCTTGGCGGGAAAGTCCTTGCCCTCAGCCCGCGCCAAGGCAGCCTTTCGGGCGAGCTTGGCCAGCTGCTGGTCCAGGCGGCGCACGCCCGACTCGCGGGTGTAGCCTTCAATGAGGGCCGAGGCGGTCGCCGACTCCAGCTTGAGCGCCTTGGGCTCGAGGCCGTGCTCGCGCAGCTGCTTGGGCATCAAGTGGTTTTGGGCAATCTTGACTTTTTCTTCGCGCGTGTAGCCGGTGACCTCAATGAGCTCCATGCGGTCGCGCAGCGCCGGCTGGATTCCGCCCAGGTTGTTGGCCGTGGCGATGAACAGCACTTTGGACAGGTCGTAGCCCATCTCGAGAAAGTGGTCGTGAAAGGCGTGGTTCTGCTCCGGGTCGAGCACTTCCAGCAGCGCGCTCGAGGGATCCCCTTGGGCGCCCATTCCGAGCTTGTCGATTTCGTCGAGCACGAGCACGGGATTTGAGGCCCCGGCCTTCTTGATTTGCTGCAGAATTCGGCCCGGCATGGCTCCGATGTACGTCTTGCGGTGGCCGCGAATCTCGGCTTCGTCGCGCATTCCGCCCAGGGACATGCGCACGTAGGGACGACCCAGCGCCTCGGCCACGGAGCGGCCGAGTGAGGTCTTGCCCACTCCCGGAGGACCGTACAAGCACAAAATTGGGCTCTTCAAGTCGCCCTTAAGCGCCAAAACGGCGAGGTGCTCCAGAATGCGCTCCTTGACCTTTTCGAGGCCAAAATGGTCGCGATCCAGGATTTTTCGGGCCTTTTTTAGGTCGTGGCGGTCCTTGGTGACGTGGTTCCACGGCAGGTCGAGCATCAGCTCGAGGTAGTTTCGCTGGATTCCGAAGTCGGGCACCTGCGGATTCATGCGCTGCAGGCGGGCCAATTCCTTTTCGAACTGCTGGGCCGCTTCGGCCGGCCAACTTTTCTCGGACGCACGTTGGCGAAACGACTCGAATTCCGCCTCAAAGCTGTTGCCGCCCAATTCCTCTTGAATGGTGCGCATTTGCTGCTGCAGAAAATACTCGCGCTGCTGCTGGTCGAATTCTACGCGCACCTTGTTGGCGATGTCGTTCTTGACTTCAAGCAGGTGCTTTTCTTGGCTGAGGTGCTTGAGCACCTGCTGCGCCCGGGTTTTCAGGTCGTTTTCTTCGAGCAGCAGCTGTTTTGCGTCGACGTCGAGGTTGGTGTTGCTGGCGATGAAGTGCAGCAAAAACGTGTCGGACTCGATGTTTTTGACCGCAATCTGGGCCTCGGTCGGAATGTTGGGGCTCTCTTGAATGATTTCCAGCGAAAGTTCGCGGATCGTCGACATCAAGGCCGTGAATTCGGTGTCGTCTTCGGCGGGAACGGACTCGTCGAGGTACTCCACCCGAGCGCGGTGGTAGGGCTCGTCGGTCAGGAGTTCGAGGATGCGGAAGCGGCGCTTGCCCTGCAAAATCGCGGTGATGTTGCCGTCGGGCATGCGAAAGGACTTCACCATCTGAACCAAGGTTCCAACCGGGTGCAGGTCCTCGGCCGACGGCGTTTCGGTGTCGGCGTTGCGCTGGGCGACCACACCAAATAGCTTTTTGCCCTTTTGGGCATCCTGAATCAGGCGAATCGACTTGTCGCGTCCGGCGGTAATCGGACTGACCACGCCGGGAAACTGCACCGTGTTGCGCAGCGGAAGCAGGGCAAGCTCCGACGACAGGTCGGCCTCGGGAACCGTATTGTCTTCTTCGTTGGTGATGAGCGGAATAAGGTCGGTGTCCTCGGAGAGGAGCGAAAAACGGGGTACTTCCATGGGCCGACTATTGGGCAATGGCCGTGCCACCGCGCAGCGGCGACGTTTGGGCGAAAATTTCGGACAAAATGTCGGTTGTCGCCGCGTCCAAGGGCAGGTTCCGCCGCGCCAGTACGCGCTCCGCCGTAGCCAAGGCCTTGTCGAGGCGGTACTCGGTCATGCCCTGGGGTCCGCCCCAGGAAAAGTCCGGGATGAAATTGCGCGGAAAACCGGCGCCAAACACGTTGCTTGCCACGCCCACCACGGTACCGGTATTGAACATCGTGTTGATGCCGGCTTTGCTGTGGTCGCCCATTACCAGGCCACAGAACTGCATTCCCGTCGGCTCAAAGCGCCCGCTCGGGTAGCTCCACAGCTTGACCTCGCTGTAGTCGTTTTTGAGGTTGGAGTTGTTGGTGTCCGCACCCAGGTTGCACCATTCGCCCAGCACGGCGTTGCCGAGGAAGCCGTCGTGGCCCTTGTTGCTGTTGCCCCAGAGCACCGAATTGTTGACTTCGCCGCCCACCCTACTGCCCGGACCAATCGTCGTGGCGCCGTAGATTTTGGAACCCAGTTTTAGCTGCGCGCCCTCGCCGAGCGCAAGGCCGCCGCGGACCAGGCTGCCCTCCATGATTTCGCTGCCTGCCGCCAGGTAAATGGCGCCGCTGCGGCTGTTGAGCACACTGGCCTCCACACGGGCTCCGGGTTCCGCAAAAATACGGTCGCCGAGGAGGGTGTTCGTCGCGCTGATCGGCGCGGAGCTCCGGCCCGCCGTACGCAGATCAAAGTCGGCCTCCAGGGCCTCGGCGTTGGCCGAAAACACGTCGTAGGGTCGGCGGATGAAGCGAACCGCGTCCGGAAAGACCACGGATTCGGCGGCATCGAGGCCATGGCTAGCGAGCCATTCGCCTTGGCGATCAACAAGCTGCTGGCCGGGCCTAAGGGCACGCACGGCATCAACCAACGACGCTGTGGCCAAGGCCGCCGCGCGCACCTGGCGGACGCCGTCTCCTTCGGGCTGGCTTAGGTCGAAACGCCCACCCAAATAGGATTCCGTGCGGTAGGAAAACGAGGAACCCGGGCTGCGGAGCGACCATTTTTCGCTGAGGGTAAGGATACCCACGCGGAGGTCGGCCACAGGCCGGGTCCAGGTAAGGGGCTTGAGCGTCTCGCGCTCGCCGCGGTCGTGGAAGATGTAGTGCATCCCCACGAAGGTAGCGGCTTACTTCGAGAATTTCGCGTAGCGGTTGCGGAACTTGTCCACACGGCCCGCCGTATCGAGGAGCTTCTGCTTGCCGGTGTAGAAGGGGTGCGAGTAGCTCGACACTTCCATCTTCACCAGCGGGTAGGCAACGCCATCAACCTCGAGGGTCTCTTTGGCGTTGGCGCAGCTGCGAATGAGGGTTACGTCGCCGGTGCCCATGTCTTTGAAGGCGCACATGCGGTAGTTGGTGGGGTGCAGGTTTTCTTTCATCGCTTCGTTGTTTTAGACCGAGTTTTGGCCCGGTCCCCATTTTTTGCGGACGGCAAATGTACGAAATACTTCGCAGACGAGTTAATTCCTTCGAGCAAATTCACGAAACCCGCCGAGCGTGGTCGCCGGTGCCGACCTTTGCCTACCAAATGACGCGCCTCCTTGCCCTTGCCGTTGCCCTTGCCGCGCTGGCCGCCTGCCGGCCCGAGTACCGCTTTGCGCCGAATCCCGTGAGCCTGGTCCGCAGCAGCGATACCGTTTTTCTCGATACCGTATTCGCCACCGTCGGCAGTTCAACGCGCAGCGTGCGCCTCGTGAACCCCAGCAACTACGACGTCAACCTCAGCCGGGTTCGGCTCGGGCGCGGCGACGAATCTCCGTTCCGCTTCAACGCCAACGGACGCCCGGGACCCGACCTCGAAGACGTCGTGATACCCGCCGGAGACAGCATTTGGGTATTTGTCGAAACCACGGCGCCCCGCGGCGACGGCGAAATGCTCTGGGAGGATTCCCTGCGCATCGAGCAGGGCAGCTTCAGCCAAAACATCTACCTCGTGGCGCTCGCCTGGGACGCCCACTTCCACTACCCCAACCGCGTACTGACCATTGACCAGCCCGAGCCGTATGCGGACCTGCTGATCCCCTACGTCGTCTTGGGCGCGAACGAAGTCTGGAGCAACGACAAACCCCACGTAGTCTATGGCTATGCGGTGGTCGACAGCGGCGCAACACTGAACATCACCGCCGGGGCGCGCGTGCACTTCCACAGCGGTTCGGGGCTTTGGGTGGCCTCGGGCGGAACCCTGAAAATCGACGCCGCCAACGCCGGTTCGTTTGACGATCCCGTGGTGCTCGAGGGCGACCGCTTGGAGCCGTTTTACCGCAACATTGCCGGCCAATGGGGCGGACTTTTGGGCGGAATCTTCATTCAACGCGGCGCCAGGGCCGAAATCCAAAACGCCTGGATTCGCAACGGCACCCTCGGCATTCGCTGCGACAGCGTGGCCGACGGCGAGGACTACAACCTTCGCGTGAGCCGCAGCCGCATCACCGACTTCAGCCGCGCGGCGGTGTACAGCGGATTCGGCCGCATCCGACTGGAAAACAGCATCGTCAGCAATTCGGGACTCTACAACCTCTACGTCTTGGGCGGACGCGTTGAAGCGGACCACTGCACGTTTGCCAACGCCTTCCCGGGCACACGGTCCACGCCCTCCATCGGACTTTTTAACCGCTACGACGACGGAACCGGTACCTACCGCTACCGCGCGCTCCTGCAGGCCGACTTCCGGAACTGCATTGCCGACGGAAGCCAGGAATCCGAGGTCGGCTTTGGTTACGGCCCGCAGGCCGCTTTCAACTACCGGTTTGAGGGATCGCTGCTGAAGCTGAACCGGTTCCCGAGCCCGGTGATCTACGACGTGAACGACCCGCTGCGCTTTGGCGGCTGTGTGTTCAACAGTCCATCGCTGTTCGAGTCCGCCAGCGAGTACGACTACCGGTTAAAATTGGGTTCAGCAGCCCTGGGAATTGGCTGGCCCAACGCCACTAGCCAGGTTCCGTTCGACGCCCTGGGCCAAACACGGCCAAGTCCCGCCGACGCGGGCGCTTTAGAAACGCTTTAGCGAACTAAGCTAACTGCGCTAAAAACGCCGGCGTATCGACGCCGTCAGCATAGTCCCACAGTGCCGGGAACTGGCTTTGACCAAATGGGGTGCGTCCACGCCCAACGACCGTTTGAAGTTGATCTGCCTGGGCGTCAAGCCACGATTCCGCCTGGGCTGCCGAATCGTGTTGGCTGTAGTGCAGCACCGACAGGGGC
>JACCDJ011593329.1_pt1 | contig 15296 bp, 9 predicted proteins | sample 7444481 | NCBI WGS metagenome assembly JACCDJ01 (sample SAMN15323435, study PRJNA562643) | freshwater metagenome | isolation source: river surface water | place: USA:Blue River Watershed | collected 2017-08-15 | reverse complement strand
TCGCGCAGAGCGGATTCCATGTTGCGCTTGCCAATGTAGCAAAACGGACACACTACGTCGCTAAATACATCTACGGTCATACCCCAAAGATACTAATAAATGTTTAAACATGTAAACTAGTTGCTAGCGACTAGTAACTCGTTACTCGTTACTTGCCTAATGCCACCTGACCCTTGAGGTAGGCCTGCCACACGCCCTTCACGTACTGGCCGCCGGCGTACACTAGGGTAAAGGCATTGGGGCGGTAGGTGAGGACGGGCTGCAGCAGAAGCCGCGAAGCAAAATCGTCCCACTGCGCGACGAAGCGCAGCTCCGTGGCCCGGCTCATCGACCATTCCAAGCCGCTTCGGTAAATGAATCCGCGGTAAATCAGCGCGCTTCCGTCGAGTTCGTGCATTTGGCTGTGCACCAACATATGGTTCCAGCGCAGCTGTCCGCCTACCTGAATTTGGAAGTCCAATGCGACGTTGGCCTCGCGTCCGGCGCGCAGCGGCGTCTCGTTGTAGGCAATGCTTTGCCCGGCATTGCACTCCAGGCCCACGTTGAAGGTTTGGCTCGGCTTCCAGTTTAGGTTGGCCCCCACGGTACGTAGGTTGCTGAAATGCTGGTTTTTAAACACCTCGTCAAAGCGGTAGCGGTGAAAAAAGCTGGATCGGAAGTTTCCGCCCCACTGAATCCAACCCCAGGCCAGGTGGTGGTTTTGGCGAAGCGTGCCGTCGAAGTAGCGAAACTGCGTGGCCTCCTGGTACAGGCCCCAGGTTTTAATATATTTTTTGTTGGGAAAACCGTTGTAACTCGCTCCCGCTTCGTAGCGCATCCAGTCGTTTTGGGGCTCAAAACCCATTTCGGCGCGGAACATGGGACTCTGGCCCATGACGTCGGCGCGCAGGGTCCAGTGCTTGCTTTGGCGCACGAGTCCCGCGTACATGGCCATTCCCTGGTAGCGTTCGCCGTCGAGCGCCGCCGTGCGGCCCTTGAAGTTTTCGCCCCCGGTAATCCAGTTCGCAACCGCTTCGCGGGTGTCGCTGAGCGCCACCTCGGCCTTGAAGCGCAGGGCGTCGCTCACCCGAAGGTTTACGTCGGCGGCGGCGAGCGATCCGCTTCCGCCCTCAAAATACGTTCGCTGCGTGCCGAGCAGCCCGATGCCCGAGGAGTAGGGAAGGCGGCGCTGAACCCGCGCGACGGTCGACCAGTTGGCGCCCGAGGTTCCGTAGGCCGAGAAATTGCGGCCCGGAACCAAGTACGGCGACGCCGCGTCGTAGCCCGTAAGCACGTAGCTGCGGTACTTTTGGCCTTGGTTGGTGAACTTGGTTAGGCCCAAGGGATTGGCGATGCTCCGCGTGTACACGTAGTTTTGGCGCGTGGCGAACTGGTCGCTGCCTTCGATGAAGAAGGGGCGGCGCTCCGGGTAAAACAGCGCGAACGAGGAGTTGACGGCCACCTGGGCCACGTCGGCCTCGACGTTGCTGAAGTCCGGATTCAAGGCTACCTCGACCGACGACGCGGCGTTTAGGCCGATAAAGGCCGAACCACCAACCTTGGCACCCGGCTTGGGCGCTACCCCCGGTTGGCCCACCGCACTGGCGAAGGCATAGGGAATCAGCTGGCGGCGCAGCTTGGGCTTGATTCCGTCGAGAATGAGGGCGTGGGCGAACTGGCAGTCGGCACAAAAAATTTCGCGGTACTGTGGGTTGGCCTGGGTGTTGACCTGAACGCCGTTCGCGTAGGTCTGGCGAAAGAAGGTGAACTTCCAGCGCTGGCGCTTGCTGCTGCCGAACTGCAGGGTGTTAAACGGAATGCGCATTTCCACCGTGTAGTGGTCGGACTGGCGCGCAGCCTGGGTTTCGAATTCCACGTCGTAGGAAACGTCCATCTGGTCGTCCATGTGGTTGGCGGGGTCGTTCTTGCGCACGTCGAGCTGCACGCCGTAGGCGTTGGAACCCAAGAACACCATGTTGCGCGTGTCGCTGTAGACATCTAGGGCGATGCCCACAAAGTCGTCTTCCCAAGCGGCGTCGCGGCGGTTGAGGTTGGCCCTGAAATCCTTGGGGTCGACGCTGCAGCGAAACGCGACGTACAGGGCTTCGTTGTCGCGGAATACGTATCCTTCGGTCGCCAGCGGAGCGGGGCTGTTGTAGCCGGGGTTGATTTCCCATTGGAGCGGAAGACTAACGGCTCCGGCCCATTCTCCGGGGGCCATAATGCCGTCCAGTTCCAGTTGGTCGGGCTTGGCCGGAACCTCGTGTTCGGTGACGGTAATGGTCTGGCTGTGGCCCCAATGCCCGAGTGCCAGTAAAAGAAAAAAGCCCAGATTGCGCATGGAGGCGCAAAGCTAGGCTTTTCTCGTTCGGCCTCGCGACCGCACCGCGTGAGCGGCTTAAAAGTCGCAGCGCAAGTAGAACACGGGGAAGAGTCCGAGCTGGTACTCTTCGCGCACGCCCTCGTCAATGTCCGGGGTGTTCAGGTCGTCCTTACCCGGGATGTAGGTTAGGGTTAGGATGTTCTTGTTGCGCGTCAGGTTGGAGATGTCCAAGCCAAATTCCCACGCGAGGTTGGGGTAGTTCCATTTGTAGCCCAACTTGAGGTCCAGGCGCTGGTAGGCGCGGTACTGCTTCATGTTGAAGCCCTCTTGGGCAAAGATGATTTCGCCCGCACGCAACGTGGCTTCTTGGTCTACCGTGGTGCCGAACCAGCGTCCGCCTACCGTGGTGTACTTGCCGCCCAGGGTGAAGCGGTTGTTGGGGCCCAACTTGAACTCTTTGGCCGCCAAGAAGTTCACCGCGTAGCGACCGTTAAAAATCGTGTTGCGCCACACGTCGTCGGAGCCCTTGTACTTCGCGTCAAAGAGCGATCCGGTGGCCAAGAAGTAGAATCCGCCCGCGAAGAAGCGCTCGGCAGTGAATTCAACCCCGTAGTTGCGGCCGACGCCGGTGTTTTGCAGGGTGTCCGGCCAGATGCGTCCGAATCCGCTGCCCGCATTCAGCATGCTGAAGGCGCTGGACTTGATCTCGACGGGCACGTCGTAGAGGTACTGGTAGTAGGCCTCGACTTTGGTGCGCACCGGAACGCCCTTGTACTTGCGCTCCCAGCCGCCGGCGATTTGGGCCGACTTCATCAAGCCGATGCGCTGGTCGTTGTGCTCCAGCGGATCAAAGTTTTGGGTCGACATCGCGTAGTAGTAGAGGTAGGGGGCCTGGCCTTGGGCGTGGAGGCCGCTGCCGATAAAGAACCGGTCGTTGACGTTGGCCTGGTAGCTCAGGCCTACGCGCGGTTCGATGGGCATGAAGGACTTTTTGTTTACGCCGAGGTATAGCGACGTCACGCCCGCGGTAAAGGTGGTCTTCTCGTTGAGGCGGCTCTTGTAGCTCACGTAGGGCTGCACCACCGGCCAGGCCGTTTGGGTGTTCCATTGCTTGCGCCAATCGGGGACACTATCAGGTCGCGTGCCGTCAAATTGACGAACCGAGTCCTGGTAATTCAGCATGTAGACGTCGACGTTGACGCCGGCCTGCAGCGTGCTGCGCGTGCTCAGTTTTTTGTTGAGCGAGAAAAACCCGTGGACCTTGTTTTCGCGGAACGTGTAGTTCAGCATCGTGTCGTTGGCGGTCACGATCCAACCGTATTGGCCGCCGCCGAGGTTGCCGATTTCGCGCTGCAGTTTGGTGTTGACTGCGCGGATTACGGCCGTCGAACCCGCTACGCCCGCCTTGATGAAGGTGGTTTTGTTGAGCGGCTTGCTGTAGTTGACGCCGCCCACGAACATGTCGCTGCCGAAGTACTGGTCGCGGTCGGTCGAGCCGTAGCTCTCGAATCCCGACGTGTCGGTTTGGTTGCTGATGAGGATGTCGATGTCGCTGACGCCAAACATGCCCCACGCGGCGATTTTGCCTCCGTTTTTCTGGGGGAAGGTCAGGCGAAAGGCTCCGTCTTGGTAGCGCGGAATCGCGTTCGTTCCGAGGTTGATGTTGAGCGACTGAAACAGGCTGAGGGTCGAGTAGCGGTACACGGCCAAAAAGCTCGGAGCCTTGGCGCCCTTGCCCAACGGGCCTTCGAGCATGAGCTCGGTTCCCAGCAGGCCGAGCTGGGCGCTGCCTTCAAATTTTTGGTTGTTGCCGTCGCGCATTTGCAGGTCAAAAACCCCGGCGATGGCGTTGCCGTATTCCGCAGGCCAGGCGCCGGTGAAAAAGTCGGAGTTCGCGAGGAATTTGTTGTTGAGAATGGTCACGGGACCGCCGCCCGTTCCCGGAATGCTGAAGTGGTTGGGGTTGGGAATGTTGATGCCCTCCATGCGGTACAGCACGCCCGACGGGGTATTGCCGCGCACCACCAGGTCGTTGCGCTGGTCGTCCGAGCCCTGAACGCCGGCGAAGTTGGTCGCCATACGCGCCGGTTCGCCGCGGCTGCCCGCGTACAGGTTGGTTTCTTCGACGCTGAATTGGCGCGAGCTTACCGTGGCCATTTCGTTTTTGGCCTGGCCCGCGGCCGTGGCGGTGACGCTGACTTCGTCAAGGCTTAGCGCAGACTCGAGCAGGCCAAACTGAAGCACTGCTTCTTTGGCAGAGTTCAATTCAATCGCTTGGCTGCGCATTTGGTATCCCATCATGTTGACGAATACCGTTTGGCGCCCAATGGGCACGCCGCTCAAGGTGAACTGGCCGTTTTCGTCGGTCGAAGCGGTTTTATCGCCGATGCGCACCACGGCGCCGGGAAGGGGGTACTTGGAATCGACGTCGACCACCGTACCGCGCACGGTTTGGGTCAGGGTTTGGGCGAACAGCTGGGCGCTCAAGACCAAGGTGGCCGCGAAAAGAAGTAGTTTTTTAAGGTGCATACGCAACGTTTAGGTGGATTTGTGCATCCAAACATAGGCAAAGCCGGCCCACGCGCCTCATCTTTGCCATTAAATTTCTGATTCGATGCAGTTTTTAGTGAAAAATGGGTGGTTGGTTGCGGTTTTTGCAATGGGAATTGCGAGCCCAATGGCCGCCCAGCGAACCTGGACCGCCAGCGGATTTGTTCGCGATGCCGAGACCGGCGAGGTTCTGATTAGCGCCTACGTGTACGATGCGGCCAGCGGACGCTCCGCCCAAACCAATGCATACGGTTTTTACAGCATTCCCCTGTCGGGTGATTCGGCCCGACTGCAGGCAAGCTACCCGACGTACGCGCCTGCGCTGCGCACCGTTCGGCCGGGAGCCAATTCAGTCAAATCGGATTTCGCGCTGCGCTCGCTCGACGTGGAACTGGGCGAGGTCGAAGTGACGGCGAGCCGGCCGATTCAGGAGGAAGTTCAGATGAGTACGGTTTCGCTCAGCATGAAATCGGTCAAAAACCTGCCGGTGCTCCTCGGGGAGACCGACATCCTCAAAATAATTCAGCTGATGCCCGGGGTCCAAAGCGGTACCGAGGGCACGTCGGGGTTCTATGTGCGCGGCGGCGGACCGGACCAAAACCTGATGCTCATCGACGGGGTGCCGGTGTACAACGTGAACCACCTGTTTGGGTTTTTTAGTGTGTTTAACTCTGACGCAATCAATTCGGTAGACCTGATAAAGGGCGGATTCCCCGCCAACTACGGGGGTCGTCTTTCAAGCGTACTCGACGTGCGCATGAAGGAGGGCAACCGCAAGCAGTGGAAGGCGACTGGAGCCGTAGGGCTGATTTCGAGCCGATTGACCGTCGAGGGTCCGCTCTGGAAGGACCGCACCTCGGTGCTGTTGAGTGCGCGCCGAACCTACCTTGATGTGCTGGCTCAGCCGCTGGTCGCGGCCCAGAGCCCGGGCGCGCGAGGCGGTTACTACTTCTATGACCTCAACGGCAAGATCAACCACCAAATCAACCGCAACCACCAGATTTACCTGAGCTACTACCAAGGTCTTGACGAGGCCTACGCGCGAACGTCCGAGAACTACGAGTTTAACGGCACCCGCTTCACCAATACCATGGATAATTCGCTGAACTGGGGCAACCAAATTGCCACCGCGCGCTGGTCCTGGGTGATGAGTCCGCGCTTGTTTTCTAACGCCACGTTGACCTACAGCCGCTACCGCTTTGTGACCGACATCAAGGGGGAGGACCGCGAAGAAACCACGGGCTCGACCAGCGTGAACCGCTACGCGATTGCCTACCTGAGCTCGATCAAGGACCGCGGCGCCAAGTGGGATTTCGAGTACAAGTACGCGCCCAACGTCACCTTTAAGTGGGGGGCGAGCGTCACGCAGCATGAGTTTGAGCCGGGCGTGAGCAGCTTCAGCTGGAACGACGGCGGCGTCGGCATCGATACCTCGTTTGGTTCGCTGAAGCAATCGGCCTTAGACAACGTCGTTTACGGCCTTGCCGACGTCTCGGTGAATGACCGACTTCGCGTCAACGTCGGATTTCACGGAAACCAGTTTCAGGTGGGCAGCAAGACCTACCTGAGCGTGCAGCCGCGGTTCTCGGCGCGCTACCTGATCAGCGAAAAGTCGTCGTTCAAGTGGAGTTACGTGCAGATGGCGCAGTTCATGCACCTTTTGGCGAACCAGACCATCGGGCTCCCGACCGACTTGTGGGTTCCCGCTACCGAAAAGGTTCGCCCTCAAGAGTCGTGGCAGACGGCGGCCGGGTACGCCTACAACCTGGGCAAGGGTTGGGAGCTGAGTCTGGAGGCCTACTACAAAGACATGCGGAACCTCATTGAGTACAAGGAAGGGTCTTCGTTCTTCTTGGGCTTCTCGGACTGGCAGGATAAGGTGACCACAGGCCGCGGTTGGGCCTACGGAACCGAGTTTTTGCTCGAGAAGAAATCGGGCGCTACCACGGGCTGGATCGGCTACACCTGGGCCAAGACCACCCGCCAATTCGCGGAACTCAATTTCGGCAACCCGTTCCCCTACACCTACGACCGGCGCCACGACATGAGCATCGTGCTGAACCACGCGTTCAACGACCGCATTTCGCTGGGTGCCGTGTTCGTGTACGGAACGGGGCGTGCCGTTACGCTCGCGACGCGAAAGATTTTTTCGCGCCCGGAGTACGCGTTTGACGGCACCTGGCTTCAAACCGTTGAGTCCATCGAAGGCCGCAACGGGTTTAGGGAGCCGGCCTACCACCGCGCCGACGTTTCGCTCACGATCAAGAGCCCCACGAAGTGGGGCGAGGGGGCCTGGCAGCTTGGCGTGTACAACGCCTACAACCGAATAAATATTTTTTACATGGACTTTGGCTACGACGACAGCAACCGCCGGGTGCTGAAGGGCTACGGCTTGTTCCCGCTGATTCCGTCGGTGTCCTACTCCTTTGAATTTTAAGATCATGAACAAAGCGCTTCTCTTCAGTGTGCTTGGCCTGGTATGGGCTTCGTGCGAGCGAATTATTCCCTTTGATCCCGAGGACGTCGATCCGGTATTGGTGCTGTATTCGGACCTCAATCCCCACATGCCGTTCAAGGCCCATTTGAGCCGCAGCATCGGTATTCTCGATCAAGGCGAGCCCCAGCGCATCGGGGATGCGGTGGTTTGGGTCGAGGACTCGACGGGGGCCGTAGTCGATACCCTTCGCCCCGGCTTGGAACCCGACGGATTTTACTATTCACCGCTCAAGCCGGCGGCCGGCGCATCCTACACCGTCAAGGCGCTCTGGCGCGAGTTGCCGGTGGTCAGTGGAACGGCCCGCCCCGTATCGGTACTGGGCGATTTTGCCATGGATTCCATTGGCTACAGTCCCGGAAACGGCATGTTTGATTCGCCCCACCTGATCTACAAGGTGACGATCGACGACGACGGGATTCCCGGGTTTTACCGCCTTGAGTTTTTTGAAGACGGGGGCGACACGACCGTGCAGCAAATCATTTTCGCCGGAACCGACGACCCCCTGGTGGTGCAGCCGGTTTTTGGCCAGGATTTTCGCGGCGCCATAGAGTTTGATAACGCGCTGATCCTCGGGCAGCAGCGCGATTTGGTGGTTCGTGTGTACAAGTGGTCGCTCACGTCGCCCACCAAGATGCGGGTTACCAAAATCGATGAGGCCACCGCGCGCTACGAGCGCTCGCTTCGAAACGCCCAGAACAGCGGCGGTCCCTTCACGCAGCCTGTGCCCATTTTCAGCAACGTACTGGGCGGACTCGGTCTGGTAGGCGGACAAGGCTTTCTGTGGGTGCGCCCGTAGCGGGTCCAAACCCAAAAAGGAAGGCCGGCCCCCGCAAAGGAGCCGGCCTTTTGGTTTGAGCGCCTTGGGGCGGAGCTCAGCTAATTAAGCGCTTAATCCAGCCCAAAAACCCACGGCCCTCAGCGGCCGCGGTTCCGCGCTTGAGCGTGCTCGGGCAAACGTAGGCCCCCGTTTCGAGGCCCGGCGTGTCTTTGATGGCGCCAAAACCGCCGATCACGTCGACCAGGTCGTGGATTCCGCGGCTCTTGAGGATCGAGGCAAAAATCATCGAACGGTATCCGCCCGCGCAGTGGATGTGCATGGTGCTCTGAGTGGGCAGCTCGGTAAAGCGCGCGTTGAGGTCGTCGAGCGCAATGTTCTTAGCCTGAGCCAGGTTTTGGGCGGTCCATTCGCCTTCCTTTCGGGCATCGACGATGTTGAGCGCCGGATTTTGGTGCAGGCGGTCCGAAAGCTCGGCGGCCGTAATGCGGTGCACGCGGTCGGTTTCGAGGGAGGCAGCGGTCCACGCGTCCATTCCGCCTTCGAGGAAGCCGAGCACCCGGTCGTAGCCTACCCGAGAAAGGCGCGTAATCACTTCGTTTTCGCGACCTGAAGCACAGACCAGCATTAGGGTTTGGTCGGTGGGAATGAGGGCGCCCACCCACGGAGCAAACTGCCCGTCGATTCCGATGAATATGGAGCCCGGAATATGCGCCGCCGCAAAGGCATCTGCGGTACGGGTGTCAAGGACCAGCGCGTCCATTTCGCCCACCATGGCCTTGAACGCAATGGGGTCAAAGGCCTTGGAGGCTTCCGCGAGCACTTCTTCGGCGCCGGGAATGGCTTTTTTGTTCATCGCCACGTTCATCGGAAAGTAGGCGGGAGGGGCGCCCAGTCCGTCGGTAACCTCGCGAATGAACTCTTCGCGGGTCATGTCGGCGCGCAGGGCGTAGTTGGTCTGAAGCTGTTCCGAGAGCGTGCCCACGGTCTCCTTGCTCATGTTTTTGCCGCAGGCGGAACCGGCTCCGTGGCCCGGGTACACCGTGATCGACGGCGGAAGCGTCATGATTTTGGTGCGCAGCGAGTCAAACAGAATGCCGGCCAAATCTTCTTGAGTCATGCTCGCGGCCTTTTGGGCCAGGTCGGGGCGCCCTACATCGCCCAAAAACAGCGTATCGCCGGTGAAAATCGCCACCTGTTCGCCGGCCTCGTTGCGCAGCACGTAGCACGTGGATTCCATGGTGTGCCCCGGGGTGTGAACGACCTCAATGGACACGTCGCCCACCTTCAGTACTTCGCCGTCGGCGGCGATGTGGGCGTCAAATTCGGGGTTCGCATTGGGGCCGTAGACGATGGGTGCGCCCGTGGCCTTTGAAAGCGCCACGTGGCCCGAAACGAAGTCCGCGTGGAAGTGGGTTTCGAGGATGTACTTGATTTTGAGCCCCAAGGCCTCGGCGCGGTCCAAATAGGGCTTGGTTTCGCGGAGCGGATCAATGACCACGGCCTCGCCGTTCGACGAAATAACGTAGGCTCCTTGAGCCAAGCATCCGGTATATATCTGTTCAACGTTCATAGCGGGTTTCAAGGTACGGACTAGGTCAGGTTTAGGATAAAAATTCTTTGCCCAAAATGAAGACGCCCATGGCGAGCACGAACCAACCAAAGGCCTTCTGAAGGGGGCCAGAGGCCACGCGCTTCGCGAGGAAGGTGCCAAAAACCATGCCCGCAATGGCCACGGCGGTGACGCTCAGCAGCAGGGTCCAGTCGGCGTTGAGGTGACCCAGGTCGCCCGTAAATCCGATCAGCGACTTGAACGCAATAATCGTGAGCGAGGTGCCCACCGCAACCTTCATTTCCAGTCCGGTAACGAGCACCAGGGCCGGAATGATTAAAAATCCGCCCCCTGCGCCCACCAGGCCCGTAAGGACGCCCACCACCGAGCCTTCGGCGAGAACCAAGGCGACTTTGGCGGCCGGCTTTAGGTTTTTTTGGGGCGATTCCCTTTCGGGTTTTCGACCCCGAATCATGCCGCGGGCTGCGGCGACCATCAGCACCGCAAAAAGCAGCATCAGGGCGGTTCCCTTGCTGACGGTGGCCCAATCGGTTGCTAGAATAGGATCGGGTAGGGCCGGCATCAGGAAGGCTCGCGTGGCGTACACGGCAACCACCGACGGCAGCCCAAACCAAAATGCGGTGCGAAAATCCACGTGGCCGGACCGCGCCTTGGGAACAATGCTAGCCAGGGCCGTTGCGCCCACGATGAAGAGGGAATAGGCGGTGGCATCGACGGCGCTCACGCCGAACAGGTAGACCAGTACCGGCAGCGTAAGAATGGATCCGCCTCCGCCAAGGAGTCCGAGCGAAAGGCCGATGAGGAGCGAAGCCAGGTAGGCAAGGACAATCATGAGTGCAAAGGTGCGCTTTTTGGCGGGGATGACGGCAAAACCGGCCACCAAACGTCGGCACCCCCGACCTGAAGGTTTGTGCCGGCGGCGTTTGCGTTAACGGCGTTTTAAATGCACCTTTGCGCTTATGGCGAACATGCCGCGGAATACCGCAGTTTTGGTGCTCGCGTGGCCTGAAGTAACAGCACGAGCTGAGGAAGGAATCATGAAGTTCTTTCGCTCCATCGGCGTGGTCAAAAACGTCAACGTGATGGTGGGCCACGCCGCCATGATGGTGGCCGACGGCCGCGAATTGCGGTACTACGATTTCGGTCGCTACATTACGCCCCGCCGCATGGGCCGAATTCGCTCCGGGGAAACGGATCCCGCGCTGGTTTTTACGACGGTTCCCGAGTGGTCCGACGGGGGCGAGTTGGTCAATCTAGAGGCCATCTGCCGTGAACTCGATGCCAAATCGGCCTACACCCACGGAGAAGGCTTGCTGCAGCTCAGTGTGTATTCCACGCCCGACGTCGCATTGGTCGATGCCAAGGCGCGCGAACTGCAGCACGGCGGGCTCATCGGCTACCACGGTTTGGATCCCAACCAAACGAATTGCGCCCGCTTCGTGCAAACGGCGCTGCTCGCGGGCATCGGCCACGAACCGGCCCACTACCGCCGCTACCGCCGACCAATCACCTACACGGCGCCCACTCCGTTTTTTAATGTGCTTGCGGCGGCCCAAGACGGGTCGCGCTACCTCGAGTGGCGCAACGGCCACGCCGTGTGGAAGCAGGCCCCCCTTATCGCGGCATGGTGGGACGTTACCGCCAAGATTTTTGCGTCGGCGAGCCGAAAAAAGACCGCGCACCTCAACCAGGACGGGGTGGTGGGTAAGCTCGACGAGCCCGCCCAGCGTCCGGAACTCGTGCCGGCCCACGCGCGGTATTTGGGCGGAATCGGCGAAGGCGCTTGGTATACCCACGACCCCGCTGCCGACACCCTCATTCATTCGGGGCGCTGGTCCTACGCCGGGTCCCTGGACTACGAAGCGCATTTCGTAGCCGAAGAAGCCCTGGTCCGCCAGCTTTCGGACGGCGAAGCGCGCCTTGCGCACGACAGCCACTACGCCTGGCTAACCATCGAACAAAGCAACGGAACAATGCATCGGGCATACCGAAAAAAACAATGATAAATAGCTGGATTTTAGCGGGTTGCGATGAGCGAATCGCCCTCAGGCCCGAAACGGATGCCAATCAATACCACCTGAATCCGATGAAGTACGACGGCCTGCTGATGCGGGGGTCGTGCACCTGCGGAACCTTGACTCCGGCTGGCTACGATACGGCGCGGCGCTTCGAGCGCGAGTACCGCGTTGCCGACGACGCTCGGTGGATGCGAACCCAAACCAAGCGCATGCAGCAGTTGTTCAGCGGCGACATGAACGACGAATTCCACGTGTACTATGGGCCGTCTGGCAGCGACATGATGTACTGGCCGCTGCTCATGCAGTCCATGCTTCACCCGGGGCAAACCATAACCAACATCGTCAGCTGCCCCGAAGAGTTGGGTTCGGGATCCATCCTGGCCGCCGAGGGCAAGTTTTACGCCAACCAGAACCAGTTCGGATCCCCGGTGGGCAAAGGTCAGGTTGTGACCGACGCCTTGCGCGTGGACGTCCAGTTTTTACCTGCCCGCGAAGATTCGGGACACATCGCCGACCGCAAGCAGGCCATCCGCGACATTATTGCGGCGCGCCCCGGGCAACCCATTGTGGGAAACTTGGTTTTTGGCTCCAAGTCGGGGATTAAGGACGACCTGGACATCATTGATGAGTTCCGCGATGGGGTTATGTGGGTGGTCGATATGTGCCAGTTTCGCACCCACCGCGCACTGGTTCACGAGCTGCTGTCCAAGGGCGTAATGCTGATGGTTACGGGCTCCAAGTTTTACCAGGCGCCGCCTTTTTGCGGAGCGCTGCTGGTGCCCAAGTTTTGGACCGACCGGTTAATGGGTCGACCTGCCGACCATTTGGCGCCCTACGGAGCCCTGTTCGCCTCGGCGGATGCGCCGCCCGATTTGCCGCAATTGCGCGCGATTTGGCCCGATTTCGCGAACGTGGGATTGCGCCTGCGCTGGGAAATCGCCCTCGACGAGATGGAGGCCTACCTCGCGTACCCGCAAGAGGAAACCGATGCCTTGATTCGGCGTTGGAACCGCGTGGTGGTGGGCAGGCTGGCCTTGAGCGACCGCTTTGGCATGATGCCCGACATCGAGCTGACCAACGACAGCATCATTTCGTTTACCGTTTCGGCGGGTGGCCGCGAACTGAATTACGACGACCTCAAGTCGCTGTTTGACGCGCTGGTTCTCAACGCACACGAGGGTTTTCAAGGGTTTCACCGCGTCTTTTTGGGCCAACCGGTGCGCTACGGTAGCCGGTCGTTCATCCGCCTCGCCTTGGGATCCTATTCCATACGCAAGATGATGGGGCCGGCAGGCTTTGATCCGTTCAACGACCTCCACTTGGTGGATTTAATTGAGGCCACGGCAGCGCGGCTTTTTGAAGGCGCCTAATGCACCCGCTGCGCGAAGAAGCGGTGTGGGCCGCCAACCAGTTACGGCCGTTGCGGACTGCGCACGATTCCGCGGCGCTCTTCGTGTCCTGGAATGCCCTGGACGCCTACGTGGACGCCCTGGCTGCCAGCTGGAAGCATCCCCACGCGGTCCACGCGGTAGCCATTAAGTCGCAGCCGCACCCCGCGGTGCTGCGCCACCTGGTTCAGCGCGGATTTGGTTTGGAAGCAGCTACCTGGGAAGAGGTTCTGCTGGCCCGTGCCGCCGATTGTCCGCCGGCCAAGATGGTCTTTGATTCGCCCGTCAAGCGTCCCCACGAAATCGAGGACTGCGCCCAATACAGCCCTGGAATGCTGGTGAATGCCAACAGCCTTGAGGAGCTGCCGCGCCTTTCGCCCCACGCCGATCGCCTTCGGCTGGGACTTCGCATCAACCCCATGGTTGAGGTGGATGCCCCGTCGGTCTACCAAGTAAGCGGCGACGAATCCAAGTTCGGTGAGCCCATCGCCAACCGCGAAGCAATTCTTGAGGCCATTTTGGCGGTTCCCATTACCGCGCTTCACGTGCACTCGGGTTCGTCCATGAAGGATACCCACGGCGCCGTTCGGGCACTTACGCGGCTCCGCGACCTCGCGTTGGAGGCCAACGAACGCTTGGCCGCAGCGGGCTTAGCTCGCCGCATCACCACCCTCGACGTCGGGGGCGGACTGCTTCCCGAGTTTTTGAACGCAGACGGCGGTGCGCCGACGATGTTGGCCTACACGGACGCGCTTCGAGCGGCGGTTCCCGAGCTCTGGACCGACTTCGGGCTTGTCACCGAGTTCGGACAGTGGACCCATTTTCACACCGGCTACGCGCTAAGCGACGTGGAGTACGTACTTCGGCGCGGAGACCGTCAGGTCGCCTACCTTCATTTAGGCGCGGACTTTTTGCTGCGCGATGCCTACGTTCGCCCCCGAGGCATTGCGTGGATACCCCTTCGCGACGGCCATGAACTGCGCCCTGGGGCTGAAGCAACCGACCTCGCCGGTCCCTTGTGCTTTGCCGGAGACTACCTTCAGAAGGGGGTTTCGCTGCCGGTTCTGCGCGAAGGCGACGAGCTCCTGATGCTCGGCACGGGGTCCAACGCCTACGCCCTTTGGTCTCGCCACACCTCGCGCAGCATTCCGGCGGTCTACGGGGTAGACTATGCCCGCCGCTCGGTGGAACTGATCTCGCCGCGCACGAATCCCTTTCTTTAGTTTCTGGTTTTTCGATTCTCGTTACGGGCTGCTTGCCGAACATGCTACAAAAAAAGAGGCCGCCCACTGGGCGGCCTCTTGCATTTAGGCTCGGAGCCGGCAGCTTAGCGTACTACGACGCGCAGCACCGACTGACCTTGTGCACCGCTCAAGCGGAGCATGTAGATGCCCTTGGCGTAGTCGCTGAGGTCCATCGGTACCTCGAGGACGGCCGTGCGCTTCTCAACCGGGATTGAGGTAACGACCTGACCCATGAGGTTGAGGACTTCAAGCTGGCCTTCGAACTGCTCCGCACCGCTGATGCGCACTTGGAAGGCGCCGCTGTTCGGGTTCGGGAAGGCCATCAGCTGCTGGTTGAGTGCGTTCTCGCCCATGCCGATGTGCGACGTTACCACAAACGACACCACATCCGAGGTGTTGCAGGTAGAGTCGGTTACCGTGAGGGTAGCCGTGAAGACACCTGCGGAGCCGTACGAGTGGCTCACGGTATCGCCCGTTGCCGTACCGCCATCACCGAAGGTCCACGTGAAGGTCTGGCCCGTCGAGCCGCCTGCGTAGAAATCAAAGGTTCCGGTGGCGGGGTTCACTTCAAGGAAGCTGGCCACGGCGTCGGCACTCGTCGAGTCAATGTTGAGCGTAACCGCGGTGCGCAGGTTTGAACAAGCCTGAGCCTCGGCAACGATCTTCATGTTCGGACGGTTGTTGGAGTAGGTAGCCGAAGTTACCGCGCCCGGCGTACAACCGCTGGCCGAAGACAAATCAGCGAATCCGTCAATCGTACCGGTGCGCGTGAGCGTTTCGTAGCGTACCGTGGAATTCGAGGTCCATGCAGTGTTGTCAAAGCACACCTCAAACACCATGTGACTTACCCCATCCCAAAGGATTGGCGTCGTGAAGTTGTGAAGGTTCCAACCTACGGTGGTGTTGTAGGTCGTGCTTGAGTACACCGTCGGGAAGCTCGTGGTCGTGA
>JACCDJ011360860.1_pt1 | contig 15317 bp, 14 predicted proteins | sample 7444481 | NCBI WGS metagenome assembly JACCDJ01 (sample SAMN15323435, study PRJNA562643) | freshwater metagenome | isolation source: river surface water | place: USA:Blue River Watershed | collected 2017-08-15 | reverse complement strand
GTTGTGATGAAGTACTTGCGCAGAAGGCCGGGCACCTTCTGAAAACCGGGCACGGCTGCAGCAAAGCCTTGCGCCATCCGCTCTTTGCTGACGCCCGCCGGTACAGGGATCTCGACCATCGTGGCGACAGCGGAACTGTTGGCGTTGGCCGGCGTGCCACCGGGCGTGTTGTCCAGGGCCAGCACCACCTCGACGACCCGCACATTGGCCGCCGCCCCGCGCTCCTGCTTGACCCGCTCGAACCACTGGGGGGTGAACCAGGCTCGAGCAGCGTCAAGATCTTTCCAAAGGTAGATCCCACCGTAGTGCCCATCGGACTTGGCAAAGGAGAAGGCCTTGAAGTTCAGTCCTGCAATCGCCTGGTACTGAGGGATGGTGTCGCGCATCTTGCTCGTCACCAAGAACCGGGGGGCATACCAGGGCGTCGGAACCTTCACGATAACTGCAACGGGCGAACTCCCCGAAAAACCAAACCCAAAGTTTTGCTCAGCCATGGCTGGCATGCTGAGTGCAAACACTGCTGTTGCAGCAGTGGCTGCTGTTTTGAATGACCTGAAAATTGCCATGAAAGTCTCCTTGATGACGGGACCGGTCTGGCCCCTCCGAAGACTTAGACAAGGGACGATGAGGCTTTGTGACAGGTGCATTCCCCCTTTTGGTTCTCGGTCACAGCATTAGCTTGGATGGAAACACCCGCCTTGACGCCAAACTTGGCAACATCGTGGACTCGCGAGTTTGACCAACAATTGGCGATAATTGTCTCGAATGCTAGACGTGGCATTTCACATAGTTGGAAACAATAGCCACTCTTTTTGAAACGGGTAAGTAATGCCAACTCAAGTCACTGCCGTTCCTGCCGCACCTCCCTCAGTCGCCGAGGCGCACTTCGCCGCGGAATTCACTTTCGAGACCGACTGCTGGGATGTGCACGAGAGTCTGCGTACCGGAGCCGATTTCGTTCTGCTGGACGTACGGTCGCCAGCGTTATATGCCAACGGCCATGTGCCGGGAGCGATCAATCTTCCCCACGGCAAAATCGTTCAGGACAAACTTGCTCAATGGCCGGAGACCACCCTGTTCGTGACCTACTGCGCAGGCCCGCACTGCAATGGCGCAGCTCGCGGCGCTCTGCGCCTGGCCAAGCTGGGACGGCCAGTCAAGATCATGGCAGGTGGCATCACCGGTTGGATAGATGAAGGCTTTGAGCTGGCCACGTCAGGGAGCAGCCTGGCCTGATCGCATGGCACGAACGTCACCGCATTTACTCTACAAACGCTCCGGTACTTGTCGGCAGCCTAGAACAGCGCCCTAGCCAGTAACGCAATCGAAAGCCCTCCGATCGCTAGCACCGTGCCGATTGCGCCATAGAACCGGCCGATGGAGCGGCCGGCCGTCTTAGATAACCCCTGGGCATGCGCGATCCTGGATATAACCAGGAGGATTCCAAACGCGTGTATGTAGATGGGGTCAGCGCCAGCGTGCTCGAAAAGAAAAAGCAGGATCAAAGCTATCGGCACCGACTCAATGAAGTTGCCGTGGGCGCGGATTCGACGCTCCAGATCGGCGTCGCCGCCAGAGCCGAGTCCGATCTTGGTGACCAGCCGCCGCTGACTGATGCGCAGGTACAGAAGCACCAGTAAAACGCCGCACAAACCAGCGTAAATTCCTGTGTTCATGTGGAACTCCTCTTCAAGGCGAATGACCACGGTCCATAACCAGAACCGCCGCTGGTTATGGTAACGCTCATCGCTTATTCGAGCACAAGCCACAGTGCCCCAACGCGCTCGCGTTGATTGGCGGTGCGCTTGCCATCTTAGGAGTTGGCGTGATCAATACACGCGGTAGACGGTGACGCGACACAACGCACTTCGACACCACCAAACGACCCGAATCTGGATTACCGAAAAAGCTCTTGACTTTTTCGACAAAGTACGGCGACGATCGAGTTTCGAAATCGGCGTAAGTCGTTGTTCTTGTTGAGTTTTTCGAACTCGCTCAGTCAGGAGGTGCTGAGCAGAACAGCGTCTCAATCTGCATCGTGACCCTGTGTGCGGGCACTTTTTTCAATCGCCGGTCAGGAGCTGATGGACAAAAGCCCAATAAGATCAACAGCTTGCCGATGGGGATTGAAGAATTGAAACTTTGAAGAAAGTTTGCATGGCGGCCCAAAAGGGATTGCTTAACTAACTCGCTCAGTTTTTAGGCCCCCTGTTTTTGGTGGTGGCGGGGATTCGAACTCGTAGCTTACCGGTTGGACGTTCAAAAATTCAGAGTTTGTGCTACCATTCGTTGATGCGCTTCAACTTATCAACAGAAAAGAAATGACGACCTCAAAGGCGTGGACCCTCGATGACGTGGCCAAGACTTTTCGCGCTTGCGAGAGCCTGTTCCACGCACTGGGTGATCCTGCTCGGCAACAGATCGTCTTGCTGCTGGCCGAGCATGAACGCTTGAATGTCAACCAGATCACCGACCTGATGCATCTCTCACGTCCCTCCATCTCTCATCATCTGAAAGTACTTAAAGATGCTGGCATGGTCAGCCTTGCGCGCGAGTCGCGGGAAAACTTTTACAGCCTCTTGTGGGATGAGCCGATTGGTCGCCTGAAGTTGCTGATTGAGCAGAGCGAGATCGCCTGCAGCTAAGTCCTTTTTTTCACCTATCCGTCGATATGTTTCGACCATTCACCCAAAGGAAAACCAACCCATGAAATCGAACCCAGTCGTTTTGATCACCGGCGCTTCTGGCGGCATTGGCAAGGCTCTGTGCGAAGAGTTTGCCAAGGACGGCTATGACCTGATCTTGGCCGCTCGCAGTGTCGACAAGATGCAAGCACATGCCGCAGACCTGCAACACCGCTTCAAGATTCAAGTTACCGCCATCGGTGCAGACCTCGAAAGCCCAAAGGGCGCTGAGCAGCTGCATGCTGAAATCAAGAAGTCCGGCAAAGTGCTGACTGCCTTGGTCAACAACGCTGGCTACGGCGTATTTGGTGAGTTCAAAGACTCACCGCTGGCTTCTGAACTGGCCATGATGCAGCTCAACATGAACACGGTCGTGGCGCTGACGAAGTTGTTCCTGCCCGATCTGTTAGCGACGCGCGGAAAGATTCTGAACACCGCCTCAACAGCAGCCTTTCAGCCGGGACCTTACATGGCGGTGTACTGCGCCACCAAGTCTTTCGTGTTGAGCTTTTCTGAGGCGATTGCTTCAGAGTTGGAAGGTACTGGCGTGACCGTTACGGCCCTTTGTCCTGGGCCGACTGCATCGGGCTTTCAAGACAAGGCGGCCCTGGGCAACTCGGCTCTTGTCAAGGGTAAGAAACTACCCACATCTGAAGAAGTTGCAGCACTGGGCTACCGCGCCATGCATCGCGGACAGCGTGTCTACATCCCTGGCGTCGTCAACTGGGTGATGGCCCAAAGCATGCGTTTTACCCCGCGCGATCTGGCCACCAAAGTGGTCAAGATGTTGATCAAACCTATCGCATAAGGTCTCACCATGATGAACAACATGAGCGACTACTTCGTCGCCGAGAAGCAGGAAAGCGTCATTTTTGTTGTCGTCGGGCTGCTTGCGATTGGTTTCAGCCTATGGCTATGGATGAATGGGCACCGCCTTAAGTCCATGGCCTACCCGTTGGTGGTGATTGCATTGATGCAGATTGTGGTGGGTGGCACCGTCTATCTTCGAACCGACTCGCAAGTGTCCACCTTGAGCGCACAGTTGCAGGTGAACCCTGCAGCCCTTAAAGCCGAGGAGACTGCACGCATGGAGACCGTCATGAAAAACTTTTCAATCTACAAATCGATCGAAATGCTGCTGTTGATCATGGGGGTCGGAATGATTGCCTTCTTTCAACGTCACGACGTGGCTGCAGGCATTGGCGTGGGACTGGTATTGCAGGCGGCTTTCACACTGACGCTGGATATCTTTGCTGAGACCAGAGGCGCTGATTACTTATTTGTGGTGCAGCGCATTGCACCCTGAGGACTCGTCAAACCACTAGAAATTGGTGCGCTCAAGCATCCAAACAAATTCAATCTGAAAGGGTTGAAAGTCGTTTACAAACTCGCCAAGTCAAATGGATTTGAGCAAAACACCGACTTAATCTGGCGGTAGGCCCTTTGAGGAGGCTCTCCCCAAAGACACGCCACGATCCGATAGATAACATTCAATCCGATAAAGAAAAACCGCACTGAATAACGTGATTCAGTGCGGTTCATTTGGCGGGCTAGAAGATACCAGATCGCAAACCGCCTAAATCCCCCAAGGGCAAGCCGATCAAGTTCTTGGGGTCAGGTTCATCATTCTAAATGTTGAGACAGTTATTCGATACGGCGATGTAACCCAAGAGGTCAGATCGACTTGATAGCTCTTCGGGATCGAAGCAAACATGCGGCTTCATGAACCCAGAGGAACCCGCAGCATGCAATCTCACCCACAAGATCGAATCGACTCAAAGTCCGAACCAAGTCCCATGGCCATCATTGGTGCCATCCTCGCACAGGGCGCTATCAGGTGGATGGATCGGCAAAAAAGAGAAAAACGGGCATCCGCTCAGATAACGAGTCCAAGAGTTGAGCCTGCTAAATCACCGGACGCAACACTACTTTAGGACTAAACAAATGGTGCCTTGGATACAAATGCGGTTAGTTGTTTCACAAGGTTAGAGGATGTGTACTGCGGGGGTCTAGGTTGGCCCTTTTTAACGCCCTGCCTTTCTGCGTATTTCGGTCTCAGGGCGTCTGAACATTAAGCTGGATGGCATGCGCAAGACTCCCCGTGAGCTGCGGACACTAGCTCTTCAAGAATGCCGCAGTGCGCCCCCTCGTGGGTACCGGAGCATCGCGCCCGCAGCCGTACCAACTGCTTCTCCAGTGCCCTCATGCTCTTGAGGCGGGCGCGCACACGGGCCAGCTGGTCGTCCACGAGAAGATCGACATCGCCGCAGTTTGTGTCCGGTTTGTCAACGAATCGCAGTAGCCGGTTCACATCGCCCAGCGGCATGTCCAGGGCCCGGCAGTGGCGGATGAACGACAGGCGCTCAAGGTGAGCCGCCGCGTAGTCGCGGTAGCCGTTGTCGCGCCGAGCTGGCGCGGGCATCAAGCCCTGTTTTTCGTAGTAACGGATGGTTTCGACATCCACGCCGGTGGCGCGGGCAAGTTCCTTGATCTGCATGACATGATCCTGCTTTAAATAAGTATTTGACACTGTAGCGGCTACAGGGTTTCCAATGCAAGTATTGAAAGGAAAACCCATGTCCGCCCACTGTTCTAGCCACGACACACCAAAACTTGATGCCATTGTTAACCTGGCCCGTTACCGTAAGATCCTCTGGATCGCCCTCGTGGTCAATGCCGCGATGTTCCTGGTCGAGATCGTGGCTGGCGTTCAGTCTGGGTCACTTTCTTTGCTGGCCGACGCGGTCGATTTTGCGGGCGACGCGATGAACTACGCCGTGTCGCTTGCAGTGTTGGCTTCTGCGCTGGCATGGCGAGCGCGCGCAGCCATGCTCAAAGCCATGAGCATGATGGGTTTTGGCCTGTATGTGCTAAGTGCAGCACTGTGGTCGGTGTGGAACGGCGGCGTGCCTCTGGCCACCACCATGGGTACGATAGCCCTCCTGGCGCTGATGGCCAACATCGCGGTGGCATGGATGCTCTACGCCTTCCGCGAAGGCGATGCCAACATGCGAAGCGTGTGGCTGTGCTCTCGCAACGACGCCATCGGCAACCTTGCCGTGTTCATCGCGGCCTTGGGTGTGTTTGGTACCGGCTCGGCCTGGCCCGATCTTGCAGTAGCCAGCCTCATGGCGGCGCTGGCATTGCATGGCGGCTGGTTGGTGCTAAGGCAGGCTCGCAGTGAACTGGGCGAAGACACGGCAAAGAAAGACCACCATGACCAACTCCACTGAGCCATCGGGCAATCGCCGATTTGACGGAACTGCCCACGCCCAACTGATCCAGAGCGCAAAAACCGCAGTCTCCGTGGATCAAGCTTGGCTTTATCTGGAAGCGGCCCATGTCGTGGGACAGTTGCACATCAGGCCACACTTGCAGACCCACGCACAAATGTTTAACTTGTCCATACGCACACGCGGCTGGTCTGAGGCAGTGGGACAGTTGTTTCGCCTGGCGTTGGTGCCATTGGGCCACCTAAGCGGGCGTCTGCCGTTAGGCAACCCGGGGCGGTCTACGGTCAGCGCCTTCGAGCGGTTGCCTGTGCGTCCCGAACTGGCTGAGCTGATAGCCCGGGCACGCGGCCGTTGAAATAGCTGACGCTCAAGGCTTGCTAAGAATCAGAGTTCCCCTTCATTGACCTCAAGCTCTTCGAGGACAAACGCACATTCGGTGAACTTGAGAATTTAAGTCATTACAATCGACTATATGAGAAGGTACTTGGCTATTTTTTTGCTGGTTTTGTTGCCCTTGCAGTTCAGCTGGGCAGCAGTTGCTAGCTATTGCCAGCACGAAACTGTTGAAACTGTTGAGCATCCGGGTCACCATAGCCATGTAAATGCGTCAGATGACCACCAAGAGACCCACAAAAATTCTTCTCAATCCGCAGGCATGGACCATGACTGTGCCACTTGTCATATGGGTTGTACAGCTGCTCTGACCAGCGATATGAGCCCGACTACAGTAGCAACCTCTAACAATCACCCACTTCACCTTCAGGCCTTTCCTTCTCTGCTTTCAAGAGACCGTCCTGAACGGCCTAAATGGCCCGTGCTTGCCTGATCGGCGAGCCTCGGGTTTCCTTACCTCTTTCTCTTTTCGAATCCCCTGTGTGCGGGTGATCATGACGCTTTGTGCGTTGTGTGTCATCGCCTAGCGACGTGTTGTCGCTGCTCGCTGATCTCCTTGGATGTTTTCACCATTGGAGATTAGTTATGAGTTTGAACAAAAAAAGATCGACACCGATTCGTTTCGTGCTGTCGGTCATGACCCTGAGTGGCTTGGTGCTGACGGCCCAAGCTCAAGGCACATCCGCTGGAGCGTTGAGTGGACCGGTGTCCTTGAAAGATGTTTTTCATACTGCATGGCAACGGCAGCCCGAGGCGCATGCGCTTCAATCCCGTCGCGATGCCGCGCAGGCACAAGCCAAAGCTGCTTCGATGCTGTCACCCGAGCCGCCATCGCTGGAGATCAGTCAGCGATCAGACCGGATGAGCGGTAACAGCGGTGCTCGAGAAGCCGAGGTGGGTATCGCTGTTCCCATTTGGCTACCTGGGCAACGCACGGCCAGTGCCAATCTGGCTCAAGCTGAAATCTCGTCAGTTGAGCGCACGCTGCTCGCCTCACAACTGCGGCTTGCTTCTTCCGTAAGGGATGCTTGGTGGGGCTGGCTGCGAGCTCGCGTCGATACTGAACTGGCGAGCGAACAACTGGTCAATGCACAACGGCTGGCTGCTGATGTTGCCAAGCGAACCAACGCGGGAGATCTGGCCAAGTCAGACCAGCATCAAGCCGAAGGCGCTGTGGCTGCGGCCCAGGCGCAAGCCGCCCAAGCTCAAGCTGTATCTGCCTCAGCTTTGGCACAAGTGATGGCGCTGACAGGCAAGATGGCTCCGCCTGACTTGACAGTCAACGCAGCAGGTGAGCCGACCCCAAGCTCGGGTGCGTCAATTGGCCATCCATTACTGGCTGAATTGGAAGACCAAATCACTATAGCCGAACGTACGGCTCAGCTGATCAGCACCCAGAAACGATCTAACCCCGAACTCACTGTATCAACCACCCGTGGACGTGGGGCTTTTGGAGAGCGGTACGGCCAGACTGTCTTGGTTGGAATTCGCGTGCCCTTTGGTGCAGGCCCCAGGCATGACGCCCGTATCGCGACAGCACAAGCCGAAGCGATAGAAGTGCAGTCAAGGCTGATCCTAGAGAGGGATCGAATCCAAGCTGATCAACGAGGCGCTGCCTCTCGCCTAGATGCCGCACGCACCCAACTCGACGCCGCGCAGCGACGAGCCAAGCTGGCCAACGAGTCAAGGGGCTTTTTCGACAAGTCGTTCAGGCTGGGCGAGACGGATCTGCCCACCCGCTTGCGGGTCGAGGCCGAGGCCACGGAGGCTACTCGACAAGCCGCTCGCAGCCAAATTGACCTGGCAAGCGCCATTTCGGCATGGCGGCAGTCCTTGGGCTTGCTGCCTGAGTGATGCTGACACCCCTCAAAAATTCAAGGAACACCATGAAACTCATTCATTCAACCGCCGCCGCCCTTATGGCGCTGATATTCACACTGCTCAGTCCCCTGGCCATGGCTGGCCCCGGTCATGATCATGGCGAAGCTGCGCCACAAGCGCAGGGTACAGCACTGCCGCGTTTCGTGGCAGTTTCAGAGGATCTGGAAATGGTCGGCATCGTCGATGGCAAACAGTTGACGATTTACCTGGACCGTTTTAGAGACAACAGTCCCGTCAATGATGCCCAAATTGACATTGATATTGAAGGCAGCAAATACAAGGCCGAAAAACATGGCGCAGGTGAATACGAAGTCATCCTTAAGGACATGCTCAAGCCTGGCGTCATTGCCATCACCGCCACCATTCAGGCCGGTGAATTGAACGACTTGCTTGCTGCCGAGCTCGATTTACACGAAGACGAAGAGGAGCCCAGCCATGGTTCTTCTTGGAAAGGCATCGCCCTGTGGACCGGCGCGGGTTTATTTGCCCTGATCGCTCTGGGCGCGATCGTCCGCATTCGTCAACAAACTCGTACGGCTTAAGGAGCCATCAGCATGAAAAAAATCAACACTCTAAAAACACGCCACTGGATGGCACTGGCCACGGCTGTGACCCTTGCAGGTGCTGCAATGCCTACATACGCGGGCGAAGGTCATGACCATGGCCCAGCGCCTGCGATGGCCAATGCCAATGGCCCACAGCGCATGGCCGATGGCAGCGTGATTTTGCCCAAGCCAGCCCAACGCCAACTCAATGTGCGCACGCTGGTGGTCGAAACCGCCGAACTGCCACGCGCCTTTGAACTCAATGGTCAGGTGCTGATGGATCCCAACGCGGGGGGCAAAGTCCAGCCCATCAACGCCGGACGCATTGAACCTGGCCCTAATGGCCTTCCCAACGCCGGTCAGGTCGTGAAAAAGGGACAGGTTCTGGCCTACGTAATCAACGCGGTTGCCCCACTGGAGCGGTCCAGCCAGTCCGCTCAATTGGCCGAGTTTCGCGCAGCCAAAGCGCTGGCCGAAAAGCGTTTGGTACGTTTGCGCGAGTTGTCGGACACCGTGCCACGCAAAGAAGTGGAAGCCGCTGAGAGTGAGGTGCTCAGCTTGACCGAGCGCATGTCGGCCGTCAGTGGTGGCCTCAGCAGCAAGGAAGCACTGGTAGCGCCCGTTTCTGGCGTGATTGCCTCGGCGCATGTCGTGGCAGGCCAAGTGGTGGACTCACGTGAATTGATTTTCGAAATCGTCGATCCGAAGCGCCTGCGCATCGAAGCCTTGGCTTTTGATAGCGCTCTGGCCAACAACATCGGCGGTGCTACGTTGGCTGTCGGTGAACAGCGAACGCCACTGTTATTTATCGGTGCAGCGCGCAGTTTGCGGGAACAAGCGCTGCCGCTGAACTTCCAGGTGCAAAGCCCGGAGCAGCTGGGCTTGGCCGTTGGACAGCCGGTCAAGGTCTATGTGCAGTCCAAGCAAAAGACGCAAGGCATTGCGGTTCCCCAATCGGCGCTGATGAAAAACGCGACCAACCAGAACGTGGTCTGGGTCAAGTCGGCACCTGAGCAGTTTGAACCCCGCACGGTGACGTTTGAGCCCCTCGATGGCGCGCGCGTCACGGTGATCTCGGGCTTGAAGTCTGGCGATCGTGTGGCGACCCAAGGTGCCACGCTTATCAATCAAGTACGTTAAAGGGGTCACGATATGTTCAAGTGGCTACTCGATAACAGCCTAACGAACAGGCTGCTGGTGATCATCGCCAGCGTCGTTCTGATGGCCTACGGCGCGTTCACGCTCTCACGCACCCCGGTGGACGTGTTCCCGGACCTCAACAAGCCAACCGTCACGATCATGACCGAAGCGGGTGGCATGGCCGCCGAGGAGGTGGAGCAGCTCATCACCTTCCCGCTGGAGACGACCATGAACGGTCTGCCCGGCGTGGAGAGCGTGCGCTCAACCTCGTCAGCCGGCCTGTCCTTCCTTTACGTCACCTTCGACTGGAGCACGGACATCTTCCGTGCCCGGCAGTTGGTGTCGGAGCGGCTGTCGTCAATGGAGGAAGGCATTGCAGAAGGCGTGGTGCCGCGCATGGGCCCGATCAGCTCGATCATGGGCGAGATCATGCAGATCGCAATTCCGGTCGATCCGAGCAAGATCAGCCCGATGGCCGTGCGCGAGTACGCCGACTGGGTGTTGCGCCCGCGGCTGCTTTCGGTGCCTGGCGTCGCGCAGGTCATCCCCATCGGCGGCGAGGTGCGGCAGTTCCAGGTTCAGCCAAACACCACGCGCATGGCCGAGCTGGGCATCACGCATGAACAGCTGGAGGGCGCGCTGAAGGGCTACTCGTCCAACACCTCGGGCGGCTTTCTGGAGCTGAACGGCCGCGAGTACCTGATCCGCAACCTCGGTCGCACCTCGCGCCTCGATGACTTGAAGAACTTGGCACTGACATCCAAGGGCGGACAACCCATCCTGATGCGCCAGATCGCCGAGGTGACTTTCGCCGCCGCACTTAAGCGCGGCGACGCCGGGTACGAAGGCAAGCCGGCCGTGATCCTGGGTATCCAGAAGCAACCGACCGCCGACACCATCGCACTGACGAAGTCCATCGAGGACGCCCTGGTCGGGCTGAAGGCGTCGCTGCCGGCCGGCATGGAGGCGCCGCGCGTCACTTTCCGCCAGGCCAGCTTCATCGAGGCCTCGATCACCACGCTGCAGGGCAAGCTGATCGGCGCATCGATCTTCGTGGCGGTAATCCTGTTCTTCTTCCTCGGCACTTTGCGTCCGACCGTCATCGCGTTGACGGCCATCCCGGTCTCGATCTTCATCACCGCGCTGGTCTTCAAGTACTTCGGCTTGTCGATCAATACGATGACGCTTGGCGGGTTGGCCATCGCCATCGGCGGCCTTGTCGACGACGCGGTGGTGGGTGTCGAGAACGTGCTGCGGCGGCTGAAGGCCGACCGCGCGAACCATCCGCACAATCGACTGCACCCGATCGAGATCGTCGCGCACGCCACGATGGAAGTTCGGTCGGCCATCCTCTATGCGACGGTGATCATCGTGCTCGTCTTCATCCCGCTGTTCGCGCTGCCGGGGCTGGAAGGAAAGCTGTTCGTGCCGCTGGGCATCGCCTTCATCGTGTCGACGCTGGCCTCGCTGATCGTGTCGGTGACGGTGACGCCGGTGCTCAGCTTCTACCTGCTGCCGCGGATGAAGAACCTTGACCACGGCGACACCAAGGTCCTGGCCTGGCTAAAGGCGCGTTACCGCAGCAGCTTGCAGGGCGTTCTGGACCGGCCCAAGGCTGCCCTGGTGGCGGCCGGTGCTGCCGTGCTGTTGGCCGCGGCCGCTGTGCCGTTCTTCCCGACGACCTTCCTGCCGCCCTTCAACGAGGGCACGCTGCTGATCGGCCTTCGGCTGAACCCGGGTGTCACCTTGACGGAGACATCGGCGCTGGCCCGCCAGGCCGAGGTATTGGTCAAGCAGGTTCCCGAGGTCACGCACGTCGGGCGCCGCAGTGGTCGGGCCGAGCTGGACGAACACGCGGAGGGCGTGCACGTCAGTGAACTTGACGTGGGCCTCAAGCCCACCGCCGAGCTGACGCGCGGCATGGACGAGATCAAGGCCGATATCCGCAAGCGATTGGTCAACCTGCCGGCTGCGCTGGAGATCGGCCAGCCCATTTCGCACCGCATCGACCACATGCTCTCGGGCGTGCGCTCGCAGATCGCCATCAAGATTTTTGGCGAGGACCTGGACGCGCTGCGCGGCCAGGCAGACACCCTGCGTGCGAAGCTGGCGGCCATCCCCGGCATTGCCGACCTGCAGATCGAGAAGCAGGTGCTGGCACCGCAGATCAAGGTGCGCATCGACTACGCCGCGGCTGCGCAGTACGGCGTACCGGCGCCGCAGGTGCTGTCGGCGCTACAGGCGCTGGTCGAGGGCGAGAAGGTGACCCAGATCGTCGAGGGCAGCCGGCGGTTCGCGCTGGTGGTGAAGCTGCCGGAATCGGCGCGCTCCGTCGAAGGGCTGGGCCAGATCCTGATAGAGACGCCGAACGGGCGCATCCCGCTTTCGAAGATCGCGACGATCGAGGACGGCGACGGGCCCAACCAGATCAGCCGCGACGACGGCAAGCGACGCATCGTGCTGTCGGCCAATGCGTCGGGGCGCGCTCTGTCGGAGATCGTGGCCGACATCCGCAAGGTGGTCGCCGAGACGAAGCTGCCCGAGGGCTACTTCATCACCCTGGGCGGCCAGTTCCAGGCTCAGGAGGAGGCCTCCCGCCTCGTCGGCCTGCTGTCCATCGTGTCGCTGACTTTGATGTTCGTGGTGCTGTACAGCCGCTACAAGTCGGCGGCTCTGTCGGCGCTGATCATGGTGAATATCCCGCTCGCGCTGGTCGGTGCTGTGATCGGCCTGTGGCTGTCGGGCCAGCCGCTGAGCGTGGCAGCCCTGGTCGGCTTCATTACGCTGGCTGGCATCTCGGTGCGAAACGGCATCCTGAAGGTCAGCCACTACATCAACCTGATGCGCTTCGAGAACGAGTCCTTCGACCAGAAGATGATTCTGCGCGGCTCGCTGGAGCGGCTGAGCCCGGTGCTGATGACCGCGCTGGTCACGGCTTTTGCGCTGGCCCCGCTGCTGTTCGAGGCCGAGCAGCCCGGCACTGAGGTGCTGCACCCGGTGGCCGTGGTGATTTTCTCGGGCTTGATCAGCTCAACGCTGCTCGACACCTTTTTAACCCCTGTCATGTTCTGGCTCTTTGGTCGCAAACCCGCTGAGGCGCTTTTGCAAGACAAAGACGCTGAAGCGTTCTGACGGATCACTCTTTTTATCAACCTCAACCTCAAAAAGGACATCACATGAAATTTCATACCCTCTTGATTACTTCGTCGCTTTTTCTCAGCGGACTTGCATGGGCAGGACCTCACGATGCGGATCACAAACCCATGCAAGGGGGTGTTTTGTCCACCGTCAAGGATGTTGACTACGAACTGGTCGCCAAATCCGATGTGCTGCAGTTGTACGTGCGTGACCATGGCAAACCAGTTGACGTCAGTAAAACGACGGCCAAAGTCACACTGCTTTCTGGCTCAGAAAAGCAAGAAGTCGAGTTGAAACCGATAGGTGACAAACTTGAAGCTAAAGGCTCATTCAAGATAAGTGCTGGGACGAAAGTTGTAGCGCAAGTTATCTCAGCGGGCAAAACTTCATCGGTGCGTTTTGCACTGAAGTGAGGTATCGGCAACTCAGTTGCCTTTACCCATCATGAATAATAAATTTGGAAATAAATAATGAAAACTTGGATCGCAAAAACAATCGTCATCTCAGTGTGCGTTCTTGGCATTGCAGGATGCGCTACGCCGGTTGATAAACTCGCCGAGAAGTCGCATTGTCATACTGATCGCGGAAGAAATGCCATCTGCACCAAAGATGCTGCACCCAGTCTTGTCAAAGATGAGGACGCAAAGTATTTCGCCCCAGTGCCTGAAGCTCTGACGGTTTACGTTGTGCGTTATTGGGGCGACGGACACCACCCCTTGGACATTTCTGTGGATGGTGGCGCAGCGATGGAGACCGTTCCAAACTCAATGATTCGCCTGCGATTAAAAGAAGGAACTCATCAAATCACTTTCAATGTTGGCGGCAAGAAATTTGATCAAACAATTTCAGGAGCGAAAGGAGAAGTCCGGTTAATGGGAATTACGGGCACTGATTGGATTTGGGGCAGTTCTTCACACCGGTGGACGGACGACTCTGTTGATCAACTCAAACGTCGTGCTTTGCGTTCACGTTTGATCAAAGACATTACTTTGCTCTGATAGTTTTCATACGCCGCCATGACTTAATGTCATTGGCGGTAGCGCTCTCCGTGCAAAAGTTAAAACGACTCGCTAGCTGTGATGGATGCGAATGGCGGTGGTGAACGTCCGAGAAATATGTACGCTCATATTTGAGTTTTGCATAGTTGTGATCATGTGAATGAGGTTTAACGCCAGCCAAAGCTACAACACAATCATGGTTGATAACCGTAGCAGCCGGTATACCAAAATTGATGGCTAGAGGTCTCTTAAAGGGTGCAGCTAGGATGAATGCCAACAGCTGCGTTTTGTCACCAATTTCTGCGAGGTCAACTAGGCCAGTAAAGACAAAAGAAATTCCACGGTGATTCCCATGCCGGGTCAATGACAGATGACCACAAAACATCCCCAGCCAAAAATCGGAGGTATTGCGGTCAAAGGTCTTGCCAAACATAGAAACATCTTGCGCCATACCCTGAGGGACAAGTGCGTTGACTCAAGCCTTTTCAGTTAAAAATGAGGCTACTCCTCGATGACTTTTAATTCTCAGTAACATGTTTTAAATGGCTTCTGATGGTCTACTGCTGCCGTCTGTATATCCGCCGTGATGGTCCGCTCCCAGCCTCAAGCAGCCTATCGACAGCTTTCAAGTTTTGATTTAAGCGAAGGGCATACGGTTTTAAATTGCTCACTCTCAACGTGACATCAAAGTACTCTGAACAACGAAATTTCCTTCAACTAGGTTCACAGCCTGTTTTGCTGAAATCCGCAAATTCAAGGCTCTGAACCATGTCCGAAAAAGTCATGAGGTTTTGAGACAAACGGGGTTTGAGACGCTTCTTCCGGTCCCCTGGCGCAGGCCGCAGTCAGGAGCCCAAAGCAAAAAGCCCCGCGTGGTGCGGGGCCTGAGGCTGCCTCAAAGCCTGCTGAGCAGGTTTGAGGTCTTTGTACTGGCGGAGAGGGAGGGATTCGAACCCTCGGTAGTGTTGCCACTACGCCTGATTTCGAGTCAGGTACATTCGACCACTCTGCCACCTCTCCTGGGTCGCTGTCGAAGCGCAGATTCTATCAGAGCCCTCAGGGCTTTTTAGGCACCACAACAGGGGCATTGCGAGGCGCCATGGTGATAGACACGGTGCTCGCCACCAACATGCCCCCATCCACCATTTCCAGTGTTGCCGTGCGCTCTTGGCGCGTCATGACCACGAAGCTGTTTTTGCCGCGCACCGACGAGACCACCGTCCAGCCTTGGGCGGGATAGGCCTCTAGGAAGAACCGATAGGCCGCATCAAAATCGCGGCCCACATCCAGTACCACACGGCCCAC
>JACCDJ011347082.1_pt1 | contig 15323 bp, 17 predicted proteins | sample 7444481 | NCBI WGS metagenome assembly JACCDJ01 (sample SAMN15323435, study PRJNA562643) | freshwater metagenome | isolation source: river surface water | place: USA:Blue River Watershed | collected 2017-08-15 | reverse complement strand
TAGCGGTTGGGGGTACCGTATTTGTCCCGATATCTGAAAGGCGCCGTAATGCTCAATGCGAAAACTGTGGTAGTTGTAGTCAATGGGTTTCATGCGCTAGCGCTGTGCAATACCGGTACAGCGCCAGAACCACAGTTGGAGCTCCTATGGGAACTCAGTGATGAGGCTGGCCATACGCTTAGGCCGCGCTACCGTCGCGCGGGCCGGGTATACCAGAGCATGTCTAACCGGCGATCGGCATACGAGGCCAAGCAGTATCGTGGGGCACAGAAAAGGCTTTTCCTAGAACAGGTAATGGAACGGCTGGTCACGCTAGCCGCCGACAATGACTATTCATCCATTGTGTTGATGGCCTCTCCGGGTGCCTTGGGAATTTTGCGCTCGTCAATGCCAAACCCAGTGGCACAGCGAATTAAGCGGATGATCGCGAAAGATTACTGCAATTGTGGAGCACGTAACCTTAACGAGATGTTGGTTGAGGTGCTGCAGTAGCTGCGTACGTGGTGCAGGTTGTATAGAATTAATTTCTGCTTTTGGGTCTTAGACGACTCTTCAGACGGGAATAGATCCACAGCCCTATCCCAAGCAGCATAGGCTGGATAAGCCGCATAGCAATACGATAGGCTGCCATCTGGCGTAGCACACGTTGCTGATAGCGGTGCAACAAAAGCCCATGAATGGCCAAGGTCGCGATGAATGTGACCGCAAAGAGGTTTGTGAGAGCACTTGGCCCGATCGGGCCTCCGAAGGGCATGCCCACGATAAGCACTACGCTTACCGTGAACACCGCCACTAAAAACGCTGCTATCCCTGAAAAAAGGGAGAGGAGGTAGAAATTCGTGACCGTCATCGACGCGCGATCAGCATTCCGATCAACACTCCGATTCCAGCGGAGATACCCACAGCGTACCAGGGCTTTTCGTGCACATAGCGATCGGTCTCGGTCACCAACTGGCGCCCTCGCGTCATGGCGGTATGCTCGAGCGTGCGTAGGCCGTCCAGGGCCTGCCGGACCAGCGATGAGCCCTTTCGGCGCAGCTCTTCGGCGTTCTCACCGGTTAACTCGGAGGCGTCGTGAAATAGTATCTGCGCATCATCGATAAGGGTCTGAATGTCGCGCTTGAGTGCATCCATACTTTGATTGGCCATGGTCCTGTCCAGAAAGTAAAAAAGGAAGCGCCAGTCTAATGTTCTGTTAACGGGCTGCGACAAGCCGCGTGTGGAAATGCGGGGGGATTTCGTAATGCCGCAATCCCAACTCGGATGTGCGGCATGGATTAATTTTTCTTGGCACTGTAGAGGCTCTTTAACTGTAACCGGAGAGCTCTATGAATAGCCTTGTAAAACTACGCGAAAACCTCATGCGTGATTTTTTTAATGATTGGATGACACCTGGAGTGGTGATTCGTCCCTTGCACGGCCGGCCACTTCCAGAGGAGTTTCCTGTAGAGCTCCGTGAGGACGATCAAAATTACGTGCTTGAGGCGGAGATCCCAGGCCTTAAAAAAGATGATATTGAGATCAATATTGATGGCGCTACAGTTAGTATTAGCGCGGAAGTGAAGCAGTGCGACCGCAAAATGGAAAATGAGCGTATGGTGCAGAGTGAGCGCTACTATGGTGCAATCACCCGTCGTTTTGCGCTGCCATCAGAAATTGATAGTCAGCGTTGCGACGCTAAATACCAAGATGGAATTCTATCGTTGGTGTTGCCAAAGAAAACATCGACCGCCGCTAAGCGGATTGCCGTCCATTAGACGACGTTGATGCACAGGGCATCGTAGGATGCCCTGTCTCGAGTCAGCCGAGCTATTCCCGCCTTGCTGACTTAGGGCGCGACTCGGCCGTATTCGCCAGGCCGGGCAATGACCGAGCCGTGTGCCGACAAATCGTCGTGGGGTTGCAGTAACGATGCGCCATCAAACCAGTTTCGAAGTGCAGTGCTGACGGGCATCGACCCGGCTGTCTCCTGCAATGCTGCGCCAGCATCTTTCTGCCAGCTGGACATAGCATCTCTTAAAACCATATTCATGTTTTGCTGCGTCTTCGCATTGAATTCCAAAATCTGCTGCATTTGCCGCGTCTGCATTTTCATCATAAGCAGGGGCATGGTGGTCCATGCGGTGGAGAACGCCGCCCAATCGCCTGCACCCAACGCCGTTTTGGCGGCTGCTTGAAACTCAGCAAATGCCTCGGAGAGCGTTTTTTGCAGGCCCTCGATCAGCAGCATATTCTGCTGGTGGCCCAGTTCATAGAGCCTCGCGGTGAGGGCGAGATTTGCCTTCGCGAGTTTCATTTGGGCGTCAGTGTTTAGGTTATTAAGCATAAGATTTCCTTTCGATAAGTGATAAAGATTCTGTCTGGGCCAGGGCCCGGGCAGTACTCATTTCTCGTGGACATACAGACCAGGCGCGTCAGATAGCGGTGGCTGGCCAGCCGAAGTGCACGCCCATCTTGGGGGTGGAATGGGTGCGCCGGAGTGTTCTGCAAGCCATGTGGACCAGGTATCCCACCACGACCCGGCAAATCGCGGCGCTTGTTGTTGCCAGCGCTGGGGGCTGATGTAGTGCCCAGCATACGGGCGGGTGAGCACTTGAAACGACCGATCCTTTCGGCCTGGCGAATTGATGATTCCCGCGTTATGGCCGCCACTGGTCAGCACGAAGGTGATCTCAGCGGGGGTGAGGTAGTGGATCTTGTAAACCGATGTCCAGGGCGCCACGTGGTCCGCCTGGGTCGCCACTGAAAATAATGGGGTTTGAATATTAAACAGCGTGACCGGCTCGCCGCGTACGCTGTAGCGGCTCTCACTGAGGGAATTGTTGAGAAAGAGCTCGCGTAAGTAACGGCCATGCATGCGTGCAGGCATGCGGGTACTGTCGGCGTTCCACGCCATAAGATCGGTGGGTGGCGTGCGTTGCCCCATCAGGTATTCATTAATAAGGCGTGACCACATCAGATCGTTGGAGCGAAGCATCTGAAAGGCGCCTGCCATCTGACCGGCTGTAAGGTAGCCGGTGTCGTGCATCTGTGCCTCTAGAAGGCTGACTTCCGCTTCATCGATAAAGAGTGCGAGTTCCCCCGATTCACGAAAGTCCACCTGTGTGGTGAATAAGGAAATGGTTTTAAGGCGTTGGTCGTGGTCCCGTGCCATCGCGGCAGCAGCGATGGCTAGGAGTGTCCCACCCAAGCAATACCCTACGGAATGCACTGGGATTCCGGGGCGAACCTGTCCAATGGCGTCGAGAGCAGTGAAAAACCCTGACTGAAGGTAGTCTTCGATATCAAGATCCCGCTCTGACCAGCTCGGATTTTTCCAGGAGATGCAAAAAACTGTAAAGCCTTGATCGACCAAAAATCGAACCAAGGAGTTTTGGGGTGAAAGGTCCAAGATGTAGTACTTCATGATCCAGGCCGGCACAATCAGAATGGGCTCGGGTCGGACAGTGTCAGAGCCCGGCGCATACTGAACCAGTTCCATCACGCGATTGCGTACCACGATCTTGCCAGGTGTGATTGCAACGTCTTTCCCAGGACGAAACGCCTGGGAGAGTGTCGATGGTTGCCGGGTCAGCTGCCGCTCATAGTCCTCGAGAAGATTTAATGATCCCTGCAACAGATTCCAGCCGCCGGTTTCAAAACAACGTCTGAGTACCAAAGGGTTGGTGGCGATAAAGTTGCCTGGAGAGATCACGTCAAGCGTCTGTCGGGCAATGAAGCGAACAATATCTTCGTGGTGTTGATCGACGCCTGCAACGCCAGTCGTGGCGTGATGCCAGAGTTCATCGGTGAGTAGAAATGCCTGGTGATAGATATTAAAAGGCCATTTATGCCAGTCGTCAGAGGCGAAGCGCTTATCGAAACTCGGGGGGATGACACACTCTGAGGGCCGTTGGGCATCCGGGTTGCGCATGATGTCGCGCACATAGCATTGCAGGCGTAACCCCTGATCAATGGCTCGCTGAGTAAGCTCTAGGCATTTACCGGGCGAGATCGCAAGCTGCATCCACCAATCCGTGATGGCCAGCGTGACGGATGTCGGTGAAATGGAAAAATGCCGCTCCGCGACGGCGGCATGAACACGATGGTCAAGCGGGTTTACTCGAGAGGGATCGCCGGCCATGTGTGGCGCTGCTCCAGGGTGAGATCCAGAATAATTGGGCATTGCCACCGCGGAAACCGCCGTTTTAATTCAGCAATTGCGTGCGACGAATGATCGTGGGCGCATCCGTTGGGATAGGGTACTTCTACCTGTTGTACCGAGCGCTCGTCGATATTGCCCCGAGGAGAGTACTCGCAAAGAATGTAAATAATCTGCTGTGCCATGTTTCATAAAACGTTAGGAAAGCAGCGCAATTTAATCGTGCTAGCGACTACGTCGCCAATTCGGATGTGGCTTTGATGTGGCGATAAATATGAGAGACCGATTACACGCGATATGTGCCCTCAAAAACGTTGCCAATCGCTACTGTATGACGCACGTATCCGTGCGACCAAAGGAGGCCCGCGTGTTTAAGCATCTGTTAGTACCTATAGACGAGTTTTCTGTAGAAGACGATGATTTCTCGCATCTGCGCAATCTTGCGCTTGCGGACGATGCGCGCGTTACGCTCGTGCATATTTCCGATCCACTTCCGCCGACGTTTTATCTGCAAAACGGATACGGAGGTGATTACATTACGGTGGTGGATCATAAAAAAGCGTGCGCATCCTACGCAAAACGCTTATTTAAGAAAGCCGAGCAAAAAATTGGCTCTCTTGTTCGAGTAGATACCTTGCATATCTTTAATGCCGATGTCGCTGCCGGCATACTTGATGCGACAAAAACGGCAGGTGCAGACGGCATCATGATGGTCTCGCACAAACGGTCGGGTTTGGCCAGCGCCGTAATGGGCAGCGAAACCCGGGATGTGATGCGAAAAGCAGCCGTTCCTTTGGTGGTGCTGTAGATGGCGAGAACACGGAGAACGCGATGAGCAGCCGACATGATATTTGCTTCCATAATATGGAGCCATCGCCCGCGCTTCGTCAGAAGGCCGAAGAATATGTGAAGCGGCTTGAAAAAGTTACGGATCGAATCACAAGCTGCCGTGTAGTGATTGATCTTGATACCAAGCACCAGCACAAGGGTCGGTTGTACGGGGTGGGTATAGACCTCCGTATGCCCGGCCTGGAGTTGGTGGTTAATCGTATAGAGGATGTAGACGTGTACATTGCCTTGCATCAGGCGTTTTCAGCGATGCGCCGTCGGCTAGAAAATGCTGCGTCACGTCGAGAGCCTGCCAATCAAACGCCGCAAGGGGTGGGGCGATAGTTCACGAGTGAAGCGATCTATACTTGGTCCTTGTTTAAGTACAGGCCAAGTTAATGTCTTCACCCGCCTTTTCCATTCGCCGTTGGATTCTTGAGTACAAGGTCATAGCGCGTTATCGCTGGCAATGGATGTTTGCATTGCTATTTCTGGTATTGGCGGCTGCGGCGACTCTGGCGGTACCGCTTGCGTTTCGTGACCTTGTCGATGCGGGATTGGATAGCCCCGCCATTGATCAGAAATTTTTGAACTTGCTGGCGCTGGCCACAGTGCTTGCCGTGGTAACCGCCTCGCGTTTTTACCTGATGTCATGGCTTGGCGAGCGGGTGGTTGCCGACATTCGAGGCCGGGTGTTTGACAACGTCTTGCGTCAAAGCCCAAGCTATTTTGAGACCTTGCAAACCGGCGAGGTTTTATCACGTCTGACCAGCGACACCACATTGGTCCAGACCCTGATCGGCACCAGTGTCTCGATGGCACTTCGGTCGGTGGTGATGTTTCTTGGCGGCATGATCATGATGCTGGTGACCAGTCCGTGGCTGGCGGGGTTGATGGTCTTCTTGCTGTTGCTGGTTGTACTGCCGATCTGGGCACTGGGCCGGCGTGTACGGAAAATGTCACGCAGCAGCCAAGACAAGGTCGCAGATACCAGCGCCCTCGCCGGCGAAGTACTCAACGCGATGTCGACCGTGCAGGCATTTGGCCGTGAGCCCTATGAGCGCTCGCGGTTTCATGCCGCAGTGGAAGGGGCGTTCGCTGAAGCCCGAAGGCGCATTCGTTTACGTTCATTGTTAACCGTGGTGGCGATCCTCATGGCGTTTTCAGTCATTGTGGTGGTGCTATGGATTGGAGCCCGGCAGGTGGGGGCGGGAGCGATGTCTCTTGGGGAGCTGACACAGTTTGTGATGTACGCCGTGTTGGTGGCCGGTGCGATCGGCGCGTTATCCGAAGTATTGGGCGATGTTCAGCGGGCAGCGGGGGCGACAGAGCGGCTGGTGGAGCTGATGCAGGCCACACCTGCAATCGCCTCGGCGAATACTGGGGATGTTCAGAAGGTACTCGGGGCTTTAGGCGTGTTGGCAGTCGATGGAACGGCCGATGGCCTTTCGGCGACGACCGGCACAGCGATTGAATTTCGCGGTCTTACATTTTCATACCCATCACGTCAAGACACCAAGGCATTGGATGCCCTTACGTTCGCTGTACCGGTCGGTGGCCGTTACGCCTTGGTGGGGTCATCAGGTGCAGGTAAGACAACGCTTTTTTCATTGTTGCTGCGTTTTTACGAAGGTCAATCGGGGGCTTTAGAGGTCTTTGGTCGTGACGTGCGCGATTGGCCGGTGGATGCGTTACGTGCGCAGATCGGTATCGTGCCTCAGGAGCCTGTCATTTTTGCTAACAGCGCGATGGAAAACATTCGCTACGGCAGGCTCGAGGCAACCGATGAGGAAGTGATGGCGGCCGCAAAGACTGCCCATGCCCATGACTTTATCAGTGCGCTGCCGCAGGGCTACCAGAGTTTTCTTGGTGAGCGCGGCGTTCGGCTCTCCGGTGGGCAAAAGCAGCGAATTTCGATCGCACGGGCAATTTTGAAAAACCCGCCGATTCTTTTGTTGGACGAGGCGACCTCGGCCCTTGATGCTGAGTCAGAGCGTGAAGTCCAGCGCGCATTAGACGAGGTCCTTCCGGGTCGAACATCACTCACGATCGCGCATCGACTGGCAACTGTGCTGCGTGCGGATCGATTGATTGTGGTGGAGCAGGGCTGTGTGGTCGAGCAGGGCACACACGCAGAACTGATGGCCCAGGGCGGTGTGTATGCGCGCCTAGCAGCGCTGCAGTTTGCTTAACCCCGTATACGCCAGCCGATCGCGACGAGCCGCAGTGTAAGCAGGCTAAGCCCCAATGCGGCGAGCAAAGAGATGCTCAGGCTCCACCAGGGTGAGACATCGGATATGCCGTAGATCCCATAGCGAAAGCCGTCGATCAGATAGAAAAATGGATTCAGGTGGCTGATGAGTTGCCACAGCTCAGGCAAATCATGGGTGGAGTAGAACACCCCAGCCAGCATGGTCATAGGGTTGATCAAAAAGTTCTGGAAGACCGAGACGTGATCCCATTTTTCGGCCCACAACCCAGCAATGAATCCAAGGCAGGCCAGGATCACGCAGGCCAGCAGTGCGAATACGGCAGCCCATGCGACAGAGACTAATCCCGTGGGGACAAACACTGCCGCAACGGCCCAGACACCCACGCCGCACATCAGGCCACGTAACACCGCACCGCCCACATAGCCCATCCACCATTCCCAGGCCCGCATAGGCGAGAGCAGTAAAAAGATCAGATTGCCGGTCATTTTGCTTTGGGTGATGCTGGATGATGTGTTCGCAAAGGCGTTTTGTTGCAGAGTCATCATGACCAGGCCGGGCACCAGAAAGCTGGAGTAGCTGACACCTGGATACGGCTCGAGTCGCCCCTCTAGAAGATACGAAAAGATCAATAGGAACAGCAGGCTCGAGAGCACGGGCGCCAGGATGGTTTGTACCGATACCTTCGCAAACCGCATGGTTTCCTTGTGCAGCAATGCCCAGGCGCCAGAGGTGTTCGCCACCATGGCGTGGCGGGTCGGATCAGTCATGGATGTGCGGGCAGCAGTGCTGTTCACAGCAATGTGAATGCTGCATTGATGTCGCTCGCAGTATCCCGGGCGACACGGGCAGCGGCAGCCTGCCAGTCGGAGTCGGCACTGGCGTAAAGGATGGCGCGCGACGAGTTGATCAACATACCGCCATCCGATGTGCGGCCTGCCTTGACGGTAGCTACAAGGTCGCCGCCTTGTGCACCGATTCCTGGGATCAGCAACGGAAGCGTCTTGGCCACGCGGCGAACGGCTTCGATCTCTTTCGGGTAGGTTGCGCCGACCACCAGGCCTACCTGCTGATGGGTATTCCATCGGGTAGTGGCATGGCGTGCTACTTCGATGTAAAGCGGATGATGTTGACTGGTCTGAAGCATTTGAAAGTCATCACCGCCAGGGTTAGACGTGCGGCAGAGAACAAATATGCCGCGGCCTTCGAACTTCAGATACGGCGCCAGGCTGTCGGTGCCCATGTAGGGATTCACCGTCACGGCATCGGCCAGATAACGTTCGTAGGCCTCTTTGGCGTAGTGCTCGGCGGTAGAACCAATGTCGCCGCGTTTGGCATCCAGAAGCCAGATGTGATGTGGATAGCGATCTCGCGCCACGCTGGCCAGCCGTTCCAATACGCGTTCGGCCCGCTGCGAGGCGAAGTAGGCGATCTGCGGTTTGAAGGCGCAGCAGTGTGGAGCGGTTGCTTCCATAATGCCCAGGCAAAACGCCTCGATCGCGCCGAGCGGGTCGTGCGCAAACTGTTCGGCAATTGCGTTCGGAAATTTTGATGGGTCAGGGTCCAGCCCTACACAGAGCATTGAGGACTGGGTCTGCCAGGCGTGCTGCAGTCGTTGCATGAACATCATGCCCGCATCATAAATAAAAAACCCCGCGATGTTCTGCGGGGTTGGTGCTGTCGGAGGGAGAACAGCAGAGGGAAAGGCTTACATGCCCATGTCGCCCATGCCACCCATACCGCCCATGCCACCCATACCGCCGGGCATGCCAGCGGACTTGTCATCGGCAGGGGCCTCGCCCACCATGCAGTCGGTGGTCAGCATCAGGGAAGCAACCGAGGCTGCGTTTTGCAGAGCCGTGCGGGTGACCTTGGTGGGATCCACCACACCCATGGCCAGCATGTCGCCGTACTCGCCGGAGGCGGCGTTGTAGCCGTTGTTGCCTTTGCCTTCGAGCACCTTGTTCACGACCACGCTGGGCTCTTCACCGCAGTTGGCCACGATCTGACGCAGGGGCTCTTCCACGGCGCGCATGACGATCTTGATGCCGGCGTCTTGATCGGGGTTCGATCCCTTCACAGCCACGGCAGCGCGGGCGCGCAGCAGGGCAACACCACCGCCGGCCACGATGCCTTCTTCAACGGCGGCGCGGGTAGCGTGGAGTGCGTCTTCCACGCGGGCTTTCTTTTCCTTCATTTCAACTTCGGTTGCGGCACCGACGCGGATCACGGCCACGCCGCCAGCGAGTTTTGCAACACGCTCTTGGAGTTTTTCGCGGTCGTAGTCGCTGGTCGCTTCTTCGATCTGAACACGGATCTGTTTGACACGTGCCTCGATGTTTTTGGCATCGCCAGCACCGTCAATGATGGTGGTGTTCTCTTTGCCGATCTCGACGCGCTTGGCGCGGCCGAGTTCTTGCAGGGAGGCTTTTTCCAGGCTCATGCCGGTCTCTTCCGAGATCACCACGCCGCCGGTCAGGATGGCCATGTCTTCCAGCATCGCTTTGCGACGATCGCCAAAGCCAGGGGCTTTTACAGCAACGGTCTTCAGGATGCCGCGCATGTTGTTCACCACCAGAGTCGCCAGTGCCTCGCCTTCCACTTCCTCTGCCACGATCAGCAGCGGACGGCCCGACTTGGCCACCTGCTCAAGCACGGGCAGCAGGTCACGGATGTTCGATACTTTTTTGTCATGCAGGAGGATGAAGGGATCGTCGAGAACCGCGATCTGCTTTTCGGGGTTATTGATGAAGTAGGGTGACAGATAGCCACGGTCAAACTGCATACCTTCAACAACGTCAAGCTCGTTGTTCAACGACTTGCCGTCTTCCACAGTGATCACACCCTCTTTGCCGACCTTTTCCATGGCCTGGGAGATGATGTCGCCGATTTCCTGGTCGGAGTTGGCCGAGATCGCGCCAACTTGGGCGATTTCTTTGGACGTCGTGCAGGGCTTGCTGATCTTTTTGAGCTCTTCGGTGATTGCGCCCACGGCTTTGTCGATACCGCGCTTCAGATCCATGGGGTTCATACCGGCGGCAACGTACTTCATGCCTTCGCGCACGATGGCTTGGGCCAACACGGTTGCGGTGGTGGTACCGTCACCGGCGGAGTCGGAGGTCTTGGAGGCCACTTCTTTCACCATCTGGGCGCCCATGTTCTCGAACTTGTCTTTGAGTTCGATTTCTTTGGCCACTGAAACACCGTCTTTGGTTACGGTGGGTGAGCCGAAGGAGCGCTCGAGCACCACGTTACGGCCTTTGGGGCCAAGGGTTACCTTCACTGCATTGGCGAGGATATTGACCCCGGCCACCATCTTGTGACGGGCGTCATCGCCGAACATTACGAGTTTTGCTGCCATTGTTTGTTACTCCGTTGAGAGTTGAGGTTGAGTCGTTTCGTTTTGGGGTGCGATGCGTTAGGCAATCACGGCCATGACATCGTCTTCACGCAAGACCAACAGCTCATCGCCGTCGACCTTTACGGTCTGACCCGAGTACTTTCCAAAGAGGACTTTGTCGCCGACTTTGACATCCAGGGCGCGGACTTTTCCGTCTTCCAGGATTTTTCCGTTGCCCACGGCCAGCACCTCGCCCTGATCGGGCTTCTCGGCGGCGTTGTCGGGGATCACGATGCCGGAGGCGGTTTTGCGCTCGTTGTCGAGGCGTTTGACCACGAGGCGGTCGTGCAGAGGACGCAATTTCATTGGTGTTACTCCATTCCTAAAAAGACAAGGTTGAACATTTGTTTCGGGCCCCGGCGCTGTTAGCACTCGTTGCCTTCGAGTGCTAATAATAGGGGCGAGAAAGCCCCTTTTCAAGGGCAAAGCAAAACTAGGGTTAACCCTTGGGTTCTGGACGCGAGCCAGGCAAGGGAGGGGTTGGCCCCGAGGGCGGGTGCCTCAAGGCCCTGGCGGGGCTAGCCGCCGAAGAACTTCGTTTTCTGCTCTTTCAGGCTCTGGCAGTCGATACAGCGGATCTTGCCGAGTTTGAGCCGAGCTGCCGGGATCTTTTCGCCACACTCGATGCAATGCTTGCCATCAAAGTCGGGGCTTGTCTCGGGCGCGATTCGCCGGCGGGCCTCTTCTAAGGCGTCTTCGTTGAACTGTGCCTCGATGGCAGACGCACGGTCGCTGTCATCGGTGAGTTCAAAGTAGTTTTCGTTCTTTTCCAGTGCCATCGCAGTTGTCCCCTACGGTATACGAGCGTTTCGATCGCCGGGCCTCTTCGTCATAATGAGGCCACATTTTTATTGAAGCGCCGAACTATCTCACGAAGTGACCCGAAACGCACGCACAACACTCTTGTTTTTTCTGGTCTTTTGGCCAGGATGGGCGCTTGCCCAATTTACGCCCGCGCTCAAACTCTCTGCAGCGCCTTCGGAGGTGCGAAACATCATTCAGGAGTCGGGTCTTCCCGAGTCCGCGTGGTCGGTGGCCATCGTGCCGCTTCCGCCGGTGGTGCTGATGGGGCCGGTGATCGCAGGCCATGGGTTTAACGCTGACGTGCCCATGAATCCGGCATCGGTCATGAAATTGGTGACAACCCGTGCAGCACTGGGCGTGCTCGGTCCCCAGTTTCGGCATCGCACACGGTTGGCGACCACCGGGACAGTCGAGCAGGGCGTATTGCGCGGAGATCTCTATTTTCAAGGGGGCGGCGACCCTAAGCTGGTGGTGGAAGACCTTGCTGAAATTGCACGCCGGCTGCGCGAGTCGGGGATCCATCGCATCGAGGGACACTTCGTTGTCGATGGGAGCCGTTTTAATGAGCCAGAGATTGATCCGGGTAAGTTTGATCGCAGGCCGACCTCGACCTACAACGTTGGGCCTCATGCGGCGATGGTGAACTTTAAGTCGGTGCGTGTCTCGGTCTGGCCTGAGAGCAATCGATTGCGTGTGATGACCGAGCCAAAGCTTCCCGAGCGTGAGGTCTCGGTCCATGTGCGGCTCATCGATGGCGGCTGCGGCCGCACGAGCGTGTCGGCCCATCCCGAGGGCAAGAGCACGTTAAAGGTTGTTGGCACCATGGGCCGCAAATGCAACGGTGTGGATTTTTATGTGAGCGTGATGGATCACGCCCGCTTTGCGTTCGTTGCGCTTCAGTCCGCGTTTGAGCAGGTCGGGGGCGTGATGAAGGTTTCACTTAAAAGCGGCCCGACGCCTGAGGCTGCCCGAACACTGGTGGATTGGGAGTCGCCACGCCCGCTGATCGAATTGGTCTCGGACATCAACAAGATGAGCAACAACCCCATGACCCGGCAGCTGTTTCTTAACCTGTCGGCATCCAATGGCCGGGCGGCCACGTTGGGGGCTTCGGGTGCGGTCGTGCGCGAGTACCTGGCCTCCAAAGGCATGGTCTTCCCGGAGTTGGTGCTTGATAACGGTTCGGGCCTAAGCCGTGATGAGCGGATCTCGGCATCGAGCCTGGCGCGGCTGTTGACCGATGCCATGCTCGGGCCGGATGCCCAGGGCTGGGTCGATACCCTTCCGATGGTGGGCATTGAGGGCACGGTCCGCAACCGGTTGCGTAACAGTGTCTTGGAGGGAAGGGCCTGGCTGAAGACCGGTACCCTGGATAACGTACGGGCCTTGGCGGGCTACGTTCGTTCGGCCGAGGGCCGTTGGGTTGTCTTTGTCGCCACGGTCAATCATGCCCAGGCCAGTCGGGCGAAACCGGCCATGGAGTCATTATTAAAGTGGGCCTACACTTATCATTAAAAATCATATTAAGTAATTGATTTTTAAGGTTTTTTTATAGATTGCAGGGGGTCGGCTCCTGTGTTCCAATCGAGCCATGACCGATCCAAATAAAACCCCGGCAGTAGCGATGCCTGCCTGGGAGTCCATGAAGCAGCGCACGACGACGTTCATTGTGTTGGGCCTGCTCGCGCTCTCTACCTTGCTGACCCAGGGTGGCCGAAACCGGTTGGATGCGTGGACATCCCTGGCCTTTGAGGCACTCTCGCCGCGGCAGATGAACTCCATGTTTTCGGTGCTGCCCACGAACCTGACGGTTGAGCAGCGTCGAGTAGCCCGCTGGATCGCCAATCGGCACCGCGTATCGATGGGGGCGGTGGAGCAGCTTGTCGCCGCCGCCTATGAGACGGCAGGCAGTTTTCGTATTGATCCCTATCTTTTGCTGGCGGTCATCTCCATTGAGTCGGGCTTTAACCCCCTGGCCGAAAGCCATATGGGTGCAGTGGGACTCATGCAAATCATGCCGAAGGCCCACGCCGACAAGCTTCGGTCGTTCGGTGGCGAGAAGCAGGCCCTCGATCCCTGGGTCAACATGCAGGTGGGGGCCATGATTCTTCGGGAATACCTAGACCGTTTTGGCTCCGAGATTGGTGCGCTCAAGGCCTATGTGGGATCGCTGGAGCAGCCTACCGAATACCCTGACCGGGTGTTGCAGGTTCGCGAGCGTCTGGTCGCGGCCGCCCTTGGCCGAGTGCTCGCCTAACGGGTTAAAGGTGCTGGGCAGGCAAACGGATTACTCAGTGGCTTGCACCACGACGTGATCACGAATCAGCCCGTCGATCTCTGCGTCTGAAAACCCAAATTCACGAAGAATGATTGCCGAGTGCTCGCCAAGCTCTGGCGCAGGTTTAGGCTCAGGCCGCGGAAGCGCACTGAATTTCACGGGGTGGCCAACGCCTTTGACCTTGCCCGCTTTCGGGTGATGGGTCTCGACCACCATCTCCCGGGCAATCGCCTGGGGGTGGGTAAAGGCTTCTTCAATGGAGTTTACGGGGCCTACCGGAACACCTGCGGCCTCAAGCGTGGCGATCCAGTATGCCGTGGGCTGATGGCCGAGCACGGACTCGATCTCATGGGCGAGTTCGTGTTGATGTTTTAAACGGTCCGTGTTGGTGACATAGCGTGGATCGGTCTTCCATTCGGGATGGCCTAGCGTGTCGGCAATCCGTTCCCAGTTCGGTTGATTTGCGCCGCCAATATTCACGTACCCGTCTTTGGTTTTAAAGGCCTGGTAAGGGGCCGTAAGCGGATGGGCTGAACCAAGCGGGCCAGCAGAGATACCCGTGGCGAAAAACATGGCGGCCTGCCAGTAGGTCTGCTGCATGGCCGCCTCCATCAATGATGTTTCAATCAGCTGGCCTTCGCCCGTTTTCGATTTGTGAATGAGTGCGGCAAGAATGCCCACGCAGGCAAGAATGCCGGCGTTGATGTCGGCCACTGAATTGCCGGTCTTGGCCGGGGCCTGGCCTGGGAATCCGGTCACGCTCATGAGCCCTGAGAAGCCCTGCGCAATCAAATCAAAGCCGGGTTTCTGCGCCAGCGGTCCCGTGCGGCCATATCCCGACACGGTGGCGTAGATCAGCCCAGGATTGATTTTTTTAAGGTCTTCGTAGCCCAGGCCGAGTTTTTCCATCGTGCCCATGCGGTAGTTCTCGGTAAGCACATCCGATTGGGTCACCAGCCGTTTGAGGACCTCGACGCCTTTGGGATGTTTCAAATCAAGCGCTAGGCCGCGCTTGTTTCGATTGAGCACGAGAAAGGGGGCCGAGACGCCATTGACGCGTGGCTCGCGGTAGTTACGTGAGTCGTCGCCTGCCGGAATTTTTTCGATCTTGATCACGTCGGCGCCCATGTCGGCCAGCATCATGCCGCAGGTGGGGCCGGCCATGATTTGGGCGAGTTCTAAAACCTTGATACCGGCCAGCGGGCCGCGTGATGAAGCATTCATGGCGAGACGTTAGAGCGTGTGTTTAAAAAAGCGTATGGCGTGCGATGTGGGCGGGTTTGAGTTCATTAGCGGCCGATAAACTGTGGGGGATCTTTCGCAAGAAAGGCTCTGTAGCCGATCTGGAAATCTTCCGTATCAAAACAATCAAAGCATTCATCTTTCTCTGCTGCGGTGAGCGGTGCGGGGTTGGCCAGGCGGCGTGCAAATTTCTTATGCCAACGGGCCACGAGAGGTGCGCCGGCCGCCACGCGCAGTGCAGCCTCGCGGGCCTCTTGCGCGACCTGGTCGTCGGTCACCACGCGTGATACAAGGCCAATGCGCAGTGCCTCCTGGGCATCGAAGATGCGCCCCTCCAACAAGACCTCGAGGGCCTTGCTCGCCCCCAATAGGCTGCCGACCGGCCCCCTCTCACCGTACCCCCTGACCAGCCCTCGATTT
>JACCDJ010627696.1_pt1 | contig 15330 bp, 8 predicted proteins | sample 7444481 | NCBI WGS metagenome assembly JACCDJ01 (sample SAMN15323435, study PRJNA562643) | freshwater metagenome | isolation source: river surface water | place: USA:Blue River Watershed | collected 2017-08-15 | reverse complement strand
TGGGGTTGAATTTCCCGTCACTGAATGGCGTGAGACCGACGCCAATATTCGTTGCGCTGGCTGAGTAGCTTGCTTGGTTACTGATGTCACGGGTGACAAGTGTGTTGCTGGTGAATTGATTTTTTTGTGCGTCATGCGCTGTATCGGTGCTGGTAATGACACCGCCGGTCAGCGTTGCGTCTTTACCGACCCTGACATCAAATCCGCTATCACCTGCACGCAGTCCAGAAGACTCTATGACGCTTTGATAACTGCTATCGACTTGCTGCTTACCGGCGTTCAATTGCGCAGATGGCGCGCCAGTGATCGGTATGACGGCGTTAACACTGATGTTCTGTTGTTTGCTGTTGTAGCGGCTGGTGTCCTGCAGACTTTCTATATCTAGATCACCGTCGGTTCTTACGATGATCCGATCAGCTTCTACGACCGCGCCTTTGAGTTGGATGTCATCTTGCGCATTGATATCCGCTTTATTTCCAGCTTGAATGCGCGTATTGGTCCAGCTGAGGTCATCGCCATCAGCGCTGCCACGGCCACGGCTGGCAGCGACTGCCACGCCGATACCTGCACCACCTTTGTTGAGTGAGGCGGCGACACCAATCGAATTGCTGCTACTTTTGTTGGTGCTGGTTTGCGTTGCTGTATTGGCTTGTGCATTCAGGTTGATGTCACTGCCGCTGTGCAGTTGCACGTTGTTGCCGGCGCTGATCTGGCTGCCGATGATGCTGAGCCCTGCGTTTTCATCGCCGCGCGCTCGCAACTCGACGTTGCCGGCGCCGGCAATGACGGAAGGTGCTGCGAGGCGTAAATGCTGCTCGCTTTGAGACTCACTTTTGCTGCTACCCGCCATGATGCTGACGGTGACACCAGTCGCTTGGCTGGGATCTTTCTTTATCTCGCTGACCGTACCGGCCACCGTTAACCCGGCAGCGGTAGCCGCCATCAGTCTGGCGCGGTCGTCTTTCGTGTTGCTGCTTGCCTGGTGTAGTTGATCCAGCGTCTGAGCAGCATTGACGATAGGGTTGCTGACAGCGATGCTGATGCCTGATTGTTGGAACTTCGCCCTGTTTGTGGCATCTTGAGAATTCAGGCCGGCGATCACATCGATCTGATTCGCTTCAATGAACACCGAGCCGGAGGGTGAGAGCAGCTGACTGGCTTCTTGCCGATAATTACCGCCTGCAATAACCGTCACATCACCTTGCAGCGAACCGATGACACTGGCCTGTTGTGTGGTGCTGCTGATTTCTTGGGTGTTTTCTGTGCGCTGCGAGCCAATTGAGATGCTTGCACCCGGACCAGAAAAGACACCGGATTTTCTTACCTGTTCATATGAGGACGTGCGTGCAGTATTGGTGGCCGAGCTGACGCTAATATCGCTGCCGGAGACTAATCGGGTATCGCGATCAGAGACGACAGTACTGCCTTTGATGTTGAGGTCTTCACCAGTGCTGATGCTCAATCTGTCACCACTGACCAGGGTTTCAATCGCATTGCTGCTGTCTGCTTCAAAACGCTGCGTGATAGTTTTTGATCCGGTGACACTGCTGTGCTTGTATTGCGATCCTTGAGCAAATTCTTTTTTGTGTTCACCTGCCTCGGTCTGTAGGTCGCGACCGGCAGCAATATCGATCTGTCCTTCATTGCTGCTGATGCTGGTCGCACGTGCGCGGATATCTTGACCAGCCACCAGTGCAATGTCGCCTTGCGCATGGATCTGCGTCCCAACCTCGCTTTGCTCTGATTCACTCAAAAAGTTCGCGCTGTTGCGGCGCGACTGACTGGCCGTGCTGGACTGAGTTTCAATCGTCGTCAGTTGCAGATCGCGTTCTGCGATCAACTGGATTTTGCCGCTACCGGCATGACTGACCTGGGCGCCGGCCAGTGTCAGGTCTCGGCCTGCGTAGACGACCAGATTACCGTCGCCGCTGACTTGCAATGAGGCCTTGCGGTCAAGGTTCGTGCGTGTTGCTGTACTGGTAGTTTTGTGATTGAGGTCGTTACGACGACTACTTTGTGTGGTGCTAGTCAGATTCACATCGCGACCAGCGATGAGTGTCAGGTCGCTGTCTGCGCGAAGGCTGCCACCTTGATTGTTGATATCATCAACAGCGGTGATAGCCAATCGATTGCTACCGATGTCGCCACCGTCATTATTGAGAGTGCCCGTATCGATTCCAACCGCGCTGCGCCCAATAATCGTCCCTGAGTTATTCAGCGTATCTGTGACGACAAGATCAACGCGCTCACCACTGATCAGCGTGCCATTCGCCTGTAGATCTCCCGCGCGCGGTAGAAGATAGACCTTGGGAATCAATACGCGCTCAGTGCGAGTTGGCTTACCCTCTTTGCCTGGTATCGTGATTTCCTGCTCAACCAACCAGACTAGATCACTGGTCAGTCTTGCTACCTGCTCACCGGTGAGTTCAATCCCGCGTCGCAGCTGCAGACTTTCTGCATGATGCAATCCACTTTCCATTAGCGCCGCGAACTGGATTTCATCAGTGGTGTAACCAGGCAGGAAGCGACGGCCGGTCAATTGGGCGACTTGGTCGCGTATCAGCTTTTGTTCAATGAAGCCATCGCCGATGCGCTTTTGTGTAATCGCGGGGTCATAACTGAGTTGCGTGAACATCGCATCCGAACTCAACCAGCGGCGGTACTGCGTGAACCGTGGATCGGTCACTAGCAACGGGCCAGTGTCGGGGTTCAGGCTGGCGAACGACTGGTTTAGCTGAAGGATGTTTTCCGCTTGTGTCTTGAGCGAGTTGGCATCGACGGATGGTGAGTTATCTTCAGCCTGATAAGTACCCAAAGGCTTGGTAGTGACGATATCGGCCGGCTGATAGGGCAGTACCGGGCCCCAGTCTCTTTGGTGATAATTTCTGAGACCGCCGCGCCAGCGACTTTTCGTGTGCTGACTGGTGCCTGATTCCTGAATCCGGTGCGTGCCACTGGTATCAATATTCGTCAGATTGTCGAGACTGCCGCGCAGCGTGCCGCCTGCGAGCAGCTTGCTGCGGTCATTGACCAGATCCTGACCTGTGAGTGTGAGATCACCACCTGCAATGATTTTTCCCGGATGAGTCTCGGTGACGACGGTCTCGAATTCCGAGCGTTGCAGATTGATGTACTGCGTCCAGCTTGTGATGTAGGCACTTGAAAAACGCTGGTTGTAATTTTGAATAGCCTGATCAAGTGCTTCGCGGCGCGCATCCGTGTCTGCGGTCCAGTCGTCGACTGCCTTGACTCGTGCGTCATAGGTGTTTTTTGCAATGCTGTAATTCACCAAGGCCTCGTCGTACGCTTTTTTTTGCGCGAGCCAGGACTGGTATTCCGCACTTTGCTGATCAGTGGTGTTGGGTGGTGCAGCTGGCGGAGTGCTCGCTGGTGGTGTCGGCGCATCACCGGGTGGCAGTGGTGCTTCATCAGGAGGTGTGAGTCTGAAGTAAGCCCACGCCGGATCGTCACGCAAATACAGTGCACCCGCTAAGGGCGTGCAGGTCTCTTGTCCGGCGCGTTCTTCACAGTATTCTTCGCTAACGCCCGGCAGCGGTGTTTGTCCCAGAATGCCGTCATTGATTTGAGATGGGTCGGTTATCCAGCGATAGCGCCCGGCGCGACTCCAGCCTTCCCAACGGAAATTGGAAATAGGACTTTTTTCGCTGCTACCCTGTGGTTGAAGGTAGCTGAGTGTGGTGGTTTCGCCGATTTGGCGTTCTTCAGTGGTAACGCCTTTGTTCAGGTTGCGAAGCCGATCAGCATGAATCGTCATTGAGCCTATCGATTCGATCGTGGCATCTGAATTTGTCAGCAATGTTGAGGGGCCGACTGCTCTATCGCTGGTATCCAATGCGCCACCGATATGCATCTCGCCGGCTGAAAAAATCAATGCCTGATCGGTATTGAGGATTTCCTTTGCACCGATCTCCAAACGATTGTCTGCAGCGATCAGCGGCGCAGCATCGGGATGTCCTGCGTTACTCAAGCGCTGCGTGCCGATGGCAACATCGCGCCCCGTGATGCTGCCGGTGGCGAAGTTATTGACTTCAGTCGCGTGCACCACGACCTGATCAGCGTCTAATAGCCCGACGTTATCCAGGATGCCATCGAGGCTGAGTGTCAATTTGGTTTTTGCAGCGATAGAACCGGCATTGCGAACTCCGAGTCCGTGTGGTGAACCGATGAGCCAGATTTTTCCGGCATACATGCCGCCCAGTGCGGCGACATCCAGCGCAAAGACCGGTGTCGTGTTGGGAGCGCCATCGGGAGTAGTGCGTGCGAGGTTCACGCTCAGCTCTTTCGCCCAGAGCCCTGCATTGATTTCTATGGCTTGCGACAAGATCGTGACCGCATCAACACGTTGTCCATCCAGACCTTGACCTTCGATACGCAGTCCACCTGTGCCAGAGGTGAAACTTCTCAGTTCTGCTCCCTGAAACTCGGGTGTGCCGGTGATCAGATGAGCACGCGATGCGTGTATGAAGCCGCAGCCATTGCAGGTAATGCCGGCGGGATTGGCAATGACTAGTTCTGCTTTGCTGCCGGCGATTTCGAGATAGCCTTTGAGCTGACTCGGATGGCTGCTGTGAACTTCATTGAGAATTACGCGTGCGCTACCGGCGGCCATGTTGGGGTTCGCGGCAACCCAGCCGCCCAGCTCAGTGAGCGATGCATTCCGGCCGTTGTTGATGATCGCGCCACCGGTATCGATATCGAATTGCTTGAAGCTGTTGCGTGATACGCCTGCTGCTGTCGGTGCCGTGATATCGATTTGCGGTAATCCGTTTGACGTCTGCAGCACGATGGGACGCTGGTTTGCAGGTGCATCCGGCGCAGCGATCACTTGTGCCGCAACAGGTAGGACGGGCACAACAAACAACACACCGGCCAGCGCCAGCGCGAGACGACGTAGCATCATGGGATGTCCTTCAGAAATTGAGGCTGAGGTAAAAGCCGGCGGTCGTACTCGAGGTACGGAATCCCTCAGGTTTGTCTATGGGGCGAGCAATGAAGAGATCCCAGGACATGCGCGCCGTGTTACCGCGCAAGCCGATGACAGCACCGGTCATGCGGTTGCCGAGTAGCGTTGCAGCCGATCGACCGCCGACTTTGCCAGTGTCGATACCCGCATAGAGTTCGCTGGCGATGGGTGCCAGAGCAAGCCCGATCTCCTGACGTAATAGCCAGCCGTTATCGCCGCTGAGGAAGAATTCGCCATCAAAGCCACGCACGGTGTAACGACTGCCAATAGCGAACCGCTCCTGCGGTATCAGTGGCGTGCCATTCCACTGTGCGCGCCAGGCAGCACCATAGCGAAGACGCTGCGATGCCAGACGAAATGGCGCGGAGAGTGTCGCGTCAGCACGCAGGATTTGCATTCGCGATGTGCCTTCACCGAAAGCCTCGTCGGGTGCGGTTCGCGATCCAAAGGCGCCCGTGCCGCGTCGTGCAGCCAGATTGGCATCGATAGACGCTGCCCCAAGTTTCAAGCGATGATGCAGACCCAGTTCCCAGCCGCCCGTGTCGCGTCGCTGAGGACGGACTTCGGCATCGTCGATGAAATTACGTGACTCACGTGACCACCAGCGCAGGCTGGCGCTGGTCTTACTGATGCTGCTGCGAGACAGCAGACGCGTGATGGTCAAATCATGATTATTGCCATTGCCGTGATAGTCATAGTCCTGATTCAGACCCGCCACCATCTGGTGATATTCGAACGTATTGGCAGTGGCTGATAACAGCCATTCCTTCCATGGCACTGAGTAATGCACTGTCTGTGCCTGTGAACCACGATCACCGGGTAATCCACCTCCCACGGCTTGATTGACGCTGACGTAGAAAAGATCATTGAGCGTCCACCAGTGGTCATAGGCCAGTGTCAGCGTCGCCTGATGTTTACCGGTGTATTTGCTGCCCGCATCATCGAGCGATAGATTCAGCCGAAACGGCAGTGCTTGTTTCCACTCGATGATCACATCGCTTTCCGCGCTCCTGGCGTTAGCGTCTTGTACCGCGTCGATCTTTAGATCTGCTTTGGCACTGGGAAGTCGTTGGAAGTTGTCGAGTCCTTGTTCCAGCACGCGCGCATTAAGCACATCGCCCGGTTTTGCCGGCATTGCATTCCACAAGGTGGCACGTGAGGACGTGCCGTCTGCGAAGCGGATATGGCGAATTCGACCGGGCAGTAGCGTGAGCGTGAGAGTACCGTTGCGAATGTCCTGCTTTTCGGTCAGTACGCGGGTAGTGACATAACCGCGTTCGAGTATCGCTTGTTGTATGCGCTGAATTACAAGCGCTATGCCTGATGAACCAAGGCAGCGACCGCGCGCCGGATCATTGTTACGATCAGCGGCCGCAAGCGCCCACTGAAAATATTCACTCTCATCGCCCTCCAAGACCAGCGTGTCAATGACTCGACAGGGAGCTTCTTCAGTGGGTAGCAGCGAAGTCTCGAGCGTGGGCGTCGGCAAATGTGATGGCTTTTGCGCTTCATTTTTCTGGCGCAGTTCACGTTCGCGCTCTTGCTGACGCAGTAATTGTTCAGTTTCAATCGACTGGGCAGCACACAGCGCCGGCGCGAGAAAACTGACAACGGAAAAAATAATGGTGGAGTAATGCAGAAGTCGGACCGACATGATAATTAACAAAAAGTTAAATCAAGGCGGCGGAGTTTAGTAGCTGCTTAGGTTGGCTGTCAGCTGAATTACGTGAGGTGTTGCGAGGATGATGAAGAATAGACGCAGAGAAGCGCGTCTCAATAAAATAAAACTGTCAGCGCGTTCAAGCGCCGGTTCGATAATCAGTGCTGATGTTTATGATCGTCGTCTTGAGCCAGTGTTTGCCGTTGCGGCGTTCGTGCTTCAACGCGTGCGACCGTAGTCGGCGGTGAAATGCGTACAGGATGATTCAGATGTCCACTCGTCGACAGTACATTGCTTGTGGTCTCCGGTGCGGCATTCCACACCGGGTCAGGAATACTTTCAAACACAGATTTCAGTTGTTGACCCCAGGTGCTACGTATCATTTGAAAATACTGATTTTTTTCATCAATCGTAACGAAGCGTCCGATAGACAAACTATCCGTACCGTACACCAGCAGATCAAGAGGAAAGCCTACTGAAATATTGGATCGCAGTGTGGAGTCCATGGAAATCAGTGCGCATTTTGCAGCTTCATCCAGCGGCGTGACGGGAGAGATCACTCGATCAACGATGGGCTTGCCGTATTTGGACTCACCGATCTGAAAGTAAGGATTTTCATCATGAGACTCGATGAAATTGCCTGCCGAGTACAGCTGAAACAAGCGACAGCGCTCGCCGCGAATTTGTCCGCCAAAAATCAGGCTGACATTGAAATCAATGCCAAACTTTTCCAAGGACTCGGCATCGCGCTTGTAGACGTTGCGTATGCATTCACCGACGATCTGTGCGGCCTCAACCATGGACGATGCTGTCCAGATGCTGGTGCCGTCGGGTGACAGATATTCAGCGACCATCTGACGGATGGATTGAGAGATCGATAAATTACCAGCACTCATGAGCACCATCATGCGATCACCCGAATTTTCGAACACACTCATTTTCCGGAATGTGCCGATCTGATCGACGCCAGCATTAGTGCGCGAATCCGACAGAAACACTAGGCCTGCATTGAGGCGCATCGCTATGCAATAAGTCATGACTCATACCCGGAAAGCGAAAACTGCATTCTAACTGAGACGTTCATGGTCATGATTCGCACGATTATGCTGATAGCCGGCTGATATCTACGCGCACATCCAGTAACTCGTCGCCGCCACCGCGACGCATGCCTCGTACCGGCGCGGCCGATTCATAGTCCCGACCCACGGCCAAGCGGCAGTAGGAGGCCGTTTGAAAGCGGGCGTGGGTGACATCAATACTCACCCAGCCAGAAAAGTCGACCTCATCAACCCAGACATCCACCCAAGCGTGGCTGGCGCTATGGGCGACTTCGCCGGGATCAATATAGCCCGACACATAACGCACGGGTATTCCAGCACTGTGGCAGCAGGCAATGAAGAGATGTGCATGATCTTGACAGACGCCTTTGCCTAATGCGAGTGCATCGCTGGCGGTACTGCTTGAGATAGTTGCGCCCATTTCGTAATGGATGGCCTCACAAATCACCTGTGAAAAATCCAGCAATTGGTGACTCGTGGGCTGTAACGGAAGTTTGTCAGCCGCAAACGAGCGCACCGCATCAAGCGGGTCGGTGAGTCGGGTCGGAACGGTGAATGCGAGCGGCGAGAGCCGCATTTTTTCTGTCAGCCGGCCACGGTTAGGTGATTGGATTTCAACCACGCCGCTGGCGACAATGCGTACTTCCTGATGGGGTGTGATGATAGTGAGGATCTCGCTGCTATTGCCAAACGCATCTTGTGTTGATTGCCGCTTGCCGGGCGTTGCGATATGCCAGTGATTGATACGTTGCAGCAGTTCGCTACGCGGCGTCAGACGCAGCTGTTGTATTGAATATCCCACCGGCTTTTCGTAGCGATAGATCGTTTCGTGGCGGATCGAGAGAGTCGTGGCTTTCATGCGGCAAGCGGGAGCAGAAAATCGCGACTGACTCGGTTGCCCAGATCGTAAATCTGTTCGAGAAAGTCAGTCAGAAAATCATGCAACCCATGGCGCATGATGTCTTCGATGCTATTAAAGCGCAGATCGGCGTGCAATCGTCCCGCAAAACGCTCGGTCTCACGCGAGACGTCGTTGCGTACTTGTTCGAGGTTGTTCACGACTTCTGCCAGACAAGCCATCAGAGAGCGTGGCATATCGCCTCGCAGTATCAACAGTTCAGCGACACGCTCGGGTGTGATTACGTCGCGGTAGGCTTTGCGGTAGGTTTCAAAAGCCGATACTGAGCGCAGCACCGCAGCCCAATGATAAAAATCCATGTCGGTCGCTGTAAGCAATTCGCGGTCTGCACCGTGGAATTTCACATCGATCAGACGCGCGGTATTGTCAGCGCGTTCAAGAAAAGTACCCAAACGAATGAAATAGAAAGCCTCATCCTTGAGCATGGTGCCGATGGTAACGCCCCGAGACAGGTGCGAGCGATGCTTGACCCACTCAAAGAATTCGCCTGGATCGCGTTCGAGAATACCGTCCCTGAGAAGATGATTCATTTCCAGCCAAGTCGTGTTTTGAGTTTCCCAGACTTCGGTGGTGAGTGTGCCACGCACCGCGCGTGCGTTTTCGCGTGCATGGGTCAGACAAGCGGCGATGGAGGAGGAATTTTCGGGATCACGCACCATGAAATCGATCACATCCTTGCGCGTTAGCAGACCGTATTTCTCATCAAATCCCGGCTGCAGTTCGGAGATGCCCAGTACAGCGCGCCAGCCTTGTTCGGCGGCTTCCGCAGATTGTGGCAGCAGCTGAGTTTGCATGTTCACATCCAGCATGCGCGCTGTGTTCTCTGCGCGTTCGGTGTAGCGTGCCATCCAGAACAGATGATCGGCAGTGCGGCTTAGCATGTCATTTCTCCAGTACCCAGGTGTCTTTGGTGCCGCCACCTTGCGATGAGTTGACCACCAGTGAGCCTTCTTTCAGTGCCACGCGTGTGAGACCGCCGGGCACCATGGTGACGGTTTTGCCGGACAAGACAAAAGGACGCAGATCAATGTGGCGAGGGGCGATACCAGACTCCACATAGGTGGGGCAAGCCGATAGCGCCAGTGTGGGTTGTGCGATGTAGCCCTCGGGTTTGGCGAGCAGTCGCTGGCGAAATTCTTCAATCTCGGCGCGCGTTGATGCAGGCCCGACCAGCATTCCATAACCACCTGCACCGTGCACTTCCTTGACGACTAGTTCGGCAAGGTGATCCAGTGTGTATTGCAGATCGTCTTTTTTGCGGCATTGATAGGTCGGTACGTTATTGAGTATCGGTGACTCCGACAGATAAAAGCGAATCATGTCCGGCACATACGGATAGATGGATTTGTCATCAGCCACGCCCGTGCCTATGGCATTGGCGAGCGCGACGCGACCTGCACGATACACCGACAGCAATCCGGGCACACCGAGCGATGAATCAGGCCGGAATACCAAGGGATCGAGGAAGTCATCATCAATGCGTCGGTAGATCACATCCACGCGCTGCGGTCCGCGTGTGGTGCGCATGTATACATGGTTGTCATTGACGAACAGATCCTGACCTTCGACCAGCTCGACTCCCATTTGCTGCGCGAGAAAGGCGTGTTCGAAATAAGCGGAGTTGTACATTCCCGGCGTCATGACCACCACCGTCGGATCATCCACGCCTTGAGGTGCAACCGAACGCAACATATCAAGCAGCAAGTCAGGATAGTGCGCGACCGGTGCGATTTTGTGACGCGCAAACAAGTCCGGGAAAAGCCGCATCATCATCTTGCGGTCTTCCAGCATGTAAGACACGCCGGACGGTACGCGCAGATTATCTTCGAGTACATAAAATTCGCCCTCACCTGCACGGACGATATCAACGCCAGCGATCTGTGCGTAGATATCAGATGGCACTGTAATGCCTTGCATCTCGGGGCGGTACTGGGCATTGCGAAATACTTGCTCAGCGGGGATTACGCCGGCCTTGACGATGTTTTGCTCGTGGTAGATGTCATGAATGAAAAGATTGAGTGCCTTGACGCGCTGTTTGAGGCCGAGGTGCAGTTGGGACCACTCGGCGGCGGGAATGATGCGGGGGATGATATCGAAAGGGATCAGGCGCTCGGTACCTGCATCACTGCCATACACCGCGAAGGTGATACCGACCCGCCGGAAATTCAGATCTGCCTCGATACGCTTGCGCTCAACGATATCGGGGGCTTGTTTGCTTAGCCAGTGCTCGAACTCCCGATAATGCGGTCGAACGTGTGCGCTATCGCTGCTGTACATCTCATTAAAAAAGCCTGACATTGCCTCGTTACCTCACCGCATACGCCACTCGTGGAACTAGGGAGTATCAAGAAGTATGCCAGCAGGGAATGCTCAAGGGCTGCGCAGTTGGTCAACGAGGGCAAGAACCTCGGCTTTCGGGGGTGGTGTGAGCAAAGAGATGACGATCATGGCGATAAGTCCCGCCGGCACACCGAAAACACCGGCAGAGGCGGGTGCGATATGGAACCACTGGTGTGCGCTGCTGCCGCCCAGAGCGGGAATGGTCTGCACCAAATAGATGAGGCAAACGAAAAATCCGGTCAACATGCCCGCAATTGCCCCTTCCTGGTTGGCCCGTTTCCAGAAAACGCCCAAAACCAGTGCGGGGAACAAGGTGGATGCTGCGATTGAAAATGCAATGCTGACCATGGACAGAATGTCACCGGAGCGGAAAGAGGCGGTGTAAGCGGCCAAGAGGGCGACCACCAGCAGTATGAGCTTGGAAATGGTGACTTGCTTCTGGCTGGATGCAGCAGGATTGACCATGTTGAAATAGGTATCGTGGGAGAGTGCGCTCGAGATGGTCAGTAGCAATCCATCGGCCGTGGACAGCGCAGCTGCCAGCGCACCGGCTGCAATCAGCGCTGAAATCACATACGGCATGCCGGCAATTTCCGGCGTAGCCAGCATCACCATGTCGCCATTGATCACGATTTCGGCCAACTGCACCAGACCATCCTGATTGATGTCGGTGATGCTGATCAGCGGTTTGACTTTATCAATCCCGGCCCAGTAGCTGACCCAACCGGGCAGGTCGGCAAAAGGCGAGCCGACTAACGAGGTATAGATTTCATATTTCACCAGCACGGCCAATGCAGGAAATGCGGTGTACAACAGCAAAATGAAAAACAGCGCCCAGAAGACCGATGAACGTGCCTGGGGAACGGATGGTGTCGTGTAAGAGCGCACCAGTACATGGGGTAGAGCTGCGGTCCCGAGCATCAGACAAAACACCAGCGCCAGAAAATTATTGCGCTGTATATCCGAGCTCGCCTTGTCAGCGGCCGGGAAGGGCTGTGTGTGTGAGAGCAGTGCCTGTGATCGTGCGAGATCGGCGTCCCGCGCAAGCAGCCAGACACGACGTGCCTCTTCCGGACTTTTCGGATATTCAGTGAGTGCGCGGTTGGCTGACTTGATTTCGATCAGCGAGGCATTGCTGGTTTGCAGTGCCTGCAGACGGCGACGCGCATCGCGCAGGCCTTCGTCCCATGAAAGGGGCAGGGCTGCCAGTTTGGTGTCGTATTGCTGCGCGCGTTCGCGGTACAGATCGCGTACTTGTTGTTCGCTCTTGCTGGCGGCCAGTCGCTTCTCTTGTGCGGTGAGTTTTTCTACGGCAGAGCTGTAGGCGATCTGTGGCACGGGTATGCCCGTTTGCTTGATTGCCAGCCACGACACCGGAATCATGAAAGCGATGAGGATGATGATGTATTGCGCGATCTGAGTCCAGGTAATCGCTCGCATGCCACCTAGAAAAGAGCAAACAAGAATACTGGCCAGGCCAAGGAAAATACCCACCGAAAAATCAATACCGGTGAAGCGGGAGGTGATCAGTCCCACACCATAGATTTGTGCAACCACATAGGTAAACGAGATGATCACGGTTGCGAGCACCGCCAACAGCCGAACCGTGTGGCTGCCATTCGTATCTGAATAACGAGCGGACAAAAAATCGGGCACAGTGTACTGACCAAATTTGCGCAGATAAGGCGCTATCAGCATCGCTACCAGGCAGTAGCCACCCGTCCAGCCCATGATGTAGGCTAGACCGTCGAAGCCCTGCAGATACAAGCCACCGGCCAGACCCATGAAGCTTGCCGCGGAAATCCAGTCAGCTGCGGTGGCCATGCCGTTAAAGAGCGCGGGTACGCGGCGACCTGCGACGTAGTATTCGGTGACATCCGATGTTCTGCTGAAGACACCGATAACCGCGTAAACCAAAATGGTGGCAAATAAAAAAAGATAACCGAGCCAGAAGCGCGGAAAGCCCTCGTGCTCGAGAATGGCCAGAGATATCAGCAAGAATCCAAAGCCTGCGGTGTACAGACTGAAGTAGCGAACCAGCAGTCGCGTGAAGCTCTCAGTTTTCATTCGCAGCCTCTGCAGCAGCCAGCGCATCAAGTTTTTTCATGACCAGCACATATACGCCAATCAGCGCGAGATAAACCAGTGTCATTCCCTGTGCCGCCATGTAAAAGGGCAGTGGCCAGCCAAACACGGAGAGGCCTGCAAGCTCACGTGCGTAAAACGCAAAACCAAAACTCATGAGCAGCCAGATCATTAATAAAAAAAATGTCAGTGCTTTGACACGCCGCCAAAAGCGGACCGCATGCGCAGGAAGGTGACCGGATGAATCCATCATGAAACAACGCGTTCCTTCAACGGGCTGGAGGATGTCATCGGCAGACTGATTCGAATCAGCAGGCCGGGTAAGCGCGGATCATTGGAGCGCGGATTGTTAAACAGATCAATGTTAGCCGCATGGCGTTGAGCGATTTCCCGTACGATCGCCAGTCCCAGTCCGCTGCCTTCGACTTCGCTGCCGAGAATGCGATAAAAACGTTCGAATACGTTTCTGCGCTCTGCTGTCGCAATACCGGGGCCATTGTCTTCGACCTCCAGCAGCACTTTATTGCGCTCCGTATCAGCACGCACTCGCACCGTGACGCGCCCGCCGAGCTGGGTGTAGCGCAAGGCGTTGTCGATCATATTGTTCAGCATTTCACGCAGCATGGTTGCGTTACCCTGCACGAGGAGATCTGTTTCATCTTCTTCGAAGCCGAGGTCGATCTGTCGCGCGAGTGCCGACTGAAACCAATCCTGAACCGTATCCCGAACCAGAGCACGCAAGTCGGTGGGCTGCAGCGACGTCGTCTGGGGCGAATCATTTTCTGCACGTGCCAGAGCGAGTAGCTGATTGACCAGCCGGGTTGCCGATTCGGAGCTCTTTGATAACTGCTCCAGCGAGCGCTGAATTTCTTCGCGACTTGATTGCCGCAGGGCCAGCTCCGACTGCATGCGCATGCCGGCGAGCGGTGTCTTCATCTGATGAGCTGCATCCGCAATGAATCGTTTTTGCGAATGAATACTTTGTGACAAACGCTCAAGCATGTCATTGAGCGAGCGTACCAGTGGTGAAATTTCCTCAGGCACTGCCTTTGAATCAATCGGCGACAAGTCATCCGATCGTCGCGAGCGTATATGTTCCTGCAAGGTGGCCAGTGGCGAGAGGCCGCGCACCAGCGCGAACCACAGCAGGGTGAGTGCAATGGGCAGAATAATGAATTCGGGCAGGATCACACCCTTGATGATTTGGTTGGCCAGTTGTCGCCTTTTTTCTAACGTCTCTGCGACTTGTACCAATGCGTAGCGCGGCCCCTCTGCAGTTGAATTCGTCGTTTGTGCTGGCTGAAGATTCACGTACAGATAGGCGACGCGCACTTCCGCGTTACGCATCTGTGCGTCGCGCAGCATCACTGACCAGGGAACGGGTTTGTCTTCTTCATCCGGTAGGGGAATATCGGTATCACCCGAAACCATCTGGCGCTGTGCGCCACGCACCTGAAAATACACATTGTCGACATCATCAGCACGCAAAATATCGCGCGCGGAATAGGGTAGTTCGGCGCTGACCTCGCCATCCACTTCTTTCACTTGCTGTGCAACGACGGTCACACGGTCTTCCAGTGCGCGATCGAAAGGTTCGTTGGCAATTGACTTGGCGATCAGATAGGTCACGCCAATGCTGACTGGCCAGATCAGCAGCAATGGCATCAGCATCCAGTCAAGGATTTCGCCGAACAGCGAGTGCTGGCTATGCGTATCTCGTGAGGCGTCGGCAGGAATGGCTTTTCCTGGCTGGCTGCGCGAAGAGTCCTTGGTCACCGTCAGGCAGTGCCGGTTTCGGGGTTTTGCGTTGGGGCGAATTTCTCGAGGCAGTAACCAAGCCCTCTCACCGTAGCAATCCGGATCCCGCCGCTTTCGATTTTTTTCCGCAGGCGATGCACGTAGACTTCGATGGCGTTGTTGCTGACTTCTTCGCCCCATTCGCACAGATGGTCAACCAGTTGGTCTTTGGAGACCAGTCGCCCGCTGCGCTTGAGCAGCACTTCCAGCAACCCCAGTTCGCGCGCGGAGAGATCAATCATGTGATCGTTCATGTAGGCGATTCGGCCAACCTGATCAAAGCTCAGCGGCCCATGGCGAATGACCGTGGGGCCGCCTCCCGCACCGCGCCGCGTCAGCGCCCGCACCCGCGCTTCCAGTTCCGAGAGTGCGAATGGTTTGGCCATATAGTCATCTGCACCCAAGTCCAGACCCTTGACTCGCTGTTCCACCGAATCCGCTGCCGTCAGAATCAGCACCGGCACCCGGGATTCGCGGGTACGTAGAC
>JACCDJ011404379.1_pt1 | contig 15332 bp, 14 predicted proteins | sample 7444481 | NCBI WGS metagenome assembly JACCDJ01 (sample SAMN15323435, study PRJNA562643) | freshwater metagenome | isolation source: river surface water | place: USA:Blue River Watershed | collected 2017-08-15 | reverse complement strand
CTCGTTGGCAAACAAGCGGGCACAGGCTTCACCAATGCCTTGGGCAGCACCCGTGATCACGCAAACTTTGCCTTGAAGGCCGTAGGAAATAGTGGACATGAGTGCAACAATTTGAAGATGATGAGTATCTTCTTTTCAAGCAGCTTGAGCAGACCAACGATTGGCCCTCAATAAAAGTACAGGCACCCGTGGGTGCCTGCGCGCTGAAATAAAAATATTGAAGTATCTGGCGGAAAGAGAGGGATTCGAACCCTCGATACGCCAAAAAGCGTATACCGGATTTCGAGTCCGGCGCATTCGACCACTCTGCCATCTTTCCTAGTGTCGAGAATTCATTCTAACCGAACCCGACCAGGGCTCGATGCCTGAAGCGATCAGGCCTTGAGCACCTCAAGCCCACCCATGTACGGCACGAGCACCTGCGGAATGCGCACACTGCCATCGGCCTGCTGGTAATTCTCCAGAACCGCCACCAGGGTGCGCCCGACCGCCAGGCCTGACCCGTTGAGCGTATGCACAAATTCGTTCTTGCCTTGCGCGTTCTTGAAACGCGCCTGCAAACGACGCGCCTGGAAAGCCTCGCAGTTGGAGACCGAGCTGATTTCTCGGTAGGTGTTTTGCCCAGGCAACCACACCTCCAGGTCGTGGGTGCGGGTAGCGCCAAAACCCATATCGCCTGTGCACAGCAGCATAACTCGGTACGGAAGACCGAGCAGTTGCAATATGGCTTCAGCGTGAGAGGTCATCTCGTCCAGTGCCTGGTGGCTGTGCTCAGGATGAACAATTTGCACCATCTCGACTTTGTCAAACTGATGCTGCCGGATCATGCCGCGGGTATCACGACCATGGCTGCCCGCTTCCGAGCGAAAGCAAGGCGTGTGAGCGGTGAGCTTGAGGGGCAGGTCCGCCTCCGTGAGCACGGTGTCTCGCACAAAGTTGGTGAGCGAGACTTCGCTGGTGGGAATGAGGTACAGCGGGGTGGGATCGGGTTCGGCACCTTGCCCACCTTTGTTGACCGCAAACAAATCTTCTTCAAACTTGGGCAGTTGACCCGTGCCACGCAAGGAGTCGGCATTCACAATGTAGGGCGTGTAGCACTCGGTATAGCCATGACGCTCGGTTTGCGTATCCAGCATGAACTGCGCCAAGGCACGGTGTAAACGCGCCATGCCGCCTTTCATGACGGTGAAACGAGCACCCGAGAGCTTGGTGCCGGTTTCAAAGTCCAGGCCCATGGGTTCGCCCAAGGCGACGTGATCGCGCGGCTCAAAGCCTAAAGGGGCCGGTTCACGACCTTGTGGGCTCCAGCGGCGAAGCTCCACATTGCCGTGTTCGTCTGTGCCCTGGGGCACGTCCTCTTGCGGCAAATTGGGCACCGCCAGCAACAAGGTTTGCAACTCCGATTGCAGGGCATCGAGGCGCAGCGCAGATTGCTCCAGATCCGTTTTGATGCTGGCCACGTCGGCCATCACGGCGTCAGCACTTTCGCCTTTGGCCTTGAGCTGACCGACCTGCTTGGACAACGCGTTGCGACGGGCCTGCAGGCTCTCGGTGTGGGACTGCAGGGTTTTACGCTCGTTCTCCAGGGCCTGAAAAGCGGCGACATCCAGGTAGGGTTGCGGTGATTTGCGGGCTTGCAAACGGGAGACGACCTGGTCCAAGTCACGGCGAAGTAGGTTGATATCGAGCATGGTGTTATTGTAATTTCAGCCCTTTGGGCAGCGGGAACTTCACCGTTTCGCGGATGCCGTCGAGTGTGCGCACCGTGGTCGCGCCATACGCACGCAACTGCGCAATCACTTGTTGTACCAGCACATCCGGCGCGGATGCTCCAGCCGTGAGGCCGACTCTGGACTTGCCCTCAAACCACTCGGGGCGCAGTTCTCCGGCATGGTCAACCATGTAGGCCGGCGTGCCGAACTTGGCCGCCACATCGCGCAGCCGGTTGCTGTTGGAACTGGTGGGACTCCCCACCACCACCACCACATCCACCTGCGGGCTCAGCAGCTTGACAGCATCTTGCCGGTTTTGTGTGGCATAGCAAATGTCCTGCTGCTTGGGAGCGCGCACGTTGGGAAATCGCGCTCGAATCGCGGCCAGGATGCCGGCAGCATCGTCCACGCTGAGTGTGGTCTGGGTCACCACGGCGATCTTGTCGGTTTGCGGCAACTGCAAAGCCGCCACGTCGGCTTCATCTTCCACCAGGTAAATGCCCGTGTTCAACTGTCCCATGGTGCCTTCCACCTCGGGATGGCCTTTGTGCCCCACCATGATGAAGTCATAGCCTTCACGGTGCAGCTTGGCAACTTCCACATGCACCTTGGTCACCAGCGGGCAGGTGGCATCAAAGACCCGAAACCCGCGAATTTGCGCTTCACGCTCGACGGACTTGGGCACGCCATGCGCGCTGAAGACCAGCGTGGCGCCCGCAGGGACCTCGTCGAGCAGTTCGATGAAGATGGCGCCTCGTTGTCGCAAATCCTCCACCACATGGGTGTTGTGCACGATTTCGTGCCGCACGTAAATTGGGGCACCAAACTTTTGCAGGGCATGCTCGACGATGTCGATGGCGCGATCCACACCCGCGCAAAAGCCTCGCGGCTCGGCCAGCAACACTTCTTGCACGGCGGGCTGACTCATCACAACACTCCAATCACGAGCACCTCGAACGTCACCGGGTGTCCCGCCAGGGGATGGTTGAAATCAAACAACACCGCATCGTCGCGCGATTGCTGCACGGCACCCGCGAAGGATCCCTGGCCTTCGGGTGCCGGAAACTGCACCACATCCCCCACCTCGTAACGCTCATCTGGATCGCCAAATTCGCGCAGCAGTTGCAGGCTGACCCATTGCTGCATGTCGGGGTTGCGCTGCCCAAAGGCCTCCCCCGCCGCCAACTCGAACACCTGTCGTGCCCCTTCAGCCAACCCCACCAGGCACTGCTCCATGGCAGGCGAGAGCTCGCTCGCACCCAGGGTGAGGGTGGCGGGCTGTCCGCCAAAGGTGTTGATGACATCGCCTTGCGGCCCGGCGAGGCGGTAATGCAGGGTCAAAAAGGACCCTGGCTGGACAGTGGGCAAAGCGGCAGGGACGGAATCGGTCATGGGGGTCTTTGTAAACTGGTTCCTATTGTAGAAACTCTGCCGGCACCGGGGTCAACCCGGCACCTCTTATCCGCATTGTGGGTGCAGGACAATCCCAGGAATGATCATGCTGCTCCAAGAACTGCCCAGTGGCCTGCGGCCCCGAGAAAAAATGCTGGCCATGGGTCCCCAGGCCCTGACCGATGCCGAACTGCTGGCCCTGGTGCTGCGCACAGGCTTGCGAGGCTGCGGCGTGCTGGAGTTGGCGCATCAACTGCTGGCGCGGTTTCGGGGGCTCTCAGGCCTGTTGGGAACCAGCCTGGCTGACTTGCAAATGGTGCGAGGACTGGGCGGCGCCGCCAAGCGCAGTCAGCTCTGCGCCATCCTGGAGCTGGCCCGTCGCGCCATGGCCGAGCAACTCCAACAACGTCAGGTATTCGAGTCTCCGCAGGCGGTCACCCATTTTTTACAAATGCACCTGGCCCACTGCCCGCGGGAGGTGTTTGCCGTCATGTTTCTGGATGCGCAGCACCGGCTGTTGCACTTTGAGGAAATGTTCCACGGCACCTTGTCGCAGGCCAGTGTGTACCCGCGAGAAGTGGTGAAGCTGGCGCTGAACCTGGGCGCTGCAGCAGTGGTGCTGGCCCACAACCACCCGAGTGGATCGGTCGAGCCCTCCCGCGCCGATGAGCGACTCACCTTGAGCTTGAAAAGCGCTTTGCAGCTCATCGATGTCCGCGTGCTGGATCACATCATTGTGGCGCCGGGTCAATCGTGCTCCCTGGCTGAGCGAGGCGTGCTGTGAAATCACGTTCCCTGCAAGACCTGACCGGCATGCGAGACGCCTTGCGCCAGCGTGAGGCCGAGGAGCTCGCGCGCCGCGAACGCGAGCGTGAGGCACGCCGCCAGGCGCAGGCGGAGCAAGAGTTGTTCACCCGCGCGGTGGGCAAAGTGCAAGCGCTGGACCACGCGCCGCGCGTGACACTGAAATCGCCCCCAGCTCCGCCACGGGCTTTTCAGCAGCAGCGTGATGATCAGGCTGTGCTGAAAGCCAGTTTGAGCGACGAGTTCGACATCTCCACCCTGCTCGATGTCGACGACCAGTTGAGTTTCAGGCGCCCTGGTATCGGGACCGACATCACCCGCAAGCTACGCCGCGGTGACTGGAGCATTCAGGGCCAGGTGGATTTGCACGGCTTGCGCAGCGAGGAAGCGCGCGACACCCTGGCGCAATTTGTGCGCGATGCGGTGCGCATGGGTTGGCGTTGCGTGCGTATCGTGCACGGCAAGGGGCTGGGGTCTCCCGGCAAGCAGCCGGTCCTCAAGTCCAAGGTGCAACGCTGGCTGGTGCAAAAAAACGAGGTCCAGGCCTTTGTGCAGGCCCCGCCGGTGCAAGGGGGCGCCGGGGCTTTGCTGGTGTTGCTCAAAGGCGGCTAAGCCCCTGTTCACGCCCCGATATTGCGCATCCAGTCGGCGGTCTGAAAAAAGCTGGCCTTGAGCCGCTCTCGCAGTTCCGGGTCGATCTCGGTCTCGCGCATGGCCTGGTCCATGCAAGACAACCACTGGTCACGCTCCCGAATGCCGATGGCAAAGGGCATGTGGCGCATGCGCAAACGAGGGTGGCCAAATCGGTCTGTGTAATGCGACGGCCCACCCAACCAGCCGCACAGAAACCAGAACAATTTTTCGCGTGCCTGCGTCAAATCGGTGCCATGCACCGAGCGTAGCGCGGCGTAATTGGGTTCAAGCTCCATCAGGTCGTAAAAGCGATCGCACAAGGCCTTCACCACCGTCTCGCCACCGATCCAGTCAAACGGCGTGGGTGCGCCCGTGGGCTGCGTGTCGTCATCGGGTTGCATGGTCACATTGTGCCGTCATTCATCAGTTCAACGATATCAGTTCACTGATTCGCGCAGTGTCTGCACCACGGGCCGGCGCAACACGCCCCGCAGCCCCCACCAGCCCGCAGCCCAAGCCAGGAGGGCGCCCCCGGTCACCGCCACCACCGGCACCCAGGGAGAGGCGGTCCAGTCAAACTCAAACACCCAATGCGCCAAACCCCAGCCCAGCGCCAACGCCACCCCGGAGGCCAGCGCGCCCGCCAGCGCTCCCACCCCCAGCAATTCGGCACGCTGCACGCGCGCCAGCAAGGGTTGTGTGGCCCCTAGCGCGCGCAGCACCGCGAAGTCGCGGGTGCGGGCCTCGCGGCTACCGGTCACGGTGGCCAACACCACCACCAAGCCCGCCGCGAGCGTGAAAGCAAACAAAAACTCCACGGCACGGGCAACTTGGTCCAGCACACGTTGCACCTGGTTCAGGGTGGCGCCCATGTCCACGACGGTCACATTGGGAAAACGGCTCACCAGCTCGTTGTCAAACCCCCGCCGCTCTGGCGCACGAAACGCGGTGATGAAGGTCGACGGCACATCCGGCATCTGGCTGAGCGGGAAGAGCACAAAGAAATTGGCCCGCATGGAAGACCAGTCCACACGCCGAATGGAGGTGATACGGGCCTCGTGCAGCTGACCCGCCATGTCAAAAGTGAGCCGATCCCCCAGCGTGAGGCGCAGGGTTTTGGCGATGCCCTCTTCCACACTCAAACCTTCGGCCTCCTGCGCTGTCCACTGTCCAGCCACCACCTGGTTGTGGCCTGGCAACTCAGCCGTGTACGACAAGTTGAACTCTCGGTCTACTAGCCGCTGTGCTCGCTCGTCGACAAAGGACTGCGGGGTGATGGTCTGACCATTGATCGACACCAGGCGTCCTCGAACCATGGGAAACCAGTCGCGTCTGTCCACCCCGCTGGCTTGCAACACCTCCTGAAACGCACTCGCCTGGTCCGGTTGGATGTTGATGACAAAGCGGTTGGGTGCATGCTGCGGTGTTGCAGCGCGCCAGCTGCTGATGAGATCCGTTCGCAGCAACACCAGCAGCAGGAGCGCCAGCAAGCCCAGGGCCAGAGAACTGATTTGCACCACGGCCAGCCCCGGACGCGCTGCGAGTTGCCGCGTGGCTATGAGCAACCACGCCGGTGCCTGCCCTTCTCGCACGCCCCAGCGCAACAGCCGCACAGCCCCCCAGCCCAGCACGGCGAAGACAGCGCTCGCGCCCAAGAATCCACCAGCCACCAGGGCGCCGAGTTTGACGTCGCGGCTGAACCCGATCAGCAAAGCAGCAAACCCCGACAGGCCCACCCCCAGCACCAGGAGAGAAGCTGGACGAGGTGTGCCCACCTCACGTCGAATCACCCGCAGCGGCGGGACTTGCACCAACTGCAGAATGGGTGGCAAGCCAAAGGCCATCAACAGGGTGAGGCCTGTTCCCAGACCTTGTAACAGCGGCCAGCCACGGGGGGGCGGCAAGGCTGTGTCGACCAAGCCACTGAGCAGCCAGGCAAATCCATGGTGCACGCCGTACCCCAAGGCCAGCCCCACCCCGCTGGCCGCCAGGCCCGCCATTAAAAATTCAAGGCCGTACATCCAAGCCATGCTGCGTTGGTTCATGCCCAGCACCCGGTAGACGGCGCAATCATCGAGACGGCGCAAGGCAAAGGCCCGCGCGGCCTGGGCCACGGCCACCGCACTCAGCAAGGTGGCCAACAAGGCCACCAGGTGCAAAAACTTGCTCGCCCGGTCCAGGGTCTGGCGCATTTCGGGGCGTCCTGCCTCCAGTGTTTCCAGTCGCACACCGCGCACCGCCGGGTCTTTCAGTCGAGACTCCACCCACTCGGTGTAACGCTCCACCTGTGCCGGCGGACCTGACACGGCGTGGCGCCAGACCACCCGGCTCGCCGGCTGAATCAAGCCGGTCGCCGGCAGGTCAAGGGTGTGCACCATCACACGGGGCGCAAAGTTCATGAAGCCGGCACCCCGATCGGGCTCGTGCAACAGCACACGGCTGATGACCACACGCGCTTGCCCCAACAACAGAGCGTCGCCCACCTGCAGATTCAAAGCTTCCAGCAAGGCGGGCTCGACCCAGGCTTGCCCTGGTTTGGGCACCTCTTGCGTGCTCAGGCCCACGCTGTCGTGGGCATCGTCGGTTTGCACACGCAAGCGCCCCCGCAAGGGATAGCCTGGTTCCACCCCTTTGAGCGCCACGAGGCGACTCAGCCCACCCTGCTCGTCGCTGGAGCGCGCCATGGTGGGAAAGCTGAGCGTGGTGACGCCCTGAAGTCCCAGCGCTTGGGCTTGATCCACCCACTCACGGGCCGGCGGTTGGTCGGTCACCACCACAGCGTCGCCGCCCAGCAGTTGCCCGGCATCGCGTTGCAAACCCGCCTGCAAGCGATCGGCTAGAAAAGCGACTGAGGACAAGGCGGTCACACCCAGTGCAATCGCCACCAGCAGCAAACGCATCTCCGCCGAACGGACGTCGCGCCACCAAGCGCGCCAGGCCAAAGACCACAGCGGCTGTCGGGGTGAAACGTCCGAAATCATCGGCCAAGCCTACCACCCCCGTGATGTCCCCAGAATGCGCCAGACAACATCCGCACCCCTGCCAAATCCTGCACAATAAGGCGAATGGAGACGATGCGAATCGACAAGTGGCTGTGGGCCGCCCGGTTTTTCAAAACCCGCGCGCTCGCGGTGGAACAGCTGGACCGCGGACGTGTTCGTGTGAATGGCCAAGAAGCCAAACCTGCACGCGACGTGCGCACGGGCGACACTGTGGAGATGCTGCAAAGCGGTGTCCCGCGCACGGTGGTCGTGCACGGCTTGAGCCTGCAACGGGGGCCTGCCACGGTCGCTCAGGCGCTCTATGCCGAAACCCCCGACAGCCTGGCCCTGCGCGCGCGGTTAGCCGACCAACGCCGCCTGTCACACGAACCGGCCATGAGCATTGAGCACGGCCGCCCCACCAAACGCGATCGTCGTCACCTGGACCAGGCGCAGCACCAGTGGGACAACCGCTGGAGCGCGACCATCGACCCCACTTGATCCACCCGTTTTTCTCAACAACCACCACTCATATGACCACCACACACACCCTCACCCGTCGCCTGCTGTGCTGTGCCGCTTTGGCAGGACTCGGACTCTCCAGTGGCCTGGCCACTGCGCAAGCCGCCTATCCCAACAAGCCGCTGCGTTTGGTGGTGACCTTTCCCACGGGCGGCGCACCCGACATCCTGGCGCGACTGTTCAGCGAGAAAGCGCAACTCGGCCAAGCCATCGTGGTGGACAACAAGCCGGGAGCGGGCGGAAACATCGGCGCGGATATCGTGGCGCGCTCGCCCGGTGATGGCTACACCTTGGTGATGGGTACCGTGGGCACGCATGCCATCAATGGCTCGCTGTACGAAAAAATTCCGTACGACATGGTCAAGCAATTCACACCCGTGTCGCTGGTCGCATCGGCGCCCAATCTGCTGGTGGTCAACAACGACTTGCCAGTCAAAACGGTGCCCGAACTCATCAGCTACATGAAGGCCAACCCCAACAAGCTCTCCTTCGGTTCGCCAGGTATCGGCACCTCGGTGCACGTCTCGGGCGAGTTGTTCAAGTCGTTGACCGGCACCCAGATGACGCATGCGCCCTACAAGGGCCGTCAATATGCGATTCCCGACCTGATGGGTGGCAGCATCCAGCTGATGTTTGACAACATGCCCTCGGCCTTGCCCATGGCACGCGAGGGCAAGATCCGGGCTATTGCCGTGACCACGGCCAAGCGCTCCAACGCCGCCCCTGAAATCCCCACCGTGGCTGAATCAGTTCCGGGGTTTGAAGCCACCACCTGGTTCGCGCTGTTTGCACCGGCCAACACACCGCGCCCGGTTATCGACCGTCTCAACGCAGAAGTGCAGCGGGTCTACCGCCTGCCCGAAGTACAGGAGCGGCTGAAATCGCTGGGTCTGGAGGCGGTGCTGTCCAGCCCCGAGGAGTTGGCCCGCTACCAGGCCAGCGAAATCGCCAAATGGGCCAAAGTGGTCAAAGAATCCGGCGCTCGGGCCGAGTGAAACACCGGGGTTCTGAAGCGGCATGACCAGCCGGGCCTGAACCGCGGCAGAACCCCGCGTCGATCAGACGATCGACACCAACAGACTGCAAGGCGCTTCCTCGATCAGCGACTTGGAAATCGAACCGCTCCACCAGCGTTCGACCCAGCCTTTCTTATGCTTGTGACCCACCACAATCAGGTCGGCCTGGATGCGACGCGCACAGTTGCAAATCTCGGTGATGGCATCACCCGACAGCAACTCCCCCATGGCCTGGTAGCCATGCTGGGCCAATGTGTTCAAGCCCTCGTCCAGGATGCGCTGGTAGGCCTGCCGCTGCAATGCCTCTTCCTGCACCGAATAGACAATGCCCTCAGCCACCACCGAGTTGAGATTGAGCGGCATGACCGCCACCAGGTGCAGCGAGGCCTTGCCCCAGGACGCCAATTCGCCTGAATCCAGCAAGGCTTTCTGGCCAGCGGCCGAACCGTTGTAAGCAAGCAAAATTTTCTTGTACATGATGGTCTCTTGGATGTTCCGGACAACGGGCAACCCGCATTGAGCGAGCATGAGGGAAATTGTGGCGCCAGCGAATGGGGTTTTCACGATAGGGATACCACGTACATACGCGGGTGACCACAGGTTTACCCATGTACATGGCGGCGTAAATCCTGCTATCGTGCCGCTTGCCAACCAACAGGGAGTACTGACGCATGCTTGACCGCCTCAACCAGATCTACCCAGTGCGTTACACCGCTTTTTTTGTGGCGCTGGGGCTCACGTCGCTGAGCCTGATGGTCTTTGTGGCCTCCGGCCAGGGCGGCTGGCTGCTGCTGATCTTTGGCGCGCTGACCGCTGTGGGTATCTACGATTTGCAGCAAAGCCACCACGCCATCCTGCGCAACTACCCCATCATCGGCCATCTGCGCTTCATGCTGGAGAGCATCCGCCCCGAGTTGCGCCAGTACTTCCTGGAAAGCGAGACCGAGGCCGCGCCCTTTTCGCGCGCGCAACGCTCCCTGGTGTACGCCCGAGCCAAGGGACAGTCGGACAAGCGTCCGTTTGGCACCCAGCTGGATGTATCCGCCGCTGGCTATGAGTGGATCACCCACTCGATGGCGCCCACCCACCTACATGGACACGATTTCCGTGTGGCCATTGGGGGCGCGACCTGCACGCAGCCCTATGACATCAGCCTTTTCAACGTGTCCGCCATGAGTTTTGGCGCCTTGAGTGCCAACGCGATCATGGCGCTCAACAAGGGGGCTTACATGGGAGGCTTTGCCCACGACACAGGCGAAGGCTCGATCTCGCGCCACCACCGGGTGCATGGGGGTGATCTGATTTGGGAAATCGGTTCGGGCTATTTCGGCTGCCGCGATGCCCAGGGAAAATTCAGCCCCGAGCGTTTTGTTGAAAACGCCCTCAGCCCCCAGGTCAAGATGATTGAAATCAAACTCAGTCAGGGGGCCAAGCCCGGGCACGGTGGCGTGCTGCTGGGGCCCAAGGTCACCGCCGAGATTGCCGAAGCGCGCGGTGTGCAAATTGGTGAAGATTGCGTCTCACCGTCCAGCCACAGCAGTTTTTCAACACCCCTGGAGTTGCTGCAATTTGTGCAGAAGTTGCGTACGCTCTCGGAAGGCAAGCCGGTCGGGTTCAAGCTGTGCATCGGCCATCCCTGGGAATGGTTCGGCATCGCCAAAGCCATGCAGGAGAGCCAGATCCTGCCCGACTTCATCGTGGTCGATGGCTCAGAGGGCGGAACGGGTGCTGCGCCGCTGGAGTTTTCTGACCACATCGGCACGCCCTTGCAAGAAGGCCTGCGACTGGTGCACAACACGCTGGTGGGTCTGAATTTGCGCGACAAGATTCGGATCGGGGCCAGCGGCAAGATCATCAGCGGCTTTGATATAGCGCGCACCCTGGCCATGGGCGCAGACTGGTGCAACAGTGCGCGAGGCTTCATGTTTGCGCTGGGCTGTATTCAGGCGCAGACGTGCCAGAGCGGCAACTGCCCCACCGGCGTGACCACGCAAGACCCCAAGCGGCAAATGGCGCTGGTGGTGCCTGACAAGGCCCAGCGGGTGCGCAACTTTCACCGGTTCACGCTGGAGTCACTGCAAGAGTTGCTGGAAGCTGCTGGTTTGCAAGGCCCCGCTGACCTTGGACTGCACCATTTCACGCGGCGCATCAACGCCTACGAAACCCGCTCGCTGGCCAACCTTTTTCAGAGCGTGCCAGCAGGTGCGTTAGTGACCTCTGCGGCCACCAACGCCGCATTACCCGAGGTGTTCCAGACCTATTGGGATCAGGCCAGCGCGCATCGTTTCATGCCTGAGACAACACACTGACGACAGTGGGTCAGCGTCTGCGGGCCCGCAGTGATTCAATCGGGCGTGTTGGGCCGCGGGTACATCAGCACGCGGTCGCGGTTGGCCGGCACCTGAGGTGAAGCCGGTTTGACGTCAGGAACAGGCGGCTTGGGCTCTGGCTTCGGTTCGGGCTTGGGCTCAGGTTTGGGTTCTGCCTTGGGCTTGGGCGCCTCGGCAGGTTTGGGCGGCTCCACAGCCCGGGCCGCCACGCGGGCTTGCATGCCATTGACCTCTTTTTGCAACTTTTGCAGTTCGCTCACCACCGCCTGGCTGTTGTCCTTGAGTTGAGGCTGCGGGCGGGTCGCCAGGGTCTGCACCTTGCCCTCCAGGGCCTGCAGTTGTTTTTGCAGGTTTTGCATCTTGGCGTCGAGTGACTTGTCGGTTTGCGCCGCCACCTGGGATGACACCTGTCCAGGCACGGCCTGCATGGACTTGTTGAATTCCTCGAATCGCTGGTCCATTTTGGCCGGCAAACTGCTCACCGATTCCATTTTCTCGGCCAGTTCAAACAGCGATTGCGACGACTCGGTAAAGGCACCGACCGTGCTGTCCAGTTCTACCACGCGCTTGCCCACCGCCAGGGCCAATGCATCGAGCTGGCGGATGTTTTGCTGCATGCGAGTGGCAATGGCAAAGAAAGTGCCCACCGCGATGATGATGAAGAGCAGCAAAGCGCCCAAAATGAGCTTGGAATGATGAACGCTGCGCTTGTGGGACTCGGCGATTTTGTCCATCACCGACTGCATGTCCGAGCTGACATCGGCCGCGACCGAGGCTGAGCGCGTGGACACCTCGGCCGAATTGAGCACCACACTGGTCAAGTCTTCAAGTTGACGCGAGAGCTCGGCGGGGTCCAGGGCTTGGTTCTGCAATTCCGCAATTCCCTCGGCCGCTTCCTCGAGGGTCTCGACGCGCTCGGCCATGGGCGCCTCGGCGCCTGCCGGGGCGTGGTCGTCCGCCGTGGTGTGCTCTTCAGCCATCTGAATTCCTTGGTATTACTTTTTAAATTCGTCTAAGCGGCGATTCAGCTGGTCAACCTCGTCACGCAGTTTGACAACGCGACCGCGAAACTCCTCAGCCTTTTTATCGACCAGGTGAGCGGTAACTTGAGCCGGCGCCGAGAGCGCCTGGGCTGACACGGCCGGCTGCGGCAGGTCTTCGACAACGGCCAGCAGGGCCTCTTCAGGTTCTGGCAATGGGACGGCCAGCTCCGCCGCCCCGTGCGGGACCGGGACGTTGCCCAGTGGGTCCGGCGAGCTTTCCACGATCACGCGGTCGGGGTTGGTGATGCCGTGGCCGTCCACCTGGGCGGGAGAGGATTCGGTGTGCGTCATGAGGGGAGTGGTCGCAAAATGGTCATGCATGGAGTCTGAAGCTATCTTCACCGCTTCGGATGAAGTGCCGCCCTCTTGAACGTGAGAGTGCGAATCGATCTGATCGTCATGGACCGTGGCGCGATGTGGGCTTGGGTCCTGCGCGTCTGTCGTCGCATGCGAGCTGTGGAGCCCTTCGCTATCCAGCGTTGCGCGGTGATCGACTTGAGCCTCTGTCTCCAGGCTTGCGTGTTGATCAACCCAGGCATCATCAGGCAACAGCGCCCGGTTGTCTGCCTGGGTCTCAGACGGAATGCGCACGCGGTTGTCAGAGCGGCCCGCCTCGTGAGGCAACGTGGCATACGCGTCATCCTGGCCCGAGGGGGGTAACTGCACCCGGTTGGACGCTTCTGTTGCGTCAGGATCGATCGCCACCCGCTCGGTAGCATCTTGCGATGGTTCAATCTGAACCCGATTTTCCGCCGTGGTCTCGGATTCGTTGATTCTGATGCGTGCGGCCTCAGTGTCTGCCTCTCGCTCCAGCAGGATGGGGTCAAGCCCTGTGTCTGCGGCATGCTCGAGCTCCACATGCCGGTCCGTGACAGCGTCCGATCCGGCGTTGACGATTTGGTCGGTGTAGTGCTTGTCCGTCGAAACCGTCTCTTGATGCTCTTGTTCGATGTCTCGCTGCCCCACCTTGTTGCGGATGGAACGTGCATTGTTCGACCCCTCGGGAATGATGACCTCGTGGGGTTTGGTGCTGCGAATGATCTGGTCGTTGCTCATAAGTCCAGTCTTCTTAATCGACCCGAAGGGCGGAAAATTGATTCGGTATCATCATGTGGGCGTTCAGTCCGCCCCCATAGGCTACCAAAGTGTTGCGCCAGATCAACAATTGGGCGGGTCGATCTCATGGATTTGTACTGACTTCCGATACGCTGTGCATGCTTCAATTCCCCTGCTGGGTATTTTGATATGAACGACCTTTCACCCATACAAATGAACCGTTTTGATGTGCCGACCAACCTGCCGGTTTTTTGGTGCAGCATTGCACACCACGTGGAGGCGCTGCGGTTGGCCCGTGAAGCCATTGACGACGTGCGAATCACCCACCCGGACTCGACGCCGTCGAACGTGCAGGCGGTTTACATGAGCCCCTGGAAAAGCCACCGCTTGACCGACAAGTTCCAACCCCTGATTCAAATTGCTATCGATGCTGCCAAGGAAGCGGGCAAGCAGCATTTGAATACCGACATCACAGCCCTGAATCTGGACTACTTCGCCACAGACTGCTGGGGCGTGATTTATGAAAACGCAGACCACACCATTCCGCACACGCACTTCCCGTCGGATTTTGCGGTGGTGGCGTACCTGGAGGCCAACGAGAATTGCGCCCCCATCATTTTTGAAAACACCATTCAGGTGCAACCCGTGTCTGGGTCCATGGTGATCTTTCCGGGCATCATGAACCACCACGTGCCGCAAAACAATGACAAGCGGGTCATCGTGGCGATGAACCTGCAAAAATTTCCGAGCTTCCTGGTCAGCAACGACAACCCGCCCGCCTGAGGCAGGGTACCGGCGAATCAGCGCCTGTCGCTGGCTCGGCCGCCAGCGCACTCAGTCTTCAAACTGCAGTTGCATGGACTTGGGCCCACGCAACCACGCCTTGGCCCAGGTCGCATTCTTCTTCATCTGCTCTTGCGCCGCCGCGCGGTTGGGGTAAGGCCCGGTCACCACAATGAAGTAGTAACCCCGGGCCTTGCGCTGCGTCATCAGAATGCGTGCATCCTGAAAACTGGGGGACGAGGCCTTCAACGCTTTGGCTTCATCCAGCGTATCCAGCGCTGCATGCTGCAACACCCAGCCGTTGGATGGCAAATCACGAACCCACTGCCGGCTTTCAGCCAGCATCGGGTTGGCCTGCGGTGAAGGGGCAGTTGGGGTGGCGTTGGTGGCAGGTGCTACAGGAGCCCCCACGGCCGGCACCGTAGGCGTAGCGGGGGGATTAGCGGGGGACGGGGATGCGCTCGCTACCGTGGGGGGTATCGCAGCAGTGGCTGTCGCAGGCGAAGTAGGCGCTGCAGTTCCTGGGGCCGTATCACCCGCCGCAGGGGTCACGATGGACTCCTTGTCCGGAATCAACGAGTCATCGGGCTTGACCGGTAACTGCGTGGTGCTGGACATGCCCACCCGCGCAGGGGTCTCGGCACTCTCCTGGGTATCGGTAGCGGGGGGGGCCGAACGCTTGCCCGATACGTACCGGTCCAGTTGCTCCAACTCCTGCGAGATACGGTCGCGGTTCATCACCCCCAGGGCAATCATGGCCACCAGCAAGGCCGTCAACAAGCCCCAGCCCAATCGCCCTGAACGCGCACGGGGTGCTGGCACGTCCGAGGCCAGGTCCGGTGGGGCTTGGTCAACCGGCGCATCCAGTTCCGGCATCGCCGACACATCCAGCCCGGGGGCCTGGCTCCACGGGTCTGTGGTCGTGGCAGTGGCCCCAACGGCGGGGGCGGGGGTGACTGCTGCAGCCATCAGGGGCGCAGCGGCCGGTCGCGTGACTTGTCGGGCGCCCAACACACTGGCGGTGTTGGCCACCGCCTCAGAGGGCGCAACGGGGAGCTCG